>ERZ1023241.40-NODE-40-length-65536-cov-26.019013_pt1 | contig 65536 bp, 63 predicted proteins | sample MGYA00380455_ERZ1023241 | MGnify/ENA primary metagenome ERZ1023241 (study PRJEB33173, sample SAMEA4830304) | metagenome | study: EMG produced TPA metagenomics assembly of the PRJEB25223 data set...
CTGCACTGGTAAACCGGATGAACTTGCAATAACGACTTTCGCAAGAGATCTATTAATTAGAGTGAATAAAAAGCGACAAAATGTCGCTTTTCTTTAATTCAGATTACAATCAGTTATCTGAAATGAGAGCAACTTGCTGCACATAGTTAAACAGCTTTTGTTTTGAGGCTGCCACTTCTTCTTCAGGTGCCTGATTTTTTAGATCACGATGCACACGTAAATAATGCTGACGTAAGGTGTGACGCTCTGTCGCATTATAGGTTTTGGTAAACTCGTTAATCGCAGGATCGCCATCTTTCACGATACGGTCAACCCAACGCTGCAATTGTGCTGTCTTTTTCAAGCCCTGTTTCGGAGTCAGATAAGACAGAATCACGGTTTCATTTTCATTACGAAGTAATTTACCAATACGTGAAAATTGACGACGACGTGCTTCATGTGAACTGATTTGCTGGACATCCAGCAAAGCTTCAATCAGACGTTCTTCAACGGGTAAATTTTTAATTTGTTTCGCACTCAGTTCTGCCAACTGTGCGCCTAAAGCAGCCATACGCTGAACTGCTTTTTTCTGTTCGGTTTTACTTGCGCGTCCCTCTAAAGATTCAAAGTCTTCTTCAGTTAAACTGCTCGGTCGACGTGCCACGATTAATCTGCCTCATAAAATTTTGCCGCAAACAGTGCCTGAATTTCAGATAAGGCCTTTTCCTCATCTGCACCTTCAATCACTAAGCGTAAAGTTGTTCCTTTGCCCGCACCAAGCATCAGCAAGGACATAATATTTTTGGCATCAACCAATTTGTCCGACTTGCCAATCTGGATACTGGAACGAAATTTGGTGGTAACTTCAATGAGTTTACCTGATGCACGCGCATGTAAACCTAGTTTATTAATTACGTCAACAGTCGTATCAATCATGACCAGTGCTTCATTTCTCGGTGGAGGACTTGAATAGACCATTTTGCCTCAAGCGCTTTTTTTAGTCTATCCACAATATAAACAGAACGATGCTGGCCGCCAGTACAACCAATCGAGATGGTCATATAATGACGATGACCCTCAGCAAAGGTCGGCAGCCATTTGTCTAAAAAATGATAAATATCCTGGAACATGTCTTCGACCTGATCACTTTTTTCCAGGAATTCCTGTACGGGTTGATCGAGACCTGAGTATTTGCGCAGTTCGAGTTCCCAATGCGGATTCGGCAAATGACGGACGTCAAAAACATAATCGGCATCCAAAGGAATGCCATGCTTATACCCAAAAGATTGCAGAATCACAATCAGGTTATCGGTCTGCCCCAGCTTGTACAGCAAGGTATGTTTCAGATCATGCACGCTTTTATCGGTGGTATCGATATGCACTGTAGAACGGAGCTGGATCGGCATCAGCAGGACTTTTTCTTCCTGAATACATTGATGCAGACTCTTGAAACGGGCAGCCAAAGGATGCGGACGGCGTGACGCACTGAAACGAGCAATCAGCTCCTGATCCTGCGTGGTCAGATAGATGACATCCACCGTACCATGCTGTTGCAACTGTTCAAACACATGGTCGAATTCCTGCAAATCTGCACGGGTACTACGAACATCCACCCCAAGCGCCAACTGTTCCAGATTATTTTCACAGTTCAGCTTCGCCACAATTTCAGGAAGTAAGGCCAAAGGCAGATTATCAATACAATAATAACCCAAGTCTTCAAGTACCTGCAATGCAGAAGATTTACCTGAGCCAGATTGTCCTGTCACAATTAAAATGCGCTTCATGCCTTACGATCCTTTTACTTATCCAGCTGCGTATTTGATCTGCAGATTATCAATCAGACGAGTTTTCCCTAGTTTCGCCGCGATCAGAATCACGACATCCTGATTAAACTCATCAATTTTCTGCAATTCCGGTGTACGGGCTTCTACATAGTCCACTACCAGACCAGCATCTGTCAAAGTTTGACGGATACCTGCCAGTGCTTCCTCCAAAGTTTTACCTGCATGTAACTGCTGCTCAGCAGTTTTCAGACTTTGAAAAATAACCGGTGCTGTCGCACGTTCCTGCTCGCTTAGATAGCCATTGCGCGAACTGAGTGCCAGACCATCTTCAGCACGAGCAATCGGTACACCAATCACTTCCAGCGGAATATTGAGGTCTTGAACAAACTGACGGATCACAGCCAGTTGCTGATAGTCTTTCTGACCAAAGAAGGCATAGTTGGGCTGAACAATATTAAATAATTTGGTCACCACGACCGCTACACCATCAAAATGACCCGGACGCTGTAAGCCACATAGGTCATTGGTGATATCAGACACACTGATATTGGTTAGACGTGGCTTGTTACCATACATCTGCTCTACCGTTGGGGCAAAGACAATGTCACAACCTACATCTGCCAGTAACTGCTGATCCTGCTCTAAAGTACGTGGATAATTATCAAAATCTTCATTTGGTCCGAACTGGATCGGATTAACGAAAATACTCACAACAACGACATCACACAGTTTACGCGCCTCACGCACCAGATTCAGGTGACCCTGATGCAGGTTGCCCATGGTCGGGACAAAACCAATAATTTTACGCGCAGAACGTGCAGGATTGAGCGAAGCAGATAATCCTTGGATGGTTGTTTCTGTTTTCATGTTACAACTCGACTTGGAATGTTTGTTCAGGTGCTGGGAATGAACCATCTAAAACAGCCGCATGATAGGCTTTAAATGCATCCAGAATTGCAGTCGCACCAGACTGTTCTTTCATAAAGTTACGTACAAATTTCGCGGTATGGCCAAAGGTTAGACCAAGCATGTCTTGAACGACCAATACCTGGCCATCAGTGGCTGCCCCTGCTCCAATACCAATCACTGGAATATGTGGGAAAAGTTCAGTAATTTCCTGACCCAATTGTGCAGGCACGCATTCCAGCAACAGCACTGCTGCACCGGCTTCAACCACTGCCTTACAGTCAGCAATCAGTTGATCGGCCGCTTCACGGGTACGGGCCTGTAGCTTATAGCCACCAAAGACATGCACCGACTGCGGTGTGAGACCCAAGTGAACACAGACTGGGATCCCGTTACGGGTTAGAACCTGAACGGTTTCCGCCAACCAGGCACCACCTTCCATCTTGACCATTTGTGCACCGGCCTGCATCACCGTTTTTGAGCTTTGTAATGCATCATTCAGAGTGGCATAACTCATAAATGGCAGATCAGTCATAATCAGTGCATGCTGATTGCCACGGCGTACCGCTGCGGTATGGTAAGCCATATCTTCTACAGTCACAGGCAAGGTTGAATCACGACCTTGAATCGACATACCCAAAGAGTCGCCTATCAAAATACTGTCAACTTCAGCAATTTCCATGGCTTTGGCCATACTGGCGTCATAGCAAGTCAGGCAAGAAAATTTGCGTCCTTCCGCTTTATATCGTCTTAAATCACTGAGACTGATCATGAAGATGTTCCTCTATTATTGAAGTTCTCTCGAACATGCCAATAATTAAAAATTAAATATTTGCCCAATTCGTGCGGTCAAAAACCGTTAAGGTTGATTGCTTGACGATGTCCAGGTCTTTTAATGTGTTTCCATTCAGCTGCAAGTTGGCATCAATATCCAGTAATGGCACCAATACAAAATCACGTTCCAGCACGCCAACATGCGGCACGGTTAAACGTTCATTTTGAATCTGTTCATCACCGTAAATGAGCAGATCCAGATCCAAGGTACGTTCACCCCAATGGCGTAGACGTACACGCCCAGCCTCCTGTTCGAAGGCTTGCAAACGATCCAACAGATCCAGCGGTGCCAGATCCGTAATTAACTGTACGACAGCATTAAAATAATTCGGCTGATCTTGTGGCCCCATGGGTGGGCTTTGGTACAAGTGTGAGGTTTTTACCTGCCCCAAACTTGCCAGCTTTTGCACGGCTTCAGCCAGAATCTGGCGTGAATCGCCCAGGTTACTTCCTAAACCGATATAGGTCACTGTCATTGTGTAGGCCCAAAAATAACCTGGCTTAAATCACGCTGCACCCGTTTACGCTTGGTAATTGGATGGTCTGCACCAATGTCGCCGCTGGCACTGGCCGCCACATGAGAAACCGGTTTGCTACGCTCATTCTCAAATTTGGCTTTACGCGCACGACGGCTACGTGGTTCCGGCTCATTCACCAGAGGTTCAATCTCGGTTACTACATCTTGTGCAGCCAGACGCTGTTCCAGATGTTCTTCCTGAGAAGCCTTGCGACGGCTCTTGGCACGCTGACGGTTATATTGGGCAATGGCACGCTCTTTTTCATCGCTGCCCATTTGCTGATAGGCTTCCCACCAGCTTCCCATACCTTGTGCAGTTTCATCGCCTGATTTTTCACGCAGCAACAAAAAGTCAAATCCGGCACGGAAACGTGCATGACCTGATAATGCTTCAATCTGTTGCGGTTTTGGATTGAGCAAGCGGGTTTGCATTTCCCAGACTTCACGAATGAAAGTTTCCGCAAAGCGTGGAATCACAGTACGGGTAGCCTGACGTTTCAGTACATCCAGTCCTGCTTGCGCACGTGCTTCCGCAGGCACTACCCCTTTAGACAGATAAAAATCACAGCGCTCCAGGAACGGTTGCCACAACAATACCGCATAGAAGAAAGCCGGGTTGATGGTCTTGCCAATTGAAATACGCTGATCGGTATTTTTTGCTGCCAGTTCAATAAATGCAGTAATGTCTGGTTTGATATCAGCAAACAGCTGACGCCAGATGCCAAAATCGATCAGCATTGGCATCACACGATTCAGATGTCCCATAGTGAATAGCTTTTGCGATTCATCATAGAGACGGTGTGGAGACACATCACGTAGAAGCTGGGTCATTTCCGGAGTGAAAATATCCAGAATGGCTTCATCAATACTGAAATTGAGTTTGGCTGCAAAACGTAAAGTTCGCAGCATCCGGACCGGATCTTCCTCAAATCTTAGAGTCGGATCACCCAGTAAACGCAGGGTTTTATGTTTAATATCCTCTACTGCATTGCAAAAATCCAGCACAATACCTTTGCGTGGCTGGTAATACATGGCATTGATTGAAAAATCTCGACGAGCAAAATCTTGCTCAATGGTGCCCCAGTTATTATCGCGCAGAATCATCCCTGCTGCAGAGGTCACCGCTTTTTTAGGAGGCGCACGGAAAGTTGCCACTTCAACCAGTTCACGGCCCGAATAGACATGCGCCAGCTCGAAACGTCGTCCGATAATCCGACAACGCCGTCCGAACACTTCTTTAACCTGAGCTGGTGTAGCATTGGTCACTGCATCGAAATCTTTGGGATTTAAACCCAGCATCAGATCCCGGACACCACCACCTACGATATAAGCTTCATAGCCTGCCTTGGTTAAGGCATCAATCACATCGAGAATATAAGAAGGTAATTGAGCGGTTGATAAACCACATTTTGACGCGCGCAAAGTTTGCAAAAGACGCTGTCTCCTACGTCTGAACGTAAAATTCTAAGATGACGCTAATCATATCGCTTACACCGCTAAAGGGCAATTTGATTATGTCATTCTCATGGTTCAGATGGATGGCTTATTTACAATAAATTCAGCAGGGTTACAAAGCCAGTTTATCCTTGTTTTTAGCAAATAAGGCCGGTCCGATTCCTTTGACCTGTTGAATATCTTCAATTGTTTTAAATTTACCGTTTTTCTGCCGGTATTCAATGATCGCTTCCGCTTTCTTCTGCCCGATGCCATTTAACTGCTGTAACTGTTCAATACTGGCCTGATTCAGACTAATTTTATTAGCAGCTGAAGAGGCGGATAATGCAGGTTTAGCCAGATAATGATTGTTTTCAGAAACGGGGGTAGCAGCAGCGATTTTCTTCTTCAGGCGTGCATCATGTTGCTGCTGACGTACTTTCCATTCTGCATAATCGGTTGCAGTTGCGTGTACTGTTCCAATTGAAGTATAGGCCAGCCAAATACCTAGCAGGACAGTATTAATCCATGCTGGACCTATGCGATGTTGTACTTTTTTCATGAGCGGCTCTTTGTTTTAATTCTAATTTGGCCTGTTCCCAGAGCTGATCCAATTCAGCCAATGACAGGCTTTCCAGATTGAGTTGCTGTTGTTCTGCCCGATCTTCCATCAGGGCAAAGCGGGTCCGAAATTTATGGATCGTGCCCAATAATGCCATCTCGCTTGAGACACCAAGTTTACGACCAACATTCACCAGTGAAAATAAGCAGTCGCCAAATTCTTCGAGTATTTCATCGGAATTTTGTCCAGCAACGGCTTCTTTTAGCTCAGCCAGTTCTTCTTTCAACTTACCATAGGCACCCGCGATATCTGGAAAGTCAAAGCCGATTTTGGCGACATTTTTCTGGATCTCATCCGCCTGTTGCAGTGCGGGTGCATGCTTAATCTCATCCAAACGAGAACGTGGCTTACCCTGTTTTTCTTTCTGTTTGATTTCTTTCCAAAGCACCGAAACATTTTCAGAACTCAGCTGTGCAAACTGTTCAGCCTGAAATACATGCGGATGGCGTCGGATCAGTTTATCAGTAATGGCCTGCACCACATCCTGAAAATCAAAAGCGCCCTGCTCGCTATACATTTGTGACTGAAATACGACCTGTAAGAGCAAATCACCCAGTTCATCCCGCACCTCATCAGCTTGGCCAGAACGCACCGCTGCTTCAACTTCATAGGCTTCCTCAATCGCATATTTGGTCAGAGATTCGGGAGTCTGCTGCTGATCCCATGGACATTTTTCACGTAACTCACGCATGACTTGGAGTAATTGTTCCACTGTAAAACCTCTTCTTTACCAAATAGCCGCATTATTTTGCCTGTTTCTTGCTATGCTCAAGAAAAAAAGACAATAAGGAGATCAAGCACATGCACAGTATATTGATTAGTGGTGCAGCACAAGGAATTGGTGCCGCGACAGCTAAGCTATTTTACCAGCAAGGTTATAAAGTCGGAATTTATGATATTAATCATGAACAGGCAGAACAATTGGCCCAGCAACTCGGTGAACATGCCAAAGCCGGCTTTCTGGATGTAACCGATTATACTTCATAGGAAAGAGCCTTATCTGAATTCGCATCCTGGGCCGGTGAAATCAATATTCTGGTAAATAACGCCGGAATTTTATATTCCGGTCCTTTTGAAGAAACCAATATTACCGATCACCATCGCACCCTTGACGTGAATATCAAAGACGTCCTGAATGGATGTCATGCTGCTTTGCCCTATTTAAAGCAGACTTCCTTTGCCCGGGTCATTAACCTGTCTTCAGCCTCAGCGATTTATGGCCAAGCTGATCTGGCTTCTTATGCAACCAGCAAATTTGCAGTTCGTGGTTTGACTGAAGGCTTGGATATTGAATGGCAAAAATATGGCATTCGGGTATTCGATGTGATGCCGCTTTTTGTTAGCACTGCAATGGTGAAAGATATGCAGGCTGAAAGTATCAAAAAAATGGGCGTGCATCTAAAAGCTGAGGATGTAGCGCAGGATATTTTCAAACTGGCACAGCTAAAAGATTCAATTTGGCAAGTGACCCATCATCCGGTCGGATTCAAGAGTAAGTTTTTATTCCATTTATCTCGAATGAGTCCACAGTTCGTTAACCGGCTGAGTAATTTAATGATTGCCAAACAATAAGAAATATTTTGGGCTTACTCTACTTTTAAACAGCTTGATGAATCTGAATCGTTGGAAATCTTAGGCCTTTACAGGAATGCTCGCTTTGCCAGGCCACAGTGAGCATGCAACCCGCTAAGATATAGTTTTGATAGGCATAAATTCCAATTTCTGGATGTTCACAATGTCCTCCATCCTGATGTGGATGAATCTGGGTATTCAGCTCATTCAGGTTTATCCGGATTCCAAGTCCTGACGCTTTTAGGACCGCCTCCTTGGTGGTCCAGACTTTAAACCAGTATTCAGGATCATAACCCAATGCCTGCCACTGTTTCAGCTCTTCAGGATGAAAAGCGTGTTGGGCTAGGGCTTCAAAACGTACATTTCGATTAAGTTCTTCGATATCGATCCCCAAATTCTGAATACGTTTGCTTGTTGCTAATGCATAGAAGTTTTGGCTATGGGTATGATTAAAATTAAAGTCAGGATGGGCTGAAAGATAGGGTTTGCCGTATTCGATTGTAGTAAAGTCCTGGTCGTCAATAACACAACCTAAATGTGCAGCTAGCAACTGATTACGATAGCTATAAATTAATTGCTTACGCTGCTGAATATAGGTTTTTCGATCTAAGTCTTGTAAATGCCTAAGTCGTGGTGCCAGCGCGACCCAATCAATATGAATAATAGACTTCAAAAATAGTCGCCCTTATAAAAAATGTTACTTTTAGGGCCTTCAGTATAAATCAACCTGATTGCCTCTCTGACAAACTATAGGTAATATCTTAAAATATATTTTAATAAAACTTAAATAAAACAATAAAATATACTATAAATCGAAATAAATAATTGAGCTTTCAAGCTATTTTTAATCGAATAAAAAATGGTTACAATCCAACTACAATTTTATACATAGAAAAACAGAGGGTCATATGTTTAAGCGAATCATACTCAGTACTACAATTGCTGCACTATCATTTTCAACACAAGCTGGCTCCTGGCTAGAAGCTGCTACTGCAGTTATGGGAGCTAGAAACGGCGCAATCATGGATCAGGCTGAAGCAAATATGGAGCGTAGCCGCGCACAGGCGAATGCTGCTGTTGCACGTGCAGACCGTGCTTATGCTTCCAATTATAATAATGCTTCAAATTAAAATAACGGTGTCTACTCAACAACATACTTAAAAGGATTAGATTGTACAGATTTGGCAGTAGAAGCGCGCAGCTTTGAACGCACCTTAGAGGCAAGTCAAAATGCACTCAACCAAGCGAATGCTCAAGCCAATAATCCTGTTTCTAAATTGGCAGGTATTGCAAGTGGTGCACTATCTGCTTTTGCAGGTCAATCACAAACAGTTGCGCGCGCAACTGAAATTACCAATGCTTTTACTGGTAATAATAATCAAAATAATATTGCTGCTTCTCAAGCCGATGCTGACGTAGCTTTAGCTAATCTTGAAAATATCCGTATTTATCAAAAAGCAAAAAAATGCTCAATCTAAAATATGAATAAATAAAAAAGCCTGCTTTCACAGGCTTTTTTATTTAAATATGGCAATTAACCACGTTTAAATTTTTTCTCAGCTTTCTTGAATTTCTGTACATAACGACGGCGACGCGCAGCAGTCCGCTCGTCCAGTTGTGACTTGCGACCTTCAAACGGGTTTTCTGAGGTTTTAAATTCAATTTTTACCGGTGTACCTTCAAGTTTGTACACTTTACGGAATACGTTTTCCAGGTAACGGCGATAGTCCGCAGGTGTCTTATCTACCTTATTACCATGAACCACGATAGTCGGTGGATTCTGTCCGCCCATATGCGCATAACGCATCTTGATGCGACGACCTTGTACAGTAGGCGGTTGGTGCGCTTCAGTGGCATCATTCAGGATCTGGGTCAGCTTCGCTGGTGATACTTTCAGATGTGAAGAATCATAAGCACGGTGAATCGATGGATACATCTCACCGACCCCTGTACCATGTAGCGCAGAAATCAGGTGGATTTTCGCCCAAGGAATAAAGTCAAAACGACGTTCCACATCCAGCTTACATTGTTTACGATCATATTCAGACATGTTGTCCCATTTATTGATCGCAATCACCATGGCACGGCCAGCTTCCAGTGCATAACCGATCAGGTGCAAGTCCTGCTCTACAATGCCTTCACGGGCATCAACAACAACCACAACTACGTGCGCATCTTTCATCGCCTGTAAGGTTTTCACAATTGAGAATTTCTCAATCATTTCATCAACTTTACCTTTACGGCGTACCCCAGCGGTATCAATCAGGGTGTATTGACGACCATCACGCTCAAAAGGAATATAAATTGAGTCACGCGTTGTACCTGGCTGGTCAAACGCCACAACACGCTCTTCACCCAATAGGCGGTTTACCAGTGTTGATTTACCTACATTTGGACGACCAATAATTGCAAGACGTAGACCAGTATTCTTGTCATGTTCTTCTGGACTTTCATCTTCAGGCACATCTTCAAGTACTTCTTCCAGCATTTGCTGTACGCCACGGCCGTGGCTAGCAGCCACTTGCATAGGTTCGCCCATACCAAGTTTATAAAACTCGACCAGAGCAGCTTCAGCATGCACGCCATCAACCTTGTTAGCTACAAGGAAAACTTTCTTGCCCAAAGTACGCAATTCACGAGCGATCTGTTCATCAGATGCCAGCAGTCCGGCACGTGCATCGACCACAAAAATTATCATGTCAGCTTCATGGATCGCAGTTTTAGACTGCTCGGCCATATAGGAGTCAATACCGCCTTCATTTTCACCGATACCACCAGTATCCACGACAATGAAAGATTTGTTTTGATAGATCGCATCGCCATATTTACGGTCGCGTGTCAGACCTGCAAAGTCTGCCACCAATGCGTCACGGCTCTTGGTTATCTGGTTAAACAGAGTTGATTTTCCGACGTTCGGACGACCAATGAGCGCAATTACGGGTTTCATAGATTAACCTTTATTCAATATCAGGCTGTCTAAAAATGGCCTGAACATCAGAAAGTTTTGGAAGAAAAAGGGAATAGGATTAAAGCCTAAAATAAATAAAAACACGGGGCATTGAATATTCAATCACCCCGCGTAAAAAATACGGTTGGCTTATTTTAGCATAAGCCAAACAAAAATTAACGATTCTGCCAGATGCTTAATGCACCCTTGCGAGTCGAAACATAGAGCTGGTTGTCAATTACGCGTAAATGACGCACTTCACCAGAAGTTTTAGCACGACCAATAATCTGTCCTGTTGATGGATCTAACAGGTGCAGTACTCCGTCCAGATCACCTACGACAAGTTCAGTTCCGAGCATTACCGGATTGCTCAGCTGACGATTCAACAACTGGTCATTTTCCCATAAAGGCTGGCCAGTGGTAATTTCATAAGCGCTGATTTTACCATCGGTTTGGGCAACAAACACGCCATTACCAACCACTTCCGGTCGCTGGATACTGCTAGCATCTTCACTCCAGATTACCTGTTGTGAAGCCAGATCAAATACAGTCACCTGACCTTGATAGCTAGTGGTCACAATAAACTGACCTGCTACGACAGGATCACCGTCAATATCGATCAAACGCTGAATGTCAGAACGACCATCAGAAATCGCAACACGGCGCTGCAATTTAGGCACACCACTTAGGGCATCGATTGCATAAATATAAGCATTTGAAGTCGCAATCAATACATTACGTGCATCTAAAGGCACCGGAGCCGCCATGCCACGCAGGCTAAACTGGACATTCGGTAAATCGTAGGTCCATACCTGAGTGCCTGAAGCCACTTCGTGGGCATATACAGTACCATCATTAGTAACAGTAATTACGCGACCTGCATGAACCAGTGAAGGCGCCAAAATGGCACCAGTCAATTGTGCAGTCCAGCGTTGTTCGCCAGTCTGCTGATCTAGTGCGATCAGTTGGCCTTTGTTGCTGCCAACCACCACGATCCCATCAGCGGCTTCAACGCCAGAGCTTAAAGTATCTTTGCTGACTTTTTTCTGCCACAGGCGCTGCTTGCCATTAAAAGCAGTGACTTCACCCTTAGGGTCGATCGCAAATACGACTCCGTTATCCGCATCCAGACGTAAACGTAGCGGATCAGCCTTCTCTGTTGAAGAAACACTGGTCGAAAATACAGGAACAAGTGTTTTAGTCTGACTGATTTTTGGAAGTGGATTCGGTTTTACTTCTGGTACTTTATTGGTCTTACCCGCACAGCCAGCGAGTGCAAGGGTTAAAACAGTTAAAGCACAGGTGATTTTATATGTTCTGTTCATTCAGCTTCTTCCACTTGTGTTTCTATAATTGGGCGTTCGATTTCCGGGTCATCGACCAACACGCCTACGCTTTCGAGCTTAATTTGTAAAATTTGACGTTCTTCTTTACGTTCAATCAAAGCATCCCATGCACTTTGATATACTTTTTTGGCATTTTCAATATCATTTTTGGCAACATAGATATCGCCACGTGCTTCATCAGCGGTTGCTTTAAATGCAGGTTCAGTCACTGCATCTAAAGTTTTCAGGGCTGCATCATATTTTTTCTGTGCTAATTGTGCATAAGCCAGACGCAATTTAACGACCTGAACCAAGCCTTTATCATCAACTTTAGAGTTTTCAACTTTTTGTAGTGCTTTCTCAGCAGCAGCATAATCCTGCTTGTCATAAGCCAGTTTCGCCATGACCAACTGGGTTTGAATCGCTTGGGCTGAATCCGGTGCTTCTTTAACAATTTTGTCTGCAGTTTCAGACAGCTTGGCAAAAGCATCACCGTCAGCGGCCTGCGCTTCATCCATCAGTTGCTGAACCTTGGCAGTCTGCATTTGCGATTCTGCCAAGTTTTTCTTCTGCCAATATTCCCATCCGAAAAAGGCAATCAGCGCAACCAGAATCCCGATAATGATCGAAGAACCATATTTCTTCGTGAAGGATTTTAAACTTTCAAGTTGTTCATCATCAGTCATTGCACTCATGCGATTACCTTTTTCCTAATGTTTTATCGATTATTTTGAAGAAATTTTAGTACTGAAAAATGCGACAAAGTCAGCAAATGGCACAGTAGATTGCTCTGCAGTCGCCAGCTCTTTCACCGTAAAGCTTTGTGCTTCAAGTTCACGCTCACCGATAATGGCTGCATATAAAGCACCGGCCTGATCGGCTTTTTTCATTTGCGATTTCATTGAACCTTGAGAGCCGACTTTCAGACGAATATTACTGCCTGCAGCTTCCAATTGATCACGAATCTGTTCAGCCAATACCAGTGCTTTACCTTGAGAAGCAGGATCGGCAACTAGGAATACTTCGCAATCACGTACTGGAGTATTGTCTTCAACCTGTTCCAGTAGAAGCAATAATCGCTCCATCCCCATCGCGAAACCGACGGCAGGTACAGATTGATCTGCCTTGCCTTTCAATTGACCGACCAAGCCGTCATAACGACCACCAGCACACACAGTACCTTGCGAACCTAAGTGAGTAGTGGTCCATTCAAATACGGTTTTGTTATAGTAGTCCAGACCACGTACCAGTTTCTGATTGATGACGAAGCTAATACCGGCATCTGACAAATACTGTTGTAACTGGTTAAAGTGTGCCAGTGTTTCTTCCCCCATAAAGTCGTGAAGTTTTGGCGCATTTTCTAGGATGCTTTGAGTTTTGGCATCTTTGGAATCCAGAATACGCAGCGGATTAGTCGTCAGACGACGTTGAGAATCTTCATCCAGATCCGCTTTATGCGCTTGCAGGAACTCTACCAGTGCCGCACGATACGCTGCACGCTCATCAGACTCACCCAATGTATTCAGTTCAAGTTGAACCTTGTCAGCCACGCCCATACGTTTCCATAGACGTGCTGTCATCAGGATCAGTTCTGCATCCTGATCAGGCGTTGCCACACCAAATGTTTCCACGCCAAACTGGTGGAACTGACGATAACGGCCTTTTTGCGGTTTTTCATAACGGAACATCGGTCCGATATACCAGACTTTCGGGGTCGCACCACGAAGCAGGTTATGTTCCAGCATCGCACGTACACAGCCCGCTGTTCCTTCAGGACGTAGCGTTAAAGATTCAGGCGGATTACCTTTGTCCAGAAAGGTGTACATTTCTTTTTCAACGATATCTGTGGCATCACCGATCGAACGTTTAAACAGATTGGTCTGTTCAACCATCGGCAAACGGATCTGTTGATAGCCATAGGCATCCATCAGACCTGACAGATGCTGTTCAAGACGTCTCCAAGCTGGGGTTTGCGTTGGGAGAATGTCATTAAAACCTTTGATTGCGACGATTGAACTCATGATCTACTCAGAAAAACTTGTGCGAATAATTTCTTTTGATTTGGCTTCTTCAAGCTCGGAAACACGTTGACGAACCATTGATTCGATTTCATCAACCAGTTGATTGGTATCGATTAAATGGCTCTTTTCACCATTACGATACACCAGTGAGCGCGGACTTGCACCTACTACACCAATATCGGCTTCTTTGGCCTCGCCCGGACCATTCACTTTACAGCCAATCACAGACACATCCATCGGCACGCGAACATCTTCCAGACGCTCTTCCAGGGTCTGCATCACTTTAATCACGTTAAATTCCTGACGTGAACAGCTTGGGCAGGCAATGAAATTAATTCCGTTAGAACGAAGACCCAGCGATTTCAGGATATCAAAACCGATCTTGATTTCTTCTTCAGGCTCAGCTGCCAGAGAAATACGCATGGTATCGCCAATGCCTTCTATCAGTAGACCACCCAAAGCAATCGCTGATTTTACTGAACCGGTACGGTATACGCCTGCTTCAGTCACACCGAGATGCAATGGATTATCAATCTGTTTAGACAGCAGACGATAAGCATCCATAGTCAAAAACACATTTGATGCTTTAACCGATACTTTGAATTCATGGAAATTCAGACGATCTAGAATGTCGATATGACGCATTGCAGATTCTAGCAATGCTTCACCTGTTGGCTCGCCATATTTTTTCTGGATATCTTTTTCCAGTGAACCGGCATTGACACCAATCCGCATGGAAATATCGTTATGACGTGCTGCTGCCACGACTTCACGAATCTTGGCTTCTGAACCGATATTCCCCGGGTTAATACGCAGACAGTCTGCACCCAGATCAGCAACAGCCAGCGCAATTTTATAGTCGAAGTGAATATCTGCGACCAGTGGTACGTCAACTTGCTTACGAATTTCACCAAATGCGGCCGCTGCTTCCATACTTGGAACAGAGACACGCATGATGTCTGCGCCTGCATCCACACAACGCTGAATTTGTGCAACAGTTGCTGCGACATCGCAGGTTTCAGTATTGGTCATTGACTGAACAGTGATCGGTGCATCACCACCGACATAGACAGAACCGACACGGATTTTACGTGTTGGACGGCGCTGAATTGGATTTACGATCATGATTTCGCCCTATCTGCTCACCATTAACGAGATAAACGGAAATCTGCTTTTCCGTTAACCGTATAAGGTGACAATGAAATACTTTCATTATTTAAACTGAGTGATACTGCTGTCGCATCATCCAGTCGGATCTGGAATGGCGCTTCACCGTTCAGCTCTAAAGTAGATGCCTGACGGCCAGTAGCCAGCACGTTACCACCTGCATCTACAATATGCACAGAAGTCGGACGGCTAAAATCAAGCTTAAGCTGATCACCGGACATGGCAGCACCGGCATCCAGATTTAAAATCTCAACATCAGAAGAGGTGTCCGCAACTTCGGCACTATTCTCGCTGCTCTCTGACCAGTTCTGGATCATGGCGACCAGTGCACCCAAGATCAGTACCACAACCAGTGCAATCAGGCCACGCTTTAACCATTTGCGGTTACGATCACGCTTTGAACCTGGCAATTTACCCATGATCTTGATTGGAGAATCTTTCAGGGCGTGCGTTGCAACCATACCGGTATCATTGGCATAAATTTCATCAAAACGCTGAATCAGGCTAGAAGCATCGACACCGAGATATTTGGCATAGGTGCGGTAATAGCCCTTGATAAAGGTCGCTTCAGGCAAAGATTTATAATCATCCTTTTCCAAGGCACTCAGGGTCTTTACCGGAATATTGAGTTCTTTGGCAACGTCTTCAAGCTCACGTTGCTGATTAATACGAATCTTGCGTAAGTACTCACCTGGACGCTGAACATTTCCTAACGCGTTTGGAGCTACGCTCGAATTATTCGAATCTGAATTAGGATTTACTTCCATACGGCCTCAGTACTGTACTGTAATTGCAAATAACGTTGGTATTCCGGGCTTTCAGGGAACAATGCACGTAATTGATTTACCAATACCTGCATGCCTAACTGATCGCCACTGGCACGCGCAGTGCGAATGCCAATCCAGAGCGCACGGGCACTCTGGTTTTTCTGCCCCACGCCACGTACAAACTGTTCATACATTTGAGTCGCGGCCGGGAACTGCTGGTTCAGATAAAAAATTTCTGCCAACTCTAACATTGATATATACGAAGCGCGATTAGCCTGTAGTGCCTGTTTGAATGATTTTTCAGCATTCACCAAATCACCCTGTTTCAGGTAAATCCGTCCCATATTTTCAAGGGCACGAAATCGCTGGTCATAACCTAAAGTTGCGCCGGCAATTTCGAACTGCTCGATCGCATCTTTATAGCGCTCAAGCTGATATAAATAGGTGCCGTAGTTATTTCGTGCCTGGGCATTTTTTGGATCTGCCGAAATTGCACGCTTGAAATAACCTTCGGCCTTTTCAAGATTAGGTTTGCTGCCTTCCTGCTGAAGCAGCACGCCCATCATCATATTGGCTTGCGAATCACGCGGATTAGTTTCCAGTGCCTGATCCAGCGCACGTTTAGCTGAATCCAGATCACCGTTTTTAAGATATTCAACCGCCAACTGAGTACGAACCTTGGTGGCTTTTTCCGGGTCCTTCTGACCCAGATCTGGCGTTTGACACGCAGTTAAAACCAAAGACCCACATACTACTGAAACCAAAGCAAGTTTAGATGTCAGATTACTCAATTGGCGACCTCTTGTTATCCTTGTGAGCGCATAATCTCGTTGGACTGCGCAATTTTCTTTTTCCACTGTTCCGCACGACGGGTACGGTCAGCGACTTGTCCTACCAGTTGTCCACACGCAGCGTCGATATCATCACCACGTGTCTGACGAATCGTACACACAAAACCGGCATCAGACAAAGTTTTTTGGAAAGAAATAATCCGGTTACGGCTTGAACGGCCATATGGCGCATGCGGGAACGGGTTAAATGGAATCAGGTTGATCTTGCTTGGCAGATCTTTGAGCAGCTTGATCATCTGCTGGGCATGTTCAGGCTTGTCATTTACGCCATCCAGCATTACGTATTCGATGGTTACGTGCTTACGCGCACTTTCATTACCATCTTTAGTGATATAACGCTGACAAGCGGCAATAAGCTGCTCTAGCGGATATTTTTTATTGATTGGCACCAGTTCATTACGCAGTTCATCATTGGTTGCGTGTAATGAGATCGCCAAAGCCACATCAATATCTTGTGCCAACTGGTCAATTTTCGGCACGACACCAGACGTTGAAAGCGTCACGCGGCGTTTAGACATGCCATAAGCAAAATCGTCCAGCATAATGCGCATAGAATTTAATACAGCGTCATAGTTCAGCAATGGCTCGCCCATACCCATCATCACCACGTTGGTCACTGAACGCTCACGCTCAGCCACAGGCACTTCTTCCATATAGGAATAGTTGGCCATCCACAACTGACCGATGATTTCAGCTTGAGTCAGGTCACGCTGGAAACCTTGCTTACCGGTTGAACAGAATGAACAGTCCAGAGCACAGCCCACTTGTGAAGAAATACACAGGGTCTTACGTGAGCCAGTTTTGTCTTCTGCGGGAATCAGGACAGTTTCAACCAGAGAGCCGTCACCATCACCGACACGGAACACCCATTTACGGGTACCGTCTTTGGAATAGTTTTTATGCACCACTTCTGGCGCTTTAATTTCACAAATCTTTTCCAGTTTTTCACGCAGCTTGCCCGAGATATTGGTCATCTCGGCAAAATCAGTCACGAAATACTGATGAATCCATTTCATCACCTGACCGGCACGGAACTTCTTCTCGCCCATATCTTCGAAGAATTTTTCCATTTGCGGACGTGACATGCCTAGTAAGTTCACTTTTTCCACAGAATTTTGCTGTGCAGGAGTGGACGGAGATTGTTGCTGTGCATCAGAAACTGCTGATGTAGCGACCACTTCAGTACTCATGTGTATACCTAAACCATGTCTAAAGATGAAAGGAGAAGCTCAATATCTGAGCAAAGAATTATTCAGAGAATAAAAAAACCAGATAAGTATAATAACACTTATCTGGTTTGAATACTGCGTATTAACGAGTACGTGGAGCAATCTCAGTTTGCGCGAAGAAGTAGTTAATTTCGCGGTCAGCAGATGCTACAGAGTCAGAACCGTGAGCAGCGTTTTCGTCGATGCTTACAGCGAAGTCTGCACGGATTGTACCAGGAGCAGCTTCTTTAGGGTTAGTCGCGCCAAGGATGTCACGGTGAGCAAGAACAGCGTTTTCGCCTTCAAGAACTGAAACAACAACTGGACCAGAAGTCATGAATGCAACTAGGTCACCGAAGAAACCACGTTCTTTGTGCTCAGCGTAGAAGCCTTCAGCTTCAGCTTGAGTCAGGTGTTTCATTTTAGTCGCAACGATTTTAAGACCTGCTTTTTCGAAACGAGCAAAGATGTCACCGATGTGGTTTTTAGCAACTGCGTCTGGTTTTACGATAGATAATGTACGTTCAATAGCCATGATTGGCTCCTTAAGTCAATTGTTGACATGAAAATTTGCCGCATTATACCGAATAATGGACTTTTTTCTGCCTTTAAACTGTAAAAAAATTGCTTTTTTCAATTGGTAATTAACGTGCTTCGTCAATCCATGCCATTTGAATGGCTTCCAGAAGCCCTTCGGTTGATTTGGTTGGATCGTCTTCGAAATCAGGAAGTGCACATACCCAGGCATGCAAGTCAGTAAAGCGAACCCATTGCGGATCCACGTCTGGATGCGCTTCATACAATTCAATCGCGATATCGAGGGTATCTGTCCAACGTAAACCCATGTCTATTCCTAAGCCTATTTACTGTGATGTAGTACTTTAGCAAATCTGCAAATTTCTGCGAGTCTTTGCCGGATCATCTTGTGATTTTTTACAACATGATATTAAAAAAAGGTGCCGTAAATACAATCATGGTGGCTACCAGCGCGCCCAATATTGCCCCTACCGCCACATCACTTGGATAATGCAAGCCTAAAACCATTCGGGAGATCGCGACCAGAATGGCAAATGGCAACATTAAAAACAGCAAAAAAGGTACGATATAGCCCAGCACAATGGTCACCATCACTGCATGCAAGGTATGTCCCGAAGGAAAACTAAAATGATCCAGCGGATGCTCACAGAGCCGAATCACCTGATGCACCTGATAAGGGCGTGGACGTACTGTTTTGGTTTTTAGAAGTTTATAAATCAGGGTTCCGACCATACTGCCAAACACCAGATAAACAATCTGTAAGGTATACATCAGACCCTGAATCAGCCAGACGGCAATGAGCATCAAATACCAGAATACGCCATTGCCCAACCGGCTAATGATTTTGAAAAAAGCTGCAATGCGTTCTGAATGTGAAAAATGATTAAGATAAATACAGCCTTTTAAATCAATTTCTAAAAATTTTAGTTTTGCATTCTGAAATTTCATTGTAAAGCTCTTATTGTTTTATGCCCTGTATTTCAGGTTTTGCACGACTGAAAAATAGAGCTTGTTCAAATTGACACATGAGATAATCGCTATTCACCTTTTTTAGTTTCTTAATACCTGCATCCTTCTGTAATCGTTATAAATCGCCTAATTCAAACATCTAACAGATGAATTCTTACTACTATCCCAACCTACTCAGCCAACTTTTCCGATCATGTTGCAGCTGTAAACAAGTACATCCATGATCATTAGCGATCATTGCTCCACCGCTGGCCATCGCCTCCTGCACTATATTTTCTAACCTTTCAATCCGACCTATCCCTGAACTGTTAATAGATAATTTATTTATACTGGTATTCAGTGAAATAAGTCTGAATTACCACATTCAATTCATTCTTTGAGAATAATTATCTAGCCTTTAACAAAACCTGAGAAGGATCGAATGTGCTTCGAGTATAGTGCAGTTATAGCGCCCAAGACTTTGGTGAAAATGTATCTGGAAGCCGCTTCTTGCCTTGCTCTTACTCAAAATTTGGTTATTTCAAAGCATTTAAAAGTTAAAGAGATATAACTATCCATACTTTTGATCAAGTATGAAATTAAGGTGTGACTGTTTTATGAATTGATTTATGGGAGCTGAATATTTCTTACATTATTAAACTTGCTGATGCTTTACGCCTGTTCTATCTGCCTTTTCAATTTCTTTACTATACTTCTGCTCAACTAATAACCGATTAAATACGTGATTCATGCCGATGGATTCAACTTATAAAATAGTTGTCATTTTGGGATATGATTTATTTTTTGAGATCACCTTTTATCCTCAAATTCCCAGTCAGGCAACAAAGCTACTCCAAACAATAAACATAAAATTGGAATTAAGACAGCTAACAATAAACTTAATGAAAACCAGCTAAATCCCCAATACATCACGATAAATAATCGTTTGGATTTGCTGCCATGAAGTTTTGGTATTTTTTAATTCGAATGCATATTGCTCAAACTCTTGATCACCTACTCCTACTTCAGTCCAAGCATAGATATGATTTTCCATATTAAAAATTCAGTTCGATCTTTCATCTTATCTTTTTATATTTATTTAAATTATTATTTGACTATATAAAAAACCCACTCTAGTGAGTGGGTTTTCGCATTCAAATCAAATGATTCAAGAAATTAGTTTTTCTCTTTATCTATGATTTTGTTTGCTTGAATCCAAGGTATGAGCAAGTACAAAACACTGTTTTGTACGAAGTGCAAGGAAGCAAAGCATTGCTTTGAATGAAGCGCAAGGAATGAAAACCACTGCTTTCCTTTCTTTGAGACACACAATTTTAACTAAGGATGTCAGTCATTTTTACAAGATATAAAAAAGCCCCTGTTATAAAACAAGGGCTTTGTGACTCAGAAATTAGAACTTAGTTCTTTTCTTTATCAACAATTTTGTTTGCTTGGATCCAAGGCATCATCGCACGCAGTTTAGCACCAGTTTGTTCGATACCGTGAGCAGCGTTTTGACGACGACGAGCAGTCATAGATGGGTAGTTCAACGCACCTTCTTGGATGAACATCTTCGCATATTCACCAGATTGAATACGTTTAAGCGCATTACGCATTGCTTCACGAGACTGTTCGTTGATTACTTCAACGCCAGTTACGTATTCGCCATATTCAGCATTGTTAGATACTGAGTAGTTCATGTCCGCGATACCGCCTTCGAACATCAAGTCAACGATCAATTTAAGTTCGTGTAGACATTCGAAGTACGCCATTTCAGGCGCATAACCAGCTTCAACCAGAGTTTCGAAGCCCATTTTAACCAGTTCAACAGCACCACCACAAAGAACCGCTTGCTCACCGAACAAGTCAGTTTCAGTTTCTTCACGGAAAGAAGTTTCGATGATACCAGTACGGCCGCCACCTACACCTGAAGCGTAAGAAAGTGCAACATTACGAGCATTACCAGAAGCATCTTGGTGGATCGCGATTAAGTCAGGAACACCTGAACCACGTTGGTATTCAGAACGTACAGTGTGACCAGGAGCTTTAGGCGCAACCATGATTACGTCTAGGTCTTTACGTGGAACAACTTGGTTATAAAGAACAGAGAAACCATGAGCAAATGCAAGAGTCGCGCCTTCTTTGATGTTTGGCTCGATAACATCACGGTAAAGTTGAGCTTGGAACTCATCTGGAGTCAAGATCATTACTACGTCAGCTTGAGCTACAGCAGCAGGAACTTCAGCAACTTTAAGACCAGCGTTTTCAGCTTTTTTCCAAGAAGTAGAATTCGCGCGTAGACCAACAGTTACGTCAACGCCAGAATCTTTAAGGTTAAGCGCGTGTGCGTGACCTTGTGAACCGTAACCAATGATTGCTACTTTCTTAGATTGGATAATAGATAAGTCGCAGTCTTTATCGTAAAAAATTTGCATTGCTGTCTCCGCTTAAATGCTTGTGTGTCCGTTTCATCAGGCAATAACCCTTGATCACATTGCCTGAAGCCCCCTTCTTATTAGAATGAGGAAATAATTTAGAAAATTTAGATGGTTAGTACTTTTTCGCCGCGTGCGATACCTGATACGCCTGAACGCACCACTTCCAGAATCGTGTTTTCTGCTAATGCATCAATAAAACCGTCGATTTTCTCAGTCGTACCCGCGATTTGAATCGTGTAAGTTGTTGGCGTTACGTCAACCACCTGACCACGGAAAATATCGGTCGTACGTTTGATTTCATCACGGGTTGCGCCTAAAGCTTTCACTTTGATCAACATCAACTCACGTTCAATGTGTGCACCTTCAGACAGATCCACCACTTTAACCACTTCTACCAGCTTGTTCAGCTGTTTAGTGATCTGTTCGATCTTGTGATCATCACCATAAGTCGTCAAAGTCAGACGTGAAAGTGTTGGGTCTTCAGTTGGCGCAACGTTCAATGTTTCAATGTTGTAGCCGCGTTGTGAGAATAAACCCACCAAGCGAGAAAGCGCGCCTGCTTCGTTTTCTACGAGTACAGAGATAATATGTCTCATTTCGTGCGCTCCCCTTTTGCTAACCACATATCCTGCATCGATTGACCCGCAACTAGCATTGGATATACGTGTTCTGTACGGTCAACCATTACGTTAATAAATACGCACTTATCATTGATTGCCATCGCTTCTTCAAGCTTAGACTCAAGCTCGTCCGCATGGTCAATCTGAATACCTACATGACCATAAGCTTCCATCAATTTTGCAAAGTCAGGTAAAGACTCTACATAAGAGCTAGAGTGACGGCCTTCGTAGTTCATGTCCTGCCACTGTTTCACCATACCCAAGGCACGGTTGTTCAGGCACAGGATTTTCACGTTCAAGCCATATTGCTTACAGGTAGAAAGTTCCTGGATACACATCTGAATCGATGCTTCACCAGTAATACAAACTACTTGCTGATCCGGGAATGCAAGCTTAGCCGCCATTGCATATGGCAGACCAACACCCATCGTACCTAGACCACCAGAGTTGATCCATTGACGAGGACGCTTATAGCGATAGTGCAACGCGCCGAACATCTGGTGCTGACCAACGTCAGACGTGATGATCGCTTCGCCATTGGTGACTTTGTCTAGAGCACGAACCACTTGCTGTGGCTTCATAGAACCATCAGTCGGTACATCGAACTTCAAGCCATGAACCTGACGCCATTCATCAATCTGTTTCCACCATGCCGCAATCGCTTCAGGATTTGGCTTGGACACATTCATTTGCTTCAACTGGTTCAGCATTTCGTTCAGCACAGGTTCTACTGCACCCACGATTGGAATGTGCGCCATGATGGTTTTAGAAATGGTCGCCGGATCGATGTCAATGTGAATGACTTTGGCATTCGGACAGAATTTCGCCGGGTTATTGGTTACACGATCATCGAAACGCGCGCCTACACACAGAATCACGTCTGCATTGTGCATGGTCATGTTTGCTTCGTAAGTACCGTGCATACCCAACATGCCGATGAACTGTGGATCATCGCCCGGGAATGCGCCAAGGCCCATCAGAGTATTGGTAACTGGGTAACCCAATAGATGCGCAAGCTCAGTTAATTGTGCTGAAGCATTGCCCTGAACCACGCCGCCGCCTGAGTAAATCACTGGGCGTTTCGCATGAATCAGTTCATCAATCGCTTTACGGATTTGACCTGAGTGACCACGATATGGTGGTTGATACGAACGCATCTTCACTTTTTCAGGATATTCGTAAGCAAATTTCTCTGCCGGGTTGGTTGCATCTTTAGGAATATCAACTACAACTGGACCTGGACGGCCAGATGACGCGATATAGAATGCTTTTTTGATAATTGAAGGAATTTCGCTGGCATGGCGAACCTGGAAGCTGTGCTTCACGATTGGGCGAGAAATACCGACCATGTCGGTTTCCTGGAACGCATCCTCACCAATTAAGTGACTTGCAACCTGACCAGACAGGATCACCATTGGAATGGAATCCATATAAGCTGTTGCAATTGGAGTTACGGTATTGGTTGCGCCCGGACCTGATGTCACAAGCACGACACCAGTTTTACCTGTTACGCGCGAGTATGCATCTGCCATATGGCCGGCAGCCTGTTCGTGACGTACGAGGTAATGATTAATTTTGTCTTGTTGAAATAGCGCGTCGTAGATATGTAGAACTGCGCCGCCTGGATATCCAAAAACATGTTCAACGCCTTCATCCGCTAATGCGCGAACGAGCATTTCACCACCAGATAAAAGTTCCAACGTGATTCACCCTAATATTATTCACTGCACAAATGGGAGGCATTTGCAGTGTTCATTCATTAACTGTCTGCACTGTTATAGCACATAAATTTCATAGTTTTCATAGCAATAGGAAAAAAAATCTGGTCTCTTTACTGTTCGAGCAATACAAGACCTAAAACATGTTGGGATAAACATATTTTGCTTAGCTTTGTTCAATTTCTCGGCTAGAGAAATCGCCCACTGCATGAAATGACACTTGTTCGAAGGGTGATCGATCTAAGGCATATAAAACTACTGCAGCATTCTTGTGTTTTCAGTCTGTAAAGTCAAGTTTAAAAAACAGGCTATTATTGTTTATAGGTCTAAAATTTGCCGCTTTTACAGACAATTTCGACTTTAACTCTGGTTTTTAGCTTTAAAATTTTAATTTAAATCAATAAATTTCATATACTTAAAACTTTAATTTTATAAATTTTTAATATGTATTATATAAAAAAATTGAATGAATTTTTAAGAAATTCAATGAAACTATTTATAAATAAATTTCTTTTTATATAAAATTACTCTTTTTAGGTATCAGCTCAGAACATAAAGATCGCTATTGATCACAAAATTAATTGAATTAAAAATCATCTTATGGCAAAAAATTCTCTACAATAACAACCCTATTTAACCGCTTGAAATTTTCAGGACTTTTACTCATGAAAAGATCTTTCCTGACCGCATTAAGTTTTGCCACTACGCTCGTTTTAGGTGTAGCGAGCAGCTCTGCTTTAGCGATTGAATATTATAAATGGGTAGATGCCAAAGGCGTGACTCACTACACCAAAACCCCGCCTCCTAAAAATGCCAAGCATAAAAGCAAAGTAGAAACCTATGGCTGGACCAATTCCGCACCTACCCCAGCAAGAACAACCAAAAATGAGAACCAGACCGAAACGGGTAACTCAAACTCATCTGCACCTGTGCCTGCCGTTTCTGAAAATGAGCAACAACAGCGTGAAGCCAATGAAGCTTTACAACGTGGTCAGTCTGAGCGTATAGCCTTCTAATCATACTCGCCTGCCAATTTAGATTTTTCCTGCAGAATCCCATCCGCAAAATTCACTTTTAGGTGCATTTTGCGCTATGCTGTGCCTTATATTTTTTTAACCGTTCTCTTGTATTACGTATATGACTACTCACATTGACTCAGAATATCAAGCCAGTGCGATTGAGCCTCAAGTCCAACAGGACTGGGAATCTCGCAAAGCCTTTAAAGTTGCCGATACTGTAGAAGGTCCACGTCGTTATATCCTCTCGATGTTCCCTTACCCAAGTGGCAAACTGCATATGGGTCATGTGCGTAACTATACCATTGGTGATGTGATCAGTCGTTTCCACCGTTTAAAAGGTGAAACTGTATTACAACCAATGGGCTGGGATGCTTTCGGTCTTCCTGCAGAAAACGCTGCTATTGCACACCAGGTCGCTCCTGCAAAATGGACGTTCGAAAATATTGATTACATGCGTAATCAGCTTAAAAAATTAGGTCTGTCTGTAGATTGGGACCGTGAATTCGCAACCTGCACACCAGAATACTATCGATGGGAACAATGGTTGTTTGTTCAGCTTTATAAAAAAGGCCTGATCTACCGTAAACTTTCAACCGTAAACTGGGATCCAGTAGACCAGACCGTTCTTGCCAATGAACAGGTTGAAAATGGTCGCGGCTGGCGTTCAGGTGCATTGGTTGAAAAACGTGATATCCCAATGTACTACTTCCGCATCACTGATTATGCGCAAGAATTACTGGACGATCTTGAAACACTGAAAGACGGCTGGCCACAACAAGTCCTGACTATGCAACGTAACTGGATCGGTCGCTCACAAGGTATGGAAATCACCTTCCCTTCAGCGAATCCGGAAGTTTATGCAGACGGTTTAACTGTCTTCACTACGCGTGCCGATACATTAATGGGTGTGACCTATGTTGCAGTTGCAGCAGAACATCCAATGGCACTGAAAGCTGCTGAAAACAACCCTGAACTACAGGCATTCATCGAAGAATGCCGTATGGGTTCTGTGGCAGAAGCGGATCTTGCGACTGCTGAGAAGAAAGGCATGGCAACAGGTTTGTCAGTTAAGCATCCTGTCACAGGTGAAGAGGTTCCTGTTTGGATCGCAAACTACGTGCTTATGTCTTACGGTTCAGGTGCGGTGATGGCGGTACCTTCACACGATGAACGTGACTTCGAATTTGCCAATAAATACGGCCTCACCATCAAACAAGTGATTGATGCTAAAGGCGCAGATGATGCAGACTTTGACGCAGCACAATGGCAAGAATGGTACGGTTCAAAAGACGGTAAACTGGTTAATTCAGGCGAATTTGACGGTTTAGACTTCCAAGGCGCATTTGATGCCTTCCTTACAAAATTAGAACCACAAGGTCTTGCGAACGTTAAAGTTCAATTCCGTCTACGTGACTGGGGTGTATCTCGTCAGCGTTATTGGGGTTGTCCAATTCCAATGATCAACTGTGACAAATGTGGTCAAGTGCCAGTGCCTGAAGATCAACTGCCTGTGGTACTTCCAACTGACGTGGTTCCAGACGGTTCAGGTAACCCGCTGAACAAGATGCCTGAGTTCTACGAAACTAAATGTCCATGCTGCGGCGGCGATGCGCGTCGTGAAACAGATACGCTAGACACATTCGTAGAATCTTCTTGGTACTATGCACGTTATGCATCTCCAGACTTTACTGATGGCATGGTAAAACCTGAAGCGGGTCAAACCTGGCTTCCTGTCAATCAATACATCGGTGGTGTTGAACACGCGATTCTACATTTGCTTTATGCACGTTTCTTCCACAAATTGATGCGTGATGAAGGTGTGGTACAAGGTAACGAACCGTTCACTAATTTGTTAACCCAAGGTATGGTGCTTGCTGATACGTATTACCGCGAAGCGGAATCAGGTAAGAAAACCTGGTTTAACCCTGCGGACATCGAGCTTGAAAAAGACGAAAAAGGTCGTATCACTTCTGCTAAATACAAAGAAGATGGTCAAGACGTTGTCGTTGGCGGTCAAGAGAAGATGTCGAAATCGAAAAACAACGGGATCGACCCGCAAGCGATTATTGACCAATACGGCGCAGATACTGCACGTGTGTTCATGATGTTTGCTGCACCGCCAGATCAATCACTTGAATGGTCTGATGCCGGTGTTGAAGGTGCAAACCGCTTCCTGAAACGTGTATGGCGTTTGGCAACAGGTTTCCTTGAAAAAGGTAATACTGCGACTGAATTCGATAAAGCCGCTCTTTCTACAGCTGCGCAAGATTTACGCCGTAAGACTCACGAAACCATTCAGAAAGTGGGTGATGACATTGAACGTCGTCATGCATTCAACACTGCCATTGCAGCGATGATGGAGCTATTAAATGCGAACAACAAGTTTGAAGCGAAAGATGACAATGACGTTGCTGTAGCGCGTGAATCGATCACTACGCTTTTAATTTTACTTGCGCCATTTGCACCACATTTAAGTCAGACTTTATTGGCTCAGTTTGGAATCGAGTTAACTCAAGCGCAGTTCCCACAAGTGGATGAATCTGCATTGACTCGTAATACCCAAACCATCGTGGTTCAGGTCAACGGTAAACTTCGTGGCAAACTTGAAGTGTCTGTGGATGCATCTAAAGATGACATTCTTGCTCAAGCCAAAGCATTGCCAGAAGTTCAGCAATTCTTGACTGGCCCAACCAAGAAAGAAATTGTGGTACCGAATAAGCTAGTGAACTTGGTGGTTTAATTTAATCCCCCTAAATCCTCCTTTACAAAAGGGGGACTTCCCACTTCAAATAAAAAAATGAAGTTTCCTCCCTTTTTTAAAGGGAGGTCGGGAGGGATTAAATTAACCTATCCCTAACCATCTCCTTGGAAGAGAGGGAAATTCCTTCTCCCTTTGGGAGAAGATTAGGATGAGGGAAAGGATTTCACAATTCCAAACAAAGCCCGTTGCCAGCCAACGGGCTTTGACTTTACAATCCGGTTCAGGATTTCAAATATTTCCCTAAGGGAAAAAGAGGATACTCATGCATTTAGGCAAATGTTTAGCAGCAATTGTTTTAACTTGTGGTCTAAGTGCAGGCCTCGTTGGCTGTGGCTTTCATTTAAAAGGAACCAATCCGAGTTCCGCACCTGTAGCTTATTCAGTCATGAGTCTGGCCTTGCCTGACAATACTGAAGATCTTCAGGAAAAACTAGCCGTTTACTTAGGTGCTGCCGGAGTACAGCTGAGTAATGCACCTGATGCTTATGTCTTACGTGTCCTAGATTACACCCCTCGCCGTCTAGAATTGAATGGCAAACTGGTAGAAACCTTATTGCGTCTGAATGTTACTTTCCGAATTGAAGATGTACAAGGCAATCCGGTGACTGAACCTCGTACAGTAATCGCAACCCGTACCTATCAATATGATATTGAAACCGTGAATACGGATGACCAGGAACAAAAATTCTTAAATCAGGTCCTGATTGATGATGTGGCCCAGCAGATTGCCCGTCAAATTTCATCGAATCGTTTGCCATTGGCAAAACCAGAAACTTCGACTCAACCAGCCAAATAAGACGACCCAATGAAACTTGACTACCTCCAGGCATTAAAACGTGTCAATGAAGCTCGCGGTGCCTGGGTGTTGCATGGTCAGGAACCTTTGCTGGAACAGAATCTGGTAGATGCCTTTCGTAGCAGCTGGCAAAGCCGTGAAGTTGAACGCCAGCGTTATGATATTAGCTCTGCCTCTGACTGGAAAAATGTCTTCAATGCTTTAAACAGCCTGTCATTATTTTCTAGCCAATTGGCAATTGAAGTGCATGGCAATATCAAACCTGATGCCAGCGGTCTCAAACTGTTAAAAAACTATCTGCAACAGGACAGTGATAACCTGCTGTTGGTGGTCATGCCGAAGCAGGATTCCAGCAGTCTGAAATCCAGCTTTTTCCAGACCATTGATGCCAATGGCGTGAATGTATCACTGGTAGCGAACTACCCAAAAGATCGTCAACAGATCCTCGGGATTGAAGCGGAAAAACTGGGAATTAAGCTGGCCAATGATGCCTGGCAATGGTTAGAGCAGCATCATGAACACAATTTGCTAGCTGCCAAAAATAGCCTGATGCGAGTGGCGGATACCTTTGCTGAAGTAGATATTATCCAGATTGACCATCTGTATGCCTGCTTGCAGGACCAGTCCCGTTACAGCACCTATGACCTGAGTGATGCCCTGCTCAATGGGAATCTAGCGCAATCAATTAAGATTTTCCAGTATCTGATTGCATCAGGCGAGCCAATGAGCCTGATTTTGTGGAGTATCAGCAAAGAAATGCGTCTATTGATGCAATTATTTGAACAGCCACAAAATGCCTTACAAATCGGTATCTGGAAGACTAAAGTGAGCTTATATCAGCAAGCCTTGCGTCGTTTAAGTCCACAGCGCTTTTTAAGCTGGCCTCAGCTTTTGATCCGGATCGACGCTGCAATCAAAGGGATGTCCAGAGAGAACCCTGAACATCTGATCTTGCAGGCCATTGCTGAAATGTGTGGTCAAAGCTTGTTTGCATCTCCGAGTGCCTAACTAAAGAAACGTGCAAACCAGCCTTTGCCTTTTTTCTTTTCCTGTGTTCGCAGATAACTCAACATATTGTCCCGTACTACTTCGACATAATCCTGATCATCGTGCTGAATATGGTTGATGAGCCATTTAGACAGAACACGATACAAATCTTTTTCAATAGACTGACCTTGCTCAAGCTTCAGACGATAATCATTCAATTTTTTGACAAATAATTCATGTATGCCGCGATGTGAGGGCAAATATTGATAACTCACCTGTTCCAGCAGGTTTTCCTCAAAGCTGAAATGTGACTGGGTATAGTCGATTAAATCATCTAAAACCTCACGGATTTTATCGCGATCTCCGGTACTTTTGACCTGCTCTAAAGCATTTATATAGTCCAGAATCTAGCGATGTTGATGATCAATCACCTCAATTCCAATATTGTAACTTTCATTCCATCTATGAACCTCATCAATTTTCTTAGTAAAGTCGTATTATTTTTTCGCTCATTAAATGAGTATATTCTCTTAATGAATAAACCCATATTTCTTTTATGGAATTAGATATTACAAACTTTATTTGCTTAAATCTATATGTAAAACATAGATTTTTTAAATTTTAATAGAACACATCATTCGAAAAATTAGATTAAAAAATAAAAGAGGTCAGCTTTAGTACAAAATTATTTTTACAACAAATATCATTAAAAACTTCCATGATATTAAGCAGCATTATGGCGTATTTTTATCAGCAGTTTAGTGGCCAGGTTTTTGCATGTAGTCTATCTAAGACGTACTTTATACTCCCATGAAGTTTTAATTGATTAATCATATGATCAATATTTTTCAGATAGCTAAATCTTATAAAATTTCATCTAAAAAAGATGATTTTAATAGGAGTATTTCAATGAATCCCTTATATAAAATCAGGTTTTATCTTATATGTTTTTTTAAACCAGGCAGTGGAAAATAGTTCTCATTTTAAATAAAAAAAATTCACGTTTTATCCTAATTTCGCTTTTATAATCAACTGTTATCCTACGACCCGAATCTGAATCCATATGCCAAAAATAAAACCTACGAAACTCATTATGGCAATTGTAATTGCTATCCTGGTGGCAGTCACTGCCTGGTATTTTCTAAAACCAAAAGAGCAGCAGCCACAATATATTACAGCTGAAGTGACCCAAGGGGATATCGAAAATTCGGTACTAGCAACTGGTGTACTTGAAGCCACCAAAATGGTCAGTGTCGGTGCCCAGGTTTCGGGTCAGGTTAAAAAAATGTATGTGCAACTTGGCGATCAGGTCAAACAAGGCCAACTGATTGCCCGAATTGACTCTGTTCGTCAGGAAAATGATTTAAAGACTGCTGAAGCCAGTATTAAAAACCAGATGGCACAGCTTGCCGTGAAACAGGCCAACCTCGCTAAGGTGGAAGCCGAGTATAAGCGTCAGCAAGCCATGTATGCCCAAGATGCAACCTCGCGTTCAGAACTAGAATCTGCATTAGCCAGCTACAAAACCGCTCAGGCAGATATCACCGCGATTAATGCACAGATCGAACAGTCACGTTTAACTCTAGCCACTGCGAAAGAAGATCTCGGTTATACCCAAATTGTGGCGCCAATGGACGGAACCATTGTAGCGATCGTGACTGAAGAAGGTCAGACTGTAAACGCCAATCAAAGTGCACCAACGATTGTGAAACTGGCGCAGCTGGATACCATGACCATTAAAGCGGAAATTTCTGAAGCCGATGTGATGAAAGTTCAGGAAGGTCAAAGTGTTTACTTCACCACTTTAGGTGACAGTGAAACCAAACACTATGCAACATTACGTCAAGTTGAACCTGCACCGGACTCGATCAATACCGAAAGCAACAGCACATCGACTTCATCATCAAGTACTGCGGTGTATTACAACGCCCTATTTGATGTACCGAATGAAGATGGTAAATTACGTATTGATATGACTGCTCAGGTCTACATCATTTTAGATGAAGCGAAAAATGTGCTGACTATTCCTGCCGCAGCGGTGCAAACCTCAAACCGTCCGCAGCGCCGTGCACAAAGTCCCGATAGCGATAAAACACAAGCCAATAATGCTGCCGCTCCTGCTGATGCGAAACAAGGTGAAAATAAAACGGATCGACCTAAACGCTTAGAACTCACTGAAGCAGAAAAAGCCTTGGTTAAACAAGGAAAAGCAACTGTATCGATGGTTCGTGTATTACAAGCAGATGGTTCTGCAAAACCTCAACCTGTATTAATTGGTCTGAATAACCGCGTCACAGCTCAAGTCATCCGCGGCTTAAATCAAGGCGATAAAGTGGTGATTGCAGATGGTTCAGATACTTCAAATGATTCAGCTAAACGCAGCAATCGTGGTGGTGCTGGCGGCCCAATGAGAATGTAATTATGAGTCAAAATCAAACACCTCTACTTGAGGTTAAGAATCTGACTCGTGAATTCCCCGCCGGTGAAAGCACTGTTCAGATTCTTAAAGGGATTAATCTTGAGATTTATCCCGGTGAATTAGTGGCAATCGTAGGTCAGTCGGGTTCAGGTAAATCAACCTTAATGAATATTTTAGGTTGCTTGGACAAACCCACCAACGGTAGCTACAAAGTTAAAGGACGTGAAACCCGCGAGCTTGAGCCTGATGAATTAGCTCAATTGCGTCGTGAGTATTTCGGCTTTATTTTCCAGCGCTATCACTTATTGGGTGATTTAAATGCTACGGGCAACGTTGAAGTACCCGCAATTTATGCCGGTGCCGATGCGACCGAGCGTAATGCTCGTGCCAAGCAATTACTGACCGATCTAGGACTGGGGGACAAAACCCAAAACCGTCCGAGCCAACTGTCTGGTGGTCAGCAACAACGTGTATCGATTGCTCGTGCCTTAATGAATGGCGGTGACGTGATTCTTGCCGATGAACCCACCGGTGCACTGGACAAGAATAGCGGTATTGAAGTGATGCGGATTCTGCGTGAGCTGAATGCCAAAGGTCATACCATTATTCTGGTCACGCACGATCATAACGTGGCAAAAAATGCGACACGTATTATCGAGATTTCAGACGGGAATATCATTTCCGATCTACCCAATACCCCAGTGACCGATGATGAGCCACTGGAAAAACAACAGCTTGTTCGTGCTCCACAGAAAAAAATTGCCAGTTGGCGTTCTGCAGTAGACCGTCTCGGTGAAGCTTTCCGTATGGCCTTATTGGCCATGAATGCACACCGGATGCGGACCTTCCTGACCATGCTCGGCATCATTATCGGGATCGCGTCGGTGGTTTCAGTCGTTGCCCTCGGTAATGGCTCACAAAAGCAGATTCTGGAAAATATCAGCAGTCTTGGGACCAATACCATTACCGTGTTCCAAGGCCGGGGCTTTGGGGATAATTCCCGAACTGCACAAGTGAAAACCTTGATTCCTGATGATGCTACTGCCCTATCGGAACAACCTTATGTCGATGGTGTCAGTCCATCGGTCAACAGTAGTGTCACCGGACGCTTCAAAGAGATCGAAGCATCGACCACGGTCAACGGTGTCAGTGAAGACTTCTTCTATGTCAAAGGTATGAACTTCGAGTCAGGTCAGCCCTTTGATAAAGAAAGTGTGACCGAACAAGCTCAGGACGTGGTGATTGATAGCAATACCAAAAACACTTTCTTTGCGGATGGCACTAATCCTGTCGGTCAAGTCATTCTATTGGGTAGTGTACCGAGTCGGGTGATTGGCGTCATTGAAGAACAAAAAAGCATGATGGGCAACTCAGACAGCCTGAATGTGTATTTGCCTTATTCAACCGTCATGAGCCGTATGCTGGGACAATCCAATGTACGCAGTATCATTGTGCGTATTAAAGATGAATATCCAAGTGCGGCTGCGGAAAATGCCATTTTAAGCCTATTGGTACAACGCCATGGTGCTCAAGATGTGTTTACGCAAAACTCCGACAGTATTCGTGAAACCATTCAAGAAACCACTCAGACCATGACGCTTCTGGTTTCGGCTATCGCCGTCATTTCCCTAGTGGTCGGTGGTATTGGTGTGATGAACATTATGCTGGTTTCGGTGACTGAACGTACGCAAGAAATCGGGGTACGGATGGCGGTCGGTGCGCGCCAAAGTGACATTCTGCAGCAATTCCTGATTGAAGCTGTTCTGGTTTGTATTCTGGGCGGTATCTTAGGCGTATTGCTGTCACTCGGTATCGGTCAGCTGATTACCCATTTTGCTGAAGGAACCTTCCAGATGGCATACTCAACCACATCGATTGTCGCGGCCTTTGTCTGCTCAAGTCTGATCGGTATTGTGTTCGGCTTTATCCCGGCACGTAATGCAGCCCGTTTGAATCCGGTCGATGCACTTTCTCGAGAATAAGGAATCTGATATGCATACTCTTACCAAACTTGCCAGTGCCCTGATTCTAGGGAGTTCATTGGTCGGCTGTGCGGCCGTGGTGAAAACGCCGTATGAACAACCTGCTGTACAGGTACCTAATAACTTTCAAAACAGTAAAGCTGTAAGTCAGCAAATTCATGCTGATATTCTCGCAGATCAATGGTGGACTCTATTTAAAGATCCCCAATTAAATAGTCTGGTGAATGACGTACTGGCAGCCAATAGTGATCTGGCCGTGGCCGGGATCAATTTGCAGCAAGCCCGTATTCAAGCCAGACAGACACAAAGCCAGCAAGGTGTACGTATCAGTGATGCTGGTTTAACCACACGTAGAAGCTTTGATCTGGAAGATGGCAGCAGTTCATCCGGTTTTGGGGTTAATTTCCCTGGCTTAAGCTATGAACTGGATCTGTTCGGTAAACTGGCCAATCAGACTGAAGCAGCGCGTTGGGAGGCCCTGGCATCTGAAGAGGACTTACAGGCGACTGCACAAAGTCTGATTGGTACGACTGCTCAACTGTACTGGCAGCTGGGTTATCTAAATGAACGTTATAGCGTGGTTCAACAAAACCTGGCGACTGCACAGCGTACGTATGATCTGGTCAATGTCCAGTATCGTGCCGGTGCAGTGTCTGGTCTCGATCTGACTCAAGCTGAACAGGCCATTCAAAGCCAGCAAGCGACCTTAAGCCAAATTGAACAGCAGCGTGTGGAAACACGTACGGCACTGGCAGTACTCATGAATATGCCTGTGCAACAGCTTTCGATTCAGGAACCTCAACGTTTACCGAATATTGCCTTACCGTCGATTGAAGCTGGCTTGCCTGCTAGCCTTCTCTCCCGCCGTCCTGACTTGAGAGCCACTGAACTGCGTTTGCGTAAAGCCTTGGCCAACAAGGATGCCAACAAGGCCAGTTATTATCCTTCGATCAGCCTGACTGGCAGCCTAAGTACTGGCGTAGGCACCAGTTCATCATTGTCAGATGCACTTAAAAATCCGGTGGCGACCTTAGGCGCAGGACTCAGCCTGCCATTCCTGCAATGGAATGATATGAAACGTGATTTACAGGTGAATGAACTGGAATACGAAAAGGCAATTATCCAGTATCGTCAGACCATGTACGAAGCTTTTGCCGATGTAGAGAATGCCCTGTCCAATCGTACTGAACTCACCAAACAGGTTACGTTACAACAACGTAATGTTGAACTTGCTGAACGTACTGAACGTCTGACAGAAGTGCGTTATCGTAATGGTGCAGTGGCATTGAAAAATCTGCTGGATGCACAAGAGACTACACGTAATGCCCGTCTGTCTTTGGTGCAAACCCGACAAAGCCAATACAATGCTTATGTGACCCTGATGCAAGCTTTGGGGGGTAGCCCGATCAAGCAACTGCCTTAAGTATTTAGCTCAATAAAAACCGCTGTTAGTCAGCGGTTTTTTTGAAGTTTACATATGTAGATAAGCATTTACATTGTTGAGCTGTTCAATAGAAGGCTCATGTCCTAACAAACTGCCTTTTTCCAGCCATTGACGGGCAATTGCAATATCACGTTCTACACCAATGCCTTTGGTATATAAGCGCCCCAGATGACTATAAGCATCGGCATTCACCTGCGCTGCCGCTTTACGATAGCACTGGATTGCCTGATCCAAATTGGCTTCAATACCAATTCCTTGTTCCAAAGCTTCACCTAAAGCATTTAGTGCGAGACCATTATGCTGGCTCGAAGCCTGTTCCAGATATTTTAGTCCTAAAGCCGTATCTTGCTCCACCTTCTTGCCCTTTAAATACATCATGCCCAATTCGGCCTGTGCTTGTGCATTTCCCAATTGAGCTGCCTGATGCAGATAACGTTTGGCCTGTTCCTCGTTCACTTCAAAGACTGGATAAAAATCACTATAAGCTTGATACAAATACCAGGCAGCCTTACTTGAACCTTTCGCCACCGCCTGATTCAAATATTGAATTGCTTTTTCTCGTGTCGGTAATGGATATTCAGGCAAGCCATAAAAACGTCCCACTATATAAATCAGATCAGCTTCAGACTGTGCTACAAGTTGCTCTTGCTGTGCAATTTCCTGAATCATTTGGGTAGCTTTAGCCGTATCTTTTGCTACACCTACTCCGTTTAAATAGCAGAGTGCCAGACCCATCTGGCTAAAGCCATGATCAGGATCATTTTGCAAGGCATGTTGATAGAGTTCAAATGCTTTCTCCGGTTCATGTGTGACCAAATAGGATTCAAAATATAGTGCGGCAATCAGACTCAAGGCCTGAGGATGCTGAGTTTGTGCTGCTTCAGACCAGTAGCGAAATGCCATGGTTTCATTTTTTTGCACATACCAACCATGAAAATAGGCCAGACCGATCAGAGTTTTGGCCTGTGCATCTTTATGTTCTTTGGACTGCTGTAATAGATGCTGAAACACCCGTTGACGTTGATCAGGATCAATAGTGCCGAGTAACACGCCAGCATAGTAATCATATAAACCACTCTGATCACCCAGATGAATACAGCGTTTAATGAAATTCAAAGCCTGCTGTTGATCTTTGGGCAAGACTTTGCCATTTGTATAGGCTTCGGCAATATCCTGATTGGCTGCCAAGTGATCCTGCTGTGCTGCCAGAAACAGATAATGGATACCCAAACTTAAATCTTGCGCTGCACCATCCGCCAAATAATATTGGGCTAACTGATACTGTGAATTGGCATGTCCCTGCTCGGCATTTTGAATTAACAGTTGCAGGCGTTGCTGTTCTGCAGTGTCATGATCAGATTCAGCCAGCTCAGTGATGAGATACTGCGCATCCAGATGACCGCGCGCGACCGCATACCGATACCAGTACAAGGCTTTTTCAGGATCATTTAATTGGTATTGATGACCATCATAGATCTGGCCTAAATGATAGGCTGCATCTTCCCCACCTAAACTATAAGCTTTTTCAAGAAAGTTAATCGCTTTTTCCGTGCTCTGCTCACGGCCCTGTCCGTTTAAGTGCATTAGGGCCATGCCCACATAAGCCTGCGGCAATTCCTGCTGTTGGGCTAGCCCCTGATAAATTTGATAGGCACGTTCATAATCCGGATGATGCGGATCCGTACTTAGACGGGTTGCATATTTCAATTGAGCATCAATCTGCTCAATCCATAGATCATGATGCACGGCTTTGGCCTGATCACGTTTCACCGGATCAGGACGTTTCCACATCCAGATTGCTAAAGCCCCAATCCCCAAAACCAGCACTAGCAAAAACCACATAGCTGCTCCAAAACCAAAAGATTGTTTTTGTTATATGTATAAAAATTCATTTTAAACTTAGCATAAAAAAAAGCACAAATTGTGTGCTTTTTTTGTTGACTCAATTAGGCTTTCAGTCTTTTGCTATCAAGCTTTTTCAATACTTCCGATACCGCAACCATGGCGAAGCTAGAAGTCACTACCACTGCAGAACCATAACCACCACAGCGCAAGCCTGCGCTTGCACAAACATCTGCACTCGAGAATGGATTATCGATAGAGTAGACGCAAGTGATCCCAAATTTTTCTTTTGGCTTTTTACAGATGCCTTTAGCACGTAATTGCGCACGTAATTTTGCCAGCATTGGATCCTGTTCGGTTCTGGATAAATCGGCTACCCGGATTTTTAACGGATCCAGTTTACCGCCTGCTCCACCGGATACAATCAATGGAATCTTGTTAAAACGGCAATGCAGCATCAAGGCAAACTTTGCTTTGACGTCATCGATACAGTCCAGAATGATGTCAGGATTTCCTGACAGAATTTCTTTCACATTTTCTGGCATCAGATAATCATCAATCAGATTGATTTTAATTCGAGGATTAATCGAGCGACAGCGTTCTGCCATGATTTCGATTTTTTCACATCCTAGTGTCGCTGTCATGGCTGGTAACTGACGGTTAATATTCGATGCTGCGACCACATCCATATCGACCAGTGTGAGCTCGCCAATCCCGGTACGTGCCAGTGCTTCGACTGCCCATGAACCAACACCACCAATTCCGATCACCATCACATGACTGTTTTCATAATGATGAAAGCTATCGTCACCATAAATTTTGGCTACACCCGCAAAGCGGCGGTCGTACTCATCATCTTGAAGCAGATCAGTCATAGGTCATCAATAGCAAGAAAAACACTAGAGTATTTTAGCAAAATCATGGGCACTTTACTGCCACTAAAATCCAGATACAAAATCAGTCAAAAAAGCCTTCTTGCGCCATCGCTAAAACACGTAAAATCGATCAAATTACAACCATAATAAACTTCACAATATTTCAATTAGGATTACCTTAAAGGGAGTCAGATCAGCATGCTATTTAACGCCCTTTTTGCCCTGATGGTTTTACTGTTCCTGCTCTATCTTTACGGTTTAACCTTTAAAAAGCAGAAAAACTATTATCTTAGTATCATGATCCGTATCCTGACTTTGGGATTATTTGCCTTGATTATTTTGGATCAATATGAAACCCAGACCCATCTTGCTCTGGTGCTTCTGACCTGGGTACTGTTTGAGAGTAGTGAAAACTTTTATCGCAAGAAACTTTCTGCGAGCAAATAAAAAAGAGGCTTTCGCCTCTTTTTCACTGTTCGGATTATTTATTCATAATGAAGAAATATTCACGATAATATTTCAGTTCAGCAATCGAATCACGAATGTCATCCATGGCTAGATGCGAAGCATTTTTCTTCAGGCCACTCATGATTTCAGGACGCCAGCGTTTTGCCAACTCTTTTACTGAAGATACGTCCAGATTACGGTAATGGAAATACTGTTCCAGTTCAGGCATTAAACGGTGCAGAAAGCGACGATCCTGACAGATCGAGTTACCACACATAGGCGATACTTTTGGATTCACCCATTTTTTCAGGAATTCAATGGTTTCACGTTCTGCATCCTGAGCAGTCAATTTACTGCGGCGTACGCGCTCAATCAGGCCAGACTGACCATGCTGGCGAGTATTCCACTCGTCCATCGCATTCAGGATACGGTCAGATTGATGCACAGCTAGCACGGGCCCTTCGGCAAGAATATTTAGGTTATCGTCCGTTACAATCGTGGCAACTTCAATAATCTGGTCATTGTCTGTATCCAGACCTGTCATTTCCAGGTCAATCCAAATCAGGCGGCTATCCGGGGTGCTGCTCATAAATGTGCAATCTTATTAGGCTATAAAACATTTATAGTAGCAAATTTATTACGTCGATGCTGTAACTGACACCCCGCTTCATGCTATTTTTGCCATCTCGCTCCCATGGTTTTTTAGGATTTGAATGGCTTTAATACGTAAACGTCGTTTAACTGAACAACAACAACGTCGTATTCAAAAACAGCATAAAACGCGTCAGGAAGAGATCGATACCTCTCAAGACCTGGAAGGGCTGGTCGTGCAGCATTATGGCCGCCAGCTTGAAGTCCAGGCCTTGTCCGTACCTGAACAGCATCCTGAAAAACCGGTCGTGGCTGAAGGCGAACCTGAGCCCTTCTGGAAGCCGATTGAACTGGGTAGTGTCTGGCGCTGCCATACCCGAACCAACCTGGAATTGCTGGTAACAGGCGACCGAGTCAGATGGCAGGCTGATCCAAATACCGGACTCGGCATTATTACGGCGATTCATCCGCGCACTTCTTTGCTGACCCGTCCTGACCGTTACCACAAGGTTAAACCGGTTGCCGCCAATATTTCCCTGATTGTGATTGTGTTTGCGCCATTGCCTGAACCAGCTCCGGGTCTGATTGACCGTTATCTGGTGGCTTGCGCAGATGCAGAGATTCCAGCGCTTTTAGTTCTGAATAAATCAGATTTGCTTAAGGAAAATGATCCAATTCTGGATTTGCTTAAAGAATATAAAGATCTGGGTTATGAAGTGATGCAAACCCAGTCCGATGGCGATCTGACAGAACTGTCCGCTCGTCTGAATGAGGAAACTGTAGCGTTTGTCGGTCAGTCAGGTGTCGGTAAAAGCACGCTGATTAATGCGATCGTCCCGGATGCTGCACAGAAAACCAATGTCATTTCTGAAAACTCAGCACTGGGGCAACATACCACGACCTCCACACGTCTGATTTCCTTTGGTGATGGCGCTGCTCTCATCGACTCACCGGGAATCCGTGAATTTGGTCTCTGGCATCTGACCTTGGACAAAGTCCAAAGCGGTTTTCCGGAAATTGAAAATCTGCTCGGTCACTGCCAATTCCGTAACTGCACCCATAAACATGAAAAGCAGTGTGCCTTACGTCAGGCAGCATCAACAGGGGAAATTTTGCCGCGCCGACTGGACAGCTATTTACGTTTAATTGACGAAATTAACGAAGCGCAGCAAAAAAATTAATTTTCTTAAGGCTTAGCCCTTGAAGCGGTGATTTTGATCACCATATTTATGAGCTATACTCTTGGCAATTTTAAAATTGTAATTAGGTGAATTGTGGAACGTTGGTTCGAGTTTATGGGGAATCACCCCTTCTTGTTTGGAACACTCGCGGTACTCGTGGTTGTATTCTTCATCATCGAAGGTCAACGTAATGGTCGCAAAATCTCTCCGCAATCGCTGGGAATTTTAGTTAAAGCAAAAAATGCCATGCTGATTGATTTACGTGATGCTAAAGACTTCCGTGAAGGTCACATCAGTGGTAGCCGTAACATTCCATATAGCCAAATTACAAAACACGTTGATGAGTTAAAAGCATCTGATCGCCCGTTGGTGTTCATTTGTAATCTTGGGCAAGTTGCAGGTTCTGCGCTTCAACAGGTAGGTCATGCAGATGCCTACCGTCTGGATGGCGGCATTACAAACTGGAAAGCTCAAGGTTTACCTTTGGTGAAAAGCAAATAATCTGCGAACAGGAGATTGATCATGGCTGAAGTTACTATCTATTCGACGACAGTATGTCCGTATTGTATCCGTGCAAAACAGCTCCTTGAGCGCAAAGGTGTTGCATACAAAGAAATTAATTTATCGAATGAAGCCCCTGAAGTGCGTCTTGAATTGATGCAACGCACCAATCATCGTACCGTGCCACAGATTTTTATTAATGAACAATTTATCGGTGGTTTTGATCAACTTTATGCCCTAGAGCGTGAAGGCAAACTAGACGAATTATTGGCTTAATCTACTAAAACCTACCTCATATCAAGGATTAAAGAATGAGTGAAGAACAACAAGCTCAACCACAATTGGCATTAGAGCGTATTTACACTAAAGATATTTCTTTTGAAGTTCCTGGGGCACAAGTTTTTACCAAGCAATGGCAACCTGAGTTAAACATCAACCTTTCTTCTTCTGCAGAAAAAATTGATCCGACTCATTTTGAAGTGGCTTTAAAAGTTGTGGTTCAAGCGACCAATGAAGGTGATACAGCGTTTATCGTTGACGTGACTCAAGCAGGGATTTTCCTGATTGATGGCGTTGAAGAAGAGCGTCTGCCATACATTCTTGGTGCTTACTGCCCGAACATCCTGTTCCCGTTCCTTCGTGAAGCGGTGAATGATATGGTGACTAAAGGCAGCTTCCCGCAATTACTGCTTACACCAATCAACTTCGATGCTGAATTTGAAGCGAACATGCAACGTGCGCAAGCTGCTGCTGTTGAAGGTCAAGCTTAATCACTTGATCTTGAAGTTAAAAAAGACCGCAATAGCGGTCTTTTTTATGGCTTATTTAAAGGCTTGATGCCCCTGCTTTTTAATCTGATCCATTTTCACTGTGAGAGTTTGGGCTTTGGTTAGCTGATTGGCTGCAACAAATTGTTCAGCTTGTTTAATCTCTTTCAATAAGTCAGTTAACAATCCCTGATAAGCCGTAACTTTCGCATCTTTGGATTTTAGCTTTTGCAGACCTGATGGTAAATTTTTCTGGCAAACTTCCACAGATTTTTGCATACCTTGCAATGCTGCCCGCGCCTCTTTGCTATCTTTGGCAGATTTGAAATTTTTTAAATGATGGTCGAGTTCATGCATATTGTCATGATAGTGACTGTCTTCTGCCATGCTCGACGTGGTGATCCCCACTGTGCCCATCACAAAAATCATGCTGATTAAAAAATTTTTAAACATCCTTATTATCCTGTATTGTTTTTATATTAAACATCTTAGTGGGAAAGTCCTGAAAGATAAATTATTTTGATCCGAATTCTTGTATCCCTTGTCATCAGACTTACATCATTAACAATTAAAGTTAAAAATAAAAACCCCTCAATAATGAGGGGTTTTCTTTGCTGAAAATTGATCTTTTAAAAAGACTTATTCTGCATCCAGCATCAGTTCAGCACTCATGCCTACTGTGTTATAACCCGCATCGACATACATGATTTCACCAGTGATCCCGTTTGCCCATGGTGAGCACAGGAACAAGGCTGCATTACCGACATCTTCAATGGTCACATTGCGTTTTAGTGGAGCCACTTTTTCATTCAGATCCAGCATTTTACGGAATGATTTAATGCCAGACGCCGCCAATGTACGGATTGGACCTGCTGAGATCGCATTCACACGGATACCTTCTGCACCCAGGCTAGATGCCAGGTAACGTACACCTGCTTCTAAAGAGGCCTTCGCCAGACCCATCACGTTGTAGTTTGGCATCACACGCTCAGAACCTTGATAAGTCAGCGTTAACAGGCAGCCTTGACGTACAGCCAGTAATGGCTTCGCAGCACGTGCCATCGCGATAAAGCTGTACGCACTGATGTCATGGGCAATCTTGAAACCTTCACGGTCGGTTACATCAGTAAAGTCACCATCTAGGGTATGTGCTGGCGCAAAACCGATTGAATGTACGACGCCATCCAGACCATCCCAGTGTTTTGCCAGTTCTGCAAATGCATTGTCAATTTCTGCATCTACTGCCACATCACAAGGAAAAACCAATTCAGAACCGAATTGTGCAGCAAAATCATCTACACGTTTTTTCAGCTTTTCATTTGGATAAGTAAAAGCGAGTTCTGCACCTTCACGATGTAATGCCTGAGCAATACCAAAAGCAATTGATAATTTACTTGCAATACCTGCGATCAAGAAGCGCTTACCCGCCAATAGTCCTTGTGCCATGTGAATCTCACTCAAAATAATTTATATGCATGATGCCAAGTCTAAAGCATTTTAGAAATTGCATAATGCGCCTTTTTTCACTGGATCATAAATTGGAATCCAGTTTCCGACCGATGTAGGGTTTTATCTTAAATCGCCAGATGTAAAGCCTGATGGGTATTTTTCCAGAGCTGCTGTGCTAGTTCATCTTGATCCATGTGCAGACTCTTGGCCAGGCCTTGCAGGACATAAGGCAGATTGGCAGGCGTATTGCGAGTTCGCTGCTCAGTAGAATGCTGGCAACATAAAGGCGTCATGTCCGGACAATCGGTTTCAAGCACCAGATATTCCGGCCCTACCTGTTGTACCACCTGATGCAGTTTTTTAGCATTCGGATTGGTGATTTGTCCTGTTATTCCAAACTTGAAGCCCAGCTTGATAAAGGCTTTGGCTTCTTCAATCCCGCCACCAAAGGCATGGGCAATACCGCCCTGTTTAAACTGATGCTGTTTTAGAATCTGTAAAACATCGGCATGAGATTTACGGATATGCAGTAACACAGGTTTATCAAACTGCTGCGCCAGTTCCAGCTGTGCAGCAAAAAAATCTTTCTGTTTCTGAAAAAGTTCCGGCTGTTTATGCCGTTTATCGAAAGTATCCAGACCAATTTCACCAATGGCAATACAAGGCTCTGTGCTTAATAACTGCTCCAGATCCTGTAAATGCTCAGGTTGATGCTGCTCAATATAAAATGGATGCAGGCCGGGTGCCAGATGACTTTGAGGCACATTGTCTAACTGATTAATAAAATGATGCGTCTGCAATAAATCCTTAAACCGGCTCTGTAAAAAACCAATTAAGACCAGATGCTCCACCCCTGCTGCTTTGGATGCATAAGCCAGCTGTTCCCGATCATGATCGAAATCGGGAACATCAAAATGGGTATGGGTATCAAATAACGAAACCATCAGCGTGCTTTGGCAGGAGTTGCAGGCTCGGCTTCTGAAGCAGCGTTCTCTGTTTGAGGCAGATATTCAGGTTTCAGAATGCCATTCAGCTGTTCATAAGGAATGACCAGACGTGGCAAACCCACCACATAAGGACCAATCTCATATTCGGCATATTGCAGCGCCAGTCCCTGTTTAGACAGGTAAAAATTATCTGTCAGCTTAAATTTCCAGGCCTGTTCATATTCAGCTACATCATTGGCCAGTTTGGATTCCATCACCCAGATTTTAAAAGCCTCATAAGCTTTGGCTTCGAGCTGAGCCTTTTGTTTAGGCAGAATGATATCATCCAGCTTAATCAGCTTTTTCTGCTCAAGATCAAAATTGTAGTAGGTTTGAGCAGAAGCGCCATGCGCACCACCGAGATAATGGGTACTGTTTAAGACCACAGTCGCGAGTGGATCACCAGATTGTAGAATTCTCGGTTTGATCATCAAGCTGATACTATGGCTGGCACTGAGTGCTTTCAACTCCTTATCCAGATTCAGGAAAGTCTGCATATGCGGCTGAATCTGCTGTTCAAGCTGCTGTTTTGGAGTTTTGACATTGGCTAATGCAGTTTTTGGTTCGGAAGCAGCGGCTTCAGCTTCACTTGCTGCAGATGCTTTCGCCGGTTCAATCGCATCAATAGACAAAATGCCCTGTAGCTGCTGCAGAATCTGCTGATCTATCCATTCATCGATAAATGGCTGATTGCTTTTCAATCTCTCGATAGAAATCTCAGGACAGTTTTTTCCTTCACATTCAGGCAAGGCCAGTTTCAGCTTCTCAGTATCACCACTCAGCTTCAGCACTTCAGGCTGAGCCTGTACCACTTCAGGCGCAGCAGGCTCTTTCGGCTCTTTTTCCTTAGGCTGGCAGGCACTCAGCAAAACCGCTGATGCCAATACTGACAGACATAAAACATTCTTATAATTTGACATGCATTAACCTTTGTTCAACATCATTATTTATCCTTGCAGGACCTACCTGTTAGAACATATTCTGATAAATATCCACTTTCAAGACTTGTTGTGTTTGTTCTTTGGTTAAATAGATGTCCAGTTGTTTGGCATCTTTGCTAATTTCCTGACTACGATAATGTAAGCCAATTCCTTCCTGATCGAAGAACCAGTCCGCCTGCCCCCAGTACAGTTTTTTTGGTGCTTTCTGCTGGACTTCTGCATTATTGTCCTTTAACCATTTTTGGTAAGCCTGCTGCACAATCTGATCCATCTGCAATTGCTGCTCAGGATTGATAATATCTAGCGGACTGAGTATTTTTTGCTGCACACGGTCAGCCACAAAGAAATAATAGCGTTCATTGACGCGGATATTTTCCTGAGTGCTGTCTACCCCAATTTGCATTAACACAAATTGATTGCGCTGATAAGGAATACGGGTATACAGCGATAACTCATAGGCTTTATTCAGTTTGAGCTGGGCTTGCCAGGCATCTGATTTTTTTACATACGCATTAACCGCCTGCTGCAGACTCATATCCTGCTTTAGGCCAATCTGATCCTGAATGACTTTTGCTTGCTGCTTTTCAATAGACTGGTTTAGCCAGGAATCAGCTGTCTTTAAGGTTTGAATATCCAGATTAATACAGTTTTTAGTTTCACAAAATGGCAAAGCAATATCGGCAGATTTCTCCTGGATATTCAGATAAGGCAAAACTTTGGCTTTTTCTTCAGGGGTGACTGCTGCAGATTTTTTCTGTTCCGTCACTGGCTGTTCTTTTTCATTTTTATCACATGCACCAAGTAACAAACTGCAGCCAATGACTGAACCGAGCAGGATTTCCTTACTAAACTTCATGATTTTTTAGAGATATAAGTAATGAGTCGTCTAAATGTAGCACAAAATAAAACAGCTTCCGGAGAAGCTGTTTAACATTTTCCAAGCCTGAAGGCTTAGTGTTCGCGTGTGTTACGGAATACGATATCCGGATAACGTTCCTGCATCAGCTGTAAGTTCACTCGGCTTGGTGCAAGATAAGTCAAATGACCACCACCATCAACAGATAACTGGTCATGGGCTTTTTTCTTGAATTCATTAAATTTCTTCTCATCTTCGCAAGATACCCAACGTACTGTATTGATGCTCACCGGCTCATAAATACAGTCCACCTTGTACTCTTCTTTCAGACGATACGCCACCACTTCGAACTGCAGCACACCCACAGCACCAACAATCAGGTCATTGCTGTTTTGTGGCATGAAGACCTGAGTTGCACCTTCTTCAGACAGCTCTTTCAGACCTTTTTGCAGCTGTTTTGACTTCAACGGATCTTTCAGACGGACACGGCGGAACATTTCCGGTGCAAAGTGCGGAATACCGGTAAATTGCAGTTTTTCACCTGAAGTGAAAGTATCACCGATCTGGATGGTACCGTGGTTATGCAGACCGATAATATCACCCGGCCATGCTTCTTCCAGATGCTGACGGTCACCAGCCAGGAAGGTCAAGGCATCGCTAATGCGGATATCTTTATCGATACGCACATGCTTCATTTTCATGCCTTTTTCATACTTACCTGAACAGATTCGCATGAAAGCGATACGGTCACGGTGTTTCGGGTCCATATTGGCCTGAATCTTGAAGATAAAGCCTGTAAAACCTTCTTCATCTGCCTCTACTTTACGGTCTTGAGTTGGATGCGCTTTGGGAGGCGGTGCATATTCGCTAAATGTATCCAGAACATGGTCGACACCGAAGTTACCTAAAGCTGTACCGAACAGCACTGGAGTTTGACGGCCTGCCAGGAATTCTTCACGATCTAATGGCTCATTGGCCATTTGTACCAGTTCCAATGATTCTTCAAATGCCGTCCAAGCCAGCTCACCGACTTTTTCACGTAAATCAGCATGGTCATAGCCATCACGAACTTCGATATCAGTAATCACTGAACCAAAACCGGCTTTATAGACATAGAACTTTTCTTCGAGCAGATTATAGACACCAGCGAAGTCACGTCCTGTACCGAGTGGCCAGGTAATCGGGACACATTTAATTTTCAGGACATTTTCGATCTCATCCAGCAGCTCTAAAGGCTCACGGATTTCACGGTCCATTTTGTTGACGAAAGAAATGATAGGAGTGTCACGCATACGACACACTTCCATCAATTTGATGGTACGTTCCTCGACACCTTTTGCACCGTCAATCACCATCAGCGCTGAGTCTACCGCAGTGAGGGTACGGTAAGTATCTTCCGAGAAATCTTCATGCCCCGGGGTATCCAGCAGGTTAATCATCTTGTCCTTGAACGGGAACTGCATGACGGACGTGGTGATCGAAATCCCACGCTCTTTTTCCATTTCCATCCAGTCAGAAGTGGCTGCACGATCCGATTTACGGCTTTTCACCATACCTGCAACCTGAATGGCCTGACCCCATAACAGCAGTTTTTCTGTCATGGTGGTTTTACCGGCATCGGGGTGGGAAATAATAGCAAAGGTTCTACGAGCCTTTACTTCTCTAGCTAATTGATCTTTAAACATGAGAAAAATCTACAATATGTACACAGTTATGTACACATTTCTAAATATGTACTAAAACTGAAAAAGTGGGAATTCAAAATTGGCGTAATTGTAGCAGATTTGAATAGGATTTTACTGATTGCGGATATGTCTTGATTTATCCACAATTGAAAGTATTGCTATCTTTTTAATCTATATCTTTGCTTCGGACTTTTCGGCTTATCAGGAATGGTACGTTTAATCAGACCAGCTTCTATTGCAGGATTTAAGTAATTCCTTTGGAATGTTGCTCGATGAGTTAATCCAACCAATTGCATCAATTCAGCTAAAGTATAATCTTCTTGCTTCATTGCCGAAAGTAAACGCTGAACTTGGTCGCTCACTTGTACGTTAACTTGAGCGGTAACATGATCGCTATCTTGAGCGGTATCAGTTGAACTAAGAATGGCATCTAAAATCATCTGTAAGATGAATTCTATAAACGGGGCTGAATCAGTACGATCTGTACTTACTTGCAATGCTTCGTAATAAGCTTTTTGATTTTGGTAAATCAAGCTTTCAACTGGAATATTAGCAAAGATTGGATTCCATCGGCTAAGAACCAATGTTTGCCATAATCTACCCATTCGACCGTTACCATCAGCAAATGGATGAAAGTAAACTATTTAAAGTCCTTGCAATGGAGTGGATGGCAGATCGTAAAGCCGTCATTAAAGAAGCAACTTATCTACGTGATTTATCTGTTTTCGAAAAAGATATATTCCCTGCATTGGGTAACATGCCCATTGATCAGATTAAAGGAAAAGATGTACTGGCATGTGCTAAAAAAATTGAAGCACGTGGTGCGCAAGAAATGGCTAAACGCTCCATTCCTTTAGCTGGGCGTATTTTCCGTTTTGCGATTCGTAAAGGATTGATTGAGAATGATCCAACACCTCACCTTCACGAAGCCTTAAAGCCTCGTAAAGTGAAGCATATGGCTCGATTGGATATTTCGGAGTTTCCTCCTTTTCTTGAACGCATGGATCGTTACCATGGTAATCCAGTGATCAAAACTGCACTTCAGTTGATGACTCTCACTTTTGTACGGACTGCCGAACTCAGAATGATGGAATGGAGTGAAATCGATTTTGAGAACAAGATATGGCGTATACCAGCCGAAAGGATGAAAATGGCTTTGCCTCATCTCGTTCCACTATCTAGGCAAGCAATTGAACTACTAGAGAGTTTATTACCGCTTACAGGCAGAAAGCAGTATGTTTTTTATAATCACAGCACAGCTAAACCCATGAGCAGTAATGCAATTTTGTGCGTGATCCGTACGATGGGCTATAACGGTAAAATGACTGGACATGGTTTCCGTGGACTTGCCTCTACAACATTACATGAGCAAGGCTATATGCACGATGCGATTGAAATTCAGTTAGCACATAGGGTTGGTAATGCCGTATCACAGGCATATAACCATGCTCAGCATTTAGAGTATCGAACGAAGATGATGCAGGAGTGGTCTGATTTTATTGATAGTCTGAGAAATAGAATTACTATTTACTCTAAAACTCCGTAACTGATTATATTACTTATACTTTATGAAAAATAAGGTTCTACAACCCAAAGCCCCTTAAAAGTTTAAGCTATTTCTATTTCAAAAGACTTGAGTTTCAGTTAGATAATTTTAATCAAAATATGGAGTCTCGATAAACACTAAATTTATTCATAAACTTTAACATTTCTATCACGTCATGAACTGACGCTTAAAATTTTTCTACTAATTTAAATCTTATAACCTATGTTAATATCCACGCTAGTTTTATATAAATTTAATGATCAGGCTGAGTAATGAGTGTAGCATTTCAAGATTTTGCAGAGATTAGTTCTGGTTCTTATCAGACAGAATTACAGCAGGATACTTCTAAAAAACAAATACTTAGTGAAAATAAGAAGCCTAAGATCCTGTCATTATTTACTGGCTGCGGGGGACTAGACCTAGGCTTTCATATGGCTGGCTATGAAACGGTTTGGGCAAATGATCTTTCTAAATGGGCATGTGAAACTTTTAGAAAGAATATAGCTGACGTTATTGTAGAAGGAGATATTGAGCAAATAGATCCTTACGATAAAAATATTCCTGATTGCGACATTATATTGGGCGGGTTCCCATGCCAAGACTTTTCTATGATCTGGAAACAACCAGGCCTAGAAGGTGAGCGTGGAAATCTTTACAAAAGTTTTCTCCGATTCGTTGATGCAAAAAAGCCTAAAGTATTCGTTGCTGAAAATGTCAAAGGATTATTAACAGCAAATAAGAAAAAAGCAATTAAACAAATTATTGAAGACTTTGAAGCAATTTGTCCAGGATATTATGTGCAAGCAAAACTTTATAACTTTGCTGAATATGGTGTTCCTCAGCTACGAGAACGAGTATTAATTGTTGGAATTAGAGTAGATACAGGTTTTGATTTTAAACATCCAGCTCCCACTCATGGGCAGGATTCAACCAAAGGACTAAAACCATTTGTGACAGCTGGTGAGGCAGTAAAAGATATTCCAGCAAATGCCACTAATAATGAGTTACTACGTATTAGTCCTAAAACAGTTGATATGCTGAATTTAATCCCTCCAGGTGGTAATTTTACAGATATTCCAAAAGGGCATCCCTTATATGTAAAAGGTATGATTAGTCATGTCTATAGAAGAATGCACCCAGATGAACCATCTAAAACCATTATTGCTGCGGGTGGTGGCGGAACGTGGGGCTATCACTACCCTGAACCGCGAGCCTTTACCAATCGTGAAAGAGCTCGAATTCAATCGTTTCCTGATAATTTTGAATTTATTGGGACAACCACAGAAGTTCGACGACAAATTGGGAATGCGGTTCCTCCTCAAGGAGTATATGAGCTTGCAAAAACCATTTTACCAATTTTTAGCAATAGTTACGAAAAAGTCGATTTATATGAACGTTTTGAGAAAGAAAAAAGCGCCCATTTCCAAGACAGACTTAATAAGATTAAAGGTTAAAAATGGAACTTATTTTTTCAAATTTTTCTCCAGCAAAAATCACTAATAAATCTTTGCAAGATACTTGGTTAAAGTTATTTAAATCTGCTGATGAAGTATTAATTGCGACGGGTTATATTTCTAATGACTCAATAGAAGATCTTCATTCTATTCTTCAACAGAATCCTGATTTCATAAAAAATATTCAAATATTAGTTGGTATGCATTATTTAGAGGGATTTACTAAACTTCAATACGATAGTTTAATAAAATTACATAATTTTTTAATTACCAATAATAGAGGTGCTGTATATATATCTGAGTTTATGAAATTCCACGGTAAATTATACTCATTTAAGACTAACGAAAAAGTTGATAGTTTAATTGGATCTGCCAACTTTAGTTGTTTTATGAACAATCTCGAAAGAACATATGAAACCATGTTACATATAGAAGAACAGATTGTAGCAAATGCAGTATATAACGATATAAAAAAAACAATTCAAGCCTTAGGAACTTTAATTTCTGACGCCCCTACTCCATCAAAATTTATATTACATAATTTGCATTTAGATGAACACTTAGGAGTAGACAAAGTTCCTTTAGAAAGAGTTAAATCATTATTTAAAAAATCCTCAAAATATAATTTTAAAATTCCTGTAAAACCTACAGATAAAAGCAATGTTAATGCTTATTTGGGCAAAGGAAGAAAAGATCAACGAGGATTTGTCATACCACGCTCATGGTATGAAGTTGAGCTTATTGTTTCTAATACAACTACCTCTCAACCAGGCTATCCTGTTAAGCGCTCTTTCTCCGTAATCACTGACGATGGATGGCAGTTCAAATGTAAAACATCTGGTGATTTCTCAAAAAACTTTAGATCAGAAGATGATTTAAAAGTCTTAGGTAAATGGATAAAAGGAAGATTAGAAATAAATGGTTGTTTAAAAACAGGACAAAAAATTACTACTGATGTATTATTAGAATACGGAAATAATATAATAGATCTTAGGTCAACAGATGATCCGAATTTGTGGTTATTATCATTTAAAGGCAAATAAATGTATTTAGAAAGTTACTTAAGATCCTTACCCCTACATCAGCAAAAATCAATACAAGAGGTTTCAAAATCTTTTTCAGAAAAATTGAAAAAGACGGATTCTAAAAAAAAAATTCGTAATACACTTTTATTAGGTAACGTTCAGAGTGGAAAAACAGGACAAGTTCTAGGTCTAGTAAGCTCCTTAGCCGATGAGAACTATAAATTTTTCATTTATCTAACTACTGACAGTGTAGATTTGCAAAAACAGACTCTTGAGCGAGTCACCTCTAGTTTAAAAGAGTTTTCTGTTTTATCAGAAAATGACATCCATAATTTTGATGATTCGTTCCGATTACATAAACCAATAATTGTAGTCCTAAAAAAGAACAGTAGAATTCTGAAAAAATGGCGGGATACATTAAGTAGTAAACCATATCTTAATGGATATCAACTTATTATCATTGATGATGAGGCTGATGCAGCAAGCCTTAATACAAAAACCAGCAGTCAAAAAGGCGTAAGTACTGTTAATGGTTTATTAGCTGATATAAAAAATACTTGTAACCAATCAATATTTATTGAAGTAACAGCTACACCTCAAGCAATTCTATTGCAAGATACGAATTCTGATTGGTATCCAGAGTTTACTCAATATTTTGAACCTGGTGATGGATATGTCAGTGGTAATTTTATATTTACTGAACCAGAGAGCTTTGTAACACGCTTTATCAACGAAGAGTCTGAAAATGCAAAAGATGAAAGCTCAGAAATACCAGAGGGATTAAGTCAAGCTCTAAAAAGTTTTGTAGTTACATGTGCTGAGTTTTATCTGAACTCACAAAGTAATTGTAATTTTATTGTTCATCCAAGTGTACGTATCAGTGATCATCAAGCTTTTGCTGATAAAATTATTGAACATCTAAATGCTATGACTTTTGCTTTAAATCATGGTTTAGATTTGTCAAGTGAGTTTTTACCTGTATGGCAAGATCTCAAAAAGACAAAACCTGATATTAACCACTTTGAAGATATATACCAAACAATAATCTTTCTCCTAGAGAATCAATTTATACAAATTAGTACATTAAACTCCAAAACTGAAACAATATTTGATATAAACAAAAACTATAACATTATTATAGGTGGAAATGTAATTAGTCGAGGATTAACTATACCTAAACTTCAAACAGTATATTATAGCCGAACATCTAAAGTTCCAAATGCAGATACTTTTTGGCAACATTCAAGAATTTTTGGCTATGATAGAGAAAAAAGCTTATTAAGACTATTTATCCCCCATGATATTTACAAGTTCTTTATTGAACTAAATTCCGCTAATAACCTATTAATCAAACAGTCTAATGATAATGATCAGGAGAAAATCCAGATTATTTATCCAAGTAAGATTCAACCCACAAGAAAAAATGTATTAAATGACAAAAGCCTAAGATTAATTGCTGGAGGGAAAAACTATTTTTCGGACAATCCTGATCAAAAAAATCTTAATTCTATCAATTCATTAATGGATGATCTTGAGGATTTCAATGAAGAAAGTGAAGGTTTATATCAGATTGATTCCGAGTTCATGATTTCTATTCTGAGTGCCTTAGGAGTCTATAATAAATGGGACTGGGATGTTTCTAAATTTATTTCTTGTATAAATGCAATAAAGAGTAAACGTCCAAGTCTTAAATATTACCTACTATTAAAAAGTAATCGTAAAATTTCTAAAGGAACTGGAACAATGTTATCACCAAATGATCGAAAGATCGGTGATAATAAATCTAATGATCTTATTCTTACCCTTTACCAAGTAACTGGTGATATTGAATCAAACTGGGATGGAAATCCATTCTGGTTACCTAACATTAAATTTCCTCAAAATATGATATTTTGGGATGTAAATTCATAGAAAGTTAAATTTAGAAATTCTTTAAATTTGTATTGAGAGAAAAGTCTCTCAATACAAATTATATTTTTATAAAAATAGATTGATTTAATCTATGGCTTGCACATGTTGTTTAAGATTTTGTTCTATACTTGTAATATCAGATGTGTCAATAATATTTTGTACATTATTATAAAGCTCCTCTATCATATCTAATTCGTTATCCTCATCTATCTCAAAGCTGGCGTTACTATAACCCTGCCATGCTATCTGATCTAAGGCATGTTGATTAAACCCATCCTGCTTACTTTGCTGATCAATGTCTTTCGCAATCTGAATCGCTTGTTGAATATTGATACCATCACGTAAAGTTAAATCCACGTAATACACAGGGGTTCTATAACTTTGTGTGGTTGACTTGCCTCTGAGCGTCAATTGCAATGGTAAACATGATAGCAAGCCATTGGATGCAGCATGGTAATAACTCAATCGTGCTGCCAAAGTTCGAATACTATTAAAACCTGTGGTTCTAAAAATGAATGTACCTAGTTCATCACTTTCATCCAAATTGACATGTAAACGTCCATAGGGCTTGCAGTTTCCTCCTTGTGCCAATGAGCATAAGTCTGGTGAAGGGCATGGGTGCTGCTCAACACCCTGATTGGTGAGTCGCTGACAGGTTTCACCATTACCTACACAGACAGGCCGTCCTGTTTGTCGGTCGAATAAGGTGTACTCAGCTCTCAGATTCAGTTCAGGATCATTGAAGATCATCCGTACTGGAATGGTACGGAGTTTTTGATTTGGTGCTTTACTGCGTAATTGCTCATCAAGCGGATGCTTAATCCATCCCTCTTTGCTTTGAATTTGACTGGTAATGGTAAATTGGTCGTCCTTTTCAGGCAGTCGTTTACCGTTCTTTTCAACGACTTTACCAATACTGATACGTCCAAGGATCGGTGGTGTGATCGCTAGACCTTTAATCATGATAATTTTCCTCTAAATAAAATTTTACTATTGACCCTTTGTTATGTAAGCAAATACAAAACCGTTTAAAGATCAGATGAAATGCAAAGACCGCCATTGTTGACCTACCGCTCCTTCGGGAGTCGGTAGGTCGGGGGTGGTTTTTTTGCGCTTTTTTGAAGAATGGAAATATCGACGTGATGAATTCAGTCATTGGTATAGATCTGAAAGCGTCGTGTCCCTGCTTTGTTTTGCGGAAACTGCTCAAGCATTTCTGGGTGAAGTTTGAGTAAGGCTTTGCTGTCTAAACTGATTGAATCTTTGGATTTCTTCCACGTCACCGAACCATTGGCAAAGGTTGCTCGTTCAGCATCCTTCATCAACATCTGGATTTGATGCTTAATTTCATCAAAGTTATTTTGATGCTGCTCAATGTCATGCTTTTCTTGAATCAGTTGAGCAAACAATTGATTGGCTTGTTCGTTATGACTCAAGTCTTCAACAGTCAACGGAATATGTTGTGGATAAAGCTGCTGTATGGCTTTGGCTGCCGACTCACTGGCATCCACATCAGGTGGTATATCTTTTTCCACACAACCCCAGAAGTAACGTTCCGCATTGATGATATGTTTGATCACGGATTCGGAGCGCGTCACTTTGAAGATTTTGGTTTCATGCCCACAAATCAGCACACAAATATGCGCTGCCTTTTTGCCTGTTACAGCGAGTTGATGTTGCACCTGACACAATACGTATAAAGGCACGCCATCTCGCCATAACTTTGCTCCATATTCTCCTGCGGTTTTGCATTCTAAAATCTGTACTTCCTCACTACCTACTACCGAGTAATCTAAGTTAGCCAGCATAAAATGCTTATCCTCATCAGGATGTTGTAGTACGGCATTGATACGACGGACTTTGTTGTTGGTATGCATGCTGTAGTATTCAGCGACCAAAGGTTCAAGTTGTTTGCCCCAATATAAAGGGGCATGACCTGCGCTTTCATCTTCAATGGATTGTTTGACTCGACCTGTCTTGATCATCCATAGTTCAAGCATCGACATATAGGGATTGAGTCCACACGCTGCGGCACAATCACTACTACCGATGCCTTGACGACGTACTTCAAGCCATTCTGCTTGAGTCATGTTTTTGGTATTGACCAAGCGTTTGGCTGTGAATAATTTTGGGGCAATAAATGGAGTACTTGCCTGTTGAATGGATGGATTTAAAATTGCGGTATTCATATTGAAGTCCTAATTATTTTGCTATGTAAAATGATGGGGATCACAAAAAATGGGCATAAAAAAACCACAGCCTAAGCTATGGTTTTAATAATTTTTAAAATTCGAAATTCCATTTAAAAATGCTTAGTTAGGTCTAACTTTCCATGATTGAAAAATGGATATTTCGTACTATGCAAGCATGTTAAGTGCCTGTTCCAATCCTCGTTGTTTGATCGATGCGCCAGCACCAAACCAAGCTGAATCGAGTCGATGATCTGTACTCATGGCACGTCTTTCATGATCAATAAATTCTGTAATTGAACACAGTAATCCATAGGCTGTTCCTTTAGCAGAACTCAACTCTGCACCACGTCCCTGACCATTAAACATGTCCATTGCTTTAGTCATCGCCTTGGCATTTGGCTCAGCTTTTTCCTTGGCATTTGCCTGTGCTGCCTGAGTCGCAACATCACGGTAAAACTGAATAATATTTTCTTCCTGATCTGCAATGCTCATTGTGGTGTTATTAAATACCGCATCAAAGAAAGCAGCTGCTTCTCCTTGGGTGACTCTACGCTGGCTGAGCTGCTTCATTTCGTACATGTGTTCATCCCATGCACGTACTGAAATGCCCAATTGCTGTTTGACTTTATCTGCATCAAACTTGGTACTATGCGGAACTTTCACTACACCTGCATTACTGTTCTGACCACGTAAAGCAATCGCCAAGGTGTTGTTGCAGACAACACGGATGGAAGTAAATTGTGCTGTTGTCGCCAGTGTTCCATCACATGCAGTTGCAAGAAGAATATAGCCATTACTGACATCCTTGCCTTTAAGTGCAGTAGATTGACCTGTACGTGCCAGCGCCCAGAATTTCTTGCCACCTTTAAGCACGCCTGCGGTTTCCAATTCAAAGCCTGATTGTTCAGTTAGATCACGATAGAACTCTAAGATCTCACGAGGTTGGACTTCCTGAAAACGTTGACTGACCACTGACAAAGGTGCATGGTTATCAGAACGGTAAAGTACACGCTGTTCTTCATACGGCATGATGATGCTTTGCCCACGTTCATTCTGTGCCATATAACTGACATTGGATGACTCGATACGCCAGTCCATGCCTGCCTGTTGTGCCCAGACCTCAATCGGTTGGTTTTGAGTTAGTTGATTCCCTAGCCCATGCCAAGGGGTTTCACCGACATAAGCCATTTGTTCAAGTTGATGTGCCATGGTTGTATTCCTTTTAATTTGAAATTTGATTCTGTGTTAATACCAACGATCTTTAGTGCAGAAGATGCGTTGGAAATTTTTGGTAGCAGTTATGACAGAAGCACAAACTTTGCTGTGGAGGTGTGCTTTGTTCTGTAAAAGAATTAAACAAACCACCAAGTACAGTTCCTGCAATTCCTCCAACGATGGGAGGCAAATTCAAAGACTTCGCAACGGTTGTGCCTAAGGCCCCTAAAGCTGCGGGTGATGCAAAATTGGATAATGTTGAATTTGCTTGTTGTGCATTCGCTTCAACAATCATGATGTCGGTTGAATGACAAAAGGGACAATTCAAGCTCATGATTTGACTCCTAAATTTTGGGCATAAAAAAGCCTGCACGATGGCAGGCTTGATATTCATTTTTCATGTGTACTCTAAAGAGCTTCATGATTCTCATTAGGATGTTATGTATCTGAAATTATTTGGGATCATTAATTTCAGGTACTCTACAAAAAATATTAATCCAAATTTTCAAGTTGTTTACATGCTATTAAATTCAATTCCACAAATTCATTCCATGTAAATTGCTCTTTTAAATGCTTTTGATAAAAAGTATCAATTCGACAAATTTCTGGTCTTCTTTCATAAATACTACATAATTTAGAATCCAGATCATAGTGATGGCAAATACCATCACCACGATCTAAATGCTTTGTTAATTCAGATAAATTTACGTGTCGACAACATGCACCACATTGGGTACATGGGAATGTTTTCAACTCTAAACTCATTTAACAAACTAACTCTTATTACATCTCTCTAAAATCGCCATCTATATAATTTTGCATTTTAATAATATTACTTGATGCATCACCCAATAAATTACCTTCTTGATCCAGTATTGCTGTATCAATTAGAGCTTTCAAAACTTGAGCAATTTTATAGTTTTTCATCACAATTTGCTTATTTTCTTGGGTATAGCTTGAATAATCAACACCTTGTGAATCAATGACATTCTTCAATAATTTCAAATTACGTCTAGCATGCATTCTAAGCGTACTAATGACATCTGATGCTTTTTTTGCGACATCTCGAATACCATCCGTTAAAAGAATAGCTGAATCAATATCAACCTTAAATCGCTCAGCTTCTGCTAAATTACTCAAAGCATCATTCACTTTACTTTCTGCTTTTGCTCCCATGTACCAGCCAGCAACCAGTAATGCTGGGCCTGCTGCTAATGCACCTAAAGCTAAGGTTCCTCCTGCAACTCCCATCCCACCAGATGCTAATGTTCCACCACCTAACCATGCTAAGGTTGCATTCGTTGCAGCAACCCCACTCAAACTACTAATTGCTGTGCCTGTACTTGCAGCTGCAAATGCCATTGTTCCATTATATGCACCAAAAGCAGCTAAGGCTCCACTGAGAGCACCACCACCAGCCCCTAGACCTGAACTCACCAGAAAAGAAACCTTTTCATCCATTTCCTGTAGTGCTTGTTCACTAAATTCAGATAACTGTAAATTTCCTATTTCTGCATCACCTATATCATCTTTATTTTTAATCTTTTTAAATTCTTCTAAAAAGTTATGTATATTCACCTGTACAGCTTCAACTTTAAGCTGACCTAAATCAGTCAATGTTTTTTGACAGTTTTCACGCGATACTTCTAATTCAGACTCAGCAGACCTTACGATACTTTGTGCTGAACTATTCAGATCATTTGCATCCATATTATCTTTAATAGCTTTACCGCTTTTATAAAGCCCAACAGCTCCAAGCCCCAACCCAATAATTAAAGGAACAGCCATCCCAAATACTCCTATTCGTTAATTAATTCTTTAGCTTCTTTATCTGCTGCAATAAGACGTTGAATTATTTCTATAAACTCTTCTATATAAGCCAAATCAATTTTCAGACAAACACAGAAAAAATGAATTAACTGCATTTCTTGGCCTGATATTTTTCCTTTACCTAAAGTAAAATTGAGTAACTCAAATAAGATTAATTTTTTGTCTTTGACCGTCATTTCTTCTAAATAACTGTTTTTCGTTACAGTAATTAATACTATTGCATTTTTTAATATTTCACGCTTAATATCTTCGAGTGTAATCATTACATTTTGAATTTTTTCAGGATTAATATCCATCAAGTCAACACCTGATGAAATTAACTCGTGTATAACTCTTTGCTTAGTTTCTTTATCATCGCCATATTTTTTTAGTACTTCCTGCACAGCTAATTTTAAAATACGTCCTAATGCAGGGAAATAGCCTCGTTCTAAACATTCTTCTAAACCATCAAATCCATAATGACCACCACAAACACCTGAGAGGCATTCATCATTAAAATCATATTTTTCACTATCTTTTTCTAAAATATTCTGTAAAAAAAATTTATGATAAGTATAGTCATTCGATGAAAAATATTCATTTTTCATACATAGAATCAAGTCTAGCTCTTTTGCGTATTCCTTTAACTTTTTCAATTCATACTCATTTATACAATCAGAATATGGTTGAACAAAGCTATCTGGGCTGTCACTAATTTCTTCTGCTGTAGATGCAAAACCCTTATCAGCCATAGCAAGAAGGCAGCCATATTCTAAGAAAATAGCCTTTGCCGCCTTGTGTTCAAATTCGTGTAAAAACATTTTTTCCCCTAAAGTCTAAAAGGTTCATCGGATAACATCATTTGATCAAACTCATCAAAACTATTGATGCTTAATTCTTTACCCAACGATTGAGCAAATTTATTCATGCCAACACAAAAGTCATCAGCAGAAATATCAGGATTATCTAAAATTGCAAACATTGCTCGACTGTCTTGGTCAAGTTGAGAAAGTTTTTCAGCAAAAATTTTATTTATTCTTTTTTGATAGGCATAAGATAACTCTTTTGCTGCCTTACATTTCATTTCTGTAATCGCACGTTGTTCAGCAGATACCTTAGCCTCTTTTAATACATCAAAAAAACTTTGATAAAAGGTATTTGTCAGGGCATAACCAATCATGCCACCAATTAATCCACCCAATACAGGTACTGGTATTGCCAATTGACCAATCACTGTAAACATCGATGCAGATAAAGTTCCTGTGACCGTCAAATGCATTTCTTGTAATAGCTCTCTACCATCTATTTCACCATTAGCATATCGACGAATAGATTTTTCTGTTGCCAAACAAGTTGTCACTATCGTTGCTGGCAATCCTGTTGCTGATAATGATCGTAATGTTGAAGAAGCAGATTGCTGCATATACGTCTTCGCTGCTGTTCCAACAAAAGCTGTTCCATAACCAATACCAGCCGCTGTGAAAGTATCTTGTGCGACATCTATTGCAGCATCACTAAAATCTTTTTTATCTGAATAAACAGCGATTAGATTACTTATTAGAGAAATACTTCCACCAATGACGGCTCCTAGTTTTGCTCCTTCACATCCAGCTTGATGACTAACTCCTGTAATATCTAGAATAGTTTCCCATTCAGGATTTAATCTATACTTAATCGCCTGATCAGTGGTCAGACCAGAATCAGTAATTTTCTCTTCAAGCTTTTTATAGTTTTCAATATTTTCACGATATTGGGTGGCTAGCTCACTTTTACCCTGCTTTTCTAAAGCTATAACTTGCTTATCGAGCTTCTCTACTTGACTACGACAATAAGCTTTCATTTGTTCAACTTGTTCTGTTGGAACCTCTAACTTATCTACAGCCATATACCGTGAATAGTCACCTTTCCCACCACCAGAACCAGCAGCAATTTTATCAACTAAACCCTCAGCATTGCTGACAAACTTCATTTGTGATGTAATTTCTTGATTATCAAATAGCTCAACAATATCAACTACATTATGATTCTTCCCGTAATGGGCTAAATCTTCACTGCGAGTAAAATAGGAATCACTTTTATTAATTATTGATTCAGCATTTCTACGGGAGACACTAGCAATTTCAGCAGAAAATCCAGCTTGTTGTTTAATATTTTGTTTCGCATGGTCTGCATTAATTTTATAAAGTTTTATGTCTCTCAAGCTTCTATCAAACTCTTTTCCTGTTTGATAATCTATACCTCTTAAACCCTTTAAAAACTCTGCTCCAGCAGAACCATAACGTGAAGTTGTTTCAAACAATGCCCCAGTAATAGCATAATCTTTTAAATCAATTGTTTTTTCCATTTCCCCACTCCATCATCTATAAATTTTATCTTATTGATACAAATATTTTTTTAATTGAGATTCCAACTCTTGCTGTAAATCTTCAGGATTAACAATTTTAATATGGGGAAGCCAATAACGAACCAAAGGTAAAAGTTGAGTCTTATGAGTGATACGACTAGATAACAATAATCCCCCATCATCCAATCTTTTAATAACTAGCTGTTCGGGTAGCAACTGTCTTTGTTGAAAATGGAAAGCAATTTCATGATCAATGGATAAAACCACTTCAAATTTATCAACTCCAAACCAAATACTTTCTTCCTTCTTTAATTGCTCCAAAATTTTAATATCTGGCTTAAAACTAGAAAGCTCTAGGCTTTGGAATGATTCAAGATGGGCTATACGATAGGCTTTCAAGTTACCATTATGTACCGCTGCTAAATACCAAGAGCCATGATGATGTACTAAACGATAAGGTTCAACCAATCTGGTTTCACCCTTATATACAAAACTAATCCGACCATTTTCTTGAATAGACTTACCAATACTTTTGAATAAGTCTTTAAATTTTGTAACATCTTCAAAAGAATATCCCTTAGCACTGTAAATCTCATTTGCACGGCGATCTAAAAGCTCACGTAAAAAAGCTATATCCAAAGATGGGTATAAATGACTAATTCCTGAAAGTTGAGCAAAACTACGGATATCATTCGGAGTAATCTTCCCCAAATAATTTGAATCCAAATAATACTTTTTAGTCCCTTCATCTTGGAGTAAAGGTAAATAAGTATTTAAACGGTCAAAATCTCTAGAAATAGTTCTGCTACTTACTCCAAATTCTGATGCCAACTCTTTAGCATTTAACTGATACCCCATGTTCAACTTAGTTAAGATGTTAGCTAAACGATCTGCTAGACGCTCATGAGTCGACTCATCTTGCCGCATAAATTAACCTTTAATTATTCAATCAAGTATACAATCTGTCGTTCTTAAATATCGTGTAAATATAACACAAATAAAAAAACTAACATATTGATTAATTTAAATCTTTTTTAACCGTTCTAGATAACGCTCTAAATTCAGTATTGCTAAATAAGTTCGCTTCAACTCAGACAACTTTATCGTTCCAAAGGCTTTGTTGCATAAATACCTAAGACTATGATTTTGTTTAATTTATTTCTGAATTAAAATTCAAACAAATCCCTAAAAATCAGTATCTTGAAGAATGTTTATGCAACAAAGTCCGTTCCAAATACAAATAATTTAAATATACGCTTTAAGGCACCAATTTTATGATGACTAGTAAATGGCTTTAAATACATTTTCATAATTTTTACCTTCACTATTTTTAATCCATTTTTAATTAACACATAAGCCTATTAAGAACTTGTGTAAATATAAAAAGTCAAAGTGACAGGTCGTGTCATAAGCTATATTTTTTAAGATAAGAATTAAGAATTTATCGTAAACGCTATATTACGGATCTTCACAGAAAAATGCTGATAATGATCAACTATAGCTCTACGGTATCGTATTTATTGAAATACCGTGGTGATCAAGTGCTTGAAGCTGAATTGATCACAGATCAGGGGAGCTTCATTATTACATTTTAAGGCTGTAGAAATTTTAGAACAGCTTCAACAATGAGAGCACTGCATGATTCAGATGCTCTCCTTTTTTGTGAAATTATTCCAGTCCTCTGCGGTTTTTCGAATCAACCACTCCTCTGCCAAAGCTACGCATATAGGCTAGATCTTTTACTCGGGGATGTTGTTGCTCTTTTTCAGCATTCACCAAATAAGGGACAACGTAATTCAGAAAATTATAAACTTGATCAGGATTTTTACTATGAATCATACCAATCCCTAATGTCCCCATCGCTTCATAGATGGCTTTATAGTCGGAATGGTTACAGTTAAAAATATAACCACATCCATGTGTAATCTGTTCCCAACACTCACCTACCCACTGCCCCATTTCAAAATCACCTCGATGTATATTTCCATCGTACATAAGCAAGAGATGACAATGGTAGCCTTTGCTTATGCCATGCTCTAATGCCCATGCATAACCATGTAAACCACTAAAGCAAGTATCCTGATCTGCGATTCGACGAAGCAATGTTTCTAGCGCTTTATTGAACACTTGGATGTTGTATAAGGCTTGATATTCTTTCTTGATAGATAAATCCACTCGAACCACCAGTGTTCTCGCATAATGATGAATGAGTGTAGATGTATAATCAAAAAGGCTATGCTGATTCTCTAATTCACGTTGTTGAAAATCAATCAGTTGCTGTTTTACACAGCCAGATAATGATTGTATATAAGTCAGAATATGCCAGACTATCATATCATCAATACAGACTATACAATCATAGTCTGCCTGCCGCATTAGACGGAGTGTGCGATCGACGATGTTCACAACCTCAATGAATATCTGCACTGTATTACAATAGAAAAAATTAGCGTTATAGATTGGCTTAAATGACTGAACTAATTTTTGTAGGTCTATCATCAGGTTTTGATGATATAAATCATAACTACCTAAGCAAACTTCTTGAATGAAATGGTCTACTGCTGCCAATACTTCTGCTTCATGGTAAAGCTGATCATATTGAATATTCTGGTACATTTAGGTTCTCACTGAAACATAAGGTTCATATGTAAGTGAGGAATATATTTTTTTACTGATCTTGATTCTAAAGCAGGATGTTGTGATCATCCTGCTTAGCTGAATATGCTCATAGACTTTGGAACATACTATAGGGTTAGTTCTGAATATTTTAATACTGTGTTATTGATACATAGTCTATAGCCCATTTGAGTATGGGCTATACTGTGCTAAGTGTCTCAATCAACTAGATAAGATATTGTTTATGTTTAATATATTATTTATATATTACTTATAGTTAATAATATATATTACCTGCTAAGCACTCTACCCTGTAGTTTCGATAAGTTCGTTCATTTATATAACGCTAATTGCCGATGTATCGGAATCTTGCTTAGGCTAAAGTTACGCCACTTTTTTATTTTAGAGCTATGATGAACAACCTTAATCCATCCTCTACCAATCAAGATGAAGATTTAACAACAGGCATAGGATCTCAGAAAACTTATGAGCTTAAAGTATTTGATGAAAATGAGGCATATCGCCAACTTGAAATCATTCAGCTCATTTTATATATAAGAAAATTTAAAAAAAAACCTATCTACTTACCACATCAAAAAAAGCAAAATATTTATTCGATTGCTGATAAAAATATACATGACTCTCTCCGAAGAATTGACCCCCATTACTTTGAAGATAGAACATGTACAAGTCCTGAAGTGGACTTATTTCGCAAGGTATTAAAAGAAAATATAATACTTCATCATTTAACAGTTAGTCAGAGTGATTTTTGGCTTAGAAGTCATAATGATGCTATCGCCCTAGCACCCAATCAATTTATGTTAAAAGCTGAAATTTTAAATGACTTTTGCCATCAGCTTGCCTGTGCTATTGCAAGCGATACAAACTATCAAAAAACACTTCTGTCACGCCAAGAAAAAAGTCTCAATCAGAACAAGAAAGCTAAAAGGCTTGCTAAAAAACTATTAAGTACATTCAGAAGGCTACTCATAATTAAAATGGATTTCTCCATACATACTGATCATACAGTCACGCTTGAATTATTAAAAACCTACCTTCGAATGTTCATCAAAAAACTTCATACACCAAATGATAAAGTCCCCCCCATAATCGGTTTTATTTGGAAATTAGAATACTCAGCATTAAAAAGATATCACTATCATTTTCTATTTTTCATGGATGCGAATACTTTTACAGAAGATAAAAACTTTGCCTATAAACTTGGTGAATTATGGCAAAAAATAACCTTAAAAAAAGGAATCTATCAAAGCTTCAATCATGAAGAGCAAGTACGTAAAAATCTTGCTATTGGTATACTCACTCATGATGATCAAGAAAAAATTGACTCTTTAAATAAGATGATTGATCACATAACCAAAACAGAGCAGTTCATTCTTGAAAGGAGCCAAATTAATCAACGAACATTTGGCTACAGCACTCGCAAGTATGCCACAAGGTAAATCAGATACTTTATTATGCTTTAGCTAGATTTATTGCAGAAGAGTAATTGAAAATACTTTAGAATCCACCTCCATCTGGATAGAAACACTATCAGCTTGATTAATTGAATTTCTATGAGCACACCAACAAACCAAATAAATTTGATACATACCCCCGATCAAATACATTTCTGTGTTAATAAACATCTCTGTACACGACAAATTTCACAGAACCCTTATCCTATCAGGATTCTGCTTTCT
>ERZ1023241.41-NODE-41-length-64410-cov-22.516106_pt1 | contig 64410 bp, 66 predicted proteins | sample MGYA00380455_ERZ1023241 | MGnify/ENA primary metagenome ERZ1023241 (study PRJEB33173, sample SAMEA4830304) | metagenome | study: EMG produced TPA metagenomics assembly of the PRJEB25223 data set...
TGCATGTTCCATAAAATAAGTCTCTTAAGGTGTAAACTTATTTCAGGACGGGACAGACTAATGTTTAAAAAAGTACGCATAAGGTTTCTGATGATACCCAGCGCATAAAGCAAGCTTACCAGCAAAGACAAAGTGATCTTCAGGTTCAGGCGAGTGGTAAGGTGGTAGCGTTATTAAAAGATGATAATGAAGGTTCCCGCCATCAGAAATTTATTCTGGAGTTATCCACTGGTCAAACTGTATTGGTTGCGCACAATATTGATCTGGCACCACGCATCCAGAATATTCAAAAAGGTGATCAGGTTGAGTTTTTTGGTGAGTATGAATATAGCGAAAAAGGCGGGGTGATTCATTGGACCCATCATGATCCATCCAATAAGCACATCATTGGTTGGTTAAAACACCAAGGAAAAACCTATCAATAAGGGAATTTTCCTTGGTTTTATAAATGTAATGATATTACATACGCTTTAAGCGCACTGTATTGCCTCAGATTGACGAGATTTCCATTTAGGTAGGACTTTGCCTAAATAGGCATCCATGCACCATAACGGGCCAATGAGAAGGAATTGAAGGTCTTTGAAGAAAGAAGGCTTTTTACCTTCGACTTTATGTCCATAAAATTGCCCAATCCAGGCAAAAACAAACAAGGCAATAAAGAAGCCGATCCCTACAGGCAAGATCCAGATGAACCAAGCCATCATCAGGGTTAGCGCTGCCATTGCTACAGCCAGTACGATGTCTAAACGTGCATAAAACACAAAAGCCAGAACCAGGAGCAGGGCAGTTAGTAAAGCGCTAAAGTGCGCCATGATGCCAATAATGGAAAAATAGATGGTAGGCACGCAGACCCAATGGATCAGTTTGTTGGTTTTGTTTTGATGACTTTCACTATATTCATCTAACCATTCGGATATTGTTTTCATTCTATCGCTCCCATCCATGAACGTACTGTCAGTTTTCAAAATATAAAACAGTTTGGAGGTATGGTCAAAATGAAATCGATAGCGGGTGAGTAAAAGCTCATGAAGGCTCATACCTGAATGGAATAACATCGACAGTATTAAGGATAAAAGCAATTCGAATGCTTGCTCTACATCACCAAATAAAAAAGCCACATGACTGTGGCTTTTGAGTTAAATGTAGAGCGGTCAAATCTTATGAGTTTGGACCATCTACACGCTCAATATTAACATGTGCAGTACCAGCATTGGTAATACCAAGCTGTTTAGCAGCGCCGTAAGATAAATCTAGAACACGGTTGCCATGGAATGGACCACGGTCATTAACCTTCACGACAACACTCTTACCATTGTTTTTGTTAGTCACGCGGATAAAGCAGTTTAATGGCAGGCTACGGTGTGCAGCAGTCATTGCATTCATATCGAATGTTTCACCACTGGCAGTTTTACGGCCATGGAACTGACGGCCATACCAAGATGCTGTACCTGTCTGACTGAATTTACGAACTGTGTTTGAAGCAACATTGTTCAGTTTCTCAATCACTGAAGGCTCTTCTGCAGGAATTGCAATTTTTGCTGCAATGGTTTGACGACGAACTTTATCGCCAGAACGCTCAGTGATTGAAAGGCTGTTCAAATTTGTGAAATTTGAATTGAAGCTTTGAGCTTCTTTATTTAATACACGCGCTGCAAGACGCGAATTGTCATGATCATTATTGAATGATGACGACTGAACCATATCTGCTTGCGATTGCGTTAGGGTAACGGTCGCGGCAATGGCCATAAAATACTTCAGAAAAGAAGAATGCATTGAATCAACTCCTAACAGCATGTTTCATTAGATTGGGCCTAAGTAGCTGATAACCCTATAAACATGCCTGATATTTAACTTATGCAACTACATTTAACGAATTGGATAATATTCATGCTGGCAACTGGCTGTCTAGTATTTAATTAAAATAGTTAAAAAAAGTACGCAAAATAAACAATGAGTGATTAAAAAATAATCAATATTGTAACAAGGCGTAAAAAATGCCTAAAATTTAGGCATTTTGTTTAATAAAAATCTTGACTTTAATAGTATGTAGTAATTTTTACTGTTATCGGCTCGTAATTTCTGTACCTAAAAGCCACAATGCAGTGGCATACATACGACTACGATTGTACGTGGTAATCACTTGAAAATTCGGATAAGTAATATAGTAAATCGGTCCGTAATTTTCTTGTAATTGAATGACATTGACCATATCAAGATCATCAATACGAACAATCGGATTCATCGGACTGATTCCTTGGGTTTTGATTACTCCATAAGGTGTTGGCTGAGTCAGATCTTTGGCGATGACAGAATCAGGATTCGAACCGCTATAACGGGCAGGGAAGGCAATTGGCTGATCACGTTGCCAGCCATTTTGAGCCAGATAGTTTGCAATTGAACCAATCGCATCTACCGCAGAATTGCGCAGATCGATATGGCCATTGCCATCATAGTCGACCCCATACTTTGGAATATTACTTGGCATAAACTGCGGATAGCCCACAGCACCTGCATAAGAACCCACGATCGAGGATGCTGACACACCATCTTTATATGACCATGCGATCAATGCCGCCAGTTCATCCTGGAAGTATTGAGCACGACGTTCATAACCAAAGCCAAGAGTTGCCAGTGCATCACGGGTCACAAATGAACCCTTGTTGCTGCCAAAACCGGTCTCTACCCCCAAAATACCCAAAATGATCGATTGTGGTACACCAAACTGCTGCTCAGCGCGATTTAGTGTTGCAGCATATTGCTGCTTGAAACGTACACCACGTTGAATCGTACCTTCAGACAGAAAATTGGTCTTATAGGCATACCAAGGCTTACTTTCACCTGGACGATTCATGATATTGATAATATTTGGAAGATTTTTTGCTCCCGTCATTGCACTGTCTACTTGCTGGGCACTTAGACCATAGGTCTGCATAGTGTTTTGCTTGAAACTGGCATAAGAGGGATGATATTGAAAATCGTTGGCCAGGCTTAAACTACTGAGTCCGAATGCACTGACAAGGATCGAAAGCTGCTTCAATTTTTTATAAAAATTCGATTTCAACATCTTGGTATGATTTCCAATTTTTTGATAGGTTTGTGGCTATGTCATTTGAATCGTGCCATGAAAAAGATCAATTCACTTTTATCAATTTTCTGGCATTAGAGGCAATATTAAAGATAACATTCTGATGAATAGGAGTCATATAAACTCCCTTAAAAACAGGAAAAGGTTGGTTGTTTTTTCAGCATTTTGTATTTTAGTTCACAATAACTGTAACAAGCTATTTCTTAAGCCACAAAAAAGCCTGACCGAAGTCAGGCTTAATCTGCATTTTTTGAATAAATATGCGGCTTTATTCATTAAAGAACAAAGTGTCGTGATATTCTGCCATTGCCTGCAATTCATCCTTATTTAAATTCAGGATGATTTTATCTGCTGCAATATTAATCGCTTTGATTACCGCTGAAGCACCAATATCAGCAGCCTTGCGTTTAATCATGCCTAAATCTAAGGTTTTATTAAAGTCGACCATGAAATGACGTACAGTCGCTTCACCAAACTGTTTGTACAGATTGCTGAGACTCTGCTTATCGACACTTTGGCCAGCTTTTAATTCTGCATAATGGTGTTTTAGATTGGTGACCAGATTGGCATCCAGAGGTTCACCAATACGGAAATTTCCTTCCGGATCTTTAAACAGGCTGCGTTCAGAAAAAGCAATCGACTCCTTGACGACTTCATTTGGTGCTTTACTCAGTAACTGTTTCAGTAACACTGCCACAGTAGACTTGATATAGCCTGCCAGTTTTTCTGCCGTATCGCGTTTTTCGCTTGCAGGAAAACGGCGTACCAGTTCCGTGAGAATTGCATCAATAATTTCATCATTAATCATTAATGCAGTTTTATCCCGCAGTGGATAAAGCGGTTCACTCGAGTTTTTATTTTTCTGTGCAGTCTGAATTGTATTTAATAGTTCTGCAGAAGGAATAAAACCAAAAAAAGGCATTCTTAAACCTCAATGTTTTTTATTGTCGCGCTAAACGAATAGGGCGAGGCATCCATGTGGAATCCGATACACGACAAGGGTTGATATCCAATCCACCACGGCGTGTATAGGTCGCATATACCATCAGCTTTTCCGGTTTCAGATTTTGCCAGATATCGGCAAACATCTGTTCCACACATTGTTCGTGAAAACCGTTGTGCTGACGATACGAAATAATATAAGCCAAAATACTCTTATAACAAGGTTTTTTGCCCTGATAGCGTATAAATACTGTACCCCAGTCCGGTTGTCCAGTGACTGGGCAGTTACTTCTTAATAAATGTGAATAGAGTTGTACTTCGATATTTTCATCGCTGTACTGATCTAAAGACAATAAAGAAGCATCTGGATGATTTTCCAGGCGTTCCGGAGTCAGGTCATCAATACAGATACCTTCAGGCTTGGAAATTTCAAGTTCATCAACATGGAAAAGATCCAGTGTGATTTCAGCACCGGCAGCTTTTGAGAGGTCTTTTTCTACAGTTGCAATAAAGGCCTCTTTCGAATCAAACTTGGCAAAGTTCAGACTATTGAAATATAGCTTTAAAGATTTTGATTCAATGAGATTTGGGGAAAATGCTGGCAGGGTAATCCGACCAATAGCCACTTGAGGTACGCCGGCAGCATTTAACCAAGAAATTTCAAATACATGCCACCAGTCTTTACCTTGCTGAATAGCTTCAACATGGGCATATTTTTCACGGGCAGGCGCACGGGAAATCGGGAACAAAATATCGGGTTGATACTCTGTTGGGTAGTTGGTGTCTTTACCAAGGAGAGAATGTTCTACACTCATTATTCACGCATTCCTGAACCACGAGACAATAAATAGTAAGCAATACCGTAAAGCACGGCACACCAGAAAGTAATCACGACCAATGAAATGGAAACATTGACATCGCTATGACCTAAAATGCCGAAACGGAACGCATTGACCATATACACGATCGGGTTAACTAAAGAGAGATTTTGCCAGAACGGACTTAAGGCTGAAATCGCATAAAATACACCGCCTAAATAGGTCAGTGGTGTAAGTACAAAAGTCGGGATGATCGAGATATCATCAAAAGATTTGGCATAGACAGCATTAATAAAACCGCCTAGAGAGAATAATAGCGAGGTAATGAGTACTGTATATATAGTCACAAACCAGTTAGTAATATAAAGGTCTGCAAAAAACAGGCTCATGGCACTGACAATAATGGCAACAAACAGACCACGAATTACACCACCCAATACATAGCCCCATAAAATGGCATGTAAAGGTACAGGGCTCATAATTAGCTCTTCAATGCTTTTCTGAAATTTTGAGCTAAAGAAGCTGGAAGAAACGTTGGCATAACTATTAGTAATCACCGCCATCATAATCAGACCAGGGACAATAAACTCCATATAACTATAGCCGCCCATTTCCCCAATACGTGAACCGACCAGATTACCGAAGATCACGAAATATAGACTCATGGTAATTGCTGGTGGCAGCAGAGTTTGTGGCCAGATCCGCATAAAACGGCGAACTTCTTTATGAACGATGGTATATAAGGCGACGCCGAGCTGATTTATATTCATTGTACAGCTCCATCCAGATTTTTCTCGACCATTTTCACAAATAGTTCTTCTAAGCGGTTTGACTTGTTACGCATACTGCGTACCTGAATGTTTTGTGATTCCAGTAACTGGAACAGATCATTCATACTGTGTGCTTTATCCAGTGTCACTTCTAGGGTCATTGGATCAACTAAATTAAATTTCACACCAATAATTTCAATATTTAATGGCTCAATAGGCGCAGCCAGATCGAAGATAAAGGATTCTTCATTGAGCTGATTCAGGAAATTTTTCATGGTGGTATCTTCTTTGATCACACCACGATCGATAATCGCAATTTGACGACACAACATCTCTGCTTCTTCCAGATAATGAGTCGTTAAAATAATAGAAGTACCATTACCGTTCATTTCATTAAGAAAATCCCACATGGAACGACGCAATTCGATATCTACACCGGCTGTTGGTTCATCCAGAATCAATAATTTTGGTTCATGCATCATCGCACGAGCGATCATCAGGCGACGTTTCATACCCCCTGAAAGCATACGAGCTTGAGTAGAGCGTTTTTCCCAAAGACCCAGTTTATTTAAATATTCTTCAGCACGCGCTTGAGCAATTTTTTTAGGAATACCGTAATAACCGGCTTGAGTGACCAGAATATCAAAGGTCTTTTCAAACTGGGCGAAGTTAAATTCTTGGGGTACTACGCCTAAACATTGTTTGGCTTCAGAAGGGTGGGTATCCAGATTGTGACCAAAAATTTCAACGGTTCCAGAGGTTTTTCTTGTTAATGAACTGATAATACCAATAGTAGTGGACTTGCCCGCACCATTAGGTCCTAACAGGGCATAGAATTCACCTTCAGGTACAGTTAAGTTGATTCCTTTAAGTGCCTGAAAACCATTTCCATAGGTCTTCGACAAATCCCTTAATGTCAGCGCATCAGTCATAGAGATCTCAAATGGTGAAAAGTTGAGATATTGTGAGTGATCTTGCAAAATAAACCAAGTCATTCACATGGAATTCTCTGTTGCTGTTTTGGCACACTGTATAAAGGATAAGCATAAAAATAACGAAGTTATAGATAGTTGCTTTACCTTATGCGAATTTTTGTTATGATGTGCATCGCGCGCTCATAGCTCAACTGGATAGAGTACAGGTCTCCGAAGCCTGTGGCGTGGGTTCGAGTCCCGCTGAGCGCACCATCATTTTATTAGTTCACTTACCTCATTAGACTAAAAAAACAATTCCAGATTTATAAAATAAATTATGGATTCTCTTCCTCTTCATCCTGATGTTTTTGACGTATTTGATCTCTTTTAACCTGAGGGTCTTGATCTACGCCTAACTGACCGCGTTGAATCTCTCGATCTTGTTTCTCTTGTGGGTCTAACTCTTCTTCTGGAAACTCTTCATTCAGTTCTTCATCTGGTTTAGCCATCGGGAATTACCTCTTGAAAATATAAGTAGTAATGTCTGTAGAATATGCTCTTGGACCTCTTATTCTATAAAAGTGGGTGAATTACATTGTTGTATTTATAGTTTGTTTAATCTCATAAATTGTTGTTTCTATAAATAGATGTGCTGAGTAGTTTTTCTATCAAAAAATTAGTATCTTATGCTCACAATAAAAATGAGATATAGATATGAAAAAATTATTATTCATTGGGTTAATGATTGGGGCTTCTTCAGTTGCTGGAGCGAATACACCTTTAGCTATTCAATATGGTAATCCTGCTGCAATAGATAAAGCAGTTATTACGACTACACCTTATTATGCTCAAGAAAACCTATTAAGTCAGTACTTTTTAGCTTTTGGCTACGCCGGTTCAAAAATAGGATCAGACAGTTTTTTGGTACTGAATCATTCGATGGGCTGTTTATTAATGGTGAATATCAATCCCATCCGACGGCCAGCTTATGGGCCGAATACAAATTTCAAAGTTCAGATATTGATTACAATCAAGTTGCAATTGGGATAAAAAATAAATTTCTGGAAAATGATCAGCTTTATTCAGCAGTTTCTATAGGTCTGGGAATGAGCTGGGTAGATGAAAGTGAAACAGATGCAGATCTTGGTCGAATCGATCTTGAATTGGATTATTTTACAATTCCCGTTGCATTGGAGGTCGGTTATAAAGTTGCTCCTGAAGCAGATTTATTTGGATCTTTTGGTTATCAATGGATGTTTAACCGTGATGCCAAGATTTGTATGAATGGCTCATGTGTCTCTGGCAAGAGTGATGATCTGGACTTAAATGGGGTTACTTATCAATTTGGTTTTCGCTATTACTTTTAGTGGCTAATCAATCGCCTTAATAGCGAACTCTTTTACTTAAGACTTGAAATTGTATTTAGATGAAATTATTCATTTTTCACATAAATAAAGAATATTTTTTATTGAAATTTAAATAGATAGGATGTAGAGATAGAAAAGAATAGAATTGTTTGTAGTGCTCTATTGAGCCAGCCAAAATATTTTAATCTGCTTTTGAAAAAGCACAATTTAAATATTGTATAAGTCTTCTTTTAGAAGTGTAAAAGCGTATTGTAGGTAAAAAAAATCCTGCTATATTGAACTCATGGTAGGTTATAAAACGAAACGACGCTACCAATAAGTTGGACGGATCAATGACAGTTAGTTGAGTTCGAACTTCGGTTCAGGCAATAGATCTAGCACTAGCCATCCAACACAGAGCCCGCAGCGATGCGGGCTTTTTAATGCAAAATTTTAAGCGTGAGTTATTAATAATTTTGACTCTTTTATTTGTATGGCACATTCTTCATTAGCGACAATATATAGTCAATAAAAGGTGCTCGCTAAAAAATCTTACATATTCGTTTGAAAGCCTTTCAAATAACTATGTTATAAGAATTCAGACAAGCAAATTTAATAATGCCAATAAAGGGAGGTATGACGATGACAAAAGATTTAATTGAAGTGCAAGTCAAAAACCAGTATGGCAAAATTCTGAATGTAAAAGCATTACTACGTGCTGGCGCTCAGCATAGTGATCCGTCCCAGCGTTTGGAACAGCAAGTCGAATATATTGTCGTGGATGATGAAATTATCCGGCCAACGATTGAACTGTTATTTGCCAGTGAGCAGACCGACTGTATCTATCGTGTTTTAGAACCTAAATAAGGATCCGGGATTCATTATGCTGCTTTGCGACCCTTAAAAAAAGATATAGCTCATCCAATGATAAGCTTGATTTTGATATCTTAGTTCAGCTTCTTTATAAATAGTTTGATGCAGAATAAAAACTGATAAATTTAATTCAAAGAGATTGGATAAATTCCTGTCATTTCTCAGTTTCTTAATTTTTTATGTTATATAGCATCAAGCTATCTACATAGATGATCTAAATGAACTTCTTCAAAAATACGCTCTGAGAAAAGCATTATTTCAGAAAACTTTTAATGTGACATTTACATCATAACGGTCAAACTCGTCCAGAATCTGATGAAGTGTTTGCTGTCCGAGTTCATCTGCAGGCCTAATATGTACTTCCTGATTGGTCGCGCTGTCAAAACATTCAATTGTTTGAATTAGCCAATGATGTTCGATTGAACTCTTTTGAATTAATACCCGTCGTGGCTGTAATGCGTCACTGATCTGGCGGGGCAGTACATAAGTAATCGCAAGTTGTATAGTGTCCAATTCTTCAGCTGGACTCAAAAAAGTGATTACCCAATTGCCCACTTTACTGAGCTGCATGGGATTATCAAAGGCATCGAATTCAAGATAATGTTGCATGGGAAGAAAGAGTATTAATTTATATTATGTCCTATATGCACCTGTTTAGAGGTGTGTTCTATCACGCTAAAGTATAAGAACAGTTAGGTGTGAGAAAGGACTAAATATTAAAATATCAATAAATTAATATTGATTTGTATCTGTTTTTATTCTGAATATCGATCAGCTAATAGCTTTAAAGACTAAGATAGTCATCTATAAAATACTTTATTTTACTTACTGAATAAAAAAACATTATTAGTTAGAAATCCCTCTCCATATTTAGAGAGGGAAGAAAAGATTTCATTTATAGCGTAAGGATCGCCGTATTTTCCAATGCTTTGCGTAGATAAGGATCTAAGTCGTCCTGCCGAAGTAACCACTGAACATAGTCAGCAGGAAGATCGGCAATCGCAGTGCCACGGTGCTTACCAAAATTGATGGTCCGTGGAATACGCGCATCTTCAGATGCCTCATAGAGTTCTTCAATACTGCTGATTTTCAGGTGATGCACAATATGCATCAGGATATTTGCAGTCAAAATGATATCCATATCGGCGCGATGGGCTTTACGGATCATTTCCCGGGCGCGTTCGCTGCCTTTGGTAATCATATAGATTAATGCAGAGATATTATGCGCTTCAGCCTCTGGCCAAACTCGGCGGGCGAGAGCAAGGGTGCAAATTGCTTTAATATTCGATGAATCGACGCCACATTTTTCTAAGGCACGAATATCATAATCAATATTATGGCCAATGATATAAGTGGTTTCTTGTGGGAGTTCAAAGCTGCTGTAATGCGGTTGTCCTTCCAGATCAGACTGCAGAATATGATGTACGGCCATTGCAGCAAAGGAAATTGGTTCGTCACATGAATAAAGTTGATCAAACAAGCGACTTTTATCCAGACTGATTTTATGGTCTATGATCTCTACAGGTGCATAGGCAATTTCAATGGGTTGACCATTCAAGGTATGGGTTTCAGTATCGAGAATGATAGCCTGCATGACGAAAATATGCCTGAAAAAAGTGAATATCAAAATCTAACATTATTATTTCGATCCTGACAATTGAAATGCCTGATTTCATCTTTAATTGCAGACTTTTTAACTGATACAGAACAATTGTAATTTAGACTCATAAATAAAAGTTTTTAAAGTTTCTGTAAATATTTCCAAAACTTAAATTTATCGTGTCGGAATGGTTATAAATTAAATCGCTATTTATTAGAAAAATAACAAAATAATCTCTTGTAATTAATGAAATAATTTGGGAAATTATTGTCTAGTTTTATCAATGGATAAAGATAAAACTATAAAAATCATGAGAGATAATAATTAAGACAAGGATAAGATCGATGAAACGTCATGTATTGACTGGTTCTCTACTCGCGCTGAGCGTAGCTTTAACTGCCTGTAATGATAGCGATGATGATCGTTATTATGAATCCAAACCCGCTATTCCCGTAAATAATATCGACAATCCAGTCGTAACCACACCTGTAGCCTATACCAAAACAGATCTGACTGCTGTTGCCGATGAGAGCGTGGTCATGACCTATAAGATGTTAGGTATTAATAATAAGGAAACCCAAGCGACGGCACTGCTTTTTACTCCAAAAGGAACGCCTCCTGCAAAAGGTTGGCCGATAGTGGCTTGGGCACATGGTACGACGGGTGTGGCCGATCAGTGTGCACCAAGTCGCAATGAAATAAATCCTTATATCAAAAATATGATTGCCGGATTCCTTCAAGCTGGATATGTGGTCGTTGCACCTGATTATGAAGGTCTGGGGGAGCCGGGTGGAAAAGAACTTCATCCTTTCCTTAATCTTAAGAGTGAAGCCTATTCCATTACCGATGCTGTCGTCGCAGCAAAAGACTATTTAGGTTCGGAAGCCTCTAATCAATGGATGGCTGTCGGTCATTCTCAAGGTGGTCAAGCGGCTTTAGGCGCTGCCCAATATGCAGCACGTGCTTCTCAAATGACTTATAAAGGTACGGTAGCTTTAGCTCCTGCTTCTAATTTCAGACTGATTCTGGCAGGTGGAGAGGCTCAAGCTGGACAAGAACCAGATGTGAATAAAAAGATTCAAACTCTAGCCTCTTTAGATACTTTTACCGCGCTGATCGTCGCGGGATTGCGTAATCCGAATCCAAATCTGCAATATATTCAGGTCTTTAAAACACCAACAGACGAGATTGCCAAGAATGCCGAAACAGATTGTTATGATGTATTAGGCAACAAATTCGGTACGGCAATGGGAGCTTATGCCCAAACCAATGGGAATCTGGAAGAATATCCGCGTACTCAAGCTAATTTTATGAGTATTCCAGTAGTGAAGAATTTCCTGGATAAAGACTCTCAGCCTTTACAGGTTAAAGTGTCTACACCTGTGATTATTTATCAGGGAGAGGCGGATTCTACTGTTCCAAAGGCTGCAACAGATGTTTTAGTGAGCTTAGCGAATCAGAAACAAACCTCGGTACGATATATTACGGACGGTTCATGGGATCATGGGAGCGTCTATGCACTGAATATCGCTAATATTATTTCAGATGTAAAATCTCTAATGCCAATTCAATAACTTATTTTTATCTCTATAGCTCATGTTTTTTTAAGCATGAGCTATTTTTATTGCAAACTGAATAAAGTTCATGATCGAAATTGGCAAAGTTCATGTTACAATACGCGCCAATCTTAGCACGGCTTAAAAGCCCTAATTTAATAGGACCTCGCTAATGTTTGCCAATATCTCTATTGCTGAATTTGATCCAGAAATCGCTCAAGCAATCTCTAACGAAGATGCTCGCCAAGAAGCGCACATCGAGTTGATCGCTTCTGAAAACTATTGCTCACCAGCAGTAATGGAAGCTCAAGGATCAAAACTCACTAACAAATATGCAGAAGGCTACCCAGGCAAACGCTACTATGGCGGTTGTGAATATGTAGATGTCATTGAACAATTGGCAATTGACCGTGCTAAAGAATTATTTGGTGCTGATTATGCTAACGTTCAGCCACATGCTGGTTCTCAAGCAAACTCTGCAGTTTACCTAGCGCTGCTTAACCCAGGCGACACAGTATTGGGTATGAGCTTGGCTCACGGTGGTCACTTGACGCACGGTGCGAAAGTAAGCTTCTCAGGTAAAACTTATAATGCAATTCAATATGGTCTGAATCCAGAAACTGGTGAGATCGATTATGAAGAAGTTGAACGTCTAGCTGTAGAACACAAACCACGTATGATCGTAGCTGGTTTCTCTGCATACAGCCAAATCGTAGATTGGCAACGTTTCCGTGACATCGCGGATAAAGTTGGTGCTTACCTGTTTGTAGATATGGCTCACGTTGCTGGTCTGGTTGCTGCTGGCGTTTACCCAAGCCCAGTTCAAATTGCTGACGTAACAACAACGACTACTCACAAAACTCTTCGTGGTCCTCGTTCAGGTCTGATCCTTGCAAAAGCAAACGAAGAAATCGAGAAAAAACTTCAATCAGCTGTATTCCCGGGTAACCAAGGTGGTCCTCTGGTTCACGCGGTTGCTGCTAAAGCAATCTGCTTCAAAGAAGCAATGGCACCTGAATACAAAGCATACCAACAACAAGTGGTTAAGAATGCTCAAGCAATGGCTGAAGTTCTAATCGAACGCGGTTACGACGTTGTATCTGGCGGCACTAAAAACCACCTGTTCTTGTTGTCTCTGATCAAACAAGACATCACTGGTAAAGATGCTGACGCTTGGTTAGGTGCTGCTCACATCACTGTGAACAAAAACTCTGTACCAAACGACCCACGTTCTCCATTCGTGACTTCAGGTATCCGTATCGGTACACCTGCTGTAACGACTCGTGGTTTCGGTGAATCAGAAGTTCGTGAACTTGCTGGTTGGATCGCTGATATCCTTGATGCTAAAGGCGATGAAGCTGTGATCGCTGCTGTTAAAGAAAAAGTTGCTGCTGTTTGTGCTAAATTCCCTGTTTACGCAAAATAAGCCTAACTTGAGAAAAGCCCCCTCAAGGGGGCTTTTTTATTGGGTGATATTTTTTCTGACTCATCTTCTGCTGCTAGCTTTTACGATGAGTTAAAAGGGAAGATAAGATCAAAGCTTAATCAATCCTATATAGAAAATACTTATCCTTTTATAAAACAAAGTTGAGAAATACAGATCCTATAAATCTGATTTCGAAAAGAGTATTGAGTTTTTCTAAAACTGGTTACATTCTTTGAAAAACAGCTTTATAAGTTGAGTTAAGACACAATTTTTTTAGCAGCTAAAAATAGATTTTTTATATTTGAACTTAATTTAATCTGATTAACCACTTAGAACCTAGATTCATTCGCTTTTTAAAGACTATTCAATCATTCATTAAACAAGGTAGTAAGAATGGCTAAACCAAAAATTATTTTATCTGAACAGGATGTGGAGCGTCTCGAAACCATGCTTGAAAATCAAGACAAGCTCAGTGAGACTATGCTTCAACTGGAAGATGAACTGGCTCGTGCTGAAGTGGTCAAGCCAGAGGACATGCCAAGCAATGTGGTGACCATGCATGCGCGTGCATTGCTGACGATTGCACCCTCAACGGAGCCTGTAGAAATCACCTTAGTCTACCCGCATGAGTTTAAAGGTGAAAAAGGGCAAGTGAATGTCGTAGCACCGATTGGAACTGCAATCTTGGGCTTGGCAGAAGGACAGACCATTGAATGGCCACAACCTGATGGTCAGTTGATGAAAGTCACGATTGAAAAAGTGCTGTATCAGCCGGAACGAGAAGGTGACTATCTATAATTTTTTAGTTAATTCGCCAATATAAAAAGGCCCCTATAATCGGGGCTTTTTAATATCCATGTTTTAATGCTTTGTGAGTTTGTCCAGATAACCCATAATAAATGCAGAAATCACAAAAGTCAGATGCATGATGATGTACCACATGATTTTGTCATTCTCGACGTTGCGGGCATCCATAAAAATACGCAGTAAATGAATCGAAGAAATAGCTACGATGGAAGCCGCAACTTTGAGTTTAAGCGAATTGGCATCCATAGTGCCGAGCCAGTTCAGGCGGGTTTTATTTTCATCAATTTTGAGTTGTGAAACAAAATTTTCATAACCTGAAAACATCACCATCACAATAAGTCCACCAACCATGGTCATATCAACCAGGGAGAGAATTACCAAGATCAGGTCAGCTTCAGTATATTCAAAGATATGCGGCAGGACATGAATGACTTCCTGAAAGAATTTTAAGGCCAGTAATAATAAAGCGAATGATAAACCAAAATAGACAGGTGCCAAGATCCAGCGTGCGGCATACATCGTATTATGAAAAAAACGTTCCATTTTATTCTCAGGTTACCTACTTTATTGTTGATCTTGATCATAAATAATTCATGCTTAAAATTCGAGAATTATTTATGTTTTATAATGCCTTATAAGTATTCTTAAGTTTAAAAAAAGCTTAATTAAGACCATAAATTAACTTGGCATTTATTGTGTTTATCCTTATTTGGTTGATTATTAGCCTATTTGAGGCTGATGGGAAAGGTTATAGAGAGCAACAGCAGGCTAGAAGCAAAATGATTCATACAAGAAATGACTGTAGGCCAAACTTAATTCCAACAATATCTTCAACGTATATAAAGAAAATTCTATGGCTTGAAGCATTCCTTTGCAAAATGCTACATGTTATGTTGAATGAAAAGACGTACTATAAAAATCGAATTCATTGAGTTTAAAGGGTCATGTCACAGATAGATGTTTTGATTCCAATCCAAGACATTGCAGTAGAGCAGAGCGAGATTCTAAGTATCAAGCGCAACGAACTTGTGCCTTTACTCCACGATCAATACAAGCTGAATCATTATGCGGACTCACTTATTCAGGCGCAGGCAGTACTATTAAATGGGGTAGATCCCCATCTGACCCAACAACTGAGCCATACGATTGAACAGCTGATTCACATGCTGGCTCAATCAAAAAAATATTTTAAAAAACGTAAATTTAATGCCTTGCAGAAATGGCTGGGTATTGATCTGGACTATGGCTCAAGTCAGGTTGAATACTATAAAAAACTGGACTATTTACTGGATCAGGCAGATCACCTTAGCCGTAAGTTGCAAATTGAAATCCAGAAATCCCAATCGCGATTCCAGCAGCTGATCGGTTTACGTGAGCAAATGGCCAAGCATATTGTGGCAGCAGAAGAATTTTTATCTGAATATCCGCAGTTTGTAAGGAATCAGCATCCACTGGATAATTTTTCTGAGCGGCTGTCAAAAAAGGTGCATACCTTAAGAACCTTGCAAAGCAGTAATGACATTGCCATTACCCAGATGCAATTGTCCCAGCAACTGTCTTATAGCCTACTGGATCGGTTTAAAGAAGCGCAACAGGTGCTGATTCCGGCCTGGCAATATCATGTCAAACAAAGCCAGACGAAACACTCGACAAGTGATCTGGAAAAACTTGATAATAGCCGGGACAATCTGATTAAAACGTTAAAAAAGTCACTCGAGAAACCCTCGAATACATAACAATATAAGGTGAAACATGACCAAATCTGATGTAGTAAATTTACCTGTCGAAAGCTCAACTGAACTGACTGAACAGAAGTTTCAGCAAATGGATCTCAAAGAGCTGGGCTTGCAGCCTGCCGATTTTCAGGGGGTCTTGGCAGCACGTAAAGAACTGCAGAATATGAGTCATAATAGTGTGGCCGAATATGGCAAAAATATAGCCACCAAAACTTCAAGCTATACCGATGAATTGCTGAATCTGGTACAAAATAAAGATCTGGATGCAACCGGTCAAAAGCTGAATCAGGTGGTGCAGGTGGCACAGCAACTGAATACCAGCAGTATCTTGAACAAGAAAAAAAGTTCAGGATTTCTGGGCAATATCATCAGCAAGTTTAAAGGGGTTAAAGATAACTTTGACTCGCATTTCAATACCACCAAAGAACAGATTGATGTGCTGGTCAAGGAAATTGAAACATCGCAATCCGGATTAAAAGCCCGCGTTGATACGCTGGATAAAATGTTCGATGGGGTGCAGGAAGAATATAAACAGCTGGGTATTCATATTGCAGCTGGACGTTTACGTGAACAGGAATTACAGCAGGAAATTGCTGCGCTCACAGCTTTGCCACAAGATCAGAGCACCACGCAAAAAATCTATGACCTAAATCATCTAGCCAATAATCTGGAAAAACGCATCAGTGATTTACAGGTATTGCAGCAATCTGCGATGCAGACTTTGCCTATGATTCGGATTATTCAGTCCAATAACCTGATGCTGGTGGATAAATTCTATGCCATTAAAAATATCACATTGCCAGCATGGAAAAACCAGATCAGTCTGGCCATTTCACTGAATGAACAGAAGAACAGCGTACAGCTGGCCAATACCATTGATGATGCGACCAATGAGCTTTTACGCCGTAATGCAGATTTATTGCATCAAAACTCGGTCGATACGGCAAAAGCCAACCAGCGTTCTGTTATTGATATTGAAACGCTTGAACATGTGCAAAATACCCTCATTAAAACTGTTAATGATGTGATTCAGATCCAGAAAGAAGGTGTACAGAAACGTACTGAAGCAACGGTACGTTTAAGAGCCTTACAAGATAATCTGAATCATTTGGTGATTGAATCAAGTACTAGTGGATCTAAACCCAACTAAATGCAGTAGGGCCAAGATCTAAAAAAAGGAGTAGAGATTGCCGCCCTTAGATGAATATGCTGTAAATCCTCAGAAAATCAAGCAAGGGGTCGTCGCACTCAAAAAGCGTCAACGTAATTTGATGCTTTTGGGGCTGACCACCTCTACGGTCTGTATTGCATCCGTGATAGGTCTATTCTTTCAGCAGGAAATGGTTTATGGCTTTTTTGGCCTGAGTACTCAGCTTCAACAGCTGCATTTACCAGTCAGTGTCGATGCTAATCTGGCCAGTATTGGGGATAGTCCGGATTATTTCTTTGCTCTATTAAGCTGGTTTGGCTGGCTGATTCTGAAAATCTTTGCCTCTTTTATTGGTGCATTTTTTCTGGTTGGATTGCTGAAGAAGTTTCGCTTCTTCTATGTGCGCTTTCAGTCTTTCATATTGAAGTTTGTAGGCTGGCTGATTTCCTTTATCGTGATCTGGTCAGGACTGACTTATTGGCAATATGACCTGAGAAATGACCGTGAAGACGCTTATCAGCAAGTGGTCTATTACGATAGTAATATCAATGATAGTGAAGTGGCTCGTTATCTGGTTGATTCCGATATTGCTTCACCGGTGAAATCTTATTTACTTGCCCAAACTGCACTCTTGCATAAGCCTGTGGATCTCTCCGCAGCCAGACCTTATGTCGCACAAGTAGTTGAAGCAGAGCGGCAGGATAACAAGTTTGAACAATACGGATTTAAACCGGAACAGATCTGGACCATGCAGCAACAGGTCTATGGCAAAAGTCTAACGCCTGTGGCACAAAGTGTAGATCGTCAAGCCCAGCAAGCCGAACAACTCAGCAAGATTACCAATGTCATCATTATTGGCATTGCCATCTTATTTGCCTTGCTTAGCTTAATCATATTTGTACTAGCTAATTCAATTAAGGGGCGTTCGCTACGTATTGAACAGCGAATCTTCTAAACTTAAAAATGCTCCTTTAAAAGGAGCATTTTTATTTTCCAATCTATATTCGGTTTCTTTGGGATAAAAGGCATAAATTCTAGCGATAATAAAAAATAAAATGAGGAGATGGTTTTTGATATATAAAAACGATCATTAAGATAAAAACAAACTGTTTTACCTATTTTTGTTATTCACTTAATATAGCTTCATCGAATAAATATTTACTCCCTTGGAGACGTTAGCAATGTTAGATCAAAATACTTCAGCTCAATTAAAAACACTACTTGAACGTTTGGAGGGCCCGATTGAATTAGTGGCAACTCTGGATGGCTCTGACAAATCAGCCAAAATCAAAGAACTGGTTGAGGAAATCGCGCAACTTTCTGATTTAGTGACTGCCCGTTTTGACGGTACCAACAAACGTGCACCAAGCTTTGGTGTGGCAAAAGCCGGTGAACAGCCTCGTGTGTTCTTTGCAGGCTTGCCGATGGGTCATGAGTTTACTTCCCTGATTCTGGCATTGTTACAAACTTCAGGCTATGCACCAAAAGTCTCTGCGGAAGTTCTGGAATCGATTAAAGGCTTAGGGATCAAATCTGACTTTGATGTATTTGTCTCACTCAGCTGTCATAACTGTCCGGATGTCGTTCAGGCATTGAACCTGATTGCCATCTATAACCCGGGTACAACAGCAACCATGATTGATGGGGCTTTCTTCCAGGACGAAGTGGAAGAACGCAAAATCATGGCCGTACCAATGGTCTTCCAGGACAATGAACATATCGGTCAGGGTCGTATGACACTGGAAGAAATCATTGCCAAACTGGATACCAATGCCGCAGCCAAAGACGCGGAAAAACTCAATGCCAAAGATGCATTTGATGTGTTGGTGATTGGTGGTGGACCTGCAGGGAATACTGCAGCAATCTATGCAGCACGTAAAGGCATCAAAACTGGCATCGTGGCTGAACGCATGGGCGGTCAGGTGATGGATACCATGGACATCGAAAACTATACGTCAGTGCAAAAAACTCAAGGTCCGAAATTTGCTGCGGAGATGGAAGCACACGTTCGTGAATACGGTGTTGATATCATGAACCTGCAACGCGTGTCTGACATCAAAGGTGCAGATCGCACAGCCAATGGTCTGGTAGAAGTGACTTTAGAAAATGGTGCGAAACTTGAATCTAAAACTGTGATTTTATCTACCGGTGCACGCTGGAGAGAGATGAATGTTCCAGGTGAACAGGAATACAAAACTCGTGGCGTGGCTTACTGCCCACACTGTGATGGTCCTTTGTTCAAAGGCAAACGTGTGGCAGTGATTGGTGGCGGTAACTCGGGTGTAGAAGCTGCGATTGACCTTGCGGGTATTGTTGAGCATGTAACCTTGGTTGAATTTGATACCAAACTTCGTGCGGATCAGGTATTGCAGGACAAACTGAACAGCTTGCCAAACACCACTGTAATCAAAAATGCACTTTCTACCGAAGTGATCGGTGACGGTTCACAAGTCACAGCGTTGAAATACAAAGACCGTGCAACTGATGAAGAGCACACAGTAGAACTTGCAGGGATCTTCGTTCAGATCGGTTTGTTGCCGAACACTGACTTCCTGAAAGGAACTGATGTTGAGCTAACCAACCGTGGCGAGATCGTGATTAATGAGCGCAATGAAACCAATGTGAAAGGTGTATTTGCTGCAGGTGACTGTACCACTGTTCCTTACAAACAGATCATCATCGCGACTGGTGAAGGTGCCAAAGCATCATTATCTGCCTTCGATTACATCATTCGCTCTGGTCAGTAAAAAAAAGAGCACCTGGAATCCCCACATCCCAGGTGCTTCATCTCAAACACCTATTATTATTTTCGCTTTACAGGAACTCAGGACGCTAACACCCGAGTTCCTTTTTTTAGTTATTGTTAGATCAGCCAAAAGCGTCCCCAATCGCTTTTAGCTGTTTTTTTCCTCTGCACAGTTTTTGTTTTCAACCCTTATTTTTATCTTTCCCCAAGGTTGTTCTTAGATGAAGTCATCAGACTTCATGCATCATTCAAGCTTTGAACAGATTCAAACCTTTAAATTTCTCCATTAACTGTTCTTTCGTTTCCCGATGCTCGGGATGTGGCACAATGCATTCAATCGGACATACGGCAATACAGGTTTGATGATCATAGAAACCCACACACTCGGTACAACGATTGACATCAATTTCATAGACCTTATCGCCCTCATAGATTGCTTCATTTGGGCATTCCGGTAAGCACATATCACAGTTGATACATTTATCGGTAATAAAGAGCGCCATTTTTTAACTTGCCTGATAAGCCAATGAAGAGGCTGAAATGTCTACAGATGATGATGGCAGATTACGGATCAGCAGGGCATACTGCATATCGACATCTGCAGGCACTGGAATTTCAACGACATGACCTGAACCTTTGGCATCTTCAATCAGATTGCCTTTACGGTCTTTGATCTCAGTTAAGGTAAAAGTGATGTTGCCTTTAGTAGTCATCAGCTCTAGTGAATCACCAACGACAAAACGGTTTTTCACATCAATCTTGATATAGTCACCATTACGCTCTAACACTTCCCCACAGAACTGCTGATGATCGAAACTAGATGAACCATTTTCATAGTTTTGATATTCACTATGTACATGACGGCGTAGGAACCCTTCGGTATAGCCACGGTTTGCCAAACCTTCCAGTTGAGTCATCAATGAAGGGTCGAATGGTTTACCAGCAAGCGCATCATCAATGGCTTTACGATAAATCTGGGCAGTACGCGCGCAATAAAAATAAGATTTGGTACGGCCTTCAATTTTCAGGGAGTGCACGCCAATCTTGGTCAGGCGTTCCACATGCTGTACAGCACGCAGGTCTTTGGAATTCATAAAATAAGTGCCGTGCTCATCTTCTTCAGCAGCAAACATATCTTCGTCATTACGTTGCAATAACACGGGTTCATCAAACTGATGTTGTACTTGCATATGTGACTCATCAGCATCTTTTGAACAACAGCCGGAATCAATATTTTTAACCGGGATCACATCGCCCGTTTCATCTTCCTTGGCATCCAGTACTTGGTATTCCCAGCGGCAGGCATTGGTGCAGGCGCCCTGGTTGGCATCACGTTTGTTCATATAGCCAGATAGCATGCAGCGGCCAGAGTAGGCCATACACAGTGCGCCATGAACAAAGACTTCAATCTCCATATCTGGAACTTGCTGTTTGATTTCTTCGATTTCTTCGATGGACAGTTCACGTGACAAAATTACGCGAGTAAGTCCCATATTCTTCCAGAACTTTACAGTTGCCCAGTTCACAGCATTGGCCTGTACAGACAGGTGAATGTCCATGTGCGGGAAATGCTCACGCACCAGCATGATCAGACCAGGATCGGACATGATCAGCGCATCTGGCTGCATTGCCACGACTGGTTCAAGGTCACGAATAAAATTTTTCAGTTTGGAGTTATGTGGCTGAATATTCACCACGACATAGAATTTTTTGCCAAGCTTATGCGCTTCTTTGATGCCAATCGCCAGATTGTCATGGTCAAATTCATTATTACGAACACGCAAGCTATAACGCGGCTGGCCGGCATAGACTGCATCTGCACCATAAGCAAAGGCATAACGCATGTTTTTTAGGGAGCCAGCAGGTGAGAGAAGTTCGGTAACGTGAGAAATGCTCATGATAAAATCGAAAGACATATAAAAAGTACGTCTTTATTTTAGTCATCTAAAATCAGGATTCAACCTAGTAAATAACTCGGAATTGGCATAATTTAACTCAATTTCAAGTTAAAAGATAAACAGTAAACGGTTTAAAATATCCATAAATATTTCAGCTATTTTCAATAGATTCCAGTGTTTTTAAAATCTGGCAATGATTAATCGTGGTTGGGGTATTACAGCTTTCGCGAAGCGCCATTAACTGCTGTTTAAATAATTGTAATTCTTTAATTTTATTTGAAATATCTATAAGGTGCTGATCAATCATCTGGTTAACTTCACAGCAATCCTGTTCAGGATTCTGTTCCAGCTGAATCAGGTATTCGATTTCTTTTAAAGACATGCCTAAAGCACGACAGCGTTTGATAAAAATCAAGCGTTTTAAGGCCTCTTTGCCATAATAACGATATTGGTTACTTGCTCGAAAATTCGGCTGAATTAAACCTCTTTTCTCATAAAATCGAATGGTATCAGTGCTTAAATCAGTTTTCTTGGCTATATCAGAAATCAAATAATGTGACATAAATACCTCAGGCTTGACCTTGGAGTGACTCCATAGTTTCTAATGACTTTATCGCATTCAGGATAAAAAATCATCGGAGAATAATATGACCTGTAGTTGTAGTCATGAACCCGCGCCGCCCAAATCTAATAGCAAATTTAGAACAGCTTTATGGATTGCATTATTGATTAACCTGACCTTATTTGGTGTGGAGCTGATCGGCGGTGCTTATGCACATTCATCGGCCTTATGGGCAGATGCGCTAGATTTCTTTGGAGATGCTGTGAATTATGGTATTTCTCTGGCGGTGATTGGTGCAAGTCTGTATTGGCGTGCAACAGTTGCTCTGATTAAAGGATTGACCATGGCAGTATTTGGTCTGGTCGTCATTGGCAAAGTAATTTATGCCTTTATGCAAGGTATTCCACCTGAAGCCATTACGATGGGGATCATCGGGGTATTGGCCTTAATCGCAAACGTTGTCACAGCCATAATTTTATATGCTTTCCGGGATGGCGATGCCAATATGAAATCAGTCTGGTTGTGCAGCCGTAATGATGCGATCGGCAATGTGGCCGTCATTTTTGCAGCAGTGGGAGTCTTTGGCACTGGCAGTCTATGGCCAGATATTATTGTTGCAATCATTATGGCGAGTCTTGGCTTAAGTGCTGGATATCATGTGGTGAAACAGGCTCTAGCTGAACGAGTATTGAAGCATGAGTCAGTCTGATCCTTAATATTAAATTTAATTATGAAAAAGCTGCTGATCAGGCAGCTTTTTATTAGCCTTAAGTCTAAAAAATAGATGAAAAATAAAGCCTTACAAATGCGATAAATTTAGGAAGAATCATGCGCGAAATTTAGAAAAGATTCATATAACTAAACAATTTAAATTTTTTAGTGTTTTTGAGGGGGAGCAATGAGCTTCATAAAACTACTTTCACTTTCAACTATTATACTGATGACTGGGTGTAGTTCTATGGTCGTCACTTATGATGCATCGGGTCAGGTGATTGGATCATGTAAAGCTACACGTGGTCTGCTTTCAACTGCTAGTGCTCATTGTAATGGATCAGGCAATGCAATTGGCGTGAACTACAATACGGTGGATGCCAAGACAGGTTTATTGCCAGTACCACCAAGTCAAAATCAGATTCATTTAGCACCATAAATCTTAGAGGGGAATATCATGAAATTATCAGCACTTATTGCATTAGCAGCGACTATTGTACTAACTGGTTGTGCATCAACAGTGACTACATTTGACTCACATGGCCGTATGATCGGTTCATGCAAAGCAGAAAGCGGTTTTATTATCGGTGGTGGTGCAGGCTGTTCAGGTTCTGCAAATCAGGAAGGTCGCGATCGTTAATTTTTAATGACGATTGCAATAAAAAACCGAAGCCTAAGCTTCGGTTTTTTCTTTATTCATCAAAAAATTATTTTTGATCAGGTAAAGCAAAGGCAATAATATAGTCGCCAACATCTTTAGAATGGCTTGCACCACCTGCAGAAATCACAACATATTGTTTGCCAGTTTTTGGAGATTTATAAATCAGCGGTGCAGCAACAGCAGCAACAGGAAGCTCAGCTTTCCACACTTCTTTACCAGTTTTTGAATCCAGCGCACGTAGGTAATAATCCTGAGTACCTGCGAAGAACACCAGACCAGAAGCGGTTGAAGTAGGACCACCCAGTGTAGGCATACCTAAAGGAATTGGCATATGGGTTTTCACACCTAATGGACCTAATTCTTTGGCTGTACCCATTGGTACTTCCCAAACGACTTTTTTAGATTTTAAGTCGATGGCAGTCATGGTACCAAACGGTGGTTTGTTACAAGGAACACCCAGTTTAGACTGCATGATGTCAATTTTCACACCCGCATAAGGACCAGCCAGTTGTGGACGTACTGTACCCATGAATCCTGGTACTTCGTCAGTTGAGATATGATATTTACTCATATCTTCTTTACGAACCAATGACATACGAAGTGGCATACGCATATCGTTGACGTACATCATGCCAGTGGACTCATCAATCGAGATACCACCCCAGTTGAAACCACCAAGCAGACTAGGCCATTCGATATATGGTTTTTCACCAGGTGCAGTGTATAGACCGTTATAGACAGAATCTTTAAAGTCGATACGACAAGCCAGTTGGTCAAAGGTTGAGATGCCCCACATATCCTGCTCAGTCAATGTTGCATTACCAATTTGTGGCATGCCAACAGAGAATGGTTGGGTAGGAGAAAGTTTTTCACCTTCAGCACCATTGGTGTCGACTGGACGTTCTTCAACTTTAGTGACTGGTTTACCAGTACGGCGGTCAAGAACGAAGATTTGACCCATTTTGGTAGTTTGAATCAACGCAGGCACTTTTTTGCCATGATCATCAGTCATGTCGTAAAGCACAGGTTGTGACGGCAAGTCATAATCCCAGACATCATGGTGAACAGTTTGATAAGACCAAACAGTTTTACCAGTCAAAGCATTTACCGCAACAATGGCAGAGCCAAATTTTTCTTTGGCTCCGTTACGGTCGCCGCCCCAGTAGTCAGGAGGACCATTACCTGTAGGCAAGTAAACCAGATTCAGGTCTTTGTCATAAGTCGGGATGGGCCACATGTTTGGTGTTTCTAAAGTAAAGCCTTTGCCATCTTTAGGTTCACCAACCAGTTCAGGATTACCGACATCCCAAGCCCAAGCCAATTGACCAGTACGAACGTCATAAGCACGGACAACACCAGAAGGTTCACCATGCACAATATCACGTACCCAGCCACCTAATACGGCAACATGACCCGCAATCAGTGGGGTCGAGGTTGGGTGATAACGTTTACTTTGTTCAGTTGGGCCCATGTCATGCAAGACATCGACTTGACCATTCACACCAAATTCTGGACATAAAGCACCTGTTTTGGCGTTCAAAGCAATTAAACGGCCATCAACAGTAGAAGTCAGGATACGTTGTGGACAAGCTTTAATACCCGGTGCTTGTAAGTCTGCTGCAGTTAAAGATTTGTCTTTAGTTGCATCATAGTAACCAACACCACGGCAAGTGATATGCTCTGCAGTTTTTGCATGTGGATCATATTTCCAAAGTGCTTTACCACTGTCACCATCAATTGCTGAAATGATGTTAGTCGGTGTACATGAATATAAAGTACTACCAATTTGAATTGGTGTATTTTCATCGACACCGGCAGAAGTATCACGACCAGTGTGATAAGTCCAAGCCACTTTTAGATCTTTGACATTTTCAGGGGTAATGTCAGTGTACGGTGCAAAGCGGGTACCGTTACCATTACGACCGAAATATTCCCAGTTGTCTGGGTTTTCTGCATTCGGTTTAGCCAGTGCAGGGTCTTGTACGATATCAACAGGATTGAGGATTTTGCCATGTGGGAAGAACGCAGCAATCAGGGCTGCGACACAGGCAAAGAAACCGGCAAAGCCAACAAGATTGGCAGCTTTGATTTTTGCAGCATTGAGTGCTGGCAGGCTTTTGCTTGCCCACATGCTGAGGACAAACAGAATAGTTGGAACCACCAGACGTGGGATATATTGCCAGAAGCTCAAACCTTGAACTTCAGCAATAGACCAGAGGAGGGTTGCAATAAAAGTAACAATAGAAAGCCAGAAACCAAAGGCTTTTTTCATCGCATATAAAATGGCGATTGCAACATAGGCAATCCCTGCAATGAGATAATAGCTTGTACCACCGAGGCTGAGTAATTTAGCGCCTTGAATGATCAAGTACAGCGCAACGAGTAAAGTCAATACCACTACAAAATAGCGATAGACTTTAGACCCTGTACGCTCGATAGAGGAGGGTTGTTCAGTGCTCATACCTTGCCTATAAAAAACGGCTTGGTTGCATAAACGGTGAAACAGGAGAATGGGATCTAAACAGATCGAATTAAAAGTTTACAGAGTTTATGTAACTAAGTCTTTAGCGAGGATAAATCCTCATGAGAAATCAATTACAGTTACATATTCTAACATTTAAGAAGATTTTTTGACTAAAAAATATAATGTGAGTATTGATATTTATCATTTATTTTACTGTTTTAAGTAATTACATTTTTATAAATACGCTAATTATAAGAAATTTTTTAGTAAAGAATAGCTTGGGTTAATTCTTTCGGATTAAGACTTACTGGATATAAAAAACGCATGCTTAAAGCATGCGTTTTGAGATTGCAAAGGAATTTAGATTATTTTTCAACGAATGCACGTTCAATCACGTAATCGCCCAGAACGCCCATACGTGGAGATTCTTTCAGACCGTGTTGGTCCAGCAGTGCAGCAACATCGTCCAGGAATGCAGGAGAACCACATAGCATTGCACGGTCAGTTTCAGGGTTGAAACGTGGCAGTCCGATTTTCTCGAATAATTGACCAGATTCAATCGCAGTGGTTACACGACCTTGAGTATGGAACTCTTCACGAGTAACAGTTGGGTAATATACTAATTTTTCTTTAGCGCCCAATTCACCGAAGAATTCATGGTTTGGAATTTCGTTCAAAATCAAATCTTGATAAGCCAGTTCTGAGATGAAACGTGTACCGTGAACCACGATGATTTTTTCAAAACGTTCATAAGTTTCTGGATCACGAATCACAGAAAGAAATGGTGCAAGGCCAGTACCCGAAGAAAGCAGGTATAAGTTTTTGCCTGGGTTTAAATCATCAAGAACCAGTGTGCCTGTCGGTTTTTTAGAAACTAGGATTTCATCACCTACTTTAACTTTTTGCAGAATAGAAGTAAGAGGACCATCTGGAACTTTGATTGAGAAGAATTCCAGCTCTTCTTCATAATTTGCACTTGCAATTGAATATGCGCGCATTAAAGGCTTGCCATTGACTTCAAGACCGATCATCACAAACTGACCGTTTTTAAAACGTAATGCAGTGTCACGAGTCGTTTTAAAAGAGAATAATGTGTCATTCCAATGGTGGACGTGAGTAATCTTTTCGACGTTAAAAGCAGCCATTAAAGGTCTCAATAAGTTATCAAATTAGAACAGGTTGCTATTCTAATCTAAATTCATTCTCTATAAACTGAATATATTTAATTGAGCTTATCAAAAAAAGTGATTATGACCGAACTCACTCTGCCGATTATTGGCTATATGCATTCTCCCTATAAAGAAAAGTTTGGCATCCCGCGTCAGCCTAATTTGGTACAGGTTGAAAGCTATATTGAAATGACTGGCCCATATAATGATTTACTCGCATTTGAAGGCATCGAAGAGTTTAGTCATCTCTGGTTAGTCTGGCAGTTTCATGACAATAAAAATCAGCTAAGCCAGCAGTTTCGTCCGCAGGTTCGACCACCTCGTTTAGGAGGCAACAAGAAAATTGGTGTATTTGCTACACGTAGTATGTACCGTCCTGCACCAATTGGTTTATCAGTCGTGAAGTTAAATCGCGTAAAAAAAGTCGGTAAAAATGTCCGGGTCTATGTCACTGGAAGCGACCTGTTAGATGGAACGCCGATTATAGACATTAAACCTTATATTCAATATTCGGATGCAGTGATTGATGCGCAAAGCGGCTATGCACAGGATGAACCATCACGTAAGTCTGTGATGTGGAGTAAGGACGCTGAACAGCAAAAAAAATTATTATTAGAAAAAGGAAAAATTTCTGAACAAGTGCTGCAAGAACTTGAGGCTGTCTTATCTCTTGATCCTAGACCTGCATATCAGGATGATGAGAACCGGGTTTATGGAATGAAGTTTGCGGATTTAAATATCAAATTTAGTGTGAACGAAACTTCAGTTATGATTGTCGAAATTGAATGTTAATATAGTAATAAGGAGCTAAAAGGCTCCTTTTATTTTCTCTTTCTTGAACGGTTTAAAGCTCAAGAGTCCACCACAAGATCCCAATTAACACAGCCATATGTAAAATCTGTATCGGTGCAAAATACAATGCGAATTTAAAACCGCCTGTTAAGGCTGCATTGACTGACTTAGCCAAAGCATGAGCGCCTAAGCCTAAGAGTAAGGCATAGATCAAACGGGTATTGGAGGGATCTCCTTGAATGACCACACTAGCCATTGCGGCATGAATTTCAAATAAGGACGCAAATAAAGTACCAGCCAAGAGACCAGCATTGCCCAGTAATATTTCCAGCCCGTAAACTCCAGCCTGAATCAGGGTTAATGCGGCAGCGATAATCACAGCTTCTTTGAGACTAAACATTTTACTGTCAGAAGATTCCGGAGACTCCTGATTTTTAGCAGGTTCAGCTTTATGTAATAATACAAATGCACATGCAGCCAGAATAACTATAGCCACCAATGAAGGTAAGAGCAGAATTTTTAGCCACTCCCAGGAAACTCCTCCTACTACAATAAACAATAGAATCAGTGTCGAAATGCATGACATCAGAGCAGCACCAGCATTGGATTTTGCATTCATTTCACCTTTACGGACCTGTATGCCCAGTTGAGCAATAGTGGCGGTACTGGAAACAAAACCAGAGGCAATTGAAGACAATATCAGGGCATTTTTAGTCGAAAAGAAACGTTTAGCGATATGTGCTAAAGCTTGAACTACCAGTATGAGAGTTACTAATTTTAAAATCAGATAAGGGTTCAGCACTTCACCCCACAAAGGCCGGTCAGGGGTTAGCGGTAAACCAATCAGAATCAAGGCTAATAATAGTAATCCATCCCTAAATTCAGCCTCAGTAATCCACTGTCCGGCAATATTATGCATAGAGTGTTTGGCCATTAAAATAATCGTGATCAAGACTGCTAGCCCTGCAGCCAGCGGAATATTCCATAAACAAATTGCCCCTATAAAATAGGTCATGATAAAGGCTAATTCGGTGGTAATCCCCGGATCTTCTATCTGGTTTCTGATCGAGAAAATGACAATGCCGCCAATAATGAGTGCACCGGCCAGACCCATTGCCATTCCGAATAAAAAGCACAATGCGCCTAATAAAGCACAGATCGCAAAAGAGCGAAGCCCGGCAAAACTGGCCTGTTCTTCACGCTGTTTATGCCGTTCACGTTCCAGCCCGATTAGCAAACCACATCCTAAGGCAGCAGTCAGGATGGTAAGCAACTCATGAAAGGAACTACTTTCATTTAAGGGAACCACGCTTAAATCCATACCCGACCTCAGCGATTGAATAAGATATCCTGATTGAAATATAGGCGAAAAATTGACATATCGACAAGCAGAAAAAGGTTATGACCTAAAACCCATGTGATGTGTTTATCATTTATGAGAAACAATATTGCTTTTAAGTTTGGAAGTCGCGATGGAATGCGAAAAACAGGAAAAACTTGTTATAGTGGAGGCAGTTTTGGGGACCATCAATCATGAAATTCGATTTTGAAATTGATACAGGCTGGTGTTTGGATCAGCTTTTAAAAGACGGAAAAATAACTGAACGTGACCGGATGCGAGTTCAGACCACACATCGTCAGCGTGAACAAATAAAATGGCATCCCTTGCAATGGATCGCACACTTTAGTCTGGTTGATCAGTCCCATCCTCAAAGTACTTTGACACTCAACCGCTTATGCCAGTGGCTGGCAGAAAAAACCGGTTTAATGTTCTATATCATCGATCCGCTCAAAGCTGATGTGCAGGCCTTGACCAATGTTATGTCACAGGAATATGCACTGCGTAACCGTATTCTGGCAGTAGAAATTCAACCAGATAAAGTATTGATTGCCACAGATCAGCCTTATAAAACAGAATGGGTCTCAAACCTCGAACAGAATATTGCACCAAAAAAAATTGAACGAGTATTGCTCAATCCGGAACAGCTCCAGCGTTATATTGTTGAATATTATCAGGTGAGTCGTGCAGTCAGTGGCTCACAAAAATCATCTGCTTATGACCGGGAAAATAAAGGCGTAGAAGCCTTACTGCAACTGGGTGATTCACAGAATCCGGATGCCAATGACCAGCATATCGTGAAACTGGTAGACTGGGTGCTGCAATTTGCCTTTGAGCAGGGTGCCAGTGATATTCATATGGAACCGCGCAAAGACACCGGCAAGATCCGTTTCCGGATTGATGGAGTATTGCATACCATCTATAACATGCCAGCCAATACCTTGACCGCAGTTATTTCCCGAATCAAGATTCTGGGCCGGATGAATGTGGCAGAAAAACGTAAACCACAGGATGGTCGTTTAAAAACTCGGACTCCAAAAGGGCAGGAAACAGAACTGCGTTTATCGACCTTACCCACCGCATTTGGTGAAAAGCTGGTAATGCGTATATTTGACCCAGAAGTTCTGGTCAGAAGTTTTCAGCAGCTCGGTTTCGAAGGGCATCTGCTCAATGACTGGAATAATCTGACCAGCCATAGTCACGGTATTATTCTGGTCACCGGACCGACCGGTTCTGGTAAAACCACCACGCTGTATTCCACTTTAAAGCAGCTTGCGACTGAGCAGGTGAACGTCTGTACGATTGAAGATCCGATCGAGATGCTGGAACCGAGCTTCAACCAGATGCAGGTCAATAACGGAATTGAGCTGGGCTTTGCAGATGGTGTGCGTGCACTGATGCGTCAGGATCCGGACATTATTATGGTCGGCGAGATTCGTGACCAAGATACGGCCAATATGGCGATTCAGGCAGCATTAACCGGTCACTTGGTACTTTCTACCCTGCATACTAATGATGCGCCGTCGAGTCTGACCCGCTTGCATGATCTGGGCGTACAACCATTTTTAACAGCAGCGACTATCCTAGGGGTTCTGGCTCAACGTCTGGTGCGTAAGCTATGCCCACACTGCAAGCAGGAGAGTTTTCTGGATGAGCAGGAATGGCAACATCTGGCAGTGGACTATCCTTTACCACGTCCGGAATTTGTTTTTAAAGCAGTCGGTTGTGAAGAGTGTCGCCATACCGGTTATAAAGGCCGAATCGCGATTTATGAGTTTATGCCGCTTAGCCTGACCACCAAGCAATTGATCGGAGCGGATGCTAACCTGAATCAGTTACGTCAGCAGGCAAAAAAAGAAGGGGTAGAACCTTTACGGATTGCCGGTGCTCGCAAGATTCTGGAAGGGGTCACCACGCTTGAAGAGGTCTTAAGAGTTGTGCCATTAAATTAATTCTAAAGATGAAGCGATCTTAAGATTCAATTCATCTTCGGCTGTTTTAATAGCATTATCGAAACAGGGCAAGACTTTAAAAATAGGTAACTGCAATGAAAATGATGATGAATACTGTTTTAGCAGCAGCATTAATGGGTTCAATTGGGACTGTCGCAGTTGCGAGTAGTGAAACTGCGGTGAATCAGGCTGCATTTGCTAAAACTACTACAGTTAAGCAAGCGTTGACCATGAAAGATGACAGCAAGGTTCAGTTGAAAGGTTATGTGGTAAAAGCTGTCGGTGATGAAAAATACCAGTTCCGTGACAATACTGGCACCATTACTGTCGAAATTGATGATGAACTTTGGCAGGGTAAACCTGTATCAGCTAAAACACCTGTGGTAATCATTGGTGAAGTAGACATTGACTATAAACCTGCGAAACGTGTTGAAATTGATGTCGACCAAGTTCAGTTCTAATTTCAGCATAATTTCCTGAACTGAATCTGAAGACAGCAACAAAAAACCACATGCAAGTTACCAAAAAGCATGTGGTTTTTTTGAGTCTGGAACTTTTTCAAGGCAAGATAGAAAGACAAAACAAGCGGAGCATAACATGCGTATTCTTTTGGCAGAGGATGATGAATCTCAGGCGGAAAGTATTCAAACCTGGCTGGAAATGGACGGTTATGTGATTGATCGGGTTGATCGTGGGGATCATGCCATTCTGGCGATTCAACAGCATCAGTATGACTGTATTTTGCTGGATCGTGGCCTGCCGAATGCAACTGGAGATGACATTCTTAAAAGCTTGCGCAATAAACAGAAAGATACGCCCGTTATATTTATCACCGCCAAGGACAGTATTCATGATCGGGTTGCAGGACTCGATCTGGGGGCCAATGATTATCTGGTAAAACCCTTTAGTCTGGAAGAACTTTCCGCTCGCGTGCGTGCCCAGCTCAGACAAAAACAGCAAATGCCAAATCATGTCCTGCAATGGCAGGATCTTAGTCTGGACACCCAAGCCAAGACTGTAATGAAGGCGGGGCAGAGCATTAATCTGACTGCAAAAGAATTCCAGATTTTATATAAGCTGATGCAAAAACCAGAACATATCATTACCCGGGAGCAGCTGGAGGAATCACTCTATGCCTGGGGAGATGAAATCGAAAGCAATGCGATTGAAGTCTTTCTTTATCAGCTACGTAAAAAAATTGGCAGTCAGATGATCAAAACTATTCGTGGCTTGGGCTACCGGATGCATAAACCCGAGGCCTCCATATGAAGGCACCCATTTCCCTGCAAAGTCGGCTGATTCAACATGCCATGTTCAGTTCCATACTGGCAGGATTTCTGGCGTGGCTGCTGTTATTGGGAATTTCCAGTTATCAGGCGATTGATCTGCATGATGACCTGATGGAGGAAATTTCAGAGTTACTTCTGGGAGATGTTAATCAAGCCAAAAATGCGCAGGTCGATGAAATCAGTGAGCAGTTTGATATTCAATATGCCTTACTACTGAATCAGCAAGTACTGACAACTTCAATTGATGATGAACTGATTAATGAGATACCACTTGCACAGAAAAATGGATTTCACTTTGATTATGAAAATGGTCATTTTATTCGCATCCTGATTGCTGAAGATCAAGACTTGAAAGTGAAAGTGGTACAACCGCTTTCGGTACGCTTTGATGAGCTTTGGCAAACGACTTTAGGTTTCGCCGGGATTTTATTTATCCTATGGATATTACAGTGGCTGATTTTACGTTTTGCCATTAAGCGGCAATTAAGACCTTTAAATAAAATTTCCCGAGAAATCGGTTCTAAATCTGCACAGGATCTCACTCCGGTTCAAAGTCCTGATCCTGAGATTACTGAATTGCAACCGATTATCCGTCAGCTGAATGCCATGTTGAGCAGGCTGGAAAAGTCATTGGCTGCCGAGCAACGTTTTACTGCCGATGCTTCACATGAGTTGCGTTCCCCATTGTCTGCCATTCAAATGCGTTTACAGGTGCTGAAACGTAAATATCAGGAAGATGCTCAACTTAGGCAAGCGTTACAGATGATTCAGAATGACGTCAACCGCGGAACGCAGATTCTGGAAAACTTACTGCTATTGGCTCGGCTTGATCCAGAACATGCAGAGCAGTTGCCCAAACAGCAGGTGAATCTTAAAGTATTGGTTCAGGAGGTCTTACAAGCTTTACAACCTTTTGCTCAGGAAAAAGAGATCCACTGGAACTTAAAACTTGAAGATGCAGTGATTGAAGCAAATGCAGAGCTGATTTTTAGCTGTATCCGCAATCTGGTTGATAATGCCATTCGTTATACGCCGATGCAGGGACAGGTCGAAATCAGGACGATAGTTGAAGGTCAGAATCTACAACTTATGATTGAAAATTCGGGAGAGGGAATTCAGGAAGAAGTTGTTCAACGTTTAGGTGAGCGTTTTTACCGCGCCTTGGGCACGCGAACACAAGGTTCAGGTTTGGGATTGTCGATTTGTCAAAAGATTATGCAGTTACATACGGCCAAGATTGATTATGCGCCGTCAGTTTTGGGTGGGCTTAAAGTTTCATTAATTTTTCAATCTGAAGAATAAAGATATTAGATATAGCAATTAAAAAAAGCAGTATGCGCTGATTCATACTGCCTGTTCCCACGTTTATTATTTTTGGAGTATTTAAATTACTTAGTCAGGATGAGACGATTGTTACGAGTCAAACGTAAACGGTATTCTTCACCCGCATGCATGATCCGGATTTCTCGTCCTAGCGCAAATAAATTGTTCGAATGCAACATCGGTAGCGCATGCTGAGTATCATTATTGCGGGTAAATAGGCTAAATGGTGCGTTCATTCCGTCGACTCCGTGGTGTGTTTTGGATTGATTTAAATGATAATCATTATCGAATAGATCTGTCAACGAATAATTGCTGCATTTATAAAAAACTCTAATTTGCTTACAATCTGTAAAACTTCAATAGTTCAGAACATTATGTCTAAAGCCACAATTCATGTCGCAATCGCTATTTTATTTCATCACAATCAGGTTCTGGTCGGTTGGCGTGAAGCTAAACAGCATCAGGGCAATAAATATGAGTTTCCAGGCGGAAAAGTAGAACAGGGCGAATTGCCTATAGAGGCATGTCGACGTGAAGTGATTGAAGAAGTCGGAATTGACATCGAACAATGGCAGGCTTTTGATTTTATTTCGCATGAATATGAAGATGTCATCGTCAATCTGCATATTTTCCATGCTTCGGTTCAGCCAGAACAATTAGCTGGAATCAAGCAGCCTTGGCGCTGGTATAGCCGGGATGAACTCAGTGAACTAAATTTTCCTAAAGCCAATCAGGCCATGATTCAAAAGCTGCAATGGCCGAGAAAGATCAAAATTTCTGAAGACTTGAGTCACCTGAATAATCTGGAAACAGACCAGATGCTGTATTGGCGAGTAATGGCCAGCCCTGAACACATTAGCCAGTTACAGCAGATTCCAGTCGATCAGTTATCCAGATTGATCATTAATCAGGAACTTTGGTCACAATTGAATGAATTGCAGCAGCAAACCATTCGTACGCTTCACCTGAAACAGTCTCAATTGATGCAACTGCAAAAAGGGGAGTTAGCTGGTGGCTATCGTTATCTTGCAGCCTGTCACGATCTGGAAGCATTAAAACATGCAGAAAACATAGGCTGTGAAGCAGCTTTACTCAGCCCGGTACTGGCAACAGAAACACATCCTGATACCGCAGCTTTAGGCTGGGAAAAATTTAAACAGATGGCTGAACAGATACAGATTCCTGTATTTGCCTTAGGCGGTATAAAAGCTGAAGATCTAGACCATGCTCAAAACCAGCATGCTTATGGGATTGCAGGGATCCGTTATGTTTAAGTCAGAAACTTATTATAAATAACCGGGCTCACGCCAGGGCCTTAAAATTTCTTTAAGGCCTGCTGAGCTTGCTGAATGGCTTTGGTGTTTTTTTGCAGTTGAGCTGCTTTCAGGCGCACCTGCCAGAGCTGCTTTTTCATTGCATTGGTCTGCGCATAGCTCAAACCACGTAAGGCGAAAGCATCTGCACGGGCCGGCTGGTTTTTACGGTTTGCGATCAAGCCAAGATACAGATAAGTTTCTGAAGCTTGGGGCGCCAAACGCTGAGCTTGTACTGCAGAAGTTTCAGCTTGATTATATTGCTGCTTGCTATAGGCCTGCTGGGTTTGCTGCATCAATTTTTTAAATGCAGGTAAGTTACGTCCATCATCAAACTTTTGTGCCTGAGGCTTTTGCTCAGGGATCACAATCTTCTGACGTTTAATCTCCGGTCGATCATAGGGCGTAATCACTACACCATCAGGTGTAGAGGATTTTGGTTTCTGCTGAACCGGAGGTTTAGTAGGAGCCGCAGGCTGTTCTGGCTCCGACATGCTTTGGCAGCCCACCAGACCGAGGATGAGCAGACCAGGAATCAATTTTCTTAACATAAACATAGACTCAATTATTGGCTATAACTTCCACTCGCGATAATACGGGTTTGTTTAGCAACTTCGCGTTCTATTTCTGTTTCACTTTCTTGTATATAACGACTGAGATCATCATCTTCCTCATCTTCTGGTAAAGGTTCTGAATCAATCGTATAAGGTTCAGTGGCGTAATGCGAGATGCCACAAGCAGTTGCCTGATTAGGCAAGGCATGACGTGAAATCGGAATATACATGGCACCATCACAGCCTTGGGCAGTCAGTTTACCTGTATAACGGTCCAGCCAGTGCCATTCAATTTCATTAGGCTGAGCCAGATTCACCGGCTTCTGATGCAGCTGTTTCATGACATTGGTCCAGACCGGAAGTGCACCTGAAGAACCGGTTAATCCAGTGACTTTGTTGTCATCCAGACCTAACCAGACCACTGTCATATAGTTGCCAGAATAACCTGCAAACCATGAATCACGGGTATCGTTTGTCGTACCCGATTTACCCGCCAGATTCAGGTTGCGTGGCAAACTGTTATAGGCAGAACGACCAGTACCACTCGACATGACCTGTTGTAAACCATAATTCAGAGCATAGGCTGATGCTGGATCAATCGTCGGCTGAACACTTAAGCTGTAACGTTCAAGCGAGTGGCCATTCGCATCGACTACAGAACGAATCGATTTCACCGGATATTTAAAGCCACCTGTTGCGAAGTTACCGTAAATATTCATCACTTCCATCGGTGACATGTCTACTGCACCTAAATAAATAGATGGATAAGAAGGAATGTCAGAAGTCACACCGAATTTTTGCAGATGGTTAATAAAGGTCGACAGGCCAAATTCCTGTGCCAAACGTACCGCAGACAGGTTATAGGATTGTGACAGGGCAAGAGACATCGGTACTACACCATGTGTGCTACCACTATAGTTTTTCGGTGTCCAGGGTTTGCCATCACTTTGAATGGTGATCTGACTGTCTTCAATTGGACTGGCCCAGTGATAACGATTCGATTCTAGCGCTGTCAGATAAATCACCGGTTTGAGTAATGAACCCACCTGACGCTTGGCATCTAAAGCACGGTTAAAACCGGTAAAGTCCTGGGTAGAACCTACCGCTGCAACCAGTTCGCCATTTTCAGGGTGTGCGACCAGAACAGCGCCCTGCAAATCTTTTAGACGGCCTGGATTGGCTTTGCTTAAACGGGCTACACTTTCCTTAAAGCTGTCTTGAATTCGGGTTTGTGCCAATGGATCTAAGGTTGTGAAAATACGCAGACCCTGGTTGGTTAAATCAGTTTCCTGATATTCGGTACGCAACTGACGGCGAACGATATCCAGAAAATCCGGGAAGCGAGCAGGGCCTAAAGTTGGTTTGGAAATGACGTTCAGCGGACGGGCAGTTTCTGTTTCATACTGATCTTGGGTCAGATTACCCATTACCAGCATATTATTTAGAACCACATCACGACGTTTTTTCGCAAGTTCAGGATTACGCCATGGGTTATACAGGCTTGGACCTTGTACCAGACCGACTAAAAAGGCCTGTTGAGAAATATTCAGTTCACGTAACGGCAAGCCAAAATAAAATTGTGAAGCCAGACCATAACCATTTACGGAATAGTTGCCATTTTGGCCCAGATTCACTTCATTTAAATAGGCTTCCAGAATCTCATCTTTGCCATAATGCAATTCAATCAGCATTGCCATAAAGGCTTCATTCACCTTACGTTTTAAGGTGCGTTCTGGTGTTAAGTAGAAATTCTTGACCAGCTGCTGGGTGAGGGTTGAACCACCTTGACGTTTACCACCAGTAATATTACTTACCACTGCACGTGCAATCCCGCGTGGAGATACACCATGGTGATTGTAGAAATTACGGTCTTCAGTGGCAATTAATGCGTCAATTAACGGTTTAGGCACTTTATTGAGCTTAATCAGCACACGGTCTTCATTATGCTGTGGATAAATACCACCAATCAATAAAGGTTCCAGACGGGCAATCCCGCTAGAAGAGGGTTTGGTCGCACTTACTTCAGCAATCTGATCGCCATCAAAGCTGACTTTCAATACCTGTTCAGGTTCAACGCGATCGCCAAAATCAAAGCCACGGGTATGCACATACATGGTATTGCCAGTGCTGACAAAGCTGCCCGATTTGGTATAGCTGTCCGAACCTTTATAACCCAGTAATTTTAATTCTTGTTGGAAATCCTGCTGGCTGACCGGGGCATTTACATACACTTCCATCGGGCGTGCGAAAACCTTGGCCGGAATATCCCAGCGTTGACCTTCAAATTTTTCACGCACAATATTATCTAATTTAATCAAATAGATACTAAATGCTACAAATGCAGAAATGACTAGAATGGAGAAGATTAAGGCAATGAACCCCATACCTCGTTCAGATTTCATAAATGACGATAAGACCCTGTGAAATTGTGCTAATCATGCGAAGCTTTTCATTATTTTGCAATATTTAATCAATTATTGAGATTAAAATTAAAATTAAACTTCACATTTTCTCCTTAATTTCAATCTATTTCAATTCAATCCTGCACAGCTTTGTCATGTTATAAATTGTCATCCTATTCAAGCTTAATGTTATGATAAGCAGGATTCGAAGCGGAGCGACGACACTGGTGCAAATTTCCCACAAGACATTTCGAAATATCGGGTTGATTGGACGCCCGGATAAATCTTCAGTGGTTGAAACGTTATGCCTGATCCACGATCATCTGCTCAATTTAGGTCTACATCCTGTTTTTGATGCAGATACAGCTGAACTGGTTCCTTATCAGAATACCCAAACAGTTAGCCGCGCCTTGTTGGGTGAAGTGGTTGATCTAGTCATTGTGGTAGGTGGGGATGGTTCACTGTTACATGCAGCGCGGGCATTGGTAAAATACAATACGCCAGTGATCGGGGTGAACCGTGGTCGTTTGGGCTTCCTGACAGATATCAAGCCAACTGAAGTCATCTTTAAACTGGATCAGGTATTAAAAGGTGATTTTCAGGCAGAACGCCGTTTCTTGCTGGAAATGGAAGTTCGCTCCAAAGGTGAAATCATCTATGATGCGATTGCCCTGAATGATGTGGTCTTGCACTCCGGTAAATCGGTACACATGATTGATTTCGAGCTGAATATTGATGGACAATATGTCTATCGCCAGCATAGTGATGGTCTGATTGTATCTACACCGACCGGTTCAACAGCCTATGCGCTTTCCGGTGGTGGGCCGATTGTGCATCCAAGTATGGATGCAATTGTGCTGGTGCCGATGCATCCGCATACCTTGTCTTCACGTCCGATTGTGGTCGGAGGGCATAGTGAAATTAAACTGATGATTCGTGAAAATCGCGTACTGCCGATGGTGAGTGCGGATGGACAACACAGTGTGTCTTTGAATGTTGGCGATAGCGTCCATATTCGTAAGCATCCCTTTAAACTGAATCTTCTGCATCCGCCAGGTTATGACTTCTATAATGCATGTCGAACCAAACTGGGCTGGAATCAGGACTTCGACTATCTTAAGCAGGATTAAATATGAATATTGAACAAATGCTTGCCGTACTCAATCCTGAGATTGTAGAACGCTTAAGAACAGCCATTGAAATTGGCAAGTGGCCAAATGGTGTAGCACTGACTCAGGAGCAGCGTCAGACCTGTATGCAGGCTGTCTATGCCTGGGAAATGAAAAACCTGCCAGAAACCGAACGTAGCGGTTATATCGATCGTGGCACTAAAGAAGAAGGCGAACAATGTGATGATGATCATCACAAAAATGAGCCGGAATTTAAACCGATCCGTTTCGTTTAATCGAAACCGAAAAAAAGACCACAGATGTGGTCTTTTTTAATGTCTGTTTTCTGGTCTGATCAAACTGAAAGACGGCTATTCCAGAGTTCTCTGGCTTTTTGCATCACCGCTTCATAGCTGTCATATTCGCCCATGGTATACAGTGCAATGCCCATAGTTTCAACCACTGCGATTTCCCCATATTCATGTGAGCGTTGACCTTCCCATACTTGCTTAAACACAGCCAGATCCAGCTCTTCTTCAATCGGACTACGGTTGTCAGTCAGTTTTGGTAATTCGTGCTCATAAAGTTCGCCATTCTTAATTCCGCAGATTAAAGTTTTGGCATCCGGGTTACGTTCGAACTCACCACCTTCACCTTTAATGACTGCACTATTTTGATAGCCTAACTTGTAAGCGGACTGCTGATGTGAACTACGATAAGCAGGATGGAAAATGGCTTGTAAAGTCGCTTTGGCATTAAATGGATTAATCAGGCGTGCCAGCGTATGAATCGGAGAGCGTAAGCCCATGACATTACGTAGCCCGATCAGCTCAGCCAAAATCGGGGAGATCACCTCCAAAGGCAGGTAAGCGAAATGTTTTTCTTTAAGTTGCTGTTCCACTTCAGTGTCATTCTGGCAGATTGGATAGCCTAAGTAGTTAAGTACCTGTTCAGTATACACCCGATTTAAGGTATGGCCCGAAGCACCATGCATCACGATATTATAGCCATGCTTAGCAAGGGTAAGCGCAGCCAGAATGAACCAAGGATAATGTTTGCGTTTACCTGCATAAGAAGACCAGTCTAGATCAACATCAAGAGCCTTAAAATTCAGTTGGTCACGGGTCGCCTGCACAAAGCCTGCGAGTTCATCAACAGATTCTTCCTTGACACGTAATAGCATCAGAAAAGCGCCCAGTTGTACGTCCAGTACTTGATTTTTCAGGATCATGCTAAAAGCCTGATAGGCTTCTTCATAGCTTAAAGAACGTGCACCATTTTTTCCCTTGCCAATAATACGAATAAACTGGGCAAAAGGATGTTCGGCATCTTTATAAATATTTCGCTTTGTGGTCATGGGCATAGATCAATCATGTTCATCAAGTATTGGCATATTTTACGCTGATATTGGTATTTCACCTTCTTATTTTGCAGAATTATTAGAGTTTTATAAGACTATAGTCTAAGAGGTATTGTTTAGTATTTAGGCAAATTTAACATTTCGGGTTAAACAAAAGTCTAAAAAGCGGTTAAAATTTCACGCAATTCTTGTGTTTGCTTTATCTCCTGATCAATGCACTGACTTTTCTTAAAGATCGGTGTTCCTGTGATTGTTAAATGTACATACACATTCTAATTTCAGTATCAGATTAATTTTTTGATACATAGGCACTTTTTTGTTTCAGACAATGAAGTATTGGACGCTTGTTTTTTAAAAATAAGTGAAAACTGAATATTGCTTCTGGTTAGAAGTATATCGTGAAGTAAGGTTATGGCTAAAAAACCAATTTATAAGTCGCTTTATTTTCAAGTGATTGTAGCCATTATTGCGGGTATCCTCGTCGGACATTTTTCGCCAAGTGGTACACAAATCATTAATGGTGCAGAACAATATGTTCCAGGTCTGGGCGAACAACTGAAGCCGCTGGGTGATGCATTTATCCGTTTAATTAAAATGATCATCGCACCTGTGATTTTCTGTACCGTGGTTAGCGGGATCGCAGGCATGGAGAGTATGAAATCAGTCGGTAAAACTGGTGGTGTCGCTCTACTTTACTTCGAAATCGTATCAACAATGGCGCTGATCATTGGTCTTCTGGTAATTAATATTGCCAAGCCAGGCGTTGGGATGAATGTTGATCCGGCATCGCTGGACACGGCCGGGATTTCTAAATATGTAGAGTCGGGTGCTTCACAGTCTACCGTTGATTTCTTTATGAATATCATTCCAAATACGGTAGTCGGAGCATTTGCCGAAGGCGAAATCCTGCAAGTCCTTTTATTTGCGATCCTGTTCGGTTTTGCATTACACAAACTGGGTGCACAAGGTAAGCCAGTCCTCAAACTGGTAGATCAGATTTCACATGTGTTCTTTAACATCGTGAACATGATTATGAAACTTGCACCTATTGGTGCATTTGGTGCGATGGCTTTCACGATCGGTAAATATGGGATCGGTTCTCTGGCACAATTGGCTCAGTTGATCATCTGCTTCTATATCACCTGTTTGCTGTTCATCTTTATTGTGCTAGGTTCAATTGCTCGCTTTACCGGCTTTAGCATTGTCAAGATGATTCGCCTGATTCGTGAAGAGTTACTGATTGTACTCGGTACTTCATCGTCTGAATCTGTATTGCCACGCATGTTGAAAAAACTCGAGCTTGCAGGTGCTGAAAAGTCAGTGGTAGGTCTGGTCATTCCAACCGGTTATTCATTTAACCTGGATGGTACTTCGATTTATCTGACAATGGCGGCAATCTTTATTGCACAGGCAACCAATACGCAACTTGATTTGTCCCACCAGATTACTTTACTTCTTGTATTGCTTATTTCTTCTAAAGGTGCAGCAGGTGTAACTGGCTCAGGCTTTATCGTGATGGCAGCAACTTTGGCGGCTGTAGGTAATATTCCGGTTGCAGGTCTGGCCTTGATTCTCGGTATTGACCGCTTCATGTCTGAAGCCCGTGCCTTGACCAATCTGGTCGGGAACTCTTTGGCGACTCTGGTTGTAGCAAAATGGGTCGGTCAGTTAGACATGGATAAGCTGAACTATGCATTAGCAAATCCGGCTGAAATTGATGAAAAAATGGCGCAAGAAGGCAACAACGCTCATTAAGTTTGAGTTCGTCTTATAGGTCATAAAAAGGAAGCTTCGGCTTCCTTTTTTATTTTTATCTGACTGTGAAGTTAGCGAAAAAATAAGTCAGGTACATGACAGCCTTTCTAAAAATAGTTAGCCTGTGCACAGGAAATAAAACGATAAACACGATAAGGATAAAAGAATGCTGGCTTACGATGCTGACCTGGAACTTTTCCGCGACAATTTCAAACGCTTTATGAATGAACATGTAGCGCCTTACTATGAAGAGTGGGAGCATGAAGGCATGATGCCGCGTTCAGTCTGGAATGCGATGGGTGAAAATGGCTTCTTATGTGTCGATGTCCCGGAAGAATATGGTGGCTATGGTGTTCCGACTCATTATTCCCTGATGTTAATCGAAGAGTCAGCTCGAGCAGGCTATAGCGCCATCTCAACCGGCCTGTCTTGTCACTCGGATATCGCAGCGCCGTATATCTTGCATATCGGTACAGAAGAGCAGAAAAAATACTGGCTACCGAAAATGGTATCTGGTGAAGTGGTCGGTGCGATTGGCATGACTGAGCCGGGTGCAGGTTCTGATCTGCAAGCCATGCGAACCAATGCCATCTTGCAGGGTGACCATTATCTGTTGAATGGTTCTAAAACTTTTATCTCCAATGGTCAGCATGCTGACTTAGTCGTATTAGCCGTGAAAACCGATCCACAAGCACGCGCCAAAGGTGTGTCTTTGATGCTGGTGGATACGCATCTGGAAGGCTTTAAAAAAGGCAAGAATCTGGACAAGATTGGTCTGCATTCACAGGATACTTCAGAGCTGTTCTTTGATAATGTCAAAGTACCGAAAGATCAGTTGCTGGGTCAGCCAGGTCAGGGCTTCGTCTATCTGATGCAGGAACTCCCACGTGAACGTACTGCTATTGCTGCTACTGCACTGGGCGCCATTCGTGGCTCGATTGATGTAACGACTCAATATGTCAAAGAGCGTCAGGCCTTCGGTCAGGCGATTGGCCAGTTTCAGAATACCCGTTTTGTACTGGCACAGGCCAAGATTGACGAGCTGGCAACAGCAGCTTTCTATAACCAGAATGTTGAGTTGTATATGCAAGGCAAGCTGGATGTTGAAACGGCAGCAGCGCTAAAGAGCTTTTCAACAGATATGCAGATGAAAGTTGCTGATAATCTGCTTCAGCTCTTTGGTGGTTATGGCTATATGACGGAATATCCGATTTCGCGTTTCTTTGTTGATGCTCGCATTCAACGGATCTATGGCGGTACCAATGAAATCATGAAAGAAATTGTTGCACGTGGTCTGCTTGGTCGTTAAAAATCAACAGATAAAAAAAGAGTCCTAAATGGACTCTTTTTTTATGAAAAGAATATTCTTGAAATCTAGATATTTTATTATTTTAAGATTTTAGTACATCCAGACATTCATGAATAAAAATTGGTAAATCATTTGGTACTCGAGATGAAATCAGCTGATTATTGTCATTGACCAGTTCGACATCATAATAAGTCGCACCTGCATGTTGTACCCGAGGTGCATGCGCACGGATACTGGTAATGATGCGGTTCTTTAAAACATCTGCTTCACTGAGTAATAAAGATGCGTCACAAAGACTGAAGATGGTCTTTTTGGCCTCATTAAAAGCCTGAATGAAATGTAAGACTCGCATATCGTTGGCGAGGGACACTGGCGATTCACCGCCCGGAATGAGTAGGGCATCAAAATCCTCAATACTGATATGATCAATTCCCCGATCAATGATTACACTCGACTGGCCATGTAGTCCATGTACGACTTTTCCGGCATGCAGTTCAATATTACAGACACTGTGCTCTGCAGCAAGTAAGGCTGCAACAGGTTCAGTATATTCAAGATCTTCAAAATTATTCGTTACAAGTACCGCTATTCTTTTTGGCATTATAGGCACCCCCAATATAATTTTAAATTAGACTAGCGATTTAAGGTTTAAAAAACGTCTCTGCTTTGTAACCAAATGGTGATTTAGTGTAAAAAATCCAATTAAATCAAAGGAAAATGATCAAAAAAACAGTTTTCTATGTGCATTTTATTGTGAACTGTCACTCAGATTTTAAGTAGTTAAACTAGAGGAATCGAGATGGCTTTATTTTTATTTTCTTATGCTTAAAATCGTTATGTAGATTAAGAAATAGTGATATTTCATCTTGATAAAAATCAGTTAAGATGGGCGGGCAAAGTTTACAATTTGATAATGTAAAAGATGCGAAAATGCTGAAAGAAATGTTACCAGATATGACTAAAGCGATGAACGGTTAAAATCAAATCCCTGTTTTTAAGAATTAATCTACTAAAGTTATATTGTGTAACATTTGCAGCGCACTAATTGTTATACTGCACAGATAAGGTTTATGAAGGGCGACATCACGATGATCAACGACGATCAAAACACAACGGCTTCTTTAGATTTGGCTAAAATTCGTGAAGATATCGATTCAGTTGATCAACAAATCCAGCAATTGATTAACCGTCGTGCACGTTTGGCTGAGGCTGTAGCAAAAGCGAAATTCGCATCTGAAGAAAATCCGCTGTTTTACCGTCCGGAACGTGAAGCACAGGTTTTGCGCAATGTTATGGAGCGCAATGAAGGACCATTGTCAGATACGACGATGGCACGTCTGTTCCGCGAGATCATGTCGGCTTGTTTGGCGCTTGAAGCACCGCAAAGTATTGCATTTTTGGGACCTGTTGGTACCTACACACACTCAGCAGTATTGAAACATTTTGGTCATGATGCTGTGGTTCGTCCATTACCCACCATTGATGAAGTATTCCGTGAAGTAGAAGCGGGCAGTGCACATTATGGTCTGGTGCCTGTTGAAAACTCCTCTGAAGGGGTAGTGAACCACACTTTAGACTGTTTCAAGACTTCGCATCTGAATGTGATTGGCGAAGTAGAATTACCCATTCATCACCAGTTCCTGATCTCTGAAAATACCCGTAAAGACAGTATTAAGCAGATCTATGCACATCAGCAAACTCTGGCTCAGTGCCGTAAATGGCTGGATGCCCATTATCCAGGTGTAGAACGTGTGGCACTCAGTTCAAATGCTGAAGCGGCACGCCGTATTCAGAATGAATGGCATTCTGCTGCGATCGCTTCTGAAATTGCTGCGAATATTTATAATCTTGAGATTATGCACAGCAATATTGAAGACAATCCAGAGAACACGACACGCTTCCTGGTGATTGGCCGTGAAAAAGTGCCACAAAGCGGCAATGATAAAACTTCATTACTGGTATCTGCGCATGACCGTGCCGGTGCATTGCTGGAAATTCTGGCTCCATTTGCCAAACACAACATTAGTCTAACTAGTATTGAAACTCGACCTGCACTTCCTGAAAAATGGGCTTATGTATTCTTTATCGATCTTGAAGGTCATATTGAGCAGGAAAATGTTAAAGCTGCGATCGAAGAAATTCGTCCGTTTGTGAAAGAAGTCCGCGTGCTTGGTTCATATCCTGCAGCTGTTTTATAAAAGCAGCCTTTCGTGGTTAGTGCGAGGGTGCTAACCACTGTTTCATCTGTAAATCGGAAGTATAAAATGTCGTTTGTCCCAGCCAATGAAGGCATCTCTAAATTAAAGCCATATCAACCAGGTAAACCGATCAGTGAACTTGGGCGTGAGTTGGGCATCACTGATATCGTAAAACTGGCTTCAAATGAAAACCCGCTGGGCTGTTCAGATAAAGTCAAAGAAGCAGTGGCTGCGGAACTGGCGGAAATTGGTCGTTATCCTGATGGCGGTGGCTTTATCCTGAAAGATCAGATCAAGACACAATTTGGTTTTGATCATAACCAGATTACTTTAGGTAATGGTTCAAACGACTTACTGGAAATATTCGCCCGTGCATTTGTTTCTGAAAAAGATTCAGTGATTTATAGCCAGCATGCGTTTGCGGTATATGCACTGGTGACTCAAGCGATTAACGCTGAAGCGATCGAAGTACCTGCTAAAGGTTTCTCACATGACCTTGAAGCGATGGCGGCTGCGGTAAAAGACAACACCAAGCTGATCTTTATTGCAAACCCGAATAACCCGACAGGGACCTGGTTTGAAGAAGCTGAATTTGAAGCATTCATGCAGAAAGTTCCTGCGAACGTGATCGTGGTGCTAGATGAAGCCTATGTGGAATATTTCCCAGAGAACTTCAATAGCCTAAAATTCCTGAAACAGTATCCAAACCTGATTGTCAGCCGTACGCTGTCTAAGTGCTATGGTCTGGCTGCGCTGCGTGTTGGTTTTGCTTTGGCATCTGTTGAAGTGACTGATTACTTGAACCGTATCCGTCAGCCATTCAACGTCAACCATTTAGCGATGGTGGCTGCGGTTGCTGCACTGAAAGATGAAGCATTTATCGAGAAATCTCGTGAAGTGAACAAGGCGGGTATGGCTCAGCTAGAAGCGGGTTTCAAAGCTTTAGGCCTGAACTATGTACCTTCACGCGCGAATTTCATCTTGGTTGATGTACAGGCTGACCCAGCAGAAACATTTAACAAGTTGTTGAAAGAAGGGGTGATCGTACGTCCAGTGGGTATTCCAAATCACCTGCGTGTATCGATTGGTACTGAAGCTGAAAATGCCAAATTTCTTGCTGCATTAGGTAAAGTACTTGGCTTAGAGGCGAAAGCTTAAGTTATGTCGCAGCCACTGTTTGAAAAAGTTGCCTTTATCGGACTTGGACTGATTGGTTCAAGCCTGGCGCGTGTCATTAAGGCCGAGCATTTAGCCAATGACATCGTGGCATCGACCCGCTCACAAAAAACCTTGGAAGATGCCAAGGCACTTGGTCTGATTTCAGACGGCTATGCAGATCCTGTAGAAGCTGTTCAAGGTGCAGACCTGGTGGTGCTGGCTTTACCTGTTCGTGCAACGCAAAAGGTATTGGAAACCGTCAAGCCATATCTGGCTGAGGGCGCCATTATCACCGATGTGGGTAGTACCAAAGGTAATGTGGTAGAAGCAGCCAAAGCCGTATTTGGTGAAAATCTACCAGCCGGTTTTGTGCCGGGGCATCCAATTGCGGGTGCAGAACATACTGGTGTACATGCGGGTAAGGTGGATCTGTTCGCTAATCACAAGGTGATTTTGACACCGTTGCCAAGCAGCGGACAATGGGCGGTCGAGAAACTGATTCAACTGTGGCAGGCGGCAAAGGCGGAAGTGATTTGTATGGATGTGGAAAAACACGATGAAGTGCTGGCACATACTAGTCATCTTCCGCACCTGATGGCCTTCAACTTGGTCGAACAACTGGCCAAGCGCGAAGACAATCTGGATATTTTTCGTTATGCTGCCGGTGGCTTCCGCGACTTCTCGCGTATTGCTGCCAGTGATCCACAAATGTGGCATGACATCTTTTTTGCCAATAAAAAGGCGATTCTCAATGCCGTGGACGGCTTTGAAGCTCAACTCGCGATTATCCGCAAGCTGATTGAAGATGAAGATTCACAAGCCTTAATGGGCTTATTGGGGCATGCGCAAGCCGCGCGTCAGCACTTCAATCATATGCTCGCCAAGAAACCTCTCATGGAGAAAAATAAAGTGACACAACAATTTACCATTCAACCAGGTGCCAAGACGTTCCAGGGTAAATTTACCGTGCCAGGTGACAAATCTGTGTCACACCGTTCCATCATGTTTGGTGCCATCGCTGAAGGCACAACGCATGTAACGGGTTTCCTTGAGGGTGAAGATGCGCTTGCGACGCTGCAAGCCTTCCGTGACATGGGCGTAAGTATTGAAGGTCCTAAGAATGGCGAAGTGACCATTCATGGCGTGGGTATGCATGGTCTGAAAGCACCAAAATCTGCGCTTTACATGGGCAACTCGGGTACTTCGATGCGTCTGCTGTCTGGCATGCTGTCAGCACAGAAATTTGATTCTGTAATGACTGGCGATGCTTCACTATCTAAACGTCCAATGGAGCGTATTGCTAAACCATTACGTTTGATGGGTGCACAGATTCAAACTACGGGTGAACGTGGTACACCACCAGTATCGATTACCGGTAATCAAAACCTGAAAGGTATTCAATACGACCTGCCAATGGCATCGGCTCAGGTGAAGTCTGGGATTTTGCTAGCGGGTCTTTGGGCTGAGGGCGAAACTTCAGTGACTGAACCTGAACCAACCCGTGACCATACTGAACGTATGTTGCGTGCGTTTGGTTATGAAGTAAAAACTGAAGCTAACTGTATTTCCCTGCAAGGTGGTGGAAAACTGGTGGGTACTAACATTCAGGTGCCTTCTGATATTTCATCTGCTGCTTTCTTTATGGTCGGTGCAGCGATTACTGAAAATGCTGACGTGACTTTGGAAGCGGTAGGCATTAACCCGACCCGTACTGGTGTGATTGAAATCCTGAAACAGATGGGTGCGGACATCACTGTTGAAAATGAACGTATTGCGGGCGGTGAACCGATTGCAGACATTCGCATTCGCGGTACACGTACCTTAAAAGGCATTCATATGCCAGAAGACCAAGTGCCATTGGCGATTGATGAATTCCCGGCATTGTTCATTGCTGCTGCATGTGCTGAAGGTCAAACCATTTTGACAGGTGCTGCTGAACTGCGTGTCAAAGAATCGGATCGTATTCAGGTGATGGCAGATGGTTTGAAAACCATGGGCATTGACTGCACGCCAACTGACGATGGCATTATCATCGAAGGTAAGGGTAAGGCAGGTGACTGGTCACCAATCTTCACAGGTGGTGAAATTGAATCACATCATGACCACCGTATTGCAATGAGCTTCTCGATTGCAGGTCTGCGTAACTCAGGTGAAATTAAGATTGTCGGGACTGAAACCGTCGCAACCAGCTTCCCAACCTTCACTGAATTGACTTCTCAAGCCGGTCTGGCGATAGAAGTGACAGAATAATTCTAAAATTTACATGAAACAGCCAAGCTTTTGCTTGGCTGTTTTGTTTATATTGGCTTATGCTAAAACCATACAACAAAAAAGCCATTTGGATGTAGCAATGCGAAAATTAAAATTTATGGCCAATCCTCAGAGCCAGCAACAATTACAGGGCAGTCAGCAGACTCAAGAATATGTGGCACATCTGCTGACGGAAGAGCTCGGTAAATATGGCTTTAAAACCTTGGCGCAAAGTGGCGCACAAGTGGCCGTAAGTGTCGATGAACACGAGTTGCCATTATCAGTGAGCTGTGAGACACGAGATCAGGAAGGGCACCTGATTTGTGAAATTGCTTCTTATCCGGATGAAGAACAGGACTGGCTGGACCGGATTACAGAACAAAGTTTATTAAATCAGTTGGCACAAGCCGTTGAAGCATCATTGAAAGAACAAGAAAGTTTTAGTGAGTTTGAGTGGAAGAACTAGTTCAACAAATGCAAAGGGTTTTGCCCATACTACAAAGTGAACGTCTTGTTTTAGATTATTTTAAGCAATCTGATGTTGCGGAAGCCTATGCCTCGATTACCCCGAGTCTGACTCGTTTTATGGCATGGGATGCACCGGAATCTGAACAGATATTTGCAACAGTCTGGCAAAACTGGCTAAACAATATGGCTGATCATAAAGAATATATCTTCGTGATTCGCCATATTGAAAGACATGAATTTATCGGACTATGTGGTTTGCATCGACTGCATGATGAAATACCTGAAGTGGGTATCTGGATTCGTGAAACGGCGCATGGTCATTATTATGGACATGAGGCAGTACGTTGTATTGTGGGCTATGCTTTTAATACATTAGGGATTAAAGTTTTGAGCTATCCGGTAGCAGAAGAAAACTGGACTAGCCGAAAAATTGCAGAACGTCTGGGTGGGAAAATTTCTAGCCACTTAGATAAACCTAAATATCGGGCTGTAATTTATGAAATTCATGCTAAAGATTTTATTTCTGAATAAAAAAACCTCATCATTCGATGAGGTTTTTTTGATCAGCTTAATGCGAGGAAACGGCTCATCGCAATCCGAAGCTGTTTTAAATAACCGGTAAAGAAATGATTTGCGCCAGGCAAGATCGTGACCAGATGACGTTGAGGCTTGGCCCATTCAATCATGTCGGATAAAAGCGTGACATCATCCGCTTCACCATGAATAAATAAAATATCACCTTTGATCTGTGGAGTAACATAGTGACGTAGGCCAGCTACGGTCGCAGTTGGTAAACCACACAAAATGACTTTTGAAGGTTGCAATTCAACTGGCAGGGCGGCGTAACACTTGGCCATAACATGTGCGCCAAAACTGAAACCGCCCGCAAAGAAAGGCAGGCCAATATGCTGGTGACGCGCATATTTAATGACTTCAAGTATATCATCCGTTTCGCCAAAGCCTTCATCATGCAGACCGGCACTTTGACCAGAACCACGGAAACTTGGACAATAGACAACACAACCACGCTCTAAAAACATTTGTGCCAGTAACACCGGAACTTTATGTTGTGGTGTGCCACCTTGTAATGGATGGGGATGACAAACAATCGCGAATCCTTTCACTTCACCCTGAGGATAATCCACAAAAACCTCAAGTTGGCCAGCAGGGCCTTGGAGGAAGATTGGTTCGGACATAGCAAACCGATAAATTGCAGGAGAATTTTCTATTTTAACGATTATGATAAATAAAAACATGAATTGGAATTAAAATAAGTCTACTGATATAGTTTGATTAATCATTTTTTAACCAGGTTGCTATGCTTGCTTTAATTTCTCCAGCCAAGACTCTAGATTACGAAACACCTTTACCTACCGATCAATTTACTCAGGCAAGATTGCTGGAACATTCCCAGGAATTGATAGAAGTTGCCCGCAAGTTATCAGCAACTGAAATTGCCAGCTTAATGAGCGTCAGTGAAAAAATTGCCAATCTGAATGCGGAACGCTTTAGAGACTGGCAGCCAGATTTTGATTTTTCCAATGCTCGTCAGGCAATCTTTGCCTTTAAAGGGGACGTTTATACCGGTCTGGATGCTTACCAGTTAAAGCAGGATCAGATTCATTACGCACAGAACCATCTGCGTATGTTATCCGGCCTATATGGCTTATTGCGTCCGCTGGATCTGATGATGCCTTACCGTCTGGAGATGGGAACCAAATTGACTAACCCACGTGGTGCTCATCTCTATGAGTTCTGGGGACATACCATCACTGACCTGATCAATCATGATCTGGCAGCAGCAGAGTCTGAAATTCTGGTCAATATTGCCTCTGATGAATATTACAAGGCAGTGAAAGAAAGCAAAATTCAGGCTGAAATCATCAAGCCGGTATTTTTAGATCAGAAAAATGGCAAATATAAAGTCATCAGCTTCTATGCCAAGAAAGCTCGTGGTTTAATGGCGCGCTTTATCATTGAAAACAAGATCAAACGAACTGAAGACTTAAAAGCCTTTAATACCGATGGGTATTATTTTGATGCTGAAAGTTCATTAAAAGGTGAGTTGGTATTTAAACGTGATGAGCAGCTGGCTGCTTAAGATAAAAGATTCACCCAAGACTGAATGAAGAAATTTTCTTAAAATTCTTGGGTGGATTTAAGTTTAGTAATATTGGGTTGAATTGAATAAAAATTAAAAAAAAGGGAAGGAACTTCCAAAATATCATTTATTTAGAAGAGTTTTTAACAGGAAATGGATAAATTTTTTAGAAGAAAAGCTAAATAAAATAATGAAAGCTATAGGGAGCTTTAAAAGATATTTTTCACTCGATAAATTTATATAGTAAAGACAAATTTCTAAAAAAATAAAAAATAGAATCAATCAATTAATTTCTTTTAATATTCAAAAAATGACTAAAAAATAAAAAAATATGGCTCAGAAAATTATGATTAATTGAATAAGAAGTATAAAAAAATGAAGAATATAAAAACTCTAAATAATTGAAAAAACTGCATTTTATCGGATTATTTGTAAACTATGTCACAATTTTATTGTTATTTTGTTAGCATAACTTCAATGCTGTTACATAACTCAACTACAAAAATGAAAATTTATACAATTCCTATTTTTGTGCTGATGGTGGGTTTACTCGGTTATTGTGTTCACCAACAGGCCGAAACAAAAAAACATGAAGAGCTTCATCAGATTCTGAAAGAAGTACAACATTCAACTAAATTGCTGAATGCAAATCGGCCCCGACCTTAATAGATTTGCACTAAGCTCTTTGATTAGGGAATCAGGTACAAAGATAAAAATAAAATTATAATAAATAAAAGAAAATTTAATAATAGTAGAACTAGATTATATTAATTTTTAATAAAATATAAATTCTAAGAAGCAATCAGAAATCAATGTGTTATAATTTGCAAAAGATAAAGTTAGATCAAATTTACTTAAATTAAGTATTTGATTCTAATGATGAAAAAAGCTGCATAGGGGTTATGCAGCTTTTTTGTTTAGATTGTTTTTTGAGTTTTTCTAGCGCAGTTTTCTTACTGTTCGCTATTGAAACATTTTGACCCGCTAAATGGCGAAGCTGGCATATTCGTTGCTAACAGATCCTTAAAATTCATGAAGTTTTCTATAAAATTTCATGAATCCGGCGGCATGCTTAAAGCATAAAGTTTACTCAATAGGGGCTAGGTCATGACGACTCCTAATCCATCTTCAGAAAATATGCTGGAACGTCTGTTCAAACTGAGTGAAAACAAAACCAGTTTCCGTACAGAAGTTCTGGCAGGTGTAACCACGTTCCTGACAATGTGTTACATTATTATTGTTAATCCGATGATTTTATCCGAAACCGGGATGGATCATGGGGCTGTCTTTGTAGCCACCTGTCTTGCAGCCGCAATTGGCTGTCTGGTGATGGGGCTAATTGCCAATTATCCAATCGCACTTGCACCGGGTATGGGCCTGAATGCCTTCTTTACCTACTCAGTCTGTCTGGGAATGGGTGTGCCTTGGCAAACTGCATTAGGTGCAGTATTTGTATCTGGTCTGGTCTTCATTGCCATCAGTATGTTCAAAATACGTGAGGCGATTGTCAATGCCATTCCAATGTCACTCAAACTGGCGATTGGCGGTGGTATTGGCCTGTTCCTGGCTCTGGTTGCACTGAAAAATGCTGGCATCATTGTTGATAATCAAGCGACCTTGGTGGGTCTGGGTGATTTGAAACAGCCAACTGTTATGCTTGCGCTACTTGGCTTCCTGTTAGTGGTGGTAATGCATCACTTCAAAGTACGTGGTGCGATCATTATCAGTATTTTGGTAATCACTGCCATTTCTACTGCATTAGGTTATAACCAGTTCCAGGGTGTAGTGGGTCAAATTCCTTCACTGGCACCAACCTTCCTGCAAATGGACTTTCAAGGTCTGTTTACAGCCAGTCTAATCGGTGTGATCTTCGTATTCTTCCTGGTCGATCTGTTTGACTCAACCGGTACACTGGTAGGTGTTTCACATCGTGCGGGTCTGCTGAAAGATGGTAAATTGCCGCGTCTGAAAAAAGCATTATTTGCCGATTCTTCTGCGATTGTTGCAGGTGCCGCTTTAGGTACTTCTTCAACTACACCTTATATTGAATCATCAGCAGGCGTTGCAGCAGGTGGTCGTACCGGACTAACTGCAGTTGTGGTGGGCTTGCTGTTCATTGCCTGCTTATTCTTGGCTCCATTGGCTCAATCTGTACCAGGCTTTGCAACTGCACCAGCATTGCTATTTGTCGGTGTATTGATGATTCAGGGTATTGTTCATATTGAATGGGATGATATTACTGAAGCTGTTCCAGCATTCCTGACCATTGTATTCATGCCATTTACGTATTCAATTGCTGATGGTATCGCGATGGGTTTTATCAGCTACGCGCTGATTAAACTGCTGACAGGTAAAGCGAAAACTGTTCCTTACATGGTATGGATTATCGCAGTACTGTGGGCATTGAAGTTCTGGATGTTTGGCGGCTAATTTTTGTCGAATATCAAAAGGGTGTAAACTCAGTTTGCACCCTTTTTTATTTTTCTCAGGTTTAATCAGGAGTAGCGATGAACCGTCTTGAATTGATTCAGGCCTTGCCAAAGGCTGAGCTGCATGTGCATATCGAAGGTACCTTTGAACCTGAGTTAATGTTTGCGATTGCACAGCGTAATGAAATTAGCATTCCTTATAAATCGGTTGAGGAAGTAAAGCAGGCTTATAATTTCCATAATCTGCAATCTTTCCTGGATATCTACTACGCGGGTGCCAATGTTCTGATTCATGAACAGGATTTTTATGATCTGGCTTGGGCATATTTTGAAAAATGTGCGGATGATAATGTCGTGCATACTGAAATGTTCTTTGATCCGCAAACCCATACTGATCGTGGAATTGACTTTGAAACCGTAATCAATGGTTTAAAACGTGCCTGTGTTGATGCAGAAAATAAGCTGGGTATCACTTCACATCTGATTATGTGTTTCTTGCGTCACTTAAGCGAAGAGGCAGCATTTGAGACATTAGAGCAAGCACTGCCTTATAAAGATCAAATCATTGGAGTGGGGCTGGATTCAAGTGAAGTCGGGCATCCACCGTCTAAGTTTGAACGTGTTTTCGCCAAAGCACGTGAAGCAGGTTTTCTGGTGGTTGCACATGCGGGTGAAGAAGGTCCGGCAGAATATGTCTGGGAAGCTTTGGATTTATTAAAAGTAAACCGTATTGATCATGGGGTACGTTCTGAGGAAGATCCAGAATTGATGCAGCGTTTGATTGCAGAGAAGATGCCGCTTACAGTATGTCCACTTTCAAACCTGAAACTGTGTGTGGTAGATGATATGCAGCAGCATAATATCCGTCGCCTGTTGCAGCACGGCGTGCATGTCACAGTGAATTCAGATGATCCATCGTATTTCGGTGGTTATATGAATGACAATTTCATTGCCATTGCTGAAGCTTTGGACCTAAGCAATGATGAGCTAAAACAGCTGGCGATCAATTCTTTTGAAGCTTCATTTATTTCTGATGCTGAAAAACAGAAATGGATCAGCCTGATTCAGGCACTCGTTTAAAATATCATTCCAGTAAATTTGTTAGCCCAAAGAGGGTGGAGTTCGCTCTGCCTTTTTATTTAATCTGATCTGTGAACCAAAGATGAAATTAAAATTCCTGTGGCCTGTTCTGGCTGTTAGCTTGATCAATCCTGCTTGTGCAGATACCTCAATGACTCAGAAAGCCCTGAAACCTCTGATTGAATATCAGTGTGGCCAAGAGCTGAAAGATTCCAAAGTCTGGAAAATGGGTACTTATTTCATGGCTGAAGCCAATAAACAGCATTTGCAGCAAAAAGTATGTGGCTGTGTAGGTGAGCGCCTTGGAAGGTGTTCCGGCTAAAACCCTGTTAAAAGCAACCGTTGATGAAGAAACTAAAAAAGAGCTGACCCGTAAAGCAATTGCCAATAGCTTAAAAGGCTGTATGGGCGAGTTTATCAATTAAGGATTTTTGGGTGCTGGCTTATTCAGGCCTTACCCTTAAATGAGTAGTGAGTCTTCTTTCCTGTGATGGCTGTGAATCTGGCTGCGCGCAGATTAGACATCATGACTCATTTTTAGATTTCTTATTGCGATAAACTTCGGCACAATAGCCGCATATTTTAAAAGCTGAAAAAAGGATAAAATCCGTGAAAAAATTATTGGCTGTTGTTGCTCCATTAGCACTTGTTCTTTCTGCCTGCGTAGCACCACAAGGTACAGGCACCACAACTCAAGCAAGTACAGGTCAGCAACTCGGTTCTGCAGCCATTAAAATCGCCATCAATGCAAAATGTGTTACTGAACTAAATAATATTCCGGCTTGGCAAACTGCAACACGTTTAATGACAGAAACACAAAAACAGAATATCCAGTCTGAAATCTGTGGTTGTGTGAGTGAAAAAGCACCACAGAATGTGACTGCTGTGGATTTGGCAACTGCAGCAATTGATCCGACAGCACGTGCAACCATTGTAGGCAATGTCGTTGCAAATACTATTAACGCTTGTGTGGCTGAAGCGGTAAACTAAGTCAAAATCAAATTTGAATAGGCTGACTGGTTCAGCCTATTTTTTATGGGAAATAAAATGAACATTGCTGGTGTAGATGAAGCAGGGCGTGGGCCATTAGTGGGATCGGTAGTTGCTGCGGCTGTGATATTGGATCCGAATAACCCGATTGAGGGCTTAAATGATTCCAAGAAGCTAAGCGAGAAGAAGCGAGAAAAACTTTTTATTGAGATTCAGGAAAAAGCCCTGGCTTGGGCCATTAGTGAAGCTTCTGCGGCAGAAATCGACGAGCATAATATTTTACAGGCCTCTTTACTGGCAATGCGCCGCGCTGTGGAAGCCTTAAGCATTCAGCCGGAACATGTACTGGTCGATGGCAACAAGATTCCTCAGGGTCTTGCAATGAGCTGTGATGCAGTCGTAGGCGGGGATGCCTTGCATCCTGAGATTTCGGCGGCTAGTATTCTTGCTAAAGTAACCCGGGATCGCCAGATGGTAGAGATGGATCAAAAATATCCGCAATTTGGCTTTGCCAAGCATAAGGGTTATCCGACCAAAGCACATTTTGAAGCAATTGCTTTACATGGAGTGATTGATGAGCACCGTCGTAGTTTTGGACCGGTGAAAAAAGTGCTGGCAGCGTTGCTTGATCAGCAGCAGGCGGGATAAAGTCTGATTATTTTGCTATGCAGTTGAAAGTTAGGCAAATTAAAAGCGGCTTAAAAGCCGCTTTTATATTCATACAAAATTAACGGTTAAAGTTATTTTGTGTCTGGTTATCATCTTCATAAGAAGAAGGCTGATAATCCTGGTCAATATGCTGAAGATGTTCATGCATTGCACGTTCATGCTGGATACGCTGGTAAATCTCTTCACGGTGTACAGAGACTTCTTTCGGAGCATTTACCCCAATACGAACCTGGTTGCCTTTTACACCAAGTACAGTCACGCTGACTTGGTCTCCGATCATTAAAGTTTCCCCGACGCGTCGAGTCAAAATCAGCATGTTTCTCTCCTTGCAAAATGCAAAACCTGCAATCTATTGAATGTAATAAAAAAACACAACCTAAAATTATATAATTAAAGTTTGAATAGAAAGTCCTGTCCATGGAATGAAGAGGTTAACTATCCAGACTGTTGAAAATCCTTAGGCTTAATATAACAGAGCCACTATAAAAAAAACTATAGTGGCCCTGCATTTTTGTAGAGATTTAATGAAATACTGTCAGACAATGACGGTATTTTGTAGTTCTCTTAAGCGCGTGCGCTAGATTCACCATGTTCACGGTCTAAACCGAACGCAGTGTGAAGTGAGCGAACTGCAAGCTCAAGATAATTCTCTTCGATAATCACAGAAATCTTGATTTCAGAAGTAGAGATCATCAGGATGTTAATGCCTTCATCAGCAAGGGCAGTGAACATTTTGCTCGCTACACCAGCGTGAGAACGCATACCTACACCTACGATTGACACTTTTACGATGTCATCACGAGTTGCAACTTCACGTGCACCAATCGCTTGAGCTGTCTCTTCAAGGATTTTTTTGGCTTTAGCAAGTTCACCGCGGTTTACAGTAAACGTGAAATCAGTTGTACCATCTTCTTCAACGTTCTGGATAATCATATCCACTTCGATATTGGCATCACCAATTGGTTTAAGAATTTTAGATGCAATACCTGGCTCATCTGGAACACCCAGAATAGTCAGTTTAGCTTCGTCGCGGTTGAACGCGATACCAGAGATAATTGGCTGTTCCATGTTGTCTTCCAGTTCAGTAGTAATAAGAGTTCCGACGTTGTTTTTGAAGTCTTCGTCAAATGCGCCATCATTGTCATTATCGAAGCTTGAGAGTACACGTAAAGGCACTTGGTACTTGCCTGCAAATTCTACAGAGCGAATTTGAAGAACTTTAGAACCTAAAGATGCCATTTCCAGCATTTCTTCGAAAGAGATACGGTCTACTTTTTTCGCTTTAGGAGCAACACGAGGGTCAGTCGTATATACGCCATCAACGTCTGTGTAAATCTGACATTCATCCGCTTTTAGCGCTGCAGCAAGAGCAACACCTGAAGTATCAGAACCACCACGGCCAAGCGTTGTTGTATTACCATCAGAATCAAAGCCTTGGAAACCAGCAACCACAATTACACGACCTGCATCCAGATTTTCAGTTAATACATCAGTATCAATTGATTCAATACGGGCTTTGGTAAATGCGCTGTCGGTTTTAATACCAACCTGGCGACCAGTCAAAGATTTAGCTTCAACACCGATCGAATTCAACGCCATTGCGAGCATGGAAATCGTTACCTGTTCACCCGTAGAAACCATTTGGTCAAGTTCACGTGGGTCAGGGGTTTCGGTAATGGCCTTCGCGAGAGCAAGCAGACGATTGGTTTCGCCACTCATTGCTGATACAACAACCACTACCTTGTGGCCGTGGTCATGCCAGCGCTTCACACGACGAGCAACATTGAGAATGCGCTCGGGAGTACCCATTGAGGTACCGCCATATTTTTGAACGATTAATGCCATAGTTGTTCCATATAAACCATGACCCTGATTTTCCGATCAGGGTCAGTTACACAAAATGAAGTTTTTATTTTGCTTCAAGCCAAGCTGCTAAATCAGCCATCACTGGAGCAAACTTCTCGTTAAGTGGCGCGCCACCTTGTGCCAAGTCAGGTTTACCACCACCTTTACCACCTAGCTCAGTTGCCAAGTGTTTGATGATGTCACCCGCTTTAATAGAAGCAGTAAAGTCTTTCGCTACAGATGCAATCAAGCTAACCTTGTCACCCTCTACACCTGCAAGAACAATGACTGCATTTTCTAATTTTGATTTCACACCATCGTGCAGGTTACGTAGTGCTTTCGCATCCATACCCTGAACAGTCGTGATTAATGTTTTACGACCAGCAAGCTCTTGAACCTGGCTTAAAAGTTCACCGGCTTGTAGGCTTGCCAATTTTTGATTCAGCTGTTCAATCTGTTTTTGCAATTGATGCGCAGTGTCCACCACAGCTTCAACTTTTTCGACTGTTTGATGGTTCTGTGCTTTTAACAAACCATTGATATATTGAACATCACGATCGACTTTCTGTACGGCTTCAACCGCTTTAGTACCGGTTACGGCTTCAATACGACGTACACCTGCTGCGACACCACCTTCAGAAGTGATTTTGAACAGACCGATGTCACCTGTACGTTTCACGTGAATACCGCCACACAGCTCGATTGAGAAGTTTTTTTCGTCAATCACTGAACCCATAGACAATACGCGAACTTCTTCACCGTATTTCTCACCGAACAGCATCATCGCACCTTTGGCTTTCGCAGATTCGATGTCGAGCAGTTCAGTGGTAACAGGCGTGTTGGCAATCACTTCGGCATTTACCAGACGTTCAATTTCTTGCAGTTGCTCAAACGTTACAGGCTGATCGTTAGCAAAGTCGAAACGTAATACGTCAGACGCAACCAATGAACCTTTTTGTTGTACGTGTGAACCCAGGATTTGACGTAGGGCAGCGTGTAGCAAGTGAGTTGCAGAGTGGTTACGTGCAGTTGCGGCACGAATGTCGGCTTTAACCGTTGCTTCCACGTTTTGAGTAACTTTCAAGTTACCCATAGTCACGATACCTTGGTGAACGAATGCACCACCAGATTTTTTGGTATCTTGAACTTCGAAAATACCGGTATCGTTTTTGAAGAGTCCTGTATCACCGATTTGACCACCGCTTTCTGCATAGAAAGGAGTCTGGTTAAGAACGATTAATGCTTCGTCGCCTTCAACCACTTCGTCAACCTGTTCGCCATCTTTGTAGATTGCGATGATTTGACCTTGACCTGCTGTCGCGTCATAACCTTCAAACTGAGTTTCGCCTTCAACTTTAACAACGCTGTTATAGTCGATTGCGAATTTACCGGCATCACGTGCGCGTTGACGTTGTGCAGCCATTTCTTTTTCAAAGCCAGCTTCGTCAATCGTTAAATCACGTTCACGTGCGATATCTGCTGTAAGGTCAGTTGGGAAGCCGTAAGTATCATAAAGTTTGAATACGATTTCACCTGGAATCACAGAACCTTTCAGGTTTGCCAATTCGCCTTCAAGCAATTTCAGACCTTGCTCAAGTGTTTTCGCGAATTGTTCTTCTTCTTTCAGCACTGCAGCTTCGATACGTGTTTTGTTTGCTTCAAGCTCTGGATAAGCAGCACCCATTACATCAATTAAAGGCTGAAGCATTTTGTGGAAGAATGAACCAGTCGCACCCAGTTTGTTACCGTGACGAACTGCACGGCGGATGATACGACGCAGTACATAACCACGACCTTCATTCGAAGGGTTCACACCATCCGCAATCAGGAAGCAGCATGAACGTGCATGGTCAGCCACAACTTTAAGTGAAGCAGGGTATTCAACCGGTTTGTTTTCAGCTTGTGCTTTCGCTTCAATATCTGAAGTATCTAGACCGATAATTTCAGCAGCAGCTTTTAACAGGTTTTGGAACAGGTCGATTTCATAGTTAGAGTTGACATGTTGCAGAACCGCAGAAATACGCTCAAGGCCCATACCGGTATCAACAGAAGGTGCTGGAAGAGGGTGCAGGACGCCATCCGCAGTACGGTTGAACTGCATGAATACGTTGTTCCAGATTTCGATGAAACGGTCGCCATCTTCTTCAGGTGTACCAGGCAGGCCACCCCAAATGTGCTCACCGTGATCATAGAAGATTTCAGAACATGGACCACAAGGACCAGTATCGCCCATTGCCCAGAAATTGTCTGATGCGTATTTTTCGCCTTTGTTATCACCGATACGGATAATGCGGCTAGCATCTAGACCAACTTCTTTATTCCAGATGTCAAACGCTTCGTCATCTGTGTGATACACAGTCACGTATAATTTATCTTTAGGCAGTGCCAGCCATTTGTCGCCGGTCAGGAATTCCCAGGCAAATTTAATCGCATCACGTTTGAAGTAATCACCAAACGAGAAGTTACCCAGCATTTCAAAGAATGTGTGGTGACGAGCTGTGTAGCCAACGTTATCTAAGTCGTTGTGTTTACCACCTGCACGTACACATTTTTGTGAAGATGTTGCACGAACATAATCACGTTTTTCCAGACCCAGGAAGCAGTCTTTAAACTGGTTCATACCAGCATTGGTAAACAATAATGTTGGGTCGTTGGCAGGAACCAGAGAACTCGACGCGACACGTGTATGCCCTTGCGATTCAAAGTAGCTTAAAAAAGCTTCGCGAATTTCAGCTGATGTCATAAAACGAGTACTCACAACCAAGTCACTCCATAATTTCCGATTTGGCTAAAAACATCACAGTCTGACAAGAAGGTTGGTTCTCTGCTGCAATGCGGGGCTTAAATATTTAAAAACGCCAAATTATAACGGAAAATGCCTGTTCAACCAATGATTTTCATATTTATAGATCATAAAACTATAAGGAATGAATATTAGAAAAATCAGAAAAATGCCCTGCAAAATCAAAAGCTATTGTCATTACAGCAATTTATCTTAATTCTCGCTGATAGAAAGACTGGATTACTTCAAGCAAAGCATGAATTTTTCGATGAAATATTGGACATTCTGTGTAATTTTTAGTGGATTTAGCTGAATAGTTATCAGTCAGCTGGATAATTCCATTAATATAGGCGCACAAAGTTTTATGCCGCAGTAGGGAACGTCGATGCAACGTATCGCAATTAATGGTTTTGGACGAATCGGACGCAATGTGTTGCGTGCATGGTTTGAAAATCCGAAAGATTTTAATTTTGACATCGTTGCCATTAATGACGTTGCCGACGTTGAAACCTTATTGCATTTATTTAAATATGATTCTACTCATGGCCGTTTCCCGGGGCAGGTTGATCTGACTTATGAAGATGAGTATGCCTACCTGCATGTCACTTATCGCGATGCTTATCAGAAAGTTCAGGTGTTAAGACAGGCGAATCCGGTGGAAATGCCATGGCATGAACTGAATATTGATGTGGTATTGGAATGTACCGGCTTATTCCGTTCGCGTGAGGCTGCGACTCAGCATATTACTGCCGGGGCAAAACGGGTGATTATCGGCGCTGCACCGTTTGATACAGTGGATGCCGCAATTGTCTATGGCGTCAACCATCGAGATGTCAAAGAAAGTGACCAGATTATTTCCAGTGTTTCCTGTACTACGCAGGCATTGGTACCGCTAGTCAAAATCATTGATGATGCCTTTGGGATTGAAACTGCACTGATGACTGAAATTCACGCGGTGACAGCGGATCAGTCAGTACTGGATCATGCCCATCGTGATTTAAGACGTGCCCGTGCTTCCGGGCAAAATATTATTCCAACCACATCTTCAGCTTTGGGTGCTTTAAAACGCGTAATGCCGAAGATGGAGAACCGGATTGATGGTTATTCGATTCGCGTGCCAACCATTAATGTCGCAGCAATTGATCTGACTTTTATTTCTCAGTCACCCATTACTGATCATCAGTTAAATGAAGTATTAATTAACGCTGCACGTCAGGATTTTGCTGAAATCATGTCTGTGACAGATGAGCCTTTGGTCTCTAGCGATTTTAATCATTCGCCTTATTCATTGATTGTGGATCTGACCCAGACCATGGTGGTGGGGCATCAGGCCAAAGTATTTGCCTGGTATGATAATGAATGGGGTTATGCCAATCGGTTACTGGATCTCTGTGAATCCTTTTATACAGATTAAGCTATTTTGAAAACATCCCAAATGGGGTGCTTTTTTATGCAAGATTAAAAAATTAGAGGAAAATGAATAAGAACTTGGACGTAATTGATCGAAAAGCTCCGGATTTATGCCGAATATTTCTATGATCTGGATATTTTTTCGTTAAGATAAAGATAATTAAATGGAATAAGAGCAAGCACATGATGTTGATCTGGGGATTTATTATATTACTGACCTTGGCTGTGATTTTTTTGATCTGGCTGCAATTTAATAATAATGAGAGTTCACAAAATGTGGAAGGCGTGCCAGTTGAGGAAAAAGTGGCACATCTGGAAGAAAATTTAAAAAAGACCTTGGAAATTATGCAGGATCTGGCGAAAAAGATGCATGTACAGCAGGAAGTACTGGATCAGACTACAGCCAAACTGCAAAAAGTTGAGCTGCAAAATGCAGAATTGGTAAATCTGCTCGCTAAAGTAGTAGAACCAAAGTCATAAGACCTTTTCATGCTGGCTTAGCCTTATATAAAGGATTTAAACCAGTAACATTCTTAAAATAGCTGCCGAGGCCATGCTAATTAAAATGGTCGGCAGCATGCCAAAGCGTGATGCAACGAATAGTGTCACTATTATAGCGATCAGATCAGCCGGATCATCTCGTAAAAAATATGGGGTGATCATCGAAATCAGTACACAGCCTGGAATCACTTCCAGAATTTTACGCTGACGTTTGCTCAAAGTTTTATTTTTGAGTAGGACATATCCGAGCAGGCGGGTAGCATAAGTCGTTAGCGCCACCAATAAGATTGCGATAAAAGTGCTTATCTGGATCATGCTTCATTCTCCTGAATGAGCCAGAAGGCAGAGGCAATGCCTGCAAGTGCACCGATTAGTACGTACCAGTTACCTGGTAGATAGCTATAAGCCAGAGCAGCATAAATAAAACTGATTAGCCAAGGTCTGGCTTCAGTAAAGCCTTTCCACATACTTTTCAGTAAGACCAGCATAATGGCGGGGAAAACCATATCAAAACCAAAACGGTTAATGTCTCCTAGCACGGATCCAAGCAGGGCACCGAGTGTCGTAAAGCCGACCCAAGCCAGATAAAGAACAATACATAGCCCGGCATAATAAGGCAGACTAAAAGCATATCGATAACCAAACTGTGCCAGTCGACGCTGTGCATCTGTCAGGCTTAAGGCCCAGCCTTCATCGATCATAAAAAATAATGCCGGAAAGATTTTTCGATTTGGAAGATGTCTTAAATAACCCGAATCCTGCTTAAGCCGATGACTTCATAATTTGAATTGTTGGCTT
>ERZ1023241.42-NODE-42-length-63631-cov-27.827356_pt1 | contig 63631 bp, 53 predicted proteins | sample MGYA00380455_ERZ1023241 | MGnify/ENA primary metagenome ERZ1023241 (study PRJEB33173, sample SAMEA4830304) | metagenome | study: EMG produced TPA metagenomics assembly of the PRJEB25223 data set...
AAACCCTTTAAATTAATTAGGTGGTTTATGTCGCACTTCAAGTTTTACTCTGCCCTGTTTATGGGATAGAGCTTTTAATTATCAAGAATCATTTTATACATACGATTCAAATCTCGTTGAACTTATAAAATCTTATTGGGCAAATATTTTTAAATTACCTTTGGATCTTATACCAAGAGATTTTGAAGATACATTGCAAGAAATTAGAAATCGTTTTTTTAAACTTAAGTGGTATGAAATTTATGATTTAATCGAAAATACTCTTGAAAACTACCCAAATTATTATGTGCAACCAAATTTTAAATTTATTAATGACATAAATAATACCTTAGAAAATGAGAAAGCCGCTTATAGGATTATTCAAAATCAAATAACAGAAATTACATCTGAACAAGAAATCAAATCCATTGAAGAAGCTCTAGAAAAGTCACATTCCTACTCAGGTGTTCAACAACATTTAAACCAAGCTTTAAAACTAATGTCAGATCGTCAAAATCCTGATTATCGAAATTCAATTAAAGAATCAATCAGTGCCGTTGAATCTATTTGTAAAATAATCACTAAAAATGATAAAGCCAGTTTAGGACAAGCTTTAAAACTTATCGAAGATAAATACGGATTACATGAAGCCTTAAAGAAAAGCTTAAGCCAACTTTATGGCTATACCTCTGATGGAGATGGTATCCGTCATGCCATGTTAGAAGAATCAAATCTTTCTTATATAGATGCAAAATTTATGCTGGTTGCCTGTACCAATTTTATTAACTATTTGATCGACAAAACTAAAGATCAGTAAAATTAGCTCACATGACTGGCGACATGGATGTCGCCCGTTCGGCTGTGCTAAATGGACTTAGCATCAGTCGAACAAATGCGTTTTGCTACTTTTGCGCAATCAAAAGTAGAGGAAAGCAATCTTTTTAAACGAAACTTTCTTGAGGATAAATCTGCCACAAACATAGAGCTGATCTAAACCTCAGCCACGACATTGCGTCCTTTCGCTTTAGCCTTAAATAGCGCCTCATCGGCCTGTTCCAGTAACGCAATCCATGACTCTGCACCAATCGCTACCCCAATACTCACCGATACATGAATATCTTCATCAGCTGCGGTCAGAATAGAATGTTCAGCGACTTCGGTCCGGATTTTATTCGCCAGCATGAAAGCATGCTGCATCTCGATATTTTCAATCAGGACCAGAAACTCATCACCGCCATAGCGAACCAGCAGATCCGAAGCTCGAACATTGGCTTTTAAGCGTTCTGCAACCAGCTGAATAACCTGATCACCAATAATATGCCCATATTGATCATTGACCTGTTTGAAGTGATCAATATCAATAATCATCAGGCAGGTTCGCTTAAACTGGGTCGGATGCACTTCCATAAAACGGATATATTCATCGAGCGCAAAACGGTTAGCCAGTCCAGTCAGGGAATCGGAATGGGCAATATTTTTCAGTCGAAATTCTAATGCTTCACGCTCTTGCAGCGTATGCTGCAGTTTTTGAATTGCTGTAAATAAGGATTCAGTAGGCCGGTCTGTTTTTAGTTTTGATTGGGCTTGCTTCCGTTCAGACCCAGTGGACAAATCAAATAAAATTTTACGTGCCCGAATTAAAGGAATAAAGATGCGTTTACGCGCAAAAATCATGGTCAAAATTGCCGTAATCAGGGAAATTCCAGATAAGGCCACTGTCCAGATCAAATGATTCAGACCATGGCGCATTTCCTTAATAGCCACATCTTTGGTGTATTGCAGTAAATAGTTCTGCAAATCAATCACTGTTGTAAATTTATCTACAATGGCTTCAGTCAGCTGGGTTCCAGTTAAATAATAAGGACGCTGCTGGCGGCTATCTTCAATCAGTCGCTCCACAATCGGTAAACCTTGCTGGATAAATTCAGTTCCGACCCGCTGATGTAAACGAATAAATTCATCAGTTTTGTCCTGAACAGGCTGTAGCGTATCAATAATATCCCAGAGGTAGCGTACCTGATGCTGGACCTGCAAGGAACGGGTAATGTTTTGCTCTGGAATGTGGGTTCCAAATGTCACATGTGCCATGACATTTGACGCTACCCGACCCGATTGATCCCTGAGATCAGATAAAAACAGGATTTCACTCATGTAATTATCCAAACGGGCAGATGGCGTAGCAGAGGCAATCACTACTCCTTTCAGAATTTTACGGCTGCTATCCCAGGCAGTAAACATGGCGAGAATAGCCTGATCCATTTCCTGTGCAGTACGTTCCGGGCGAGGTATTTGAGTATAGAGATCGACCTGCTGACGTCCATTCTGCAAGCTCAGTTTCAATTCAGATAAAAGTTGCTGGCTTAGGTGATTAAAATCAACCTGATCGAGTGCCTGAGCCGTAATCTGCATCTGTTGATCGACTTCCTGACGGTAATCGCTTAACTCCTGCTGATGTTTGGCAAATTCCTCAACCGAGCTGGACATTACTTTGTTGGCAGGTGCCCGTTCCCGGGAGATTTTATTGGCGAGATCGGTGACCTGTTGTAAGGCATCAAGCTGCTGATAGGTTTGTTTTGATTTTAAATAATGTTGAGTACTATCAATAATCAAGGGAATACAAACACACAATAAACATAAAATAATGATCGACATCGACCAGTACAGATGTTTGCTGATTTTCTCAGAGTGTAAAGTATTCATCTTGATTTTTAGTCCTTCACATGGATCAAGGACTCCCCATTTAATAGTAGATAGATTATACAAATAAACGTCTACTCATCATCAATATTTCTTCCCAATTACCTTGATTTTCAGAAGGTTTTTCTTATGTTCTTAAAGGTTTTAGCTCTTTATATTTTCAGGATTTTCCATCTGTTATCACTAAAACATAAATAGGAATGAAAATTTCATAATTTAAAATATAAGAAAATTAAAAAACTCGCTTTCTGAACTATTTACACGTGCAACAATTAGGTGCATAATGCACCGCATTAGGGCGAGTTAAATTATTCCTCAGCAGATTTTTTGATTTACCCGCAAATTTTGGCGAAAAAACCTCAATTTTATATAGAAATTGAGGTTTTTTTTTGCAATTTTATAGAACAAGGCTATTTTTAAATTGAATCAATGCACCATTAAGGTGCATTTAAGAATCATCTTTAACGGCTTTCTATACTTGTTTTTTAATCTTCTTTTATGAAGTAATCCGTAAACTGAGACTTCCAGAAAATTTAGGCAAAAAAAAGCCCAACCTTGGGGAAAGCTGGGCCAATAAAAACAAAAATATGTGGAGAATCAGTCAAATTATCATGTAAAAACATGAACTCTAACCTGATTTTTTTATTATCAGTAAATTTGGTAACAATGTAAAGCACATTAATTTATTAGGATTTATGACATATCACAATTATAGATAAAATAGTGAAATACATCACATTATAACCCTAATTTTGTCGCTAAACCGATCAATTCTTTCATAAATTTGTTTTATATTATAGTTTTTAGGCCTTTCTTAAATTCAGTGTAATAAACGTGATTATTATCATGATAAATAAATTGGTTTTTTGAATTAAAATCTATTATTCAACTTAATTAAACAATCAAAAAATCCTTTATTAATTCATTTTCCTGATTAGATCTAACAATTTATTTTGTATACAACATTGTTATTTAAGCTTTTTTCTAAAATAACTAAATTTTTTAATTAAAAGACTATTAAACAAAATCAATACAATGATTTTGCACAAAAAAATAGCGATTTTAAATCAGATTGACTTAATAAATTGTTACAATACAATACGTTTCTGTTGTACATCTTTTGTAACAAAATGGTAAATATCATGAAAAAACTCGGTTTAGCCACTGCTTTATTATTAGCCATGACCGGTGCTCAAGCATATCAATTTGAAGTTCAAGGTCAGTCAGAGTACATCGACAATACTGCGAATGACAAAGACTTCACTGGCGCTGTTCAAGGTACTTACTACTTCAAAGATGTAGACGCTTCTAAAGGTCCTTTAGCTGAAGCTGCTTTCATCAACCAGGCATCTAATGTTTCTGCTGCTTATACATACGGCGAAAACGGACAAGAATTTGGTGATCGTACTGTACACCACACTTTTGGTGCAAAAGGTGAAGCTTACATCCCAACTAAAGTTGTTCCTGCTTATGCAAGTGCTTCTTATAGCCATACCATCACTGATAACAAAGCTGGTAACCCAGATGACAATGGCGACCGTTATGCATTAGAAGTAGGTGTACTTCCTATTCCTAACTTCCTGGTAGCTGTAGGTTACACAAGCGTTGCAGACCAAACTTCTTATGACGCTTTCAACATGTTCAACAACGGCGTTGCTAAAGCTGCTATTGAGTCTCAAACAATCGCTGGAGACCAAGATGCTATCACTGCACGTACTAAATATGTAGGCGCAATTGACGGCACTAACATGTTACTTGGCTTCGAAAGCGGCTTGGTTTATGGTGAAGACACTGCTTACAACCTGGGTACTACTTTGTACATCAACCCTAAATTAAGCGTTGGTGCATCTTATATGGAATCTAGCTACGCTAACTCTCCAGACAAAGCTTGGGGCGCAAACGTAAACTACTTCATCACTCCAGCAGTTGCTGTAGGTGCTAGCTATGTGAACTCAAACTACGAAGCAAATCTTGCTCAAAATGCTGTAGTTCGTGATACACAAACTGTAGGCTTAAATGCTAAATTCCGTTTCTAATTTCTGAATTAGTGACTGAATAAAAAAGGACGCATCAGCGTCCTTTTTTTATTGGATCAAATATTTATTCCGGAGAACGGACCAGACTTAAAAAATGCAAATGGCGTTCATATTGGTCAATGATGTCCTGAATCAAATCTTCCTGAGTCCATTCCATCACATCATAATTTTGCCCCCCTTCCCTTAAAAAGACTTCTGCCTGATAAGACTGCGGAGAATCTGCATCCGGCATAAAGCTCGGTGCTAAAGTCTGGGTAGCAATGACCTGATAAATAAAGTTCATTTCATTCTGATGATCGACACGTAACTCGATCCCGTCTTCCAGTTTAAAGATTTTCACCTGGATGTGACGACGTTTCAGCTCAGCCTGAAAACTGTTAAAGGCTTTGCTGACCATCGTATCAATATAATCACGTACTTCATCATGCGTATGCGGATAATGCATAATTAAACCGAGTCGCTGTTGCCAGCTACGCGGGTTCTGAATGGCCCGCGGGGTAATACGTGCAGCTTGTAGCGCATGCATTTTCGTTACATCCAGATGCAGGGCCTTAATCAGTCCCCAGCAAATTAGCAGCATAATGAATGTGAATGGTAAAGCACTCATAATCGTAGCCGACTGCAGGGCTTCCAGCCCGCCCGCCAGTAACAGAATGATGGCCAATAAAGCCATTAACACAGTCCAGAACAGACGCTGCCAGGTCGGTGAATTCTCGGTTTTAGCAGTAAGATAATCCGTGACTAATGATCCTGAATCTGCTGAAGTGACAAAGAACAGGATAACCAATACCGTAGCAATAATACTGGTGACTGAATTAAATGGCAGATTGCCTAAAAACTCGAACAGCGCTACAGAGGAGTCACGTTGTACTGCTTCAAGCAGATTAGTATTGGCTTCATGCATGATACTGAATAATGCAGCATTGCCCATAAAGCCCATCCAGATTAAGGTAAATCCGGTAGGAATCAGTAGAACCCCAACAATAAACTCGCGGATACTGCGGCCTTCGGATACTCGGGCAATAAACATCCCGACAAATGGCGACCAGGAAATCCACCAAGCCCAATACATAATGGTCCAGCCACCAATCCAGCCACTAGGCTGATAGGCATACAGATTAAAGGTCATACTGAACAGGTTTGCAACATACTGTCCAGAATTCTGAATAGTAGTCTGCAGAAGATAGATGCTTGGCCCGGTAACAAAAACAAAGATGAGTAACAGTAAGGCAAGCAGCAGGTTCAGTTCAGCCAGACGTTTGATGCCCTTATCCAAACCAAAAAATACGGACATTGATGCCATTACAGTGACGGCGATAATCAAAATAACCTGGGTACTGGGTGTCTGCTCAACTCCAAACAGATAATTTAGTCCGGAGTTAATCTGGGTCACCCCAAAACCTAAAGTTGTCGCAACGCCGAACACCGTCCCTAAGGTGGCAAAAGTATCTACCCCGTCTCCGATCGGGCCATGAATCCGGTTACCGATCAGTGGATATAAAGCAGAACGAACTTTTAAAGGCAAGTTATGTCGATACGCAAAATAGGCCAATGACAGACCCACAATAGTGTAAATCGCCCAAGCATGCAGGCCCCAGTGGAAGAAGGTCACGCGAATAGCCTGCTGCGCGGCCAGTACAGTTTCCGGGTCACCAGCAGGTGGCGTAACATAGTGCATAACCGGTTCGGCAACCCCGAAAAACATCAGGCCGATCCCCATGCCTGCGGTAAACAGCATGGCAAACCAGGATGCCTGGCTATATTTTGGCTGGCTATGGTCGGGCCCGAGTTTGATTTTCCCCATATCAGACAGGGCAATATAAATCAGGACAATCAGAAAGATCGCCACAGAAAGGACATAAAACCAGCTAAATGAAGTAGTAATCCACGCATTCATTTGTTTGGTCAACAGGTCGAATGAATCAGGTGCCAGTATTACCAGTCCCAAAAAAATGGCGATAATCACCACTGTACTAATAAAGACATTCGGGTTGATATTGGCAAACCAGGATGAAGGTTTGGAAGGCATAGATCCCCCATTTTTTTAATAGATTGAATGCCGGGAGGCTTGAATCATTATTGATAAGTAAAAACATTCTGACCGAGAGAATTACGGTCAAAGATACGTTTTGGACCTTAAGATTTTAAAATATTCAGGAAAATAAAGCCGTTAAGTTACTGTAACCAAGCTATGCAGCTCTGTACGTCCTATTCCTCAGGCTTTCTATGCTTATGTTGTATATGAGTCTGTTTAGGAAGATGGGAAATATACTGTAAGGCAATCAGACGCGAAACAATCAGGGCCAGATACATCACCCCGACAAACATCTGGATAATGGCCAGCATCCGTGCGACCGGACTGACCGGCATCACATCAGACAATCCTGTAGCAGACTGCACACTAAAGCTCAGAAAAAGCAGATCCAGCCACGGCTGATAAGCTTTTAAATCTGGGTCTGAAAAGCTGTAAGGCACCCATAACTGGCAAATGCTATAGAGAAAAGCAAAGCCCCAAGCCAGCAACGTAAAAACCGCTCCCGCTGCAAATAGTTCGTCTTTGGTCAGATAACGGTCATGAAACATATAACGTAACAGGCCATACGCTGCGCTGAAATAGGCACTGGCTTCAAACAGATGCGCGACGATCATGATCCAGGTATAGCGCAGCCCCAAGACAATCAGCGATGAAAAGAAGATGGCGCCTGCGACAAAGATGAGTCCCAGAATGGTAAACATCGGAGTCTGACGAATCACTTTGGCAATCACCAGCAAGACCACCACCCCCAGCATCCATGTACCCGCGCGATAAGACACACTGTCATAACTCAGCATCGACAGAATCAGAATCAGTAATTGTAGGCATAGCAGCCAGGCAGAAGGCAGATACTTAAAATGGGTCCAGAATCGTAGCAAGGAGTGCTTCATGAGATTTGTCTTGATGTCCTATCGCACATCATTATTGTTATCGCTGGCTTAACATAGCATGATCTGGCTAATGGATAGAAACAGGATTGTATAAAAATCATTGAAATCTCAGTTAAAAATGGGCGTATTGAACTTTAGATAAACTATCCCAACGTCTTCTTCATTGGGTAGCTCAAGTATTCTATCGCTATAAAAAAAGCCCCCATCAGGAGGCTTTTTTAGGACATCAGATCTTAGTGATCAGATGCACCCGAGATTCCAATACCTGTTTGTGAGCGAACAAACTGTGCATCGAAAGCTTTGCGTTCTGCCTGTGCTTTCACTGAGCGGTCTGTGATGGAGAAGAACCAGCAGCAGAAGAAAGACAGTGGCATTGCAAATAATGCAGGACCATTAAATGGAACGACTGGTGTATCTGAAATTGCGAAAGTATCTACCCAAACGGCTTTAGACAGTACGATCAGTACTACCGCAGTCACCAGACCAACCACGCCACCAATGACAGCACCACGTGTAGTCAGGCCTTTCCAGAACATAGACAGAACCAGTACCGGGAAGTTGGCACATGCGGCTACCGAGAATGCCAGACCCACCATGAAGGCAACGTTTTGCTTCTCGAACAGGATTCCCAGGATCATTGCAAAGATCGCAAGACCAAGAGTCGCAATTTTAGACATGCGCAGTTCAGATTCAGGGGTAGTACGGCCTTTCTTGAATACGTTTGCATACAAGTCATGTGAAATTGCTGAAGCACCTGACAGGGTCAAACCTGCAACTACCGCAAGAATAGTTGCGAATGCTACTGCAGAAATGAAGCCCATGAACAGGTCACCACCAACAGCATCTGCCAGGTGAACCGCAGCCATGTTGTTACCACCCACCAGCTCTAGCTTGCCTGTAATTGCCATTTTCGCAATGTCCAGGAACTGCGGGTTATTCGCTACATATAGAATCGCGCCGAAACCGATAATGAAGGTTAATAGGTAGAAATAACCGATAAAGCCTGTCGCAACAACCACTGATTTACGTGCTTCTTTGGCATCTTTTACTGTAAAGAAACGCATCAGGATATGTGGCAGACCTGCTGTACCAAACATCAGCGCCAGACCAAGAGAAATCGCATCGACCGGATTCGAAGCGAGATTACCCGGACCCATAATCTTGGTTGCATCTGCAAGGCTCAAGTCATGTACTTTAGAGTAAACCTGAATCGATTGTTCAAACATATTGGTAAAGCTGAAACCTACGCCTTTCATGACCATGAAAGCCATAAATGTCGCACCAGACAACAGCATTACTGCTTTAATGATCTGTACCCAAGTGGTCGCTAGCATGCCACCGAAGATTACGTAAGCCATCATCAACAGGCCAACAATCACCACAGCAATATTGTAGTTCAGACCGAAGAGTAACTTGATCAACTGACCTGCACCTACCATCTGTGCGATCAGGTAAAACGCAACCACAACCAGTGAACTTAATGCAGCTAGAGTACGCACCGGTTTTTCTTCCAGACGGAACGACACTACATCAGACAGGTTAAATTTACCCAGGTTACGCAAACGTTCTGCCACCAGGAATAAAACGATTGGCCAACCCACCATAAAGCCTAGTGAGTACAGCAATCCGTCAAAACCGGACAGGAATACCATCGCGGAAATACCGAGGAAAGATGCTGCAGACATGAAGTCACCAGCAATGGCCAGACCGTTCTGGAAGCCAGAAATCCCGCCGCCGGCAGTATAGAAATCATTAGTATTTGTGGTTTGTTTGGCAGCCCATTTGGTAATAAATAAGGTTGCTCCAACGAAAATCACAAACATGATAATCGCGTGCCAGTTGGTCGCTTGCTGCTCCGCAGCACCCAGATCTGGTCCAGCAAATGCCATTGCCGAGCTGAGCAAGGTCAGCGCTGCAGCAGCAAGCGCTTGATATGAAATCCCTTTCATCTTAGTGTTGCCCCTTTTCTTTTGTAATCGCTTCCACTTCCTGAATTGCTTCTCTGTTCAGCTGATCAAGTTTGTTATTGGCAATGTAGGAATACACCCAGCACAATATAAAAGACAAAATAATGATACCGATACCTAGAGGTACACCCCAGGTCGTTACACCGCCAGAAATTGAAGACAATAGAAATTCTTTGTTGTAGCCAACAAGCAACATGAAACCGACATAGACAAATAACATGATGCCGGTTAAGGTCCAGCTCAGCGTACTTTTTCTACGTACCATTTCTTTGAATTTGGGATTCTGTAGAATTCTTTCTACTTGGGCCTCATCCATAGTTACACTCCTGTAGCCCCACCATGGGCTTACTATTTTTTAATTCGAATTATCACTGTTGCAAAATAACAACATTTAGAATGACTTGTAATTTAGACTTTGGTCGTTAAAAAATGATCAATTTAAACTGCTGAGTGCATGATGCGGTATCATAGCGTCATGCACAGTACACATCAGGCTATATGAACAGTTGGCTCATCATAGGGGTGCTCGCCCTCTATATCACTTTACTCTTTACTTGCGCTTTCTATGGGGAAAAACATGCCAGCCGGCTGAGTACCCGTGGCCGCATGCTATTGTTTAGTTTAACTTTAGGCGTCTACTGTTCTTCCTGGACATTTTATGGCGCGACCGGTGCTGCGGTTCGTGAAGGAATTATTTTCCTGCCGATCTATCTTGGTCCCCTGCTCTTTGTCGCGATTGGTTACGATATCTGGCGCCGTCTGGGACGGGTACGCCAGCATCATGCCATTTCATCGATCGCGGACTTTGTCGCTGCACGTTATGGTAAAAGTGGGCCTCTGGCTTCGCTGGTCACCATTCTGGCGGTGATTGCCATCATTCCCTATCTGGCCTTACAGTTGCGTGCAATTGCCTTGAGTGCGGCGGTCATTCTGGAACCTTCAGCCGGGATTACCAGTACGACTAATAGCGTGCTGTTCCTGACTGGCGTCCTGGCGATTCTGGCGATGATTTTTGGTACCCGGCAGATTGCCAACACTGAACAGCATGGCGGTCTGATGCTGGCTGTCGCCTTTGAGTCTTTTGTTAAGTTATTTGCCTTGCTGGCCGTAGCCTGTTTCTTTATTTTTGAAGCACCAGAAAATCTGCCTCAGATCAGTAGCGATATTCAGTCTACTTTCCATGATGTACAGCTGTTTGGCGTACCGGAAAGCTTCTGGGTTCAGACTTTGCTGGCTGCACTGGCGATTATCTGTTTACCGCGTCAGTTTCATGTGGCTGTGGTTGAATTACGGGATGAGCAACATATCCGTGGTGCACGGCGCTGGTTTGCCATTTATCTGATTCTGACCACGCTGGCGATTATCCCGATTGCCAGCTGGGCACTGCATGCGGCCCCCCAATATTTAGCGATTCCTGATGTCGCGGTACTGTCTTTACCGCTTAGCTATAATCAGGACTGGCTGACCTTATTGGCCTTCTTAGGCGGTTTCTCGGCTTCCACCGGCATGCTGCTGGTATCTTCAGTCGCCCTATCAATCATGCTAAGTAATGACCTGATCATGCCGGCGCTCTGGCGCTTAAACCTGATCTCACGGCATGACAAGCGTTTGCCACTGGTACTCAAATTTACCCGCCGGATCTGTATTCTGGCCGTGATGTTGATGGGCTTCCTGTTCTTCAACTTCTTTAATGATATTGACCAGCTTTCTGTTTTTGGCCTGCTGGCCTTTAGTGCTGTGGCACAGTTCGCCCCTGCCCTGATTGGTGGCTTGTACTGGCGTGGTGGAAGTAAGCAAGGTGTGTATGCGGGTCTGTTGACCGGTTTTGCACTGTGGTCTTATACCCTGTTATTACCAACGATTTTGCGTAGCCTGCCGGAAGGCTATCAGCAATTTAGCCAGAGTTTTCTGGAACAGGGTCCTTTGGGCTGGAACTGGTTACGTCCTGAAGCCCTGATCGGTTTCGAATCTTTTGATCCTTTAACGCATGGTGTGGTCTGGGCACTAGGTCTGAACACATTCCTATATATCTGGGTTTCCCGGATGTTCCGTCCAAGTGTGGCTGAACAGATTCAGGCAGAAAGTTTCTTCTACTATGAAACCAAGCCGCTTCCTTCTCAAAGTCCATCTACTGATGTCAGCTACTCGCATCAGGATGTGGCCCGTTTAAAAGTTGGTGACCTGATTACGCTGGCCAAGCGCATTACCGGTGAAGGTCCAACCATGCAGGCCTTCCAGCAGTTCTGTGCTCAAAATAGTGTGGAACTGAATGAAAATAGCAGTGCCAATGGCATGTGGTGGCGTTTTACTGAGCAGTATCTGGCCGGTACCATTGGTGCAGCCTCGGCACGTACCCTGCTGACTACCGCGATGGTGAATAATGGCCTGGCCCTCGGTCAGGTGGCGAATATTCTGGATCAGGCCTCACAATGGCAGCGTTTTAACCAGAACCTGATCATGACCATGATCGACCATATGACCCAAGGGGTGAGTGTGGTTGATGAAAATATGTGTCTGGTCGCCTGGAACAACCAATACCTGAAACTGTTCGACTATCCAAAAGATATTGTTTATGTCGGCTGTCCAATCGCTGACCTAATCCGTTATAACGCTGAACGCGGTGAATGTGGTCCGGGCTCGGTCGAAGAACATGTGCGTAAACGGATTCACTGGATGCAGGTCGGCAGTGCGCATGAATTTGAACGGATCCGTAAAGATGGCCGCGTGATTCAGATGCGGGGTAACCCAATTGAAGGCGGTGGTTTCGTGACGACCTTTGCCGATATTACTGCCTTCCGTGAAAATGAAGCATTACTGGAAGCCCGGGTTCAGGATCGTACCCAGCAGCTCGCTGATGCCCTGTCTGAACAGCAACTGGCGCGTGAACAAGCCGACAAAGCCAATATGTCCAAGAGCCGCTTTATTGCTGCCGCCAGTCATGACCTGTTACAGCCAATGCATGCTGCACGTCTGTTCAGTACGGCGCTGGAGCAAAGTGTACAAAGCGAAGAAGATCGCAAGACCCTGCAGCAACTGGATCGTGCCCTGCATGGGGCAGAAAGCATGCTCTCAGCTCTGCTGGATATTGCCCGACTGGAGGGCGGTACGATTCAGCCGAAACGCCAGGCTTATCCACTGCATGATTTATTAAGTGATCTGGAACTGCAATTCAAATCCATTGCGGCACAACGTGGCATCAAACTGCGAGTGCATGATGCCCAGTTCTGGATTGACACCGATCCACAATGGATTCGCCGGATTATCCAGAACTTTGTCAGCAATGCCCTACGTTATACCGCCAAAGGTAAGGTCGTGGTCGGTGTACTGCGTTCTAGCAACCGGCCAAATCATATCCGGATCGGGGTTTGGGATACTGGTCCCGGTATTGCTGAAGAACAGCGCATCAAGCTGTTCCAGGAATTCGAGCGTTGTGGCCATACTTCGCCTTGGGGTGAACAGGGTCTGGGGCTTGGTCTCGCCATCGTGCAACGTATGACTGGTCTATTGGATTATCCAGTTCATGTTTCTTCCGAGCTGGGCAAAGGTTCCTGCTTCATGATTGAAGTGCCACTGACCGCAGCACCGAAAGTCGTTGCCGCCCCTGTTCAGGCTGTGCCGTTGAAGTCCAAGGCCTTTAAGATTCTATGTCTGGACAATGATGAAACCATTCTGGAAGGCATGTCGACCTTATTGACCAAATGGGGTTATCAGGTCTTTAAAGCCACCGAACCAGAACAGGCCGCCGAGATGATTCAGCAGGAAAATATTCAGGTCTGGCTGGTCGATCAGCATTTAAACCAGGACAAGATCGGTCTGGACTTTATTCTGGAACATCGTAGTAGTGATATTCCGGTGGCATTGATTACCGCAGATTCTGATCCGGAACTGCCACAGCGCCTGAAGGATTTAAATATTGTCCTGCTGAAAAAACCGTTGAAGCCTGCTTCACTCCGTTCCTGGTTATCCGGTCTGAAAATCTCGGGCAGCTAGAACTTTTTATTTTCATCTCAATGCCCATTTTAATGATTTAAGATGGGCATTTTTTATACTGAATAAATACCTATCTTTACCTGACTGGCAAAAAAAATTGGCCAATGTGCCAAAAGCACCAAATTTCACATAATTCTTGCTGATAAATTGCTCAAAATTATCATTTCAGCATTCTCTATGGCAAAAGCCACCAAATCTATTAATATACATGTGTACACCTAGTTACAATTATTTAAGTTGCTGTTTTAAATTAATTTTTAATCCTATTTTATGGCAGATAGAACTTTGGTCGTATTTTTAATACAACAGGCTTAGTTCTAAAAATAGACAATATAAGAAACGATCAGTTTCCATCTGACAATGCCTAAATCCTTTTGGCAGCTGGTCTATTTGCACTGCTAGATAGGAGTTATAAAAATGAAACTCGATGAATCTATTGCTCAGCTTCCCGCACAGACTCAGCAATTCCATCGCCAATATGGTGCTAATGCCTTATTACCCAGCATCGACTGGGCACAAATGTTTAAATACAGCAAACTCGACGATACCCAGATTCAGGCGCTCGAAACCCTGTATCAGCATGCAGTTCCTTTAGCCCTGCAAGTTTTTGATGAACTGCATTTTGATGTCTTTGAACCTTATGCCTACAAACCGCAAGGTTTAGGTTTATTTGAACGTCTGGCTGAACAAGAAAACAAGCTGATTGAATCTCTGGAAGCAGAAGCTGAAGATTTACCTGTACAAACCCGCCATCAGATCTGGAGTATGCTGCTGCGTGGTGGTGCCGTACTGGTCTTTAAAGCGTGGCTCGGCAAAGTGAAAAATGAAGAAGATTGCCTGGATACCACCCAGTTTGATGAACTCTCTGACTTGCTCTTTATCAAAACCTGCCCGCATGAACTGGCAGAGCACCTACAGGTCGATCCGAATAGCACAGACGAGCATGTATTCCTGATGTATAAAGATGAAGTTTATCTGGACCGTTTTAACAGTCTGGAAACTGCTGCCCTGTTTGTAGACTTGGGGGTGTATGATGCGACTTTCCTGAGTCTACGGGATGATCGCGTAGCAGAATACCTCATCTCTAAAGGCTATGTCACCCAAGAACAGATTGATGAACTGCAATCCGCACTGAATCCCATGTTCTGTACCGATGTTACCCAAAAACAGGATTATATTGCTTAATCTGGCAATATATTCGCAATAAAAAAGACCTCAGATGAGGTCTTTTTTATTTTGTAAGTTAAATCCCTTACATTTTCTTTTCTTCAATATTCAAGGCATTGATAGCAAGCACCGCCTGGGTACGGTTTTGTACACCCAGCTTACGGAAGATTGCTGTTACGTGCGCTTTAATAGTGGCTTCAGAGACATCCAGTTCATAAGCAATCTGTTTGTTCAGCAGGCCTTCAGCTACCATCATCAGGACGCGGAACTGTTGTGGTGTTAGCGACTGAATCCGTTCTGCCAATGCAGTTTCGTCTGCAGCACGCGGATCGAAATTCATGTTGGCTGGCAGATTGGGTGGTAACCAGATTTCACCTTCGAGGACTTCACGAATCGCTTCACCAATATGGCTTGGATGTGCAGATTTTGGAATATAGCCCATTGCACCATGTGCAATCGCACGCTGGATAATGCTGGCTTCTTCGTGAGCAGAAACGACAATAATTGGAATCGAAGGATATTGTGCGCGAACGTGGACCAGAGCAGAAAAGCCCGATGCACCTGGCAGGTTTAAATCCAGAAGGACAAGATCAGGCTCAGGACCATTTTCTAGACGTTCATAAAATTCATTGACTGCTGCAGTTTCATGAATCTGCGCTTGTGGCAGACTATAACGAACAGCTTGGATCAGAGCATGACGAAACAGTGGATGATCATCAACGATTAAAATATTCATAGGACGTGAGAGAGATCTTGTGCACAGTAGCTCCTATTCTAACCACACAAGCCAGTTTATGGATATGCAAGATCGCCAATTTTTTAAATAATGTGGAGTTTTTCTTTAATTTTTTTAAATTTTGGCTTATTTCAATAATTCTTTAATTCTCATCACTTTTTTATATATGATTTATTCCTATTCTGTATAGCTTATCTTTATTCAATATAAATATAGTTATCAGCCATTTATCCAGCTCTATCCGTTTCAGAAGCACATTTTCCGCTTATATAGAAAAATCAGATAACTTTTCAGCATTTCGTTATTTTACACCTACTGCGGCAATCGGGATTAATAGGGTCATTCCGAGCTTAACCATTTTTAGGTACTTCACATGCCCCATTTTTCCGAGCAAAAACCTTTAAACATCGTGGCTGTTTCTGGCGGCCTGAATCACCCATCTAAAACCGAAGCACTGGTTCAAGCCATTCTGGATGAGCTGGGTGAGGCGACGCCAATCAATGTACATTTCATTAAATTTAGCGAAATCGGCCAGCTTTTAGGTGGTGCAATTTACCGTAACCAGTTACCGCAACGCGTACAGGATGATCTGGCAGCCGTTGAAGCAGCAGATGCTCTGATTGTCGGTACGCCTGTTTACCGCGCTTCATTTACGGGTCTGTTCAAGCATTTCTTTGACTTCGTAGAACAAACGGCGCTGGTAGATGTACCGGTTCTTTTAGCAGCTTCTGGTGGTAGTGACCGTCATGCGCTGGTTCTTGAACACCAATTACGTCCATTGTTCAGCTTCTTCCAGGCACAAACCTTACCAATCGGGGTGTATGCCACAGATCGTGACTTTACGCCTGAATATACCATTCACAGTGAATTACTCCGTGCCCGTATTACCCTGGCAGTGGCTCGTGCCCTACCGATCCTTGAATGGGCACCAGCAAAGGGGCAGCGTGCTGAGGTCATTAAAGAAAAATCTCAGCAAGCCAACCAGAACCTCGGCATCAACAAGCAAATCGAACAGGAAGAAGTTTTACCTTCAGCTGCAGTGCCAAGTCTGGATGCCGCAGAATCCCGTTTGCACAGCAAGAAAGCGCCAAAGACTCAAGTGGCTTAATAGCCGCTTCATTCAGAGGGTAAGAATAATGTCTCAAGATAAAAATATTGTATTTGCTTACTGGGTTCCGAATGTCAGTGGCGGTCTGGTGGTCAGCGATATCGAACAGCGTACGGACTGGAGCTATGACTATAATGTCCGTCTGGCGCAAACTGCTGAGAAAGCAGGTTTTGATTATGCCCTGACCCAGATCCGTTTTACTGCGGGCTATAACGCTGAAAACCAGCATGAATCAGTGAGTTTCAGTCACGGCATCCTGGCAAAAACTGAACGTTTAAAAGTGATTGCCGCAGTCTTGCCGGGTCCATGGAAGCCTGCGCTGGCAGCGAAGCAGCTGGCAACCATTGACCATCTGACCAATGGCAGAATTGCGATTAATGTCGTAAGTGGCTGGTTCCGTGGCGAGTTTGATGCAATTGGTGAAGAATGGCCGGAACATGACGAACGTTATGCACGTTCAGAAGAATTTATTCGCAGCCTGAAAGGGGTCTGGACCCAAAACAATTTTAGTTTTGATGGTAAATACTACCAGTTCCAAGACTATACCTTGAGTCCAAAACCGCTACAGAAACCGTATATTGAAATCTTCCAGGGGGGAAGTTCCCGGGCAGCACGCGATATGGCATCTTGCGTGTCTGACTGGTACTTCACCAATGGCAATACACCTAAAGAGCTGAAAAAACAGATCGATGATATTCGTGAAAAAGCCAAAGCGAACAACCACTCTGTGAAAATTGGCGTAAATGCATTTGTGATTGCTCGTGACACCGAAGAGGAAGCGCAAGCAGTACTGCGAGAAATCGTGGCCAAGGCCAATGTTCAGGCGGTGAAATCTTTCGGTGAGGCAACGCGTGAAGCGGGCGCAGCGAGTAAAGAAGGTGAAGGTAACTGGGCCAAATCTACGTTTGAAGATCTGGTGCAATATAACGATGGCTTCCGTACCAACCTGATCGGTACACCTCAGCAGATTGCGGAACGTATCATCGAACTGAAAAAAGTTGGTGTTGATCTGGTTCTTTCAGGCTTCCTGCACTTTATTGAAGAAGTGGAATATTTCGGTGAAAAAGTCTTGCCACTCGTGCGTAAACTGGAAGCGCAGCAAGCTGAACAGCAACAAGAAGAACAAGAAGCTGAGCTCGTTTAAACTATAATAATGCTCAGCATAACGATTCATTCCCTCAAGGCTCGGCTTGAGGGATTTTTTTTGTGCAACACAGTGTTCTCGGCATAGAGATAGCCGCCTGCTTCATTCTTGACTAGAATGAAGCCAAACCCGATGAGATAGAAATTTAAATTATGTATACCGGTATCGTACAAGGCTTGGAAAAAGTCGTGGATATTCGCCAGGGCAATGGCTTCATTACCATTATCGTGAGCAACGAAAATCAGTTTTTTCAGGATGTCTTTATTGGCGCCAGTGTTGCGATCAACGGCGTCTGCCTCACCGTAACGACTATTGATCAGAAGCTAAACCAGATTCACTTCGATATCTCCGATGTAACCCTTGCCCTCACCACCTTAAAATCTCTTCAAGTAGGTGATGAAGTGAATGTCGAACGCTCTGCCAAAGTCGGTGCAGAAAATGGCGGGCATAATCTGTATGGGCACATTGAAGGCACAGCAATCATTAAAAATCTGGAACATCGCGGTGAAACCTACCATATCGATATTCAGATCCCGGATGGCAATATCAAATACTTTTTCCTGAAAGGGTTTATTGGTCTGAACGGCTGCAGCCTGACCATCAATCGCGTCGATCGCGCCAATAGTGAAATTTCGATTGATCTGATTCCCGAAACTTTGCGTCTGACCACCTGGAAAAATGCCAAAGTAGGTGATGAAGTCAATTATGAAATTGACCAGACCACGCGTACCTTGGTGGATACCTTAGAAAATATTCACCAGCGTTAAATGAAAGAGCCGCTTATACCATAGGCGGTTTTTTAACTGATCATTCTGCCCATATCTACTTTTCTATACAGAATTTTCAGGTGGAATGAATAAAATAATCTGATTCCGATTCAGAACGTTATTCCCATGCAGTTGATCTGGTTCCGCCAAGACCTCCGTATACATGACCATGCCGCACTCTGGCATGCTACTCAGCAAGGACCTTGCATTGCGCTAGCAGTCCTCTCTCCCGAACAATGGCAACTGCATCAGGATGCCCGGATCAAAACTGATTTTTATCTGCGTCGGCTCAAATATTTAAAACAGCAGCTACAGCAACTGAATATCCCGCTGATCATATTGAATATTCCTTTGTGGGAAAATTTAGCGCCAGAAATATTGAATCTGTGTCAAACCCTGAAAATTGAAAGCTTGCATGCCAATATCGAAGTTGGCGTCAATGAACTGGAACGTGATGCTCAGGTACAGCAATTACTGCAACAGCAGCAAATCAGGGTCGAGTTCTATCATGATCGCATCCTGTTTCCCCTTGGCAGTATCCGGAATCAGTCTAATCAAGCCTATCAGGTCTATAGTGCCTTTAAGAAAAAATGCTATGAGCGGCTAATTCTGGATGTACCCGCCTGCTATCCAGAGATTGAAGCTCAAGATCCAATCCAATTATCAACTAAGCTCCCCAATGTTGATCTTGAAAAATTCTCAGCGGATTATGTGGTAGAGCATGCTGCCCAACTTTGGCCTGCGGAGGATCAAGCTGCCTTGGATCTGCTCGATGATTTTATCGAGGACAAAATGGCTCATTATAAAACCGACCGTGATCTGCCTGCAGTTGATGGCACCAGCCGTCTTTCCCCTTATCTGAATATCGGTATTCTCTCCATTCGCCAATGTATGCAAGCTCTTTTTCAAGATGGCTATTTCCAGATTGAGGATGTGGGTCAGCAAACCTGGTTGGATGAACTCTTGTGGCGGGAATTCTATCTACAGACCCTGTTTGATTTTCCACGTGTCTCCAAACACCAACCATTTAAGCAAAATACCAATAAGATCCAGTGGCGTAATGCCCCCGAAGACCTAGCTGCCTGGCAGCAAGGCCAGACCGGAATTCCAATTGTCGATGCTGGCATGCGGCAAATGCTGGCGACAGGCTGGATGCATAACCGGGTCAGGATGATTACTGCGATGTTCCTGTGTAAGAACTTGCTGATCGACTGGCGACTGGGTGAAAGCTGGTTTATGCAGCACCTGATTGATGGCGATCTGGCTGCGAATAACGGTGGCTGGCAATGGTGTGCATCAACCGGCATGGATGCTGTGCCCTACTTCCGGATTTTTAATCCGGTCAGCCAGTCCTTGAAGTTTGATCCCAATGGAGACTATATCCGCAAGTGGGTGCCTGAACTGACGCATCTGGATGCCAAATCCATTCATGAACCTTATGCCAAAAATCCTGATCTGGAACTGGATTATCCAAAACCGATTGTAGATTTAAAAGCCTCTCGTGTAAGAGCCATAGAAGCCTTTAAGCAGATTTAGAAGAAACTATCACTTCATCTAATATGAAAAGCCTCCAATATTGGAGGCTTTTTATTTTCATATTAAGAATAAAAACTTGGATCAGGCACTTTCCCGGTCAGTACCCATCCCCCAACTTCTTGATACTTATAATCCACCGGATCATGCAAGGTTTGGGTACGAACATTACGCCAGAAACGGTCTAGATTCAGTTTGGCTGTGGTCGCACGCGCGCCCATTACCTGGAAAATATTCTGGGTGATATAAAGAGATGTGTTGGTGGCCGCGATTTTGGCTGTGGCAATCGCCACTGAAACTTCACCACGCTGCTCAGCAGTGAGATCACTTCCCAGATCCCAAGCAGCCTGTAAGGTTCGAATCGCTTTATCAGCTAGCAGACGTACACTTTCCAGTTGCACGTAGAACTCGGCAAAATGCTTCTGGGTAAAGGGGTCATTCACTGCATCTTCTACCAATGATTTTGACCAGGCTTTTTGAGTCTGTACGGTTTGTTTGGCCACTTCAAACGCACCTTCTGCTACACCGAGAAACATGTGTACAAAGATCAGCTGGGCAATTAAAGGACGTAGGCTGGAATACGGCGTGCTCAGTGGACCCGGATTTAACAGTAATTCATCTTCATGAATTTTGACCTGCTCAAAATGGCTGGTGCCGCTATCGGTCTGGCGTTGACCCATATTATTCCAGTCACCGAGAAAACTTACGCCCTTACGTGCTGTTGGAATTACCCCGATCAGTAATTTTCCAGCGTCGTTATAGCCTGAGCACAGTAAAATATCGGAATCAATGGAGCCAGAACAGAAACTTTTATTTCCATCAAAAATATATTCTTTTTCAGCAACTTTTGTTGCGGTAGTACGACGGTCCAGTGGATTTAAGGTATTGCCCCAGAACAGGTTTTCCCGAGCGGTCTGTTCAAACCATGGGCCATATTGTTCTGGTTGGGAAAATAATTGAACCGTTGCAATCAGCAAATGATGAAACCCATAAACATGTGCTAATGAACTATCAACTCGGGCAATAATTTGAATGGTTTTAAAAATTGTCTGCCAGTCTGCTTCCTGACCGCCGTACTGTTTCGGAATGGACAGGCCCAGTAAACCGCTCTGGCGAATCAGATCACGTTCGGCTTTAGGATTACCGCCCTGCTTGTCACGAACTGCGGCCGTTTGGGCAAAAGTTTCTGCCAGTTGCTGGGCAATTTGCAGTGGAGATTGATCTAGATATTGTTGTCGTACATTCATTCTTTTGACCTAAGTTCAGCATGGTTTTAGCTTAGCAGATTGCAGCTTGGCACTATATTCGAAAGCATGCAGAGCTTATTCCTGAGACAAAAATACCGGCAAATAATGCCGGTATTTGAACGTCCCAAACTTATGCTTGATTGCGCTGCACTTCAGCAATCAATTGATCTACCACCTGTGGCTCCGCCAATGTTGAAGTATCACCCAGACTATCCAGTTCATTGGCAGCAATCTTTCTTAAGATCCGGCGCATAATTTTTCCTGAACGCGTTTTTGGCAAAGCCGGTGCCCAGTGCAAGGCATCGGGGGTTGCCACCGGCCCTAAAATTTTACGTACCCAAGCTACCAGCTCACCGCGCAGCTGTTCAGTACTTTCAGTCCCTGCCTGCAAGGTAACAAAGGCACAAATCCCCTGACCTTTGATGTCATGCGGCATACCCACCACAGCCGCTTCAGCAACTGCCTCATGTGCCACCAGTGCACTTTCAATCTCCGCCGTACCCAGACGGTGGCCTGAGACATTGAGTACATCATCGACACGACCAGTAATCCAGTAATAACCATCTTCATCACGACGTGCGCCGTCACCCGTAAAGTACGTTCCCGGATAGGTCGAGAAATAAGCCTCAATAAAGCGGTCCGGGTCACCCCAGATAGTGCGCATCTGACCTGGCCAGGAATCCTTAATCACCAGATTGCCTTCCGCCACTCCTTCAATTTCTTTGCCTTCTGCATCGACAATGGCTGGTTGCACACCAAAGAATGGCCGGGTTGCAGAACCCGGTTTCAGGTCGGTCGCGCCCGGTAAAGGCGTAATCATGAAGCCACCGGTTTCGGTTTGCCACCAGGTATCAATCACCGGACAGCGACTTTCACCAACTACCGAGTAATACCAGTTCCAGGCTTCCGGGTTAATCGGCTCACCGACCGAACCTAAAATTCTCAGGCTGCTGCGATCACTTTCCCGTACATAAGCATCGCCTTCCCGCATCATGGCGCGGATGGCCGTTGGTGCGGTATAGAGAATGGTCACATTGTGCTTGTCGACGATATGTCCGGTACGCGCCCAGCTCGGATATTGCGGTACCCCTTCAAACATGACGGTAGTGGTACCATTTGAGAGCGGACCATATAGCACATAGGAATGGCCGGTAATCCAGCCGACATCGGCAGTACACCAAAACACATCATCCTGTTTGATGTCGAAAACTTCTCGGAAAGTACAGTTCACATAAGTCAGGTAACCACCTGTGGTATGCAGCACGCCCTTAGGTTTTCCGGTTGAACCCGAGGTATACAGGATAAACAGCGGATCTTCCGCATTCATCGGTTCAGGTGGACAGATTTCATTGACGGTCATGATTTCCATGTGATACCAGAGATCACGCCCCTGTTGCATTTCTACCGGATTGCCGGTGCGATGTACAACGATGACATGTTCAACCGATTCGGTACCGGCAATTTTCAGGGCTTCATCCACATTGGCTTTCAGTGGAATAGCTTTGCCACCACGCATGCCCGAATCTGCAGTAATCACCATTTTGGCCTGACTGTCTTCAATCCGGCTGGCCAGAGAATCAGGTGAGAAACCACCAAATACCACACAATGCACTGCACCAATTCGGGCACAAGCCAGCATGGCAATTGCGGCTTCCGAGACCATTGGCATATACAGCACCACCCGGTCGCCTTTTTTAATCCCGTTCTTTTTCAGGACATTGGCGAAACGGCAGGTTTCATCATAAAGCTCATGAAAAGAAATAATCTTGTGACGGGATGGATGATCCCCTTCCCAGATAATCGCCGGTTTATAAGGATGTTCCTTAAGATGGCGATCCAGACAGTTAGCACTGACATTGAGCTGGCCATCTGCAAACCATTCAATTTTAAAATTGTCTTTATCAAAACTGGTATTTTTAACCTGGGTAAAAGGTTTGATCCAGTCCAGGCGCTGTGCCTGTTCAGCCCAGAACTGATCCGGTTGTTCAATGGATTGCTGATAACGCTCAAAATACTCTGTATCAGTGGTACGTGCGGTTTTCTTAAATTCTGCTGGTACTGGATAGATTTCTTTCATTGTTCGCTTCCTTGATCTTGTTCTATCTCATCACGAGAGCTTGATGGCATTTTGTTGATTGTTTTTTATGCATAATGGCAGTATGTACTGCATATTTCAAATCCGACAATCATGCTTTCGTCGTAGATTATTTATTCAAATTCAATCAGAATAACTTCGGATAATGCTCAACTATGGCCAAAGTCAGCTAGATATTGCTATCGTCAAATAAAATGAGTCTCCCACTCTCGCTGTATTTTATACAGGCTTAGGATCTTGCCCATGAATTCAACTGAACCTTCCTATTTCCCTCCTCCTTTTCCTGCAGCAGATCATCCCTTATCGATCAGGGGCCGATTTGGACGTTTGAGTTTTATTGCCTGGTCCGCATTTTTACAGTTTATTTTCTTATGCAGCAGTATTGCGCTAGGTTTAAGTATTGATATTGTGAACATTGCCAGCCTATCGGTAGATTCAAACTGGCAAATTTCCCTGCACGGCCTGTCCAGCCTGTTTGCCTTGGCGATCATGCTGGTCTACCTGTATTTCGGTATTGTGATTACGGTACGACGCTTACACGATCTGGACCGCAGTGGCTGGTGGATGCTGCTATTCTTTGTGCCTTTGATCAATCTGTTTGTCTGGATTTATATCCTGCTTTTTCCGGGAACAAGAGGCAGCAATCAGTATGGCCCGATACGTACAAGTCCCGTCTGGGAAAAAATTGTGGCCTGGCTGGTAATCATTTTTACCGTACTGAGCCTGTTGGCGACGACTGCGTTATTCTCTTATATGAGTGAAGGTGAGCCTTCAAGAATCCCAAGTGAAGTGAAACAAAAAACGACTGAGTTCTTTTAAGACAATTGTGTCTGTTTTGCATAAATATGTTGTGTATAAACTTCGCTGTTGTTAATTTTTTGCTGTAGTTGAGGCAAAATAAGCGAAATTTAAATTGTGGAGTTTTTGTGGCTGAGCAAGAAAATACTTTAAGCCAGGTAACTGAAGGGACGACTGAGCTCCTGCATCAGGCGACTGAAAAAACTGCCCAAACCGTGATCGAACATACCTCCAAGTACAATGATGCCTATAGCACCATTGACAAGATCATGGAGGGTTTCTGGGAGCGTGTGCCTTATTTCTGTATTGCGCTAACAGTCATTGTCATTTTCTGGTTACTGTCAAAACTGTTTAAGTTTTTTGTCCGTAAGACTTTAGAAAACCGTACTTATACCCGACAGAATCTGGTGCTGGTGCTGAACCGTGTCGGTAGTACCGTGATTGTTTTCTTTGGCGTATTAATCGGGCTGGTGATTGCAATTCCAGGCTTCACCCCAGGTCAGCTGATGAGTGCGCTTGGGATTGGTTCGGTGGCGATCGGTTTCGCATTTAAGGATATTTTCCAGAACCTGCTCTCAGGTGTACTGATTTTGCTGGGCGAACCCTTCAAGATTGGCGATGACATTATCGTGAATGGTCTGGAAGGTACCGTAGAAGATATCCAGATTCGTGCAACCTTTTTACGCTCGCCAGATGGTCGTCGTATCGTAATTCCAAATGCTACGGTCTATACCAGTGCAGTCACAGTGAATACTGCTTATACCCGTCGCCGCTGTGAATTTTCGGTCGGTATTGGTTATGAAGATGATATCCAGAAAGCCAAAGATATTATTACTGCAATTCTGGATAAAGATCCGACCATCCTGAGTCAACCTGCATTTAGCGTCAATGTGATTGCACTGGCAGACTTCTCGATTACCCTCAAAGCGTTATGGTGGGTCAATACCACTGAAACAGGCATAGGCACCTCAATCAGTGCCGTTCAGGAACGGGTAATTCAAGCCTTTGCTGAACATAACATTTCGATTCCATATCCGGTGCAGGAAGTGAAAGTCTATCGTGGCGATGGCCATGAAGATGCTTCAGCTCGCGCTAAACAGTCGACCTAAAACATACGAAATTGCCGTTTCAGTACGGAGAATACGGTTGCCAAGGCTCACTGCCTGGCAGCCATTTTTTATGAGCAAATCGACCTCATAAGGAATAAAACCACCTTCCGGACCAATGACAATTGTGCAAGGATGCTGAAGTGCGTATGGCATCGGCTGTTTGACATACGGATGTGCAACAAAGGCTGGACAGTCTGCTGTAATGAGTCCCGGCAAGATATCTTCGACAAAAGGTTTAAAGCGTTTATACAGCTCAATTTTCGGAGCAAGCGTATCCCCTGCCTGTTCTAAACCAAGATCTACATAATGATTCAGCTGCTGCAAAAATGGTGTCTGCCAATAGCTTTTATCCACCCGATAGCTATGCAATAAAATGATTTTCTCTACGCCCATGGTCACAGCATCCATGATCAGACGACGCAAAACTTTAGGACGTGGTAAAGCTACAATTAGAGTAACAGGCAGCTTTGCAGGAACTGCTTCTTCTTGAATCGGTTTCAATAAAACTGCTTTTTCAGAAGTTTCGACAACTTCAGTTACATACCGTTTCCCTTCCCGAATCCCGACTTTTAATGTGTCACCGACCTGAACCTCCAGGTGCTGTTGCAAATGTTCCAGTTGTCGCTTTGAGCTAATCGGCCATAGTTCAGATTCAGTTTGGCGGGGATCAAGCAGGACGATATTCATAAAAAATTAACTCAACAAATCCATCACTGGATACGCGGAAACGTCATCCACAATTGTCCGAGGCAGGACTCTTTTTGCCTTATATAGGTTCTGCGATATCTTTGCAAAAAGATGGTATATGACGATTTTTGTGGATGACAAATGGTTTTGTTACTTTTGCCGAAACAAAAGTAAAAGAAAGAAGAGCGCTAGCATTAAATCTATAAAGATAAGGCTTAGTTTTAACCTTATACAGTCAATCCATGAAAATCGGCTTCTTCACAAATCAGAATATAATCAAAGATATTGATCAATCACCTGAATATGCCTTTCAAGTGAACCCTGATTTTGCTGCATAATCTTTTGTGCAGCAGTATTCAAGCTTTCAGCTTTAGCTGAATTATTCAGAATTTCTAGCAAAGTCTCAGCAGCCTGCTTAGCATCCTGCACCACTTCTACGGCATGCGCCTGGACAAACTCATCCACAATCGTCTGAAAGTTAAAATAGTTTTTACCCAGAATCGTTGGGACATTCAGCGCAACCGGCTCCAGAATATTATGCCCACCACCTGGTTCATTCAAAGAGCCGCCAACATAACAGGCTTGGCTCAAGGCATACCACAGCCACATCTCGCCCATGGAATCTGCCAGATAAACCTGAGTATCTTCTTCGATACGTTGCCCCAGACTACGACGTTGGGTTCTTAAACCTAAGGACTGTGCAGCTTGGAACACCTCATCAAAACGTTCCGGATGGCGTGGCACCACGATACAAACCAATGCTGGAGTTGCATCTAACGCAGCTTTAAGCTCAGCCATCAATTGCTGCTCTTCTGGGGCATGTGTACTGGCGAGAGTGATAATTTTCCGACTTTGTAGAGACCATTCCTGTTTTAATTGAGCAGCATGATCAATAAATTGCTGCGGTGCCGTGATATCAAACTTAATATTGCCCAAGACCTGAGTTTTTTCTGAAGCTATACCTAGATCAATATAACGCTGCTGGGTTGCTGTATCCTGAGCCAAAAGGCCGGTTAAATTCTTAAGCATGCCACGGGTTAGGCCTTTGACTTTGCCATAGCCTTTGGCAGATTTTTCAGAAAGACGGGCATTCAATAATAGGCAACGCACATTAAAATTCGGTGCCTGGTCAATCAGATTTGGCCAGAGCTCAGTCTCCATCAATAACAGCAATTTAGGCTGATATTTTTGATAAAAATCACGAATCAGGGTTTTCTGGTCAGCTGGCAAATATACAGCCTGGAATAAGTCTAAATAAGGTTCTTTTAAGAAGAGAGATTTGGCTCGTGCCTGCCCGGTCTTGGTGGTATTGGTCACCAGAACCGGATGCCCAAGTTTTAAATAATATTCAATTAAAGGTTGAGCGGCATTGGTTTCCCCTACGGATACCACATGAAACCAGATTGCCTGCAGGTTTTTAGGGGACTGGAAAGGACCAAAACGTTCCAACAGTTCTTGTTCTAATTGTTCCGGACTGGTCGCACGTTTACGTATACGGGATTGATAAAGCGGTTTCGCTAGCGCCAAGGCTGCGTTATACCAGAATGGAGTAGCCACATTGCGCCCCAAAACAGATTCAATCGGCAAAATATAACAGAGCCACATCGACATGTTAATCGATGTGGCTCTTATTTCGAATTATTCTATGGTGCTTAATACTTTAACTTCTGCCAAAGTTGGATAATCAATATAACCTTCAGCCACCTGACTGCCGATCATATTTTCCATTTTCAGCTCATTAAGTGGTGCATTGTGAAGCAGACGTTCGTATAGATCAGGATTCGCAATATAGGCTTTACCAAATGCGACTGCATCTGCCTTTTCAGCTGCCAGTAGCTCAATCGCATCTTCACGACTCAGTTGCATATTGGCAATATAAGGCACTCCACCAGAACGCTCTTTCATATATTCGGAAATACTGTCTTCAGCCAGATATTCACGGGTAAAGAAGAAGGCAATCTTGCGCTTGCCCAGTTGCTCCATGGCATAGCCAAATGTTTCACGTGGATCATTGTCGCCCATGTCATGGTCATCACCACGCGGCGCAAAATGTACCCCTACTCGATCCGCACCCCATACTTCAATCAGTGCATCAGTTGCTTCTAGCAGAAAACGTGTACGGTTTTCCACTGAACCGCCGTATTCATCTTCACGCTGATTGGTTTTGCTTTGCAGGAACTGGTCAATCAGATAACCATTGGCAGCATGTAATTCAACACCGTCAAAACCGGCTTCTTTAGCACGAATCGCAGCTTGCTTGTATTGCTCGGTAATCGCGTGAATTTCAGAAACTTCCAAAGGACGCGGCGTAACGTATGGACGTTTTGGACGTAACAAGCTGACATGACCCGCCTGTTGTACTGCACTTGCAGAGACTGGTGTTTCACCATTTAACAGATCCGGATGCGATACACGGCCAACATGCCAAAGCTGGGCAACGATTAGACCGCCCTTTTCATGAACCGCTTGAGTGACCTTTTTCCAGCCTTCGACCTGAGCATCGGTAAACAATCCTGGAGTATTCAAATAGCCATTGGCTTCTTCGGAAATCACTGTAGCTTCAGAAATGATCAGGCCAGCACTTGCACGTTGCGCATAGTACTCAACCATCATTGGGGTTGGAACGCGATCAGCAGTTGCGCGGCTACGGGTCAACGGCGCCATGATGACACGGTTTTTAAGCTCTAACGCACCGAGCGTTAAAGGAGAATTTAATTCAGCCATCGTTACTCCCACCTGTTAAAGGTGTTGTTGTAGGTGTTCGATAAATTGCTGAATCAAAGTTTCATTGCGGGAGAAATATGACCACTGTCCATGCTTGGTCGCAGTGATCAGGCCAGCCTGCTGTAACACCGACAGGTGATTGGACATGGTGGACTGTGAGACCTGGCCCAAACATTCAATTTGACCTGCACAGACCCCACGTTGAAAGCCACCACACTCTTCCGCAGACAGATATTGCTCCGGAGATTTTAACCACTCCAGAATTTGTCGACGGGTCGGATTGGCTAAGGCTTTAAAAATTAGATCAAGGTCCATAGGCACATCACAATCAGTGGCGCAACGAAACTTCATTCAGCATCTGCAACCATTATATCGTATTTTTTCGATTTATATATCGAATAATTTAGATATAAGAGTCACAGTCTGTTAAAGCTTTGTTACGCCAGCTTTTAAACGATTTCTTACAGGCCCTGTTTCAGGCTTGCTTCGATAAATTTGTCCAGATCACCGTCCAGAACTGCGCCAGTATTGGAGGTTTCTACCCCTGTACGCAAATCCTTGATACGTGAATCATCAAGGACATAAGAACGGATCTGGCTACCCCAACCGATATCAGACTTGGAATCTTCCAATGCCTGTGCAGCTTCATTACGTTTATTCATTTCCAGCTCATATAGCTTGGCACGTAATTGCTTCCAGGCATGGTCACGGTTGGCATGTTGTGAACGCTGGTTCTGACATGCCACCACAATACCGGTTGGAATATGGGTTAAACGCACTGCAGAGTCAGTTTTGTTAATGTGCTGACCACCCGCGCCTGACGCACGGTAGGTATCGGTACGGACATCTGAAGGATTGATTTCAATTTCAATATTGTCATCCACTTCAGGTGAGACAAACACGGCAGAGAATGACGTATGACGACGGTTGCCCGAGTCAAATGGTGATTTACGTACTAAACGGTGTACCCCAGATTCGGTACGTAACCAGCCATAGGCATACTCACCTTCGACACGAATCGTCGCGGATTTAATCCCGGCGACATCCCCGTCAGATTCTTCCATTAATTCAGCTTTAAAACCATGACGTTCGATCCAGCGCATGTACATACGTAGCAGCATAGACGCCCAGTCCTGTGCTTCGGTACCGCCTGAACCTGCCTGAATTTCTACATAGCAAGGGTTTGGATCCATCGGGTTGCTGAACATACGACGGAACTCAAGCTTCGCCAGTTCTTCTTCAGCCGCATTCAGCTCAGCCTGCACATCTTCAAGCATGGCCTCTTCATCTGCTTCAACCGCAAGGTCAAGCATTGCCTGGGCATCTTCAAGCTGGGTGGTTAAGCCGTCCAGTACATTGAGTACATTCTCAAGCTCGCCTTTTTCTTTGGCCATGGCCTGAGCACGACTCTGGTCATTCCAGATTGCCGGGTCTTCTAATTCACGCAGGACTTCTTCTAAACGCTCTTTTTTCAGATCGTAGTCAAAGATACCCCCGTAGTGTTTGACCACGTTCGTTTAAGTCTTTTAATTGGTTTAGATACGGATTAATTTCCACGTGAATTTCTCTCAATCAAAATTAGGTATAAATTCTTAGGTCAATATTATATCACAGTCTATTTCCGCTATTTTAACGATCCATTCAGTCTAAGGCTCGAATGTCTTGAGTATTTAGACCTGTATTTCCCTCATCCAATTTTCAATATTTCATAAGCTCTTTTGCGTCTTTTTATCCGAAATTTTTATCGGCTTTTTAGCCTCATTTTTATGACCGAAATATAATTTTGCAATTGATTTTATAATCTAGGATTTCTTAGTGTGCTGTATAAAAAATCAGCAAATTCAATAGATTCCACAATATCTACACACTTTTAATAAAACACTACATTATAAATTTAATTTTATTATTCAGTCACTTGTTTAGCAAAAATTACACAAGATTACGCTATTCACATTACTGTAACTTTCCTTTGATTGACGATTATTGGAATTGGTCTAGACTGAAAGTTGTAACAAAAAGTGTAATGTTTTTAACTCATGATTTGAGGGGTAGTAACCATGAAAAAATTAGCGATTACTTCGGCACTACTTTCAGCAATAGCAATGACTGGTACAGCAGCACATGCTTACCAAGCAGAAATTGGTGCATCAGCAGGAGTGGTTGATCCTGACAACGGTGGAACTAGTGGTTCTTTCGGCGTTGATGGTACATATTACTTCAATCCAGTTCAAACACGTAATGCACCATTAGCAGAAGCAGCATTCCTTGACCGTGCAAGCAATGTAAAAGCCGAATATCAGTACAATGAAATTGGTGATTCTGAAGCGCATCGTTATGGCGTAGGTGCAGAGTACTTCGTACCCAATTCTGACTTCTACCTAAGCGGTAACGTCAATGGTCACGATCTGCAAGACAATGATGATCTAGAAAATGATTTAACCACTTATGCAGCTGAAGTTGGTTATCTGCCAGCGCCAGGTCTATTGATTGCGGCGGGTGTGAAAGGTTGGGATAATGACGATGATGATGGCGTAGATCCAACATTGCGTGCTAAATATGTAACTACACTTAGCAACGGTAAAGACATCAACCTGGAAGCAGGTGCAGCATTTGGTGATCTAGATGAATACAATCTGGCAGCAGATTATTTCATCGACAAAACCTTGAGTGTCGGTGCTGATTATCACAACAATGATATTACCGACAAGAGCGAATTTGGTATCAATGCACGTAAGTTCATTAACCAGCAAGTGAGCTTAGAAGGCCGTGTCGGCTTTGGCGAACAGTTTAACAATGACTACAATACCTTTGGTGTAGCAGCGAAATACCGCTTCTAATCCAAACTAAGAAATTTCATTATAAAGAAACTCATCTTCGGATGGGTTTTTTATTGCACTTTAAACAAGCATTTAGGTAGTTTTTGCACATTGACGGGGCGATTATTATCTGTACAATTTGTTACAACTGTTAATAATACAGCTATATTTTATAACAAAGAGAGAACTCTAAATACTTAAGAAACTTGCTCTTGCTACAGCTCTTATTGCTGGTCTAGGAACTGCTCATGCTTATCAAGCTGAAGTTAATGTCGGCTATGAAAATACAGATTTCGATAATCTTGGGGATCTAGATACATTTTTCATCAATGGAAAATACTATTTAAATGCAGTTCAAGTTAAGAACTCTCCACTTGCAGAAGCGGCTTTCCTAAATAAAGCAAGCAATATTGGCTTAGGTTATGCAAATGCAAGCGGTGATGGCGATGAAGATATTGATGTGTTTGGTGTAAGTGGTGAGTTTTATATTCCAAATACTCAATTTTATGTAAGCGGTACTATTAACCAAGTTGATTTTGCAGGTGACGATAATACCGGTTATGCGCTTGAAGTAGGTTACCTACCAGTTACTGGCTTGTTGCTAGCAGTAGGTGCCGCAAATGAAAGCGTAGACCCAGTTCAAGTGGCAAACTATGGTTTCACCGCAAATCTTTCAAATGCACTTACTGTAGGTGATGACACTGCATTATCTTTACGTGCCAAATACGTGACTCAAATTGGCAATCATTTCACCAATTTTGAAGGTTTAACTTATATTGGTGATGAAACAACCTATCGCTCAGCTGCTGATCTTTATATCGATCCAACTCTCAGTGTAGGTCTATCTATTGCTGATTCTACTGCAGATGGTTCAGATACACTGTTCGGTATTAAAGCTCAAAAATTCTTTACGCCAACTATTGCAGCAGGTGTAAATTACCACACAACTGACGGTATTGACTCGTTTGGTATCAATGGTACTTTCCGCTTCTAATCTATAAGATTAAAAGTCAAAAAAACCGCTCAGTTGAGCGGTTTTTTTATTTGAATAATTTATTGTTCCAGATGAGCAATTCGCATTTGCAGGCTAACATTGCCATTAAAGACATTTTTATCCAGTTCATAGACCAGACGAACATGCTGCTTCATCGGATCAAACTTGTATTTATCGATGGCACTAAAGGCAATCGCATCCACAACCTGTCCATTCTCTAAAGCAACACGTAATTTCAGATGTACATCCTTGAGCCAGCGGTAATCCAGAATTTTAAAGATGCCTTCAAAAATCGGCTGAGGAAACTTTTGTCCCCATGGACTTAAGTTTTGCAGTAAATCTACCGTTTCAATTTGGAAAGCTGAAGCTGGCAGCTCCCCATCAGTCCACAGCGTAGCAGTAAATAGGCTTTCATCCATCTCTGCAATCAGCTGTTCAAAGACCTGTTTAAATTCAGCAAAATGCTGCTTTTTAATGGTTAATCCCGCTGCGGCGGCGTGTCCACCAAAATGGCTGACCAGATGCGGATACTGCTCTGCTATCCGTTCAATGCTATCTCGGATATGAATCCCTTCAATGGAACGTGCCGAACCTTTGATGTGAATCCCATCTTCATCTGCTGCGAAAACAATACTTGGACGATGGAACTGTTCTTTTAAACGCCCCGCTACAATCCCGATCACGCCCTGATGCCAGTGCTGTTCAAACATGATCAGTGCAGCTGGCAAAGTATTCTCATCCAGCTGGATTTTTTCCAGTTCAGTCAAAGCTTCCTGCTTGATTTTGCCTTCTACCTGACGACGTTCGACATTGAGCTGATTCAACTGTTCTGCGAGTGGATAAGCGGTTGCCAGATCAGGAGCGAGCAGACACTCAATCCCGATATCCATGGTTTCCATACGACCCGCAGCATTAATACGTGGACCAAGCACAAAACCCAGATCCTGCGCTTTGAGCGCGGCAGCATCACGACCAGCAATTTCCAGCAAGGCACTGATGCCAGGACGACAAAGATGCTGCTGAATCCGTTTTAAGCCGGCATCCACCAGAATACGGTTGTTATAGTCCAGACTTGCAACATCTGCATAAGTGCCTAAAGCGACCAGATCCAGATAATTGGTAATAACCGTTGAAGATTTACCCAGCTTTTTACGATGAGTCGATAGATTCGCCAAGACATAAAAAGCTACCCCTACTCCCGCCAAGGCCTTACTTGGAAAATCACAGCCCAGCTGATTGGGATTGACCACAGCCTCTGCTGCAGGGGTAGGCTTGGTAGTTAAGTGGTGATCAGTAATAATCACCCGCATGCCATGATCTTGGGCCTGTTTTACCCCTTCATGACTGGAAATCCCGTTATCCACGGTAATCAGCAGATCAGGCGTAAAATTGGCAAAAGCCAGATCCGCAATCGCAGGTGTCAGGCCATAACCATACTTAAACCGGTCAGGAACCAGATAGTCGACATGGGCACCCATATCACGCAGGGCTAAAACCATCAGTGTGGTACTGGTCGCCCCATCAGCATCATAGTCACCGACAATTACGATTTTCTGGCCGGCATCTATAGCCTGATCAATCAGCTGAATTGCTTCCGTTAAGCCTTTCATGGTCGGAGCCAGCAGATGCTTGAGTTTAAGCTCCAGCTCCTGTTCAGATTCCACACCACGGCGTGCCAGAATTTCAGCTACAAATGAAGGCACGCCCTGAAAAGATTCAGGGCGTGTCAGTAAAGGTCTTTGCTTGATTTCAAGTTTAGGCATTGTTATGGCATCAATCGCTGTAGTTTCCACGCCCCATCAATTTTTTCATAACTCAGGCGGTCATGTAAACGGTTTGGACGGCCCTGCCAGAATTCATAATAATCTGGCTGCAAACGATAGCCACCCCAGAATCCCGGCTTATCCAGTTCTTCCTGATTAGCGACCTGCTGATGCAGATCCCAGAAGCGTTGCTGTAGTTCTTCACGGCTAGCAACCACACCGCTTTGCGGGGTACTGATATGTGCAGCGATCTGACTTTCACGCGGACGTTTATGATAATAATCAGTCGATTCTTCTTCCGAAATTTTAACTACCTTACCGCTAATCCGGATCTGACGTTCCTGTTCCTGCCAGTAAAACAGTAATTCTGCATACGGGTTTTCGGCCAGATCCAGACCTTTCTGACTGTCATAATTGGTATAGAAATCATAACCCGCTTCTGTGGCACCACGCAGCAACACTGTGCGTACATGCGGACGACCCTGTGCATTTGCGGTTGCCAATGACATGGCATAAGGTTCATGCAGCTGTGCAGCAAGTGCATGGTTAAACCACTGCAAAAACTGCATATGCGGATTGGGATTGACCTGATCTTCATGTAACTCGCCTTTTTGATAGTTCAGACGCAGTTCACTCAGATCCTTAATCAGATCGCTCATTCACTTTTCCCTCATTTAAGCGGCGTTGGCACGTACCGCATCAGCCAATGAATTTGCCAGTGTAGTTACTTCAGCAAGATCTTCGCCTTCTACCATGACACGGATCACCGGTTCAGTCCCTGATTTACGGATCAGTAAACGGCCGCGACCTTTGAGCTGCTCTTCAGCTTTGCTAAATTCTGCAGTCAAAGCAGGCACTGAGTACGGGTCAAACATGGTATTCAGGCGCACATTCACCAAGACATTCGGCAATAATTTAAAATCAGCCACTAACTCGTGCAGTGCTTTCTTCTGCTCGACCATCACGGTTAAGACTTGCAGCGCAGCAATAATCGCATCGCCTGTGGTGCTCTTATCCAAAGTCAGGATATGCCCTGATGGCTCACCACCAATCGACCAGCCTTTTTCTTCCAGATCTTGCAGTACATAACGGTCACCGACTTTGGCACGTAGCAGTTCTACTCCGGCTTTTTCCAGTGCCAGTTCCAACGCCATATTACTCATCAAGGTACCGACGATACCCGCCGGCTTGTTTTTTGCCTGAGTCGCAAGAATATACAGAATATGGTCACCGGTAATTTGCTCACCGTTTTTATCAACCATGATCACACGGTCCGCATCACCATCAAAGGCTATACCTAAATCAGCACCATGCTCAACCACTGCTTTTTGCAGATTTTCCGGATGAGTCGAACCACAGTTCTTATTGATATTCAGACCGTTTGGCTCATCGTAAATGGAAATAACATTGGCACCCAACTCACGAAAAACCGCAGGCCCTACGCTATAAGCTGCACCATTGGCACAATCAATAACAATAGTTAAGTCATTCAGGTCTAAATGGTATGGGAAGGTTGATTTACAAAATTCAATATAACGGCCATTGGCATCTTTCACACGGAAACTTTTACCTAAGTTCGCGTTATCTTCAATTACCAGTTCTTTTTCTAGTTCCTGGTTGATTTCGTCCTGCAAAGTATCAGGCAGTTTTTTGCCTTCACTCGAAAAAAATTTAATTCCGTTATCAAAATATGGGTTATGTGATGCTGAAATGACGATGCCGAGATTGGCATGTAAAGCACGGGTTAAATGGGCAATGGCAGGCGTTGGCAAAGGTCCAAGCAGATGCACATAGACACCCGCCGCATTGAGACCTGCCTGTAGTGCAGATTCCAGAATATAACCCGATAAACGGGTATCTTTGCCCAGTACCACCAATGGTTTGTTTTTTTTGCTATTTCGTTTTAATACTTTTCCTGCCGCAAAACCTAGTTTCAGGGCAAACTCAGGTGTAATCGGTAACTCACCGAATTTTCCACGAATACCATCCGTACCAAAATAACTCATGCCTTGTCTCACTTCTTAACGGGTGATTTACATCATCCTTTTTCATTGTGTAACACTGTACACCAAAACAAAAAAGCCGTCATGAGGATGACGGCTTTTTCAGAGTAAACAACCAGCGAAAGTTAGCCCATACGGTAGTTTGGCGCTTCTTTGGTGATGGTTACATCATGCACGTGAGACTCAGACATACCAGCAGATGTGATTTTCACAAACTTGGCATTTTGACGAAGATCATCAATCGTTGCAGAACCGGTATAGCCCATAGAAGAACGCAGACCGCCCATCATCTGATGCACGATATTGCCCATTGGGCCTTTGTACGGTACGCGACCTTCGATACCTTCAGGAACCAGTTTTTCAGCACCGGCTTTAGAGTCCTGGAAGTAACGGTCAGCAGAACCAGTCGCACCAGCCATCGCACCCAAAGAACCCATACCACGGTAAGCTTTGTAGTAACGACCCTGGAAGAATTCAACTTCGCCCGGTGCTTCTTCAGTACCGGCCATTAATGAACCCACCATGATGGTGCTTGCACCCGCGCCAATCGCTTTGGCCATATCACCAGAGAAACGGATACCACCATCAGCAATTAATGGAATCTGTTCTTTCAATGCACGTGCAACAGAATCAATTGCAGAAATTTGCGGCATACCAATACCAGCCACAATACGAGTTGTACAGATTGAGCCAGGACCGATCCCTACTTTCACTGCATCCGCACCCGCATCAAGCAAGGCAAGCGCAGCATCACCAGTTGCGATGTTACCGCCAATCACTTGAACTTGTGGGTAGTTCTGTTTGACCCAGCGTACACGCTCGATCACACCCGCAGAGTGACCATGTGCAGTGTCCACAACAATCACATCTACACCAGCATCAACCAGTGCTTCTACACGGCTTGGTGTTTCAGCGCCCGTACCGACTGCTGCACCTACACGTAAACGACCTAAATCATCTTTACAGCTATTTGGATAAAGTTCCGCTTTACGGAAATCAGTCACCGTGATCAAGCCTTTTAATTCGTTGTTTTCGCCAACAACGATAACTTTTTCAATACGGTTTTTTTGCAATAAGGCCTGAATGTTTTCTTTCGATTCGCCTTCACGCACAGTCACCAGACGGTCTTGGCCAGTCATGATATTGCTGACCGGCTGTTCCAGATTGGTTTCAAAGCGTGTATCACGGCCTGTTACGATACCCACCACTTTACCGTCTTTAACCACGGGTACGCCGCTGATGTTATTCGCTTGAGTCACAGCGATCAGTTCACGTACAGTCGTTTCAGGGGTAACTGTGATTGGATCTTTCACCATACCGGCTTCAAATTTTTTCACACGGCGTACTTCTGCGGCCTGGGCAGCAATATCCATGTTCTTGTGCAGAATACCAATACCGCCATTTTGTGCCATCGCAATTGCCATACGTGACTCAGTCACAGTATCCATAGCTGCTGAAACAAGTGGGATATTCAGGTTAATGCCGCGAGTCAGGCGTGTCTTTAGAGAGACATCTTTTGGGAGAACAGTAGAGTAGGCAGGGAGTAATAGGACATCATCGAAGGTTAACGCGTCTTGAACGATGGTCAACATAACAGTCTCACTGGTAATTTCCGTGCGCTATTATAAACAAATTTAGCTCTAAATTTCATTGCAATTGCAAAATTTATTTTGTCTAAATCTGGACTTAGATTTAATCCGAATATCTAAACCTGTAAATTTGACTATTCAATCAACAATTTAAATATGCCAGAGTAGTCATCATATTTATTCGGTTTACAAAATCCCTTACTAATTTTTTCTCCCATAAAAAAGCAGAGTCCATACCCTGCTTTTTAAATCTTGAGTTTGGATTTAGCTTACTCGTTCGAAATTATCATCATTTTCGGCTTCATCCGGCTCAATCTGGATGAATGGAATCATATTGTGTGCCATCCGTGCCTTATTGCACTGGGCATCAGCGATCTGAACTTCTTTACAGGATGAGCTACGTAGTTCGTACATGCCACAACTCACCTGTTCGCCAATGGTACCTTCGAGTGCTATACAGCGTGGATTTTTCTGATTGGTTCCCGCCATGCATGAATAGACGGAAGTGACAGGCTCAGTATAGTGCTCAGGCATGGGAATCCCCTCTGCCCAATAAAATGAAACCCTGAAATAGGCGCAACATGCGCCACAACTTAAACATGCATCTTGTGTAGGAACTTGAGACAACATTTCTTATAAATTCTCGTCATCAAAAAAGTTTTTTTGCAGGCGGAAAATATAAAAAATGTTGTTTTTCTACTCAAGGAAAAATTTAAAATTTTCTTGAACTATTCAGGACAGGTAAAAACAGTTTCATCCATTAAATCAGTGCCACATTCTAGTGTTTCAATCCAGTCCAGGAACTGGTTAATCTGCTCTTTACCCACAAATGGTGTCCCATGTTGTGGCACAATCATGTCTACATCCATGGTACGTACCATTTGTACCCATAAACGAATCACCTTGTTATTGCACATGTAGCGCTGGTGAAATCCTTTCATTTTCGGAATGTGCGCCGCAAAATTTTCCAGTGGTTTTGAAGCATCCTCGACCATTGATGCCCCCATATCACCAGAAAACAGGATCTTAGCAATGGGGTCATAAAACTGGAAATTACCGACTGAATGTAAAAAGTGCGCTGGAATGGCAATAATACTGGATTGACCGAGTGGAACGATCTGACCATGATCCGGCAATTCAACCAGACGATCCAGCCAGTTACCTTTCATACGGTCACTCATAAAGGCTGAATTCAGATGTGGCAAGAATCGCGCCCAGAGCTTGGAAGCCACGACTTTGGCTTCGGTATAGACCAGCCAGCGCGGCATAGACGTAATAATGTCCGGATCTTGATGCGATGCCATCACATAATCCAGATTGCTCAACCGGGTATAGCGGTTCAGTTCCATGGTCAACGGTACATAGGTTAAATCACCACCCGGATCAAGTACTGCAGCACGCTCATTGTCTAAAATCAGAAATTGGTTTGCCTGGACACCTTCACCTTTAACGAGACTGGTAAAACTAATACATTTATGTGTCCCATTATCAAACAAGACTTGCGATGTGGTGCGCTCGAAGGCCATCAGTAATCCCCAATTTTATTCGTTTAGGATGGTTTTTCTATAGGCATATAACATATAGGGAATTAAATGAACTTACAATCAATAAAACTGGATATATCACTTTATTTATCAGTAAATTGAGCACAATTTCACAATAAAAAATCCCGAGTTTTTAGCTCAGGATTTATACGAAATTGATTTTTATTTTTAAAATAAATAATGTTGTGCCAAGGTGCCTATACCGATGATCAAGAAAATACTGGCGCCAATTTTATGAATCAGACCGATGGGCAGTTTATTCGCCAGTTTATCACCGATAAATACCGCAGGTGCATTGGCAATCATCATTCCGACGGTGGTTCCCATCATCACCCAAAGCACACTGTCAAAACGTGCAGCCAGTGCCACTGTCGCAATCTGGGTTTTATCGCCAATTTCAGCCAGGAAGAACAGTACAAAAGTCGCCCCAAACACGCCGTACTTTTGCCATTTATTGATACTGTCGTTTTCATCCCCTAATTCATCCGGAATCAGCATCCAGATTGCCATCCCAATAAAACCGACTGACACAATCCACAGCAGAATTTCTGGCCCAATAACGGTAGTGACCCATTGCCCCAGAGCTGCTGAAAGACCATGGTTAATCAGGGTTGCCAGTAAAATTGCAATTAAAATCGGTGTTGGTTTACGGAAACGTGCTGCAAGAAGCAAAGCCAGTAACTGGGTCTTATCACCCATTTCGGCAAGTGCAACGATGGCCGTGGAAAGCAGGAATTCGTACATGCGGTCTTTCTCTGGCTGGCATTCTCTACCGATGATTCACCCTTCCCGCCAGCCAAAATCTGCAGAATGGTAAATCAAAGGTCTTGCCAACAAAAGAAAGCTTCGAGAAGCTCATTTGGTTCTTTGCTATGATGACCATGCCCTGTTGAGCAAATATGTTGACCATCACCCTTCTGCTTTGCGCAAAAGGCGGCTACTCCCCAATGAAGTGCGCCCATTATAGCCAACCGTATTTATATTTACAAATTGTCATATAAAAAAACCCTGCCGGAGCAGAGTTTTTATTTTCATACATTCATGAATCAGATCAAAAGCGTACGAATATCCTTTAACAACTTGGTCAGTTTATTGGTGAAGCGTGCTGCATCTGCACCATTAATCACGCGATGGTCATAAGATAGTGATAGTGGCAACATCAGACGTGGATCAAAACCCTCCCCATTCCATACCGGTTGCATGGTTGCTGGAGAAATACCCAGAATCGCCACTTGTGGCCAGTTCACTAACGGCGTAAATGCTGTACCGCCAATTGAACCCAAGCTGGTAATCGTGAAGTTCGCACCTTGCAGATCTTTAGGTGACAATTTCTTGTCACGCGCTTTTTGGCTTAATTCACCGAGCTCAATAGCGATCTGCTTGATCGACTTCTGGTCCGGATTGCGTAATACAGGAACAGTCAGACCATCTGGTGTCGCAACCGCAATGCCCATATGGATCTCATTACGTAGCAATACCGATTTACCGTCATCAGACAGGTGACCAGCAAACTCGCGCTCTTCTTTGAGCAGATAAGCCCCAGCCTTGATAATGAAAGCCATAATGGTCAGACCAATACCTTCTTTCTTGAAGTTGCCTTTCAGCTCATTACGCCACGCTTCCAGCTCAGTGATGTCTGCTGCATCAAACTGGGTCACTTGTGGAATATAGTTGTTTAATGATAACTGCGGAATTGAAACCTGTTGCAGACGCGTCAAGGCTTTCTCTTCTACCCCACCAAAAGCACTGAAATCAGGCAGTTTTGGCAAGCCAGCAGGAGCTGCAGCTGCCGCAGGTGCAGTTGTTGTTTGCGGTGCAGTCAGACGATCTTTCACATACGCAAACAGGTCTTCTTTCATTAAACGCTCATGCGGACCAGAAGCCTTCACTTCTGCCAATACCACACCCAGTTCACGAGCCAGTTTACGCACAGCAGGACCAGCATAAACTTTGGCATTGGCAGCGTTCTGCTCTTTGCTAAGTTTGTCTGCACTATGCATTTCAGGCGTCGCAGCTGCAGGTTCAGCTTTTGGCGCTGCGGATGGTGCAGGCGTAGCTTTGGCTGCAGGTGCTTCTGATTTTTCTGCTGGAGCTACAGCAGGTGCTGCCTGTCCTTCAGCTTCAATCGTCATCAGTGCCACACCTTCAGAAACATTCTGGCCCAGCTCAACATGAATCGCCTTAATCACTCCGGCAGTCGTGCTTGGCACTTCTACTGTCGCTTTATCCGATTCGACCACAATGATGCTCTGGTCTTTCTCCACCGTATCACCGACCTGTACCAGAATTTCTGCTACAGCTGCCTTGTCTACACCCAAGTCAGGTACTTTTACTTCAATATCGCCTGTAGGGAATGCCGCCTGTTGTGACGCTGTTTCAGTTTTGGCTTCAGGTGTTGCTTGAGCTTTTGGCTTTTCTTCTACTTGAGACGCTGCTTGCTCGGCAGCTGGTGCTGAATCTACAGTTTTCACTGTGAGGATAACTACACCTTCTTTAACCGTATCGCCTTCCTTGATTGAAATGGCTTCTACAGTACCTGCAACCGTACTTGGTACTTCAACTGTCGCTTTATCCGATTCAACCACGACCAGGCTTTGATCCACCTCAACTTCATTGCCAACCTGAACCAGAATTTCACCCACCAGAGCCTTTTCTACGCCAATATCTGGCAATTTCACTTCTACAGTAGATGTAGAAGCTGATTGAGAGGCCTGTTCACTTTGGTTAGAGGTTTTAGGCTGATGTGTCGCCACTTCCTGCAGGATTTCCTCATCCGGCAATTCAGTTGGAGTATTTTCCGAAGTTTTGTCAGCAGCATCAGCTTCCTGACTTTCTACCGTACTGGCATCATCTTCAGCCTGTAGTTCAATCAGGACAGTACCTTCAGAAACTTCATCACCCTGATTGATCAGGATGTTTTTTACTACACCTGCTGAAGTGCTTGGCACTTCAACAGAGGCTTTATCTGATTCCAGCAGCACAATACTTTCATCTACAGCGATGGTATCGCCCACCTTCACCAGGATTTCTGCCACAGTTGCCTTATCTACACCAATATCTGGAGTCGTAATTTGCATGATTAGTTCTCCTCTTTGTAGTCAGCAACTGGATGCAATTCAGGAGTCGCCTGAGGTGCCCAAGCCACCGGACGATCAGTATCTAACTCAAAGCTAGAGATCGCATCTTTCACTAAACGTGCATCGACTTCGCCTTCATCTGCCAGTTTCTTCAGGGTTGCCACGACAATATGTGCAGCATCGACACCAAAGTAGCTACGCAGATTGCCACGCGTATCTGAACGGCCATAACCATCGGTACCCAAGGCTACGAATGGACGGCTATCTGGAAGATAGGCACGGATCTGTTCGCTATAGGCACGCATGTGATCGGTGGCCGATACCACAATACCGTCCTTGTCACGTAACTGTTGAGACACCCATGGCTCTTTCGCTTCTTCAGCCAGAGGATGCAGGCGATTATATTCCTCACATGCCATACCATCACGAGCCAGTTCGTTAAAGCTGGTCACGCTCCAGACATTGGCATGAATCTGATATTCCTCACGCAGGATTTTTGCGGCCTTGATCACTTCACGCAGAATCACACCTGAACCCATCAGCTGAACCGTCGCTTTCTCGTCTTCTTCCAGCAGATACATACCACGCTTGATGCCTTCTTCTGCACCTTGCGGCATTGGCGGATGTTCGTAGTTTTCGTTCATCAGGGTCAGGTAATAGAACACACGTTCCTGATTCACATACATACGTTGCAGACCATCATGCACGATCACGGCAAGCTCATAGCCAAAGCATGGGTCATAAGAGACACAGTTTGGAATGGTGTTGGCCAGAATATGCGAATGACCATCCTGATGCTGCAAGCCCTCACCATTTAAGGTAGTACGGCCAGCGGTTGCACCCAGCAAGAAACCTTGCGCCTGCGCATCACCTGCTGCCCAGGCAATATCGCCGATACGCTGGAAGCCGAACATTGAGTAGTACATATACATCGGGATCATTGGCAGGTTATTGGTTGAATAACTGGTTGCCAAGGCTGCCCAGGCGCTCATTGCACCGGCTTCATTAATCCCTTCCTGTAGCATATGACCGTCTTTGGCTTCACGGTAATGCATCAACTGTTCCTGATCTTCTGGGGTATATTGTTGACCATGCGCTGCATAGATCCCCAATTGACGGAACATCCCTTCCAGACCAAAGGTACGCGCTTCATCTGGCACGATCGGTACCACACGGTCCTTGATCGCTTTCTCTTTTAATAAGGCAGAGATGAGGCGGACCATGACCATGGTGGTGGACTGTTCTTTACCGTTTGAACCTTTAAGCACAGCATCAAAAACAGAGAGCTCAGGAATCGGTAAAGATTCACTTTCTTTGCGACGTGCTGGCAAATAACCACCCAGTGCTTCACGGCGTGCCTTCATATATTTAATTTCAGGCGAGTTTTCACTTGGACGGTAGAATGGAATTTCTTCCAGTTGTTCATCAGTAAATGGCAGGTTGAAACGGTTACGTACGTATTTCAATGATTCCAGCTGCATTTTCTTGATTTGGTGCGTCTTATTCACTGCTTCAATTTCATCAGACAAACCATAACCTTTTACGGTTTTTGCCAGAATCACCGTTGGCTGACCTTTGGCCTTAGTCGCTTCTGCATAAGCAGCAAAGACTTTGTATGGATCATGACCACCACGGTTCAGATTATCGATATCTTCATCGCTCAGGTCTTTGACCAAAGCTTCTGCTTCTGGATATTTACCAAAGAAATGTGCGCGTGCATAAGCACCACCTTTCACCTGGTAGCGCTGATAATCACCATCCACTGCTTCTTCCATAATCGCTTTGAGTGCACCAGATTTGTCTTTATCCAGTAGTGGATCCCAATGACGCCCCCAGACGACTTTAATCACACGCCAGCCGGCACCACGGAACAATGATTCAAGTTCCTGAATGATCTTGCCATTACCACGTACCGGACCATCCAGACGCTGCAAGTTACAGTTCACCACCCAGATCAGGTTATCCAGCTTCTCACGACCCGCCAGTGAAATCGCACCTAGGCTTTCCGGCTCATCCATTTCGCCATCGCCCAGATAGGCCCAGACTTTACGGTCTTCTTCCTTAATCAGGCCACGGTTCATCAGATACTTCTGAATATGCGCCTGATAGATCGACATGATTGGACCCAGACCCATCGATACCGTCGGGAACTGCCAATAGTCTGGCATCAAGTAAGGATGAGGATAAGAAGGTAGGCCTTTACCGCCGACTTCACGACGGAAATTATTCAGATGCTCTTCAGTTAAGCGGCCTTCTAAAAATGAGCGGGCATAAATCCCCGGTGCACAGTGACCTTGATAGTAAATCAGGTCGCCACCAAAGCTGTCGTTATTGGCACGGAAGAAATGGTTAAAACCCACATCGTATAAAGTGGCAGATGAAGCAAAGCTGGCCAAGTGACCACCCAGGTCATCACCGGTTTTGTTTGCGCGAAGCACCATTGCCAAAGCATTCCAGCGAATCAGCGCGCGAATACGGCGCTCCATATCCTGGTCGCCCGGCATCGCAGGTTGTTCTTCTACAGAAATAGTGTTTAAGTAGGGAGTATTTAAACGCTGAATAGGAACATGTTTGGCAATTGCGCGTTGATAAAGTTTTTCAAGTAAAAAGGCGGCGCGCTCGGTTCCCATGTGCTGCAAAACGGAGTCAAAAGCGTCTTGCCATTCTTGGGTTTCTTGAGCGTCGGTATCTCCATAAAACGCCATAATCTACAGTTCCTGAAAGCCAAATTGATCACTTATATGTATCATATTTACGGCTTATGCAGGTATGGCCCTGGCTGAATGCGGTTCTGGAGTACTATTTATTATCTAAATATCCATTGACACTTTATTACACAAAGTAACAAAAAGAAGTCAATAATGGCGATTTTTTATACGACAGTTATAATTCTCAGTGATAATATAAGATCTAAAAGCAATTAGACCGAACTCCTTCTCTACTCCCTGGAAGAAATGTTCAGCCTAATTGGCTTAAAGCGGTTTGATTGATTTTTTATGAGTATCAAGTATCAGACGAATTAAAGTATTTCAGTTATTTTGAGCAAAGCTACGCTTAAGGCAACATTGCTAAATAAGTTGAAGGATTTTTACGTTGACCGTCTTTTACTACTTCATAGTGTAGATGAGGACCAGTACAACGACCTGTACAACCTACATTCGCAATATGATCACCCGCTTGCACCTGATCTCCCACACGTGCAATCAAGCGTGAAGCATGGGCATAACGAGTAAGGTATCCATTACCATGGTTAATTTCGACATACTGACCATAACCTGTACCCCAACCCGATTTGGTTACGATACCGGGACCAGTTGCGTAGATCGGTGTACCGCTTGCAGCAGCCAGATCTAGGCCTGAATGATTTTCAGCACGGCCACCCATGGTACGACCACCAAAACTTGAGCTGACACGCTTCATGTCTGGTAATGGATGAGCCACTAACCACGAATAAGGATTATTTGAAGATGCAACTTTACTGGATGAAGAATTGCCATATTTTTGAGCAATGGTCTGATTATTCAGTTCAACCGGTTTTTCACGTAGCTGAACATTTAATTTAGTTTGTGCGGGAATATCAATATCTTCAGGATGGGTATAAGAACCCTGCGATAAAGTACGTGTTAACTGCTCAAGACGGTCAGGTGTAGCATCTTGTTGATTCAGATCCACTAAATCTGCAAAAGCTACTGAAGCAGCTGAAACCGAAATAGAAAATGCCAATAGGATACGTCGCATAGGCATATGCATAAAAAACCTCTCTAAACTGCTAATCGAGTTTCTTGAAGATCTCTTCCTTGATATCCACTTTAAGAAGCGCATAAGATTAAGACATAAACATGTAGGAATTATGTATGTCGGAACCTGTCAACGTCTTTCAAAAAACAAGAAAACAGATAAAAACAGGAAACTTTTCGTTTCTCTCATCACAAGTTTCTGCATGGCAGAAGCTTACGAAACTCGTACAACCGCTATTGCCTCAACCCGAACAATGGCAAGTTGCCTGCTATCAAAATGGTGTGTTAACGATTACTGGTGAAAACCAAGCCATGATTTCTCAATTGGCCTATCTTCAAAAGCAATACATCTCACAACTCTCTCAAATAAACGAATTAAAAGATCTCACTAAAATCCAGGTTTGCTTAAGGAATCCATCCCCTGTTCAACCGGTTCCAGAAAAATCTGAAAGAGCCTTGAGTCCAGAAACACAGGAATTACTTCGCGGTGCTGCTGACTTTATAAGCGACCCTAAGCTTAGCCAAGCTTTACTACGTTTGGCAAGCAATAAAAAGTAACATTGCAATGAGATGTAATAAATTCCAATGTTGTTTTTATGTGACAGGTGTCACATTAGATGCAGCTAAGTTATAACACAAAGACACAAAGACAAGGACTTATGTCACAGTTACATAACTAATTGGACATTGAGTTACGTCATCAAATGTTACAATTTCATAGCTGCTTGGGTTACTTTTCACGTTACGCAATAGTTGATTATTCAAAGCATGCCCTGATTTGTAACCATCAAATTTGGCAATAATCTGGTGGCCTAGCAGGTATAAATCACCAACTGCATCTAGAATTTTGTGACGTACAAACTCATCCGAGAAACGCAAACCTTCTTCATTGACTACGCCGGTTTCATCTACACCGATCGCATTTTCCAAGCTTGCACCCAAAGCCAGATTATTGGCTTTCAAGTAGTCAAGGTCTTTCATAAAGCCGAATGTACGCGCTTCACTGACTTCATAAACAAAGGTTTCTGTAGAAAAATCGATGCTGGCAGATTGATGTTCTTTTTTAAAGGCAGGATGATCAAAATCAATAGTGAAATTTAGCTGAAAGCCGTCATGCGGGCTGAAAATCGCCCGTTTATCATCGATCAGGGCTTCAACAGGTTTAATAATTTTAATAAATTTCTTTGGTGCATCTAGTTCTTGCAAGCCGCCCTGCATGAGCAGATAAATGAAAGGTCCGGCACTGCCATCCATAATGGGAACTTCTGAAGCTGACACTTCAATAATCAGGTTATCAATACCTAACCCTGCAATGGCGCTCATCACATGCTCAATCGTACCCACTTTGGCATTTGACTGAACCAGGTTCGAACACATGAAGGCTTCCTGGATCAATAAGGCATCTGCAGGAATATCGACAGGTGGATCCAGATCAATACGACGAAACACAATGCCCCCATCGGCGTGGTGTGGCACAAAGTTAATCATAACCTTCTGCCCACTATGAAGACCGATTCCGCTCGCTTTCACGATACGTTGCAGGGTACGTTGTTTCAACATGCTTTTTATCATCTGTTCACCAATAAAACCGCTATACGTTAGCATATTTGGCCATTGATAAAAAACAAAAGGTGGCTCTAAAGCCACCTTTTCTGTGCAATCATCGTAAACACATGCTGTTACATATTACTTACGCTGTTGATTTTTAAGATAATCCTGGATGCTCATAGGCGTTGGACGCGGACTAGAAACTGAAGCTGCAGGATTAGCTGCTGTACCTGCTTCATTTTGCTGGCGCTGAATTGCTGGAACATCATCATCTTCAACTACTGCCTGTGATGATGATGGACGTGCTGCCTGTACATTCGCGCGTTTAGTTGGCTCAACCGAATCTGCAGCATGGCGAGTCAAACCAGTCGCAATCACCGTTACACTGATTTCATCACGTGCATCTGGATCAAATACTGTACCGTAGAAGACCTGACCTTCGTCCAGATCTACGATTTGGTTTACAACATCAGTAATTTCTTCAATTTCACCGAAGGTTACGTCATCACCACCCGTCACGTTAATCAAAATACCTTTGGCATTCATGATGGTGACGTTATCCAGTAATGGGCTGCGAATCGCCTGTTCTGCTGCCTGACGTGCACGGTTTTCACCACGACCCAAGCCTACACCCATCATGGCATAACCACGTGTACTCATTGCAGTTTTCAGATCGGCGAAGTCAAGATTAATGTGACCAGGACGTACTACCAGATCAAAGATACTACGTACCGCATTCAACAGTACATCATCCGCTTTTTTATACGCATCCTTCATTGAAATATCACGGAAGACTTTCAATAGACGCTGGTTTGGAATGATGATCAGAGAATCTACGTGCTGTTCTAATGCTTCAATCCCCTTCTCGGCAGATTGCAGACGACGTTTACCTTCAAAGTTGAATGGTGTAGTTACGACACCAACAGTCAGGATGCCCATTTCTTTGGCAATTTCAGCAACAACTGGCGCAGCACCGGTACCTGTACCGCCACCCATACCGGCAGTAACGAATACCATATCGGTACCTTCAAGCTGCTGGCGGATCAGTTCACGGCTTTCTTCTGCTGCCGCTTGACCGACCTGTGGATTTGCTCCAGCACCCAGACCACGTGTACTTTGCTCGCCAAGCTGAATTTTAAATTCGGCTTCCATGCGATCCAGTGCCTGTTTGTCTGTATTGGCACAGACGAACTTTACGCCCTGGATATCGGACTGCAACATATGCTGTACAGCATTACCACCCGCACCACCTACACCAAATACAGTGAAACGGGCTTGACCATTGCTATCGCTATGATCTTCTTCGAAAAATTCAAATGAGGCCATGACCTATAAAATTCCTAATTCATAATTGGCAGTCACTAAGCCCGTATACTGCCTTAATCTTGATAAAAATTGTTTTTAAGAATGCTGCTCAAGCAGGCACTTGTCAAGTACAAGCCCGATTAACTACAACTTCCCAACAATATTCACAATAAAAATCGCTTAAAAGATCGCTTTTAACGTTTCGTTAAAACCTGACCATGCCCGTTTAATGCGCTGTGTTACTGATAATTTGTCCCCGTCTTCGGTTTCAACGAGGGTTTCCTGGGTATCACTCTGACTAAACATCAGCAAACCAGCCACTGTTGCGTATTGGGAACGACGTAAAGCCGCCTGGTGCTGTTCATCCGCATAGACCTGTACCGGCGGATTGCCCAGATGTGCTGACACACCCAAGGTACGGCGTACAAAGCTGACCATACCTTCAATCTGACTGGCATCACCAGTCAGCACCACACCATGATACAGTCCCTGCATCGCGCCATGGTTCACCAGTTCATCACGCACCAGACCCATGATTTCTTCATAACGCGCCATGATAATTTCAGTCAGTTCAATCCGGCTAATAGTTTGTGGTCCATCAATGCCCTGGAACTGAATCATATGCTCTGGTTTAACCACTTTTAGGTCAACACAGCCATAGAGCAATTTCAGACGTTCTGCTTCTTCTGTCGTGGTCTGTAAAACTGCTGCAATATCACGGGTCACATGTTCACCGCCACGCTGAATAGTATGGGTTAACGCCAAACGGCCATCCAAATAAACAGCAATATTGGTGGTTCCCGCACCGATATCTACCAGACACACGCCATATTCTTTTTCATCTTTCAGCAGGCTGGCTTCAGCAGTAGCTAGACAGGACACCACCATTTTCTCCACACCGATATTGGCCCCTTTTAAAGCGCGGTCAATATTCTGCATGGTGCTGATCGGTAACATCATCAAATGATAATGTCCCGTCATGCTATGTGCCGACATACGGATCGGGTTGAGTACCCATTCTGGTGCATCATCCAGCTCGAAGCCTAAAGGCACCGCACTGACCAGATAATGATCTGAGGTGACATGACTGGCTTTGGCCAGCTCAAGTGCCCGTACCACTTCACTGGTCGTAATTGAATGTTCACTATTATCAATGGTGGTACGACCCGAGGCATAAAAGCTTTTTAATTCAGCACTTGGGATCGAAATCCACGCAGAATGCACACGACATTCAGCCATATCTTCCGCTTCTTGTACGGCGTTTTTAATGGCGGTAATGACTTTATCGAGACTGACAATTTTTCCTTTATTCATGCCTCGGTTACGAGCGGTCGCCATCCCAATCACTTGGATATTGTCTGGCGCGTGTACCTTACCAATCAAAACTGAAACTTTGTGTGTCCCAATGTCAATCGCCACAACCGAGGGAACAGCTTCACTCATTATTAACTACTACCATTACGTGTTTGTTAGATTTATGGCTTTATAAGGCCTCTAGTTTTTAAAGCCGGTCATTATGGCTTTACTGTTACATTATTCTCAACGCCCGTGTCATTAATGGTTACAATAAATTGACCATTTACAATTTTAGGCGGAATTGAATTTTTCCATTGAATCGCCAATCCATTACGATAACGCAGGTCAATCGCTGAAATTTTTGACCATACCGGTTTTAGTTCGCTATAGGACAGATGACTCAAACGTTGCAACTTGCTCATGGTCTGGTCTTTATCGACAATCACACGCAAACCTGAATCAAACTGCATAAACCACGTCATTCGTTCAGTTAAATATAATTCTTTTAAACGAATACCTTGTGGTAAAAATAACTGATTGATTTCATTATAACGTCGCATCATGGTATTTGCATGAGTAGATGGTCCATGCAGCAACGGTAAAGCTGAATAATCTTTAGGACTGACTTCAGTGAAAATAATGCCACTATCACTCAGCAGTCGTCCTGTACCCCATCGTGCAATGGCATGATGCGGCATTACCCGCACATGAATTTTGTCTGGCCAGGCACGAGACACTACGACACGATCCACCCAAGACAATTCCAGTGCGCGGTCACGAATCGATTCCAGGTCCGAAGTAAAATAGTTTTCAGTCACAATCGGTGAAACGTACTGCATGACCTGGCGCTCTTCAGCTGCTGAACGCGTTCCTGCCACTTTCAGCTCTGCTACCTGAGCATCAGTCATCACCTTGTACAGGCCAAAAATCCCAAAAGCCAGCACCACCAGCGCGACACACAATAAGGCCCAACCACCCAGGTTGGTCAGTTTCTCTTTGCGTGTCGGCGGCTTGTCGTGAATTGAGGTAATCGCAGCACGTTTACGGCGCATGGTTGCTGGGAGTTGAGCCATAACTTAGTGTGCCACACCGTTTAATGTTTGTTCCAGAATCGCTACACAGAGCGCATCAAAACTATAGCCAACGGCTGCTGCCGCTTTTGGTACCAGAGAGTGACTGGTCATCCCCGGAACTGTATTCACTTCCAGTAACCAGAACTTACCCTGTTCATCCTGCATTGCATCAATACGGCCCCAGCCACTTGCACCCACCGCCTGGAAGGCACGTAGAGCCAAGGCTTGCAATTCTTTCTCTTCAGACTCGCTTAAGCCACATGGAATGCCATATTCCACATCATTACGCTGATATTTAGCTTCATAGTCATAGAAAGCCACATCTTCTGGCGGTTGCAGACGAATGACAGGTAGGGCCTGACCATTCAGAATTACAATGGTAAATTCACGGCCTGTGATCCATTTCTCTGCCATAACCACGGCATCATGTTCAGTGGCTTTGGCAATCGCATCAGCAAAGTCTTCTACTTTTTCAACTTTACTCATGCCAATACTCGAACCTTCGTGTACAGGCTTAATGATCAGCGGCAAATCTAGAGCAGATACAATTTCTTGCGCATTCGAGTTCTTGGTCACGATACGATATGGCGCAGTAGGTAATTCTGAACCCTGCCAAACCTGCTTGGTTTTGACTTTATCCATACCAATGGCAGAACCCTGTACGCCTGTACCGGTATATGGAATATTCAACCATTCCAGCGCACCCTGAATCTGACCGTCTTCACCGCCACGACCATGCAATACCACAAATGCACGATCATAATTTACCAGCTCGGTAACACTACGCTCTTGTGGATCAAACGCTTCTGCATTGACCCCAGAACGCATTAATGCCTCAAGTACGGCGGTTCCACTATCTAGCGAAACCTCACGCTCTGCAGATTTACCACCCAGCAATACGGCAACTTTTCCGAATTTTGAAGCATTTGACACGTTTATATCCTTAAACTTTTTGAATCTGTTCAATCAGTCATAACATGACTATTTTACTTTACATATAAATGATTTTGAGCAAGTTCGATTGAGATTGCTCCAACATTACCTGCGCCTTGGGTTAATAACAAGTCATTTGCTTGCAATACCTTTTTCATCACCTGGCTCAGGTTCCCCTCAACCGGATCAATCAGGATTGGTTCAACTTCCCCACGTAAACGGATACTACGTGCCAATGCGCGGCTATCTGCACCTACAATTGGCTTTTCCCCTGCCGGATACACTTCAAGTAAAAGCAGCTGATCAACTTGTGAAAGCACTTCTACGAAGTCATCAAAACAGTCACGGGTACGGCTGAAACGGTGCGGCTGGAACATCATCACCAGACGGCGATCTGGATGGCTGGCACGAGCGGCTTTAATAGTGGCTTCTACTTCTTTTGGATGGTGGCCATAGTCATCGACCAGCTTCACATCGCCGCCTTCAAGTTCGAATTGACCTTGTATCTGGAAACGACGACCCACACCACTAAAGCCTTCCAGTGCACGGCAAATGGCTGCATCAGATACGCCTTCATCCGTCGCAATACCAATCGCAGCCAAGGCATTGAGTACATTATGCAGACCCGGCTGATTCACAGTCACACGTAGCGGCTCACGATCTTTACGTAATACGGTAAAGTGGCTGCGCATACCTTCCTGTACAACATCGACAGCACGAATGTCATTGTCTTCATTAAAACCATAAGTCAGTAATGGACGCCCAATACGCGGCATGATTTCACGGATATTGGCATCGTCACCACACACAACCGCCAAACCATAGAATGGTAGTTTTTGTAGGAACTGGATAAAGGTGTCTTTTAAAACATCGAAGCTGCCACCATAAGTATCCATATGGTCAGCATCAATATTGGTTACCACGGCAGCCATTGGTTCTAGATAAAGGAATGAGGCATCTGATTCATCGGCTTCTGCCACGATATAACGACTTGCACCCAAAGCGGCATTCACACCAGTACGGTTCAGCAAGCCACCGATCACATAAGTTGGATCCAGATTTTCTTCTGCTAACATACAAGTGATCAGACTGGTGGTTGTGGTTTTACCGTGAGTGCCTGCAACCGCGATTCCGTGACGGTAGCGCATCAGCTCACCCAGCATTTCTGCACGGCGGACTACCGGTGTACGGGTTTCAAGGGCTGCCTTGATTTCCGGGTTTTCCTTATCAATCGCGGTAGATACCACGATGACATTGGCACCTTTGATGTTGCTGGCTGCATGGCCGATATAGACCTTGATACCATTTTCTTCTAATTGAGCCGTAGTTTTAGAGGCTTTGATGTCTGAACCAGAAACTTTATACCCCTGGTTTTTCAGTACTTCTGCAATCCCACACATCCCTGCACCACCAATCCCTACAAAATGGATATGCTTGATCCGGCGCATTTCCGGGACTTTAATTAATTTCTTTGCTTGGTCTGCTGGGGTTACTGGAGACATAATTTACTCGGATTACAATTCTTGAATTAAACGGACCACATGCTGGGTCGCATCGGGTTGAGCCTGACGGCGTGCTTTTACCGCCATTTCCATCAATACCTGACGGTCAAGCATCGGCTCTAATAAGGTTTTTAAACTGTCTGGCGTCAAGGTGGGCTGTGGGCAGATTTTGGCTGCCTGCTGATTGGCCAGGAATTTGGCATTCGCAGTCTGATGGTCATCAACCGCACTTGGTAGCGGTACAAAAATTGCAGCTACGCCAGCAGTTGCAATTTCAGTAACCGTTAGTGCACCGGCACGGCAAATGACCAGATCGGCATCGCTATAAGCTTGAGCCATATCTTCAATAAAAGGCTGAACTTCAACCTGCAAGGAGGCTGGTTTGTCTGCATAACGTGCGCGCGTTGCTTCAGCATGATTTTGACCACACTGGTGATAAACATTTAACGGCACATTCAACTGTTTCAAGGCTTCCGGCACGCGTTCATTTAAGGCTTGTGCCCCAAGTGAACCACCAACAATCAGAATTCGTAACGGCTGGCCAGCTTTTTCCCGCTCCTGATAACGCCAGGACGGATTTAAAATTTCTGTAATTTCTTTACGTACCGGATTCCCAGTGGTCACCACTTTATTTTGTGCCGGAAAAGTATCAGGAAAAGCCTGACATACTATTTTAGCGACCCGTGACAACTGGGTATTGGTAAAACCCGCGACTGCATTCTGCTCGTGAATAATCACAGGAATACCCAAGATCCGCGCTGCCAGACCACCCGGTCCTGCCACATAACCGCCAAAGCCTGCAACAGCTTCGACTTTGAGTTGTTTCATATGCTTCATGGCACTAAGAGTGGCTTTTAGAATTTTAAAGGGGGCCAAGGCTTTACGCACAAAACCATTGCCACGCACACCTTGAATATCGATTTGATAAATTGGAATATTATGGTTTTTTAATAATCGGTTTTCCATGCCTGCTGGTGTTGCCAACCAGGACACTTCGATTCCTTGTTGTTGTAAATCTTTTGCAACGGCTAACGCTGGAAACACATGTCCACCCGTACCTGCGGCCATCATCATGACATGTTTAGGCTGTTTTTGCTGAGCGTCGGTCACGGTCTAATTCTTCAATTTTAAAAATGAAACAGGAGGTCTAATTTAAGTCATCAATTGTAATCACAAACGCTTGCCCTTGAAAGTTTATTTACCTTATTTCAACAAGCGTTTCATTGTTTTTTTCATACTAATTTGAAGTTTAAACTAGTTTTATTATAAGGTCTGCATTTTTCCTTAGACTTAAGTGAAATATCAGCATAATTTTTGAATATTTTTCATTTGATCTTTTTTTAGCTATCCCCTAAATCTATATATTTTTCACTATTTACTGTCCGTTTTTCCATTTAATTCATCCTATTAACTTATGCCTAAATCATATAAATCTGAATAAAATTTTATGTTATCCCTATATCTAAATAAATTTTTTCAAATTGATCTGTATATTCCTTAAATGGATTCAAGCATTATAGATGTCAAAAATATCAATTCGTGACTTATGGATTATTTTAGCCGGTTATCTGGCGACCATGCATGTCGGTAAACTGTCTGCTGTTATTCCCATTCTGCAACAGGATTTAGGCTTAAGTTTTACGCAAGCCGGGTTTTCCCTATCTTTAGTACAAGGGGCCGGGATGCTATTCGCCCTTTGTATTGGTGCTTTTTCGGAAAAAGTGGGTTTAAAGCGCTGCATGATTTTGGCGTTAATCATTTTAGGACTGAGCAGTATCGCTGGCCTTTGGATTCAGCATGCCACAGCCTTATATTTCTTCCGCTTTACCGAAGGGATTGGATTTTTAACTATTTCCTTGTGCGCGCCTGCAATTTTAAAACGGATCAGTCGGCCTGAAACACTGAATTTTAAAATGGGGCTCTGGAGTTCCTATATGGGTGTCGGTGTCGGTCTGGCTGTTTTTAGTATTCCTGTTTTACTCGAATACCTGAACTGGCAGAATATTTGGGCTATTCTCGGCAGTCTATACTTGATTATTGCAGGCATCATTAAACGATACCTGCGAATAGATTCAATGGCATTTGCATCTAACACAATTCCTCAACCAGTACCGTCAAATACTTCATTCTGGCAGATTGTCAAAGTTACCCTTACCCATCCACCCATTCTGTGTTTAGCTATTATTTTTGCCTGTTATACCAGTCAGTGGATTACCGTGACCGGGTTCCTGCCCAGCATGTACGTCGAACATGGTATTGATTTAAAAGTTGCAGGCGTTCTGGTTTCAATCGTGGTACTTGCCAATCTGGGCGGCACTTTTGGTGCAGGTATGTTGTTACAACGTGGCTGGAAATCCAAGACGCTATTCAGCACCGGATTTACAGCCATGCTGTGTAGTAGCTTTATGGCTTTTGCAGCCAGTTCATGGCTCATGTTCGAATTACAGTTTATAAGTGCTGTACTGTTTTCACTGATTGGTGGAATTATCCCGACCACCGTTTTTGCCATTACTTTACAGCATGCCCCGCGTGCCAATGCCGCAGCAGCCAGTGTGGGTCTGGTTTTACAGCTTTCAGCCTGTGCTCAATTTTCTGTGCCGCCTTTGAGCGCAGCACTGGTTTCGACCACACAGAATTGGGCTTATATCGCGGCAGTTACCGCCAGCCTTTCTATATTAGGAATCTTAATGACCTTGCTTTTATTCAAGCGTTATGCCCAATAAAAAAGAGCCTCAGATGAGGCTCTTTTTTATTATTGAAAGCTTAGGCTTGACCCAGACTGGCTTCCAGTACATCAAACAGGTCATCTGCAATGGAGGTACCAAACTGGGTATCAATTTCACGGATACAGGTTGGACTGGTGACATTAATTTCAGTGACATAATTGCCAATCACATCCAGACCGACAAATACCAGACCTTTTTCTCTGAGATAAAGACCCACTTGCGCTGCAATAGCTCTATCATTCTCAGTTAATGGACGCGCTTGGCCTAAACCGCCTGCCGCCAGATTGCCACGCACTTCACCATTTTGCGGAATACGGGCCAGACAATACGGCACAGGTTCGCCATTGATCATCAGGATACGCTTATCCCCTTCTACAATTTCAGGAATATAACGCTGTGCCATAATCGGCTGGTTACCATTGTTGGTCAGAATCTCAATAGTAGAGCCGATATTAATACCATCCTGATAGAGACGGAAAATTCCGGTACCGCCCATGCCATCCAATGGTTTTACAATCACATCGACATGTTCTTTTAAAAATTCACGGATCAGGCTTTGTTGCGACGTTACCAAAGTCGGAACTTGCAGATGCGGGAACTGAGTAGCAAACAGCTTTTCATTGCAGTCACGCAGGCTTTGCGGTTTGTTGATAATCCATGCTCCTTCACGTTCTGCCTGTTCCAGAATATAAGTGGTATAAACAAAGTTCATATCGAATGGCGGATCTTTACGCATCAGCACCACGTCATAAGCCGCAATCGACTCTTTTTTCTTTTCACCCAGTTCGTAGTAATGGTTATAGTCTTCAAATACCTGCAAAGGCGAGATCAGACCAAAGGCCTTACCTTGCTCGATATATAAATCTTGCTGTAATGCATAACCGAGTTCATGTCCACGGCGTGCAGCTGCCCATAACATGGCCATGGTTGAATCTTTTTTCAGGTTTACATTTTCGATGGGATCCATCACAACAAGTACGCGCATGTCTCTGTGCTCTTTCTTAAAAATACATTAGCAAGGAGTATAGCCTGTGCAGTTTCTTTTGTTTATGGTGATTTTGCATGACTAATTTTGTATAAATGCTTAAATACTTTAATCAACAAGAGCACTTATCATGCAGCAGGCAATTGTCGGCTTTCATCTGGATGAAGAAAATCATTGGGTCGCTGAACTGGCCTGTGGCCATGGTCAGCATGTGCGGCATAATCCCCCTTGGCAAAACCGTCCCTGGGTCATGACTGAACAAGGCCGCAAAGAAAAACTAGGCGTCTTATTGGACTGCAAAAAATGTGAAATACACGAAGATTAATATCTTCTAAATCAAATCAGTATATATACTCACCCTGAGTATTTTATCTTGATATAAAATTGATTAAAAACCTGAATAAAAAATAATAATACCTTGTTTGCAAATGCATCTAATTTTATAATTTAACGATTATTTTTCGAAATCATGGTTCCCAGCATAATAATAAAGGTACTGACCCCACCAATCAGTAAACTCATCAGGGCAATTTCCAAGGTGATTTTATGATGCCAGCTCTGATCGGGAATCCAAGGCAAATGCAAATTTTCCCCAAAGATAAAGTTAATAGTACATATAATCAGAAAACCAATTGTTGTAGAGATTAGTAAAGTCACCACTAGGTTTTTCCACATCTTGTAGCCCACTAGCATGACAATAATGGCTAAACCTACCACCATTATAATCGATACAAATAAAACACTGTTCCAGTAATCCATTCCTAGCACTCTTATTTTAAATTAATTAAAATTATGAAATTCTTATAATTAATTACTTAATATTTATTTTAATATAGACGGATTACAATTTTTAAACAATGATCATAACTATCTTATTCATTTTATTTGTAAAGAGACTTTATGAGGTTTAATTCATGCTTTAATGAGTTTCTTTTAAAAATATTGTTCTTTTTTGATAGAAAAATTTTGATCAAGATTTATATATTGAGAAGAATATTTAGATAGAATTTAATTTTGAAGAAGATAATATAACTTATCGAATTTAAAGTTTATCTAGATCAAAATTTCTATCTTATCATTTCTTTCAAATACAGTCGCCTGAACAGAATTTTTCTTCCCATAAAAAGTAAAGCCTTAGATTACTAAGACTTTACTTTTTATCTGGTGAATCAGGTCTTAGATTCCGTATTTCACACGATAAGCTTCCATCTTCGCCAATGCATCATTATCACCTTTTGCATCTAGGTAATTCATTAAATCTTTCATTGTAATCAGTGCATGTACTGGGATTTCTAGTTCTTTTTGCACTTCCTGAATGGCGGATAATTCACCTTGGCCTTTTTCCTGACGGTCAAGAGCAACCAGTACACCTGCAATTTGTGCACCAGCATTTTTCAGGATAGTGACCACTTCACGAATCGCAGTACCAGCTGTGATCACATCATCAATGATCCAGACTTTTTTCCCTTCCACTGAAGCACCTACCAGCACACCACCTTCACCGTGATCTTTGGCTTCTTTACGGTTAAAGCCCCACGGCACGCTTACTCCATGATTTTGAGACAGTGCCACTGCTGTAGCTGCTACAAAAGGAATGCCTTTGTATGCTGGTCCAAAAATCACTTCAACATTGTCACATCCAGTTAATTTTGCAGCATAGCCAGAAGCCAGTAATGACAAGGCTTCACCGTCATTGAGCAAGCCAGCATTAAAAAAATAAGGACTCACACGTCCTGATTTTAAAGTAAACTCACCAAATTTAAGCACACCACGTGATAATGCGAGTTCGATAAAAGCTTGTGGGTTAAACTGAGCTGGCGTTGACATGAGGTGCTCCTAAATCCATTAATTAAGGGTAAGACTTGCGCATGATACCAAAGAGTAGCTATCCAGGTGATCAAAAAATTCTTCGTGTCGTTTCAATTAATGTCAACGGTTTACGTTCCTCTGTCAGCAAGGGCTTGTTAGAGTGGATCGAACAGTCTGATGCCGATGTGATCTGCATGCAGGAAAGCCGGATTACCCATGCGCAGTGGACTGACAAATTCAAGCCTGAAGGCTGGTATACTCACCTGTTCCCTGCCGAGCGTCCGGGTTATGCCGGTACAGCGATTTACAGCCGTCTGCCTTTTGTTTCGATTACCGATGGGCTGGGTTTTGAACTAGTTGATTCTCAAGGCCGTTTTATCTCGGCAGAATTTGACTTGGGTCTGGAAAAAACAGCGCATATCTGTTCCCTGTATTTACCTTCAGGTTCTTCGGGCGATGAAGCGCAGGCACGTAAAGATCACTTTCTGGAAGAATATGCAAAAATCCTGAAACAGTGGCGCGATGAAAATAAATCGGTGATTGTCTGCGGTGACTATAATATTGTGCATAAACGTATTGATATTAAAAACTGGTCGGGCAACCAGAAAGCCTCGGGCTGTTTACCGCACGAACGTGCCTGGCTAGATCATATCTACGATGAACTCGGTTACGTGGATACTTTCCGTGAAGTCCGCAAAGAAGCCGAATTATACTCCTGGTGGTCAAACCGTGGACAAGCACGCGCCAAGAACGTGGGCTGGCGGATTGATTATCAGGCCTGCTCTCCAGACTGGAAAGAGCGCACTTTGAATGCCTGGGTCTATAAAGAACAATGGTTTAGCGACCATGCTCCCGTGATTATCGACTACAAATTATAAAGCCTCATCATTTAATTGAGTGAACATTTGTTCACTCAATTAAGGCTTATCTCTTACATGACATGACGTATTTTTTGGGTTTATCTCAATGTAATAACATAGCATTATAGCGCTACGGCACAAGGACATGTCAGGACGACAACATAAGGACAGGACGCCGTAGGACGAAAATAAAACAGACTATAGATTTAGCTTGTTTTGCATGGATGTGACATTGGACGTTGGCTCGAGACCCGCATAATCAGGATGATTAGATGCGGGTTTTCTCATTTCAGTACCTTCATTTTTTTCTTATTCTTAAACTTTACCATTTACTTTTTAATACCCATTCTGCTCTTAAACGATGTCAATCGAATGACATGTCTTTTAAATATTGCTTAAAAACAAGCTTCTTGGAAGCACATAGGCGATCTGCATAAATTCAGCTAAGCTAAGCCATCAATAAATAAACTGTTTGGGATACAGCGAGCATGCTCAAGATTTATGGCATTAAAAACTGCAATTCAATGAAAAAAGCTTTTGATTTACTTAATGAATTGGGACTGGCTTACGAATTTCATGATTATAAAAAACAGGGGATCGACGCGGATACAGTTAAAACCTGGCTGGATGCTTTAGGTCAAGATGTGGTACTGAATAAGAAAGGCACTACCTGGCGTAAACTTACTGCAGAAGAACAGGAAAATGCGCTGGCCAGTGAAGATAATCTGATTACCGCCTTAACTACTCATACCAGCTTAATCAAACGTCCCGTATTACAGACTGAAACTGGTTTTATCGCTGGTTTTGACGAAGCCGCTTATCGGGAGTTAAAAGACTAATCGTTCGATAAACGGGAAGAATAAAAAAAGCCTGACAGAGGTCAGGCTTTTTTTATGGTAGTTTTTAGAGAACGGTCATGATCCATTATTTGGCACGAATCCAGGTCTGGTTACGACCTAAAGCAGACACGCCGATATAACCGCGCAGCTCAAGCTTCTTGCCACCATCTGTCAGGTTGCCTTTCAGCTTATAAGTTTTACCAGATTTTGGATCTAGGATCGAACCACTATCATAGCTGGTTCCACCTGTATTTTTCAGGCCTTTCACAATCGTTAAACCTTTCAGCGATTTATTGTGATATGGACCTTCGCATTTTGTACAAGCATTTTCTTCACCCGGTGTTAATACCGACTGGATGCTTGCAGACAATGTCCCATTTTTTTGCTCAGTAAATTTTACTATAGCCTTTGGCTGTTTGGTTTCGTCGTCAATCGTTTTCCAAACAGTACCATTTAAAGGATCTGCAGCATTGGCCAGCGCAGATAAGCCGAGTAGTCCTAACATTAGCGTAATTTTTTTCATTTTTCTTCATTTCCCTAGTCTGAGATAGACTGATGTAGTATTAAAAAGTCACAACATTTTTGCAATTTTTACCTGTGACTATTTAGTGTAACCTTGTAAATATTGTTGGTAAATAATCCACATAATCAATAAAAGCAGAAAAAGATGGAAAGAAGATGAAGATGAGCCCAGTGACGAAACAATTAATTACAGAAAGTCTTTTAAAAGCGACCATCCGTGCGCCTAGTCGGTTCAATCTTCCTCCAAGCTCCTTGCGGGTCGCACTGGAGCAGATGTGCAAGATTTTTCCGCAAGATAAGTCCGTACAAATCCGTTCACTCCGACTGGCGGGTATACATGCCGAGGAAATCAAGCCGCAACAGGAATCCAGCCAGCTGATTTTTCATATTCATGGCGGTGCTTTTTATCTCGGTTCCTTAAATACCCATCGTGCCTTTATGACCCAGATTGCCGCTCGCACCCAGATGCAAGTACTGCATATTGATTATCCTCTGGCACCTGAATCTGCTTATCCTGAACCTTTGGAGGCCCTATTTGATGTCTATAATCTGTTATTAGATCAGGGCATTCAGGCCAAGGATATTATTCTGTCCGGAGATTCGTGTGGTGCTAATCTGGCATTGGCATTGGCACTCAAGTTACAGCAGGAAGACCTACCACAGGTGAGTGGACTGATTCTACTTTCCCCTTTCCTTGATCTGACCCTGACTAGTGAATCACTACGCTATAATCAGAAACATGATGCCCTGCTGTCGATTGAAACCCTCAAAACCGGGATTCAGTATTATGTACCGAGTGCAATGGATCGTGGCGATCCGGAAATTTCCCCATTTTTTGCCGATCTCAGTGGTTTGCCACCGATGCATATACAGGTGGGATCTAAAGAAATTCTGTTGGATGATGCCACACGCTTCAAGGAAAAAGCGGAACAGGCTGGTGTCGAGGTTGAATTCAAGATATATACCGGCATGTGGCATAACTTTCAGATGTTTAGTGCCTGGTTTGAAGAGGCCCGACAAGCGCTGGCGGATCTTTCAGAATTTGCTCATCGTCTAGATCAAGACTAGAAATTTAAAAGAAGCCATAAAAAAGGTCAGCAATTGCTGACCTTTTCTGTTTAGTGATTATCTATCACTTTTTAAATCTGGCTGACCTGCGCCATCGCAGTTTCAATTGCCTGCTGTTTCGCTACATCACCCATATTGACGCCTTCAGCACGAATTACTTGCACATCAGTTACGCCAGTAAAGTTAAATACAGTTTTCAGGAAAGCTTCCTGGAAATCGACTGGGCTTTGTTCGCCATAAACACCACCGCGGCTACTGGCAATATAGACTTTCTTTTCACCTGCCAGACCCACTGGGCCATTTTCTGTATATTTAAAGGTACGTCCCGCCACACTAATGCGGTCAATCCAGGCTTTTAAAGTAGAAGGTAGGCCAAAGTTATACATAGCAGCCCCAACCACCACGATATCCGCCTGTAAGTACTGCTGTAAAATCTGTTCACCTAAAGCCGCCTGCTCAAGATTCTGACCCATCAAAATTTCAGCAGTTAAATGTGGAATCGGCTGTGCAGCCAAGTCCAGATATTCGAGCTCAACTGCCTCACCATGTTTCTGTTGAAGCTGTCCCACAATAGCTTGAGTCAACTGACGGGAAATAGAGGCATCGCCTAAAATACTGGAATCAATCTGTAAAATTTTCATTGCTTAATCTGGTCCGTTCATTGTTCGGGAATGGACATAGCTTAATAAATTTTAAATAATGAAATAATGGGTTTAAATAAAACACTTCATTGCGTATTTAGAACAATAAATTTCCAGCTTAATTTTTCTCCTTTTTTTTAATTTTTGATAAATATTACTGATTATCAATGAATTAATTTTATGTTATATTTCTGTAAATAATTAAAGCAATATTTTTCCATCTTTTAAAAACTTAGCAATGTCCCGTCCTGAAATAAGTTTACACCTTAAGAGACTTATTTTATGGAACATG
>ERZ1023241.45-NODE-45-length-62592-cov-21.723859_pt1 | contig 62592 bp, 61 predicted proteins | sample MGYA00380455_ERZ1023241 | MGnify/ENA primary metagenome ERZ1023241 (study PRJEB33173, sample SAMEA4830304) | metagenome | study: EMG produced TPA metagenomics assembly of the PRJEB25223 data set...
AAATTTGGCTCAATTAGGGGCGCTTTGCATTTCAAATCTTTGTGCAACAAAGCCCATAGAAACACAAATAAGGCCTTTTCAGTTGCCAATTTACCTTGACTTTATATTTTTAAAATTATTATTAGATTTTTTTATTAAATCTAATCAAATTTTATTTTAACGACCTTTATCCAATAAATAAGCCTCTTATTTTAAGAGGCTTATTTTTAATAAGTTATTTTTAGATTGCGACCACTTTTACAATAATAGTTTGGCTTTCTTCTTGCTCTTCGGCTAGATATAAACGCTTTAATTCTTTACTTTTAACTTTAAACTTTAAATTCTGGTAGTGAATGATGCTTGGGATCTGATCAAAATATTGACCATCTGCCTCAATTTCTTCCTGAAATAAAGGAGTACCCAGTTGATAATCTAGACTTTTTAATACGGAATACTTTACTGTGGTTTTCATTCTTACAACCTACTTTCCTTACGCACTTTATTTTTATTTTTACCACTGATCAGAGCAAGTTAAAACCATTAATTTCAAATATTGTCCAAGCATTAAGCAATCAGTTCAACAACTGCCAAACTTACGTTTGGAATACTAAAATTACAAAAATATTTTACCTTTCATCATAATAAAGAAATAATCTCACAGTTGATACAAAAGCAAAATGGGACTACATTGGAATAAAGATTACCTTCTAAGACAAAATAGACATTATGATTAAAACATGTTGTGGCCTGCTGGAACAAAGAAACATCAAGATTGCTTTTATTGAAAGTGCAAGTTCTGGCTATTTAACCAGTCAGTTTTCAATTTGCAAAAATGAAGGTGCTGAAATCTTGTTGGGTGGTCTGGTATGCTACGATCCGTCCGTGAAGATTAATGTTTTGGGAATTTCTCCGAATCTGATTAGTACCCATTCAGCCGAATCTATGCCTGTAACGGTTGCTCTGGCTGAGGCAGGTAAAAAAATGTTTCAGGAGGCGGACTGGATTATTGCTTGTACAGGCTTGCTTAAACCAGGCGTTAGTGCAACACCTGATAAACCGGAAGGTACTTTCTTCGCCGCTGTTTATGATGGTCTTCAGACTCACCAGTTCCAATATTATATTAAAGGCATACCACAGGAACGTCTCAATAAACTGGCAGCCGTCATCGCACATGACATGATTAATCTACTCAACACTTAAAGCCAAAACTGTTTAAATTAGTGCTGATCAAACTTCATTATTTCTACTGTATTTATAGTTAAATTATTTCCATAAAAGCACGTTTTTAATGAGGCCTGATCAGTGATGAAAATAAGAATTGCAGCTCTTTTGCTCGCCCTTGGCATTCCTGTATCCGCTTTCGCCACTGTCGGTGGCCCACAGAATATTGAGGTTTTGGGTTATGAAGTCAAAGACCAGAAACTTTATCTGTTGCGCCATTATCTCGATGGTCGCGGACGCCTACCTCAACTGTATTATTATAATTTTAAATCCAAAACCTCGAATCAGTTAATTCAGGTGAACTCTCTGTATATCAATCCAAAAACCAAGCAGATTGACTACGATCAGGACAGTCGTAAGTTTGAACAGGAAATTGCCAAAATTAAAAAGCGTCTGATTCCGTTAGTACCACTGAGAAAGCAAGCCATCCAGCTTAAGCTATTAAAGACCAGCAAAGGTACCGCCCCTGCATGGCATGACCCTAAACAGAAAGTCCCAAAATGGACTTATCAATATCGAGTGCAATCTGGCCAGTATAAAAGTCCTGTTCAACAAGCAGTCAGCTATAAAGCAGATTTAAGATTAAACCAGACTTATAAAGTACCGAAACAGAATAAAATACTGGTGACGGTAAAATACTTAGGCCTCCCATTCGAAACCGGTTATCACATTGAAGATCCGGCATTATTAAGTCGTTAAACCAGCTTCCATAAACAATTAGCAAAAAATAAGGCTTCATAGAGACCTTATTTTTTATGTTTAGAATATCTTTGGCTTACGCAGCAGAAGTGCGCTCAGCAATTGGAACCACTTTACGCAATTCTGGACCAGTATAATCCGCGCTTGGACGGATAATCCGGTTATCTGCACGTTGTTCCATCACATGTGCTGCCCAACCTGTGACGCGTGACATCACAAAGATTGGCGTAAACAGTTTGGTTGGAATACCCATAAAGTGATAAGCAGAAGCATGGAAAAAGTCTGCGTTACAGAACAGTTTTTTCTCACGCCACATCACTTCTTCACAACGCACCGATACTGGATACAGTACAGTATCGCCCACGTCTTTTGCCAGTTTCTCTGACCACTGCTTGATAATGCCATTACGCGGATCATTGTCTTTATAGATCGCATGACCAAAGCCCATGATCTTTTCTTTGCGCTCCAGCATGCCCAGCATTTCGCGCTCGGCTTCTTCTGGAGATTTCCAGTTTTCAATCATGTCCATTGCCGCTTCATTGGCACCGCCGTGTAATGGGCCACGTAGTGAACCAATTGCACCGGTAATACATGAATGCAAGTCAGACAAAGTTGATGCACAAACACGCGCTGTAAAGGTTGAAGCATTAAATTCATGCTCTGCGTACAGGATCAAGGAGACATTCATCACTTGCTCATGCAGCTGATTTGGCTTCTTGCCATGTAGCAAATGAAGGAACTGAGCACCGATTGAATCATCATCGGTATTTTCATCAATGCGTACGCCGTCATGGCTATAGCGGTACCAATAGCAGATAATTGCTGGCAGCGTCGCAAGAATACGGTCTGCGACATCCTGTTGCTGATCAAAGGACTGTTCAGTTTCAAGGTTGCCTAGCATCGATACGCCAGTACGCATTACATCCATTGGATGTGAATCGGCTGGAATGCGCTCAAGCACTTCTTTTAGTGCTTGTGGCAGTACACGCAAAGATTTCAGTTTTCCTTTATAAGCAGCCAACTGTTCTGAAGTTGGTAATTCACCAAAGAAAATCAGGTAAGCGACTTCTTCAAACTGACAGTTTTCTGCCAGATCCTGTACGTCATAGCCGCGATAGGTCAGGCCTGCACCACTTTTGCCTACTGTTGAAAGTGCAGTTTTTCCTGCGACTTGTCCGCGCAATCCTGCGCCAGTGAGTACTTTTCCTTCAGCCATTGTTTTAATTCTCCTGCTTGAACAGTTTATCTAATGTGTTTTCAAAGCTGTGATAATCTAAAAATTCGTATAATTCCTTACGCGGTTGCATTTTATCTAGAACATGCACCTGTGTACCATTTTCACGCACTGAGCGCATGACTTCCAGTGCCGCCTTTTGCATCGCACGGGTAGCTGATAGCGGGTAAAGTACCATGCGAATACCCTGCTCAGCCAGTTCTTCAGTGGTGTAATATGGTGTGTCACCAAATTCGGTAATATTGGCCAATACTGGGACACCAACTGCATCACATACAGTACGATACATCGTAATGTCTGTCATCGCTTCAGCAAAAATGGCATCTGCACCTGCTTCGACACAGGCACAAGCGCGGTCAATCACTGCCTGCAAACCTTCTTTCTGAAGTGCATCGGTACGTGCCATCACTACAAAGTTTGAATCGGTTTTGGCATCGACAGCTGCCTTGATCCGGTCAACCATTTCCTGTTGGGTCACAATTTCCTTATTCGGACGATGACCACAACGCTTTTGTGCAACCTGATCTTCGATATGTACAGCTGCAGCGCCAGCAGCAATCATCTGCTTAATACTGCGTGCGATATTAAATGCACCGCCCCAGCCTGTATCGATATCAACCAGCAAGGGTGTATCTACACGTTCAGTAATGCGACGCACATCTTCCAGAACATTATCTAGGCTGGTCATGCCTAGATCAGGTAGACCATAAGAATAGTTTGCAACACCGGCACCAGAGAGATAAATGGCTTTATAGCCGACCTGTTTGGCCATCATGGCAGCATAGGCATTCACTGTGCCCATAATTTGTAATGGTTTTTCGACTTCAAGCGCTTGTCTAAACTTTAAACCTGCAGACATTTGTTCTGTCATCGTCCCTTCCACAGTCTTGGCTATAATTATTGAGATTTGAGTATACCGATTTGAAACCATGATGCTATAAGCCAATAGAATAAAAACTCTAAAACTTTAGTCAAACTTTTAAGTTTTACTTGATTCACTGAATAAATTCCGCCTTCATCCGGTCCGATTGTGAAATCTGCGGATATATTTGTTATGATGAACTACCAAGTTTATATAACCTGTTGATATACCATCCTCTATGCAAAACCTTGTTCATCTGGAACCACTCGCCAAAGATCTGCCACAAACCAAACGTGGTCATGAGCGCTGCGTTGCGCTGCTGGTCTCTGCGACCGAACTGTTTCTGGAACATGGTTATGATGCAGTTTCTCTTGATGATATTGTCCAGCATGCAGGCGGTTCCAAGGCTTCTATTTACAAGTACTTTGGCAACAAAGAAGGCTTGTTTAAGGCCATTTGCGATTATCGTCGTATCAAGTTTTTTGAAGATATCAGTATTCCGATCGAGCTGATGGCTCTGGATTTTCGTAGTTATCTGGTACATACGCTGCTTAATTTTTATCATCAGATCATGCAACCGGAAAATTCAGCCTTTATGCGTCTGGTGCTGGAACAGAGTCAGCGTAATCCGGAACTCGCGCAGCATATTCATGAACGAGGCCCAGTACATGTACAAAGTGCGATTGCCACGGCTTTAGAACAAGCAGATGCGCAAGGTTTATTGCATTGCGAGAATCCGCAATATTCGGCCCAGTTATATTTTGGCATCTTGCGTAATCTGGAATGGCGGATTCTGATGGGAATTCCGGTACAGGAAGATGATCAGGAAATCGACAAATACATCAGTTATTGTGTGGATCGATTTTTAGACGGTCATCAAAAATTCTAGTTTTTTTGCATTTTTCATTGCTTATAGTATATTAGCCGATTCCGTATTTTTTCTTAAACTAACCAACAACTGATTGTTGATCGAGTTTTTCGGCAATTATTGTGGAGTAACGAATGGCTCTCCGTCACTTTCTCACCTTACGCGATTTATCAACTTTAGAACTTAACCAGATTTTGCAACGCGCAATTGAGCTTAAGCGCAAACAGCATAACAATGAAGTGTTCCAACCATTTGTTGGTAAAGTGATGGGCATGATTTTTGAAAAATCGAGTACCCGTACGCGTGTTTCGTTTGAAGCTGGCATGAGCCAATTTGGTGGTAGCGCAATTTTCCTGTCTTCACGCGATACCCAACTGGGTCGCGGTGAGCCAATTGAAGATTCTGCACGTGTGATTTCCAGCATGCTGGATATTGTGATGATCCGCACTTTCGGTCACGATATCGTAGAACGTTTTGCTTCTTATTCAAAAGTTCCAGTGATCAACGCTTTGACTGATGATCATCACCCTTGCCAGTTACTTGCTGACATGCAGACTTATCTGGAACATCGCGGTTCGATCGAAGGTAAAACTGTTGCCTGGATCGGCGATGGCAATAATATGTGTAACTCTTATATCGAAGCAGCGCACATGTGGGGCTTCAAGCTAAAAGTTGCAGCACCGAAAGGCTATGAGCCTCAAGAACAGTTCCTGTCTGAATTCGCACACTGTGTAGAACTGGTCGATAGTGCTGAAGATGCAGCAGTCAATGCCGACCTGATCGTCACTGACGTTTGGGCAAGTATGGGCCAGGAAGAAGAACAGAAAATCCGTGAAAAAGCTTTTGCAGATTATCAGGTGAATGAACGCCTAATGGATCTTGCACACCCAGACTGCCTGTTCATGCATTGCTTACCTGCGCATCGTGGTGAAGAAATTTCTGAAAACATGCTGGACCACAAAAATGCTGTGGTTTGGGATGAAGCAGAAAACCGCCTTCATGCACAAAAAGCACTGGTTGAATTCCTGTTGAATGAAAACCTGAAAAAAGACTGATTCCTTCAAAAAATCTTCACAAATTAAGCACCAATCTCTGGTGCTTTTTTTGTTTCAGCTCTTATAATCAGAATTGAAATGGCATAAAAAGTGATGCGATACAATGCAAAAAAAATATTGGACTTTGGCACTCCTGGCAAGTTTTAGTAGTGTTGCTTTACCGGTGTATGCTTCTGAATTCGACCAGTATCTCCAAGGAAAAGGCATTCTGGACAGCAAGTTTAAAATTGAGAAAAAAGCTGAGCTGAACGAGCTGCTTACCGTGCTAAGTGCGGAAGATTCCAAGACTTTACCGCTACAGATCGATCAGAATACAATCATAGAGCAGTTACAACTTACAGCCAATAAAACCACGCTTAAAGGCATGATCACGACACCTGACTTTAGCCAGTTTGAGAAAGACTTAGGCCGTAAAGAAGTTCTTAAAGTGATTCGTAATAATCTTCTAAATAACTGCCAGATCTTTTTTGAACATCGCTATCAGATCGTCAATCCTTATAAAATCGAACTTAGTCTCAGCTCCCAAACACACACTTATAATGTTGACCTCTCCCAGAAAGACTGTAATGTAAAATAATCTTGTCTAGAATCAATAAAGGCAGCTTTAGCTGCCTTTTATATTTTGATAAATTCTATTTTGGTAAATATAAACAGACGGTCAACGGATCAAACCTTGCGGCTGTAAAATAATAATTAATGCACCTAGAATGACCACGATTCCCCCAAGCAGGTCCCAACGTGAAAGGCTGACCTGATCAACGAATCTCAGCCACATCAATGCTGAGAAAATATAGATGCCCCCATAGGCAGCATAAATACGTCCAGAAGCCGCCGGATGCAAAGTCAAAAGCCAGACGAACGCAGCTAAGGCTAATGCCGTCGGAACCCATAACCACTTGCTCTTCGCCTGATTTAGAATCAGGTAGGGAAAATAACAGCCCAAAATTTCCATCAATGCCGTTAATAAAAACAGAAAAAACGTGGTTAAAAGCTTGCTAATCTGGATATCCATATATTTCGCTAAATCAGAAACTCTTTAAACCAAGAGCACATAAATTAAGGGCAAATAAAACAACAAAACCCGTGCGAACACGGGTCTGATGATGATCTATTCAATGATTAAGCTGGTTCAGCAGTCTGATCTTCGAAGACTTCAAGTTTCAGACCGACAGGCTTACCATTTTCTTTCTTCACAGAAACTGAAACGTTACCACCATTTTCAGCCAGTTCACCAAACAGGATCATTTCAGCCAGTGGTTTTTTCAGATGTTCCTGAATCAGACGCTGCATTGGTCGAGCACCCATCAAACGGTCATAGCCATTTTCAGCCATCCATTCGCGTGCGCTTTGATCCACCTCCAGCACCACTTTCTTCTCATCCAGTTGTGCCTGAAGTTCAGTCAGGAATTTATCCACGACATTTTCAATAATGGTATTCGGCAATGCCTTAAACTGAATTACACCGTCCAGACGGTTACGGAATTCTGGCGAGAAGGCTTTCTTCATCGCTTCCTGATTATCATTACTGTTGTCCTGTTCCATGAAACCAATGCTGACGCGGGAAATACTTTCCGCACCAATATTAGTCGTTAGAACCAGTACCACATTACGGAAATCGGACTTACGACCATTATTATCCGTTAAGGAACCATGATCCATGATTTGTAATAGCAAGTTGAATACATCTGGATGCGCTTTTTCAATCTCATCTAGAAGTAATACACAATGCGGATTTTTGTGAATCGCATCGGTCAGCAAACCACCTTGGTCAAAACCAACATAACCTGGAGGCGCACCGATCAGACGAGAGACTGCATGACGTTCCATGTATTCGGACATGTCAAAACGTACCAGCTCTACACCCAAAATTTTCGCCAATTGCTTGGTGACTTCAGTTTTACCTACACCCGTTGGACCTGCGAATACAAAGCTACCCACTGGCTTATCAGGCGATTTCAGACCCGCACGTGACAGTTTGATCGCAGAAGCCAAAGCTTCAATTGCTTCATCCTGGCCGAAGACTACACGTTTCAGATCACGCTCAAGGTTCTCCAGTACAGACTTGTCATCTTTAGAAACCGTTTTCGGTGGAATACGAGCAATCTTGGACACAATGTCTTCGATATTTTCAACCGTAATCAGGCTGTCGTCTTGCTCAGCTTTCAAACGGCGTTGTGCACCGGCTTCATCAATCACGTCAATCGCTTTATCTGGCAAGAAACGGTCATTAATAAATTTCGCTGACAGCTCAACCGCAGAAACCAGTGCCTGATCGTCATACTGTACATGGTGGAAATCTTCAAATTTAGATTTCAGGCCACGCAAGATATCAATTGTTTCTGTAATCGAAGGCTCATTCACATCTATTTTTTGGAACCGACGTGACAAGGCATGATCTTTTTCAAAGACCTGACGGTATTCCTGGAATGTGGTTGAACCGATGCAACGCAATGAACCATTTGCCAATGCAGGCTTGATTAGATTCGATGCATCCATGGTGCTGCCCATGCTTGAACCTGCACCGATGATCATATGAATTTCATCAATGAACAGTACTGCATCTGGTTTTTTCTTCAAGGCATTTAATAGTTGTTTTAAACGCTTTTCGAAATCACCACGGTATTTAGTTCCCGCCACCAGTGCGCCGATGTCTAGGCTATAGATTTCAGCATTTTCCAGTGGCTTAGGTGCCTTGCCATTCACAATTAACCAAGCCAGACCTTCAGCAATTGAAGTTTTACCTACACCTGGATCACCGACTAGCAATGGGTTGTTTTTGCGACGGCGGCAAAGAATTTGTGCTGCCCGCTCAATTTCTTTCTCACGGCCAATCAATGGATCTGTCTTGCCGCGTTGAGCTTCCAGATTCAAATTGGTCGTATACAGCTCTAGTGGGCCAGAATTATTGGAAGAAGCCGATTCACCATCTAGCTCTTCAATTTCTTCTTCAGACTGCACTTCGTCTTTACGTGTACCATGAGAAAGATACTGGGTTAAAGTCAGACGGTTAATCTGATGACGTTTAAGCAGATAAACCGCAAAAGAATCACGCTCAGAATACATCGCAACCAGAATATCGGCGCCTTCTACAGTACGATCACCGCCACTGGATTGAACATGGAAAATTGCACGTTGCAAAATCCGGTCAAAACTTTCTGTAGGATGAGGTGCCTGATCACTATTTTCACCGAGTTTAGGGGTATGTTGTTCTACGTACTCTTCTAATTCTTTACGCAAAACGATAATATCTGCACCACATGCTTTTAAGGCATTCACGGCAGAATCATTGTCGAGTAAAGCTAATAATAAATGTTCTACGGTCAGGAACTCATGTCTCTTTTGACGAGCCATGCTGACAGCCAAACGTAGTGATACTTCTAATTGACGACTGAGCATGCAACCCCCTTAATCTTTCGGCTCAATCTGGCAAAGTAAAGGATGACCTTGAGATCGAGCGTAATTATTGACTTGGTTCGCTTTGGTTTCCGCAATGTCTCGAGGATAGACCCCAGCTACACCTTTTCCTTCATAATGTACAGTTAGCATCACTTGTGTAGCTTGGTCAAGATTCATTGCAAAGTATTGTTGTAAAATTTCAATTACAAACTCCATTGGAGTATAGTCGTCATTCAATAACACCACTGCATACATCGGTGGGCGCTTCAGTTCAGGAGGTGCAGTCTGGACTGCAAGATCAGCGTCATCATCGTGAAAAGGCTCGTCTGTTAAACGCGGGCTAATATGCCAATCAACCATGCCGGACTCGTAAAAAGAATTTTTGATCTCACTTAAACATTTTGGACGTTTATTGCTTGGCATACGATTTCTATTTCACACTTAATTTGCATTTGCTTCAGTTTTTGGAATCTCTGACAGGACTGTTGACTGGCTTTCAACAGCTTTCCCCTGATCCCAGCTAAAACGGCGAATCACAGGCTTAGCCCCTGAGAGACGCACTTCAATAAATTCTGGTTTGAAGCCTTTAGGCATGGTCCAGCGACCAGTCAAACGTTCATAATTGTCGAAATTAAAGTTTTTATCTTCAAGCGGCACGACCAGAATTTCAGTACCCTTAATCAAACGTAGCTCCACTGTACCAGAGGCGCGATTTTTGCCCGGGCTGACCTGAATCAGATCAATCTGGTATTCGAAGGCATTATCAGGCAAGGCTTTAATCCCCAGATGTTGAACTGTCAGCGCCAGACCACCGCGTTGACGCAAGATCTCGCGGTAGATCGTACCAACGCTTTCAGCCTGCTCCTGGGCATCACGCGCCTTATTTGCAGCCAGATAAAGATCATTGGCATTACTAACGGCCAAATCACGTTCCTGAACCGCTGTATTCAGAGATTTATTCAGTGTTTCCAGACTAGTTTTCTGTTTTTGTACCACTTCAACCAGTTGTTCTGCATCCGCCTCAAAGCCCACCGCAGTCAAACCTTGCCGATGCCCGACCGTATAGCCCAGCAAGCCACTACCCAGAATCAACACAGCAGCACCGATTACCAAAGGTGTATTGCCTTTCATCAATGGTTTCTTTGTAGATGGTTCCTGGATCGTCATGTTTGACTCATTATTCGGCATTTTGATCTCTGTATACTTTGTTCAAGACACACATTTAAATCCAAATCTAAATGTGTGTGAAGTTCTAATACGTTTTTTATGGTAATAAACCAATATTATTCAAGCCTGCATTTTCTGCAAAGCCAAACATCAGGTTCATGTTCTGTACTGCCTGACCAGCTGCACCTTTAACTAGATTGTCCTGAGCCACCAGAATCACCAGCTTGGTTGGTTGTGGTTTGTATAGTGCAATACGCAACTGGTTAGCACCACGCACCGAACGGGTTTCTGGTGAACTGCCTGCTGGCATTACATCAACAAACTGTTCATTGGCATAGAACTGCTCGTACAGTGACTGCAAGTCAACTGCCTGGTCTGCTTCAGTCAAGTCGATATAAATCGTTGATAACATGCCACGAATCATCGGTACCAGATGCGGCACAAACAAGATATGGTCAAATACGCCTTTTTGACCTGAAATGTTTTCCAATGCTTCTACGATTTCAGGATGGTGACGATGGCCTGCAACGCCATAAGCCTTAAAGTTATCAGCATTTTCAGAATAGATCATGCCCAGGCTTGCTTTACGACCTGCACCTGATACGCCTGATTTCGCATCGATAATAATGCTTTCTGGTTTTACCAAGGCTTCGTTTGATTTCAATACGGGTGCCAGACCAAGCTGAACCGTCGTTGGATAACAGCCCGGATTACCAATCACACTCGCCTGTTTGATCTGTTCACGATTAAGTTCAGGCAGACCATAAACAGAATCTTTTAATACTTCTGGGCAAGCATGTTCCATGCCATACCATTTTGCGAATTGTTCTAGATTTTGCAAACGGAAATCCGCTGCAAGGTCAATTACCTTGGTATTAGCTGCAATAAGTTCTTCAGCATGTTTCATGGCAACGCCATGTGGTGTCGCGAAAAATACCACATCACATGATTTTAAAAGATCAAGGCTGAGGTCAGAAAATTGAAGATCCGTATGTCCGCGCAGACTCGGGAACATATCGTCAACACGACGGCCTGCTTCAGTACGTGATGTCAGTGCTTTAACTTCTACATTCGGATGTCGCAGTAATAGACGTAAAAGTTCAACGCCTGTATAACCTGTACCACCCACAATACCCACTGAAATCACGATGATTACCTCAAACTAGATGTTTCCTTTATGGGCTGTAGTATGACAGGAACTTGAGGTTTTCTAAACTGTTTCACTAGGGATTGATGGTTTTTTTATTTACGCTTCTATTTTGAGTGTTTTTAAAAACTTTAAGAGAATTATATCTTTTGCTTAGACTATTTAGAAGTAAGTAAATACTATCTTCGTTCCTCTAAAGATATTCTTAAGCTGCCCACCAATATGGCATGACAGTATTTTTCAGAATTTTGCGGTGAGTTAAATAGTTTGGATCATGCTTTGCCACTTCCGCCCAGAAACGAGCACTATGGTCAAAATGCCGGGTATGGGCCAATTCATGCACACATAAATAACGCACGATATTTTCAGGAAACAGAATGATGCCACTATTTAGCATGATGTCATGTTTGGCAGAACAACTGCCCCATCGTGTTTTCGGTTGGCGAACATTACAAATGTTAAATGATAATCCTGTTTCTTGGCTTACTTTGTTCAGATAAACAGGCAACTGTTCTTTAGCATAAGAAATGGCAAAGGCTTTTAAATAAGTTTCAGGATGACGGTCACTGATCGATAGCTGTAATAATTTAGCATCAAAAACAAAGTTCTGCTTTTGACTTTGATACACGATCTGGATTGGCTGAGCCTGATCGAAAAGCTGCAATTCTGCTGGTAAAGATCTATCAATACTTTGATTTTTTTCCTGCTGCAATTTCCATGTTTTCAGTAGCCAGCTTTCAGCTTGATCAATAAAATTCTGAATCTGTTTTTTGCTACAAAATACAGGTGCGGTTAAACGGATTTGATCACCTTCTACACGCAGTCTGAGACGTGTTGAGCGAACATTTCGGGTGATTTGAATTTCTGGCAGGTCGTTTAGGGTCATTTTTATATTTAATCGTTATTTTACTAATCCTCCTCGATCCCCCTTTAATAAAGGGGGAAGTTCAAACTTATAGAAGTTTCGAGGAGCTTTATCAAATTAAAGACTTTTCCCTCCTTTGAAAAAGGAGGGTCAGAGAGGATTTCTTAAATCGCTGTACGCTCTTCAATACCATTATTGGTCGCAACAATCGCAATATCCGCTTTATTGATCGCGAAAATACCGTTACATACGACGCCTGGAATGTCATTAATCGTTTTTTCCAGCTCAAGCGCATTCAGAATATTCAGGTTATGCACATCCAAAATAACATTTCCATTATCAGTCACTACACCTTCACGGTAAGCAGGATCACCACCTAATGCCACCAACTTACGTGCGACCGCTGAACGTGCCATTGGAATCACTTCAACAGGTAGTGGGAAATCACGACCCAACTGCTCTACCCATTTCGAATCATCGACGATACATACGAATTTTTTCGCAATCGACGCCACGATTTTTTCACGTGTAAGCGCAGCACCACCACCTTTGATCATGTGCATATGACGGTCAATTTCATCCGCACCATCGACATAGGCATCCAGACCACCTACGCTATTCATATCGACAACTTCAATGCCTAATTTTTTAAGGCGTTGTGCAGTGGCTTCAGAACTTGCAACTGCAGCTTCCAATTGAAGTTCAGGCAAAAGTTCGATTAAGAAGTTAACAGTACTCCCAGTACCGACGCCTAAAATGCCCCCTTTTGGTAAGTGCTTTAACGCAGCTTTTGCTGCAGCTTGCTTTTTCTCATCTTGGGTTGCATATAGACTCATGACATCACTCAACTATTTTGGACTTTCGCAGTATTTTTAAACCGCAAAGCCGCGTGGTTTGTTACAATAAGTGCTTATTTTAAACTGTTAGATGGAAAATTAACATGCTGTCTCGTTTGGTTCGACAAATTTTACAAGCAACTGTGTACGATGTTGCAATCGAAACCCCACTCGAAGCAGCGCCACGAATTAGCGAGCGCTTAAATAATAACATTCGCTTTAAACGTGAAGATTTACAACCGGTTTTTTCATTCAAGCTACGCGGTGCCTATAACCGTATTAGTCAATTACCGAAATCACAACTCGAACGTGGCGTTATCACAGCTTCAGCAGGCAACCATGCCCAAGGCGTGGCGCTGTCAGGGGAAAAGCTGGGGATTCGCGCGATTATTGTGATGCCAAAGACCACGCCCGACATTAAAGTCCAAGCAGTAAAACGTTTAGGGGGTGAAGTAGTATTACATGGTGATTCATTTGATGTTGCCAATAAATATGCGATTCAACGTGCCCAAGAAGATGGCATGACCTTTATTCCACCTTATGACGATGAACTGGTGATGGCCGGTCAAGGCACCATTGCCAATGAAATTTTGCGTCAATGGCGTGATGTAGAATATGTCTTCGTTGCTGTTGGTGGTGGTGGTCTGATTGCCGGTGTTGCAGCTTACTTAGGTGATGTTGCACCGCATGTCAAAGTGATTCCTGTAGAATATGAAGAATCTGCATGTTTAAAAGCCGCTTTTGATGCAAATGACCGCGTAATTTTGCCATCAGTGGGTTTATTTGCCGATGGTACTGCTGTGGCACAAATCGGTGAAAAACCATTTGATGTGATCCGTTTACAAAAATCAGATAACTCTGGCCCGATCGTAGAACCAGAAGTCGTACTGGTCAATACCGATGAAGTCTGTGCAGCAATTAAAGATACTTATGATGAATGCCGTAGCATCGTAGAACCGTCAGGTGCAATGGCATTGGCTGGTATCAAAAAATATGTAGCGGAACACGGCATTCAAGGCAAGAATATCGTATCGATTGTTTGCGGTGCGAACATGAACTTCGACCGTCTGCGCTATATTGCCGAACGCACCGAGCTGGGCGAACGCAAAGAGGCCATCTTTGCCGTAACCATTCCAGAAGAAAAAGGCTCATTCCTGAAATTCTGTCGCGCCCTTCAAGGCCGTAATATCACCGAGTTCAATTACCGCTCTAGTGATGCTTCTGCAGCTCAGGTCTTTGTCGGCATCAGCCTGAAAAATGGCGAGAAAGAACGTCAGGAAATCTATGAAAACCTGAAATTCGACTACGACATTGATGATCTGTCTGATGACGAAGTTGCAAAACTACATATCCGTTACCTGATTGGCGGTCATGCCGATATTGAAAATGAACGCCTGTTCCGCGTGGAATTCCCGGAACGTCCAGGTGCCCTGCTAATGTTCCTGGAACGTCTTGGCCCAACGCATAACATCACCTTGTTCCATTACCGTAACCACGGCGCTGCAGAAGGTCGCGTACTGGTCGGTCTGGAGGCAGAAGATGCCCAGCAGAATCCAGATGGTTTGATTGAGACATTGGAAAGCATTACTTATCCATATGAAGAAATCACCAACAACCTAGGTTATCAGCGTTTCTTGAAATAATTAGTTTGATATAAACCGCCTTTCGAGGCGGTTTTTTTATGTCCAGCTAAAAAAATGTATGAAGTATTTATGTAAGGCCAGATAGCTGAAAACTATAAAAATCTTTAAGATACGTACTTAGACATGAACTGATTTGAAATAAAAAGATTTAGGGAAATATGCATGGCTTTATTTGCAGTCATTGGGCTGGGTAGCTTCGGTGCAACAGTAGCGACTCAACTGATCAGCCTGAAACATGATGTGATTGGAATCGACCTCGATAAAAAATATGTGGAAAATATTTCCGATCAGCTTACCCATGCGGTGATTGCCGATGCAACCGATGAGCATGTCCTGGATGAACTGGATATCCAGCGCTGTGAAGCAGTCGTAGTCGCGATTGGTGAAGATATTGAAGCCAGCATTCTGTGTGTACTGCATCTAAAAAATATGGGTGTAAAGAAAATCTGGGCCAAAGCCAAATCTAAAGCCCACCATATGATTTTGACTCATCTGAACGTCGAAAAAATTATTCACCCTGAAGAAGATATGGGCGTCCGTGTGGCACAATCACTCAGCTATCCGATGGTTAGCCGTTATATGTCACTTGAAGATGATCATTATATTGTCAAGATCGAGATTCATGCCGATCATCATGACACTCCCTTACACCAGTTAATGAGTCAGGTTCCCGAAATTAAAGTTCTTTTACATAAACGCGGCACTGAAATACAACATATCGTAGATCTTGAGCTGCTACTTAAGGAAGGTGACATTCTGGTGGTCGAAGGATTACTAGAGCCTCTACGCCGTTTGTCCAAGCATTTTAAGGCCATATGAAAAGCTCAAATTTAAACCAGAACAGGATTGTCAATCTCAGTCCACCGAGTCTGCTGGCCTTAGGTTTTCTCGGACTGATTTTTATTGGTTCTTCATTACTGATGCTGCCCTTTGCGCATCAAACTGAAATCAGCTGGTTAGAAGCGATTTTTACAGCAACTTCTGCAGTGACAATTACCGGGCTATCTGTGGTCAATGTTGGTGAAGCTTATACACCCTTTGGGCAGGTCGTGATTATGTTCCTGCTGCAATGTGGTGGCCTCGGTTTTATGACCTTTGCCATACTCGCTTTTATGAGCCTGTCACCTAAACTTGGTTTAAGACAGCAAGTGATGGCACAGGAATCTATTGGCCAGACCAGTTTGAAGAAAGTCAGTTTTACCATTAAAGCGGTATTCCTATATTCCCTGTTTTTCGAAGCCATTGGCACCCTAATTTTAACCATGGCGTGGCTGGAAGATTATCCTTTTGGTGAAGCACTGTTTTATGCGGCTTTTTATAGTGTTTCTGCGTTTAATAATGGAGGATTTTCCCTTTTCCCCAATAGCTTGATGAGCTTTTCCGGCCAGTATTTCGTGACCTTTACGATCAGCATGCTGTATATCATTGGCGGGATCGGTTTTCTGGTTCTGATGGATGTAAAACAGAATAAAAGCTGGCGCAAGCTTAGCCCGAATAGCAAGCTGATTCTAACGACGATTATGGGCCTTAACCTGAGTGCTTTTATTGTACTCTGGCTATTAGAAGCCTCTAATCCACAGACTTTAGCGCTGATGAGTGTAGGTGATCAGGCACTCAATGCCTGGTTCCATGCCACAGTTCCCCGCTCTTCGGGTTTTTATAGTCTGCCCATGGACCAGATGAGCGATGCCTCAAGTCTAGTCACCATTTTTTTAATGTTTATTGGTGGCGGTTCCTTAAGTACGGCGGGTGGAATTAAAGTTGGTACGTTTATTATTGTGGTGATCAGCGTAATCAGTTTTCTACGCCGTGAAGATGAAATTCGCTTGTTCAATCATTCTATTTCTGAAAAAACCACTTTTAAGGCTTTAGCGGTTGTGTGTATTACCGCAGGTCTGGTCATGACCGGTTTTATGAGTTTACTCATTCTAGAACCCGATCATGATTTTTTAGATTTACTGTTTGAGGCGGTTTCTGCCGCCTGTACAGTTGGATTAACACGTGGTGTTACTGGAGAATTGCAACCAGCGAGTTTAATCATTCTGATGCTGATGATGTATGCGGGTCGTCTAGGACCTTTGACCCTTGCCTATTTAATTGCAACACCGAAAAAGAGCCGTCTTAAACATCCGCCTTCAGAAATTCAGATTGGTTAAGATTTAAATGAATTCACATAAGCAAAAAACCACGCATAAGCGTGGTTTTTTACATGAAACAGATTAGTACCAATTCATTAAGGATACACCCAAGCCCACATAAGTTGCACGGTGATTATAATCAATCAGACTTTCACCATAACCATCAAAGAGCTGGAATTGACCGCGTAGACGCCCACTGATCGGAAATGACCAGTCGAACTGGACTGCACCACGATTATCATCACCACCTTTAAGTGTATGACGCAACATTAAGGAGAAATCGTGGGCATTATGACGATAAAATGCAGTTAAATCCCCACGTCCGATATAGTTTTTAATCTCGGGATTATTGTCATCAGCCCGGTCTTCTTCAATACGATACCAAGGGCGCAGCATCATGGCGAAGTTGTCTTTTTCAAAACCGAGATTCAGCATTACCCGGTTCCAGCTACGAGATAATGGATCGGAACGGCCATTAGACTGGTGATTAAGCGTCAATCCCAGCATACGCCAGTTTAAACCAAACAGATCATAATTAGTACGGAAGATCAGGCTTGCTTCAGGCTCATAATTGGTCTCACGAAATGGTCGGGACTCTTCCGAGTTATATACCTGCCAGCGTGAAGACTGGGTATAACCCAGCCAGAGATCCCCGTTATCACCCAGAATATTTTCAACCGCCTTGGTTTTTAAAGATAACTGGAATTTCCCCTCAATCGAGGTCAAATTCTGGTCTTCTTCAACCGTGTTATTCGGGTTTTCACTTTGCGGAAACTCGTTTTTCTTGGAAGTCCAGAATCCTGGCATCAGATAAATCGGCTGATAGGAACGGATATTCCAGGTACCCAGTTTACTTTCTGGCGACAATTCCCAACGGCTATCCAGCAAGGATAAAGCCGGAGTCAGCTTTGATCCTTCTGAAGCATAGATATTGGAAACGGTTTGTTCAATTTTTGCTTTGAGGTTATCAGGTTCGGGCGCAATTTCTATGGCTGCACGCCGTTCAGAAACAATATCTGGCTTACTATCGGCCGGTATTTTAAATACCGCATCATAACAGGCCAAGCGTTCTGAATTGGTTTCAACCGCAGAGCAAGCCTCCGCCGTTGCCGGCATCGGACTACTCGCTACAGTTTTATCTTCCGCATTAACTTGCGTCCCAACTACACAGCCAAGCAAAACGCCCAGCTGCAAAGTTGAGCGCTTAATAGAATTAAGCGCCATCCTCTATCCTCATTGTTTTTATTTATTGAACTTGCTGAATTTTAAAGCCGAGTTGTTCTAAAGTTTCTCGTTTGGCAAATGGCGCAACCACCGCTTTTGAAGCTTGCTGTTCAACCAGATAAGTCTGTGCGACACGTTTCAAATCATCTAAAGTGACATGCAACAAACGTTCCCGAAGCTGTTTACGGAATGCTGGCGTACGTTGATGCAGGTAGGCATAACAGGCAGTAATCGCTTCACCTGCTGGTGACCCCGGTTTGTCCATACTGGCAATTAAACCCAAGATGGCTTCTTCCAGCTGATGCGGTTGTTGAGGTGCGTTAAGCAACCATTGGATACTTGCATCAAAGTCCTGGAAAGTCTCTGCTAAGCGTGGATCGCGGTAACTATAGAAGCGGAAAGAACATGCATTTCCGTCATAGCTTGCGCCACCACCATAAGCACCGCCTTTTTCACGGATTGCGCTATGCAGATAACCATTACGCAAGTAGCCTGCCAATACCATCAAGGCAGCAGCATCAGGATGTGAGACTTCAACCGCAGGATAAGCTGCTGCACAGAACTGCACATTGGTTTGAATCAACCAGGCTTCATCATTGCCATGATTAACTTTTTCAACCTGAGTCAATTCTGCAGGTGCAGTATTCACTTCCAGTTTGTCCCACACGTTTTGAATTTCTTCAATCAGACGCTCAGACTGCTGTTCTTCACACACCAACAGGAATTGTTTTGGTGCTTGTAGCAAGACTGTATGAATGCGTTTTAATTCCTCAATCATGGCGTCATAAGCTGCTGTATCTTTTTCAGCCTGATTGACCAAGTTAATCAGCCAGTTCAAGGCACCCAGACCGGTATTATGATAATCACGCAAGGCTAGAGCGCTATGCTGACGTGATGCCACTTGCATCGCATAGCTATGACCAGAACCGGAAATACGTGATTGCCAGCGAGTTTTACGTTGTTGTAATAACTCAATAATACGGCCTTTTTCATCAAAGCGTAGCTGCTCAAAACCGATCTTTAACAGACGGATCGCATCTAGATGGCTGGCCAAAGATTTAGTCGTTAAAGTTAGCCACGCACTGATCTTGTTTTTGTCATCCACTTTAGAACGCAATGAAGCGCCCATGCCCAGACCACCACTGACTGCTGTTTGCAGTTGCTGAAATTGCAGGTAATCATATTCACTCGCACCAACTTCACCCATTAAAATAGACAACAGGTTGAAATACGGTGATTGCACCACTTCATCTGGAATTTTCACCAATACCTGTGGGTAATAAATCCCATTGGTACCTGCATGATAAAGATTCAACGGCGTATCTACGCGGTTACAGATAATCTCACGCAACTGGCCTTGAACAATCTGCAATTCCGCAGGCACATCTTCCAGACCCACTTTAGGTAACAAGTTCAAGTCATCCGGTGTATCCTGACGAATTTTTAATGCTTCAGTTTGGGCATTGATCTCTGCTTTTTGCTCTTCAGTTAAAGCTTTACCAATTTCAGCCAGACGTGCTTTTTCTTCTTCCGCTTCCTTGGTAGATTTGCTTGCATCCGGAACCAGAGTCAGTTGAACACGGTGCGGGTTATCTAAAAGATGTTCTTTGATCAGATTCGACAGCCACATTGGATCTTGCAATTCTTCTTTTACTGAAGCAATTGCAGAGTCCACATCCCAGACTTCTACCGGATCACGATGGTGAATTGCACTGCTTAAACCGCTCAAGATCAGGCTTAGACCATACGGTGTACCATCACCATTGATTTCACGCTGATGCAGCTCAATCTGATGCAGGATTGCATCCACTGCCTGTTGATCAACCGGTTTAGAGGCAACATCTTCCAGAACTTTGAAAACTCCGTTTTTGAATTCTTCAGCATGTTCAGGGTTTGAACCTTGAACCGCGCAGTAGAAGGTCATTTCAAAGTTGGAATCATCTACGCCCATGAATGGGCCAGTTGACTGTGCATAACCACAGGTTTCCAAGTAATGACGTAAGGGAGATGCTGAATCTTCCAGCAAAATCCCTTCTACCAGGCGCAAGCCTAAACGTAACTTGATATCACTCGCTTCTGGCAATAACCATGACAATACGTGATAAGTCTTGTCCTTCAGATCTTCCCCATCAACTGCATAGGTTTCTGTCACATTGAGTGGCGCAGTTAAACGGGTTTCTGGTGTTGAATAAAGTGTTTCACCTTTTTCAAATTTAGACAGTGCCAGATTTTCAAACTGTTCCTGTAACTCAGCAGCAGATTTATTGCCAAAGGTCATAAATACGGCATTACTTGGGTGGTAATGCGTTTTATAAAAGTCCACCAGCTCTTCATAAGTCAGGTCTGGAATATCTTTAGGATCGCCGCCTGAGTTGTAGTGATAAGTGGTGTCCGGGAATAAGTGATGCGCCAAAGTATGATAAAGCTGATCTGAAGGTGAGCTCATTGCCCCTTTCATTTCATTAAATACCACGCCTTTATACACTGGCTCGCCATTTTCCAGCTCAATACGGATACCTTCCTGAGCAAAATCCAGCGGATTCAGGTTCGCAGCAAAGGCCGCATCCATATAAACTTCTAATAAGTTCTGGAAGTCTTTATCATTTTGAGTTGCGAATGGATAAGCCGTCCAGTCTGCCGCTGTAAAGGCATTCATAAAGGTATTAAGCGAACGGCGAATCATCAAGAAGAACGGATCACGTACCGGGAATTTTTCTGAGCCGCACAGTGCAGTATGTTCCAGAATGTGCGCTTCACCTTTCGAATCCATTGGCTGAGTGCGAAATGCAACAAGAAAAACATTTTCATCATGATTGGTCGCCAGATGATAATGGGTGGCGCCAGTCACTTTATGCTTATATTCAGACACTAAAATGTCTAAAGCTTCAACATGTTGTTGACGTACCAACTGAAACGCAGGATGTACAGTTTGAGAAATGGTTTCAGTGACATCTACAGTCATGCGATCTCCTAATGCTTAAATTAAAAAATTATTATTCGCATTATAGCTGTAGTTGTTTGAATTATTCACGCAGAAAACCGAGGATTTTGATCGAATTAAGTAAACCTGATCATCTGATTTTTAAATGATCAGGTTTGGCAATGATCTCTAGATCATATACTTGAAATAGTTATAACTCGGGTGGTTTTCAACAAAGACATAATTCTGTTTTTGATAGAAACTGGCGGCCAGTTTGGTATCGGTCTGTAAACAAAGTGCTGAATAAAATGGTCGTGCCAATTGCTCCAGATAAGCCAGAAGCTGTTTACCTACACCATGTTGACGATATTTTGGATGCACATAGAAACGACGTACTCGGCCGATTCTTTCCTCAATACCGTTATCACCCCATTGCTGGTTTAAGCCGCCACAGGCAATCAGCTTATTGCCATCATAGGCACAGGCCAGAAATTCATTATTTTGACTGAAACAGTTTTTTCCAGTGCGGTATTCTTCAATTAACTTATCAATCAGGTCATAACCTTCTTTACGCGCCAGTGTCGCTAAAGTGTCAATCTGATCAGGGAGTTGCTCGGCTGTTACAATCTTAATATCCATATACCCACACTGTTTTAGATGATTGTTCAAATGTCGCACCAGTATAACTGCTTGGTACTCTAATCTTATAAATAAAATCCAACCTTTAAATCAATGCCTGTACTCTCCACCGTTTAAAAATAAACCAATTCTTAGACCAAAGATTCAAGCTGAATAAGTTACAGTATTTTTTAAAGTATTCTGAAAATGTTTCAGTGAACTACAGCAAACCCGAGCAATCGTGTAAACTTAGCACTTTCATTTTTAATGTGATATTTGAATATGTCTACTGTTGACCTTTTTGCGATTGGCAATGCGCTGATTGACCAGGAATTTAAAGTTTCTGATGAGTTTTTAACTGCACATCACTTGCAAAAAGGCACCATGCAACTTGCGGATGGTGAAGCTCAGGCTACTCTGTATCAAAATTTAAAAGCAACTCAAACCTATAAAGGTCAGGCTTCAGGCGGTTCAGCAGCCAATACTACGGTTGCATTTGCAGCTTTGGGCGGCTCTGCATTCTATGCCTGCCGTGTCGGTGATGATGATCTGGGGCATATCTATCTGCATGGCTTAAATGAAGCTGGCATTAAAACTACAACCCAATCGATCAGCGAAGGTGTAACTGGCACCTGTATGGTTCTGGTCAGCCCAGATTCTGAACGTACCATGCATACCTATTTAGGTATTACTGCTGAACTCACAGATAAACAGATTGATTTCCAGCCATTAACAACCGCTAAATGGCTCTATATCGAGGGCTATTTATCCACTTCAGAAACAGCGCGTCAGGCCGTAAAACAGGCGCGTGAAATTGCCAAAGCCAATGGGGTTAAAATCGCATTTACCCTTTCTGATCCTGCCATGGTGCAATATGCTCGTGCCGGTCTGGATGAAATGATTGCAGATGGCGTTGATCTCTTGTTCTGCAACCAGCAAGAAGCATTGATGTATACCGAAACAGATACCATCGAAGCAGCTCTGGCTAGACTCAAGGAATTAAGTCAATACGTTGTCATTACAATGTCAGCTGATGGTGCGCTTATTTCCACTAATAGTGAAACCTTTACTGTACCGGGTCGTGCTGTAACTGCAGTGGATGCCAATGGTGCTGGCGATGCTTTTGCGGGTGCTTTTTTATATGCACTTAACGCAGGTCTTGGCTTAAAAACAGCAGCAGAACTGGCAATTTTAGTGTCTAGTCAAGTGGTAGCACAATTTGGTCCACGTCTGGCTGTTTCAGAATACACAGCATTATTAAAAGATGTTCTTAAGGAATGTGCTTAATGTTAAAAATTTGCATGACTGACGATATTCCAGAGCGTGAAGCGCGCTCTTTCGAACTTCCAAATGGGGATACAATTTTTATCACCCAGCGTGATGGTTCGTTTTATGCTTACCAGAATCTTTGTCCACATTTACAGGTAGAACTGGAATTTCTGGAAAACCAGTTTCTGGACCGTGATCAGGAGTTTATTGAATGCTCTACTCATGGTGCGCTGTTCGTAGTCGAAAGCGGTGAATGTATTTCTGGACCTTGCCAAGGTCAATCACTTGAAAAAGTTGATATTACCGTGCATTCTGATGGCGGAATTTATCTTTCAGAATAATAGCTAAAACGGATTTTGCCATGCCTGAGTTTTTACTTGACTATAACCTGATGCCATTTCATCTCAGTTTATTGTTCATCATTCTGCTTGGTATGGCAAAAACAGTTGCCTTCTATTTTAAGCTTAAACCCAGTCAACTCCTGAAACGCATTTCCCCATATGACTTTCAGAATGTTGAATGGCTAAATGTTAAATTTTCCAAAACCCTGATTGTTTTTTTCTTCCTGATGAATTTTAGCTTTGCCGGCTATTTGCTTCAGTTTCTGATCTATTCACAGGAATATCATTTCTTACCTGCCTATTACATCATTCTACCGGCATTGATCATTGCGATTTTCTTTACCGTATTTATGATCCATTGTCTGGATCAGGTCATTCCACCTAAATATAAAAAGAATGATGTAAACCTGCTAGGCCGTTTAGCCACAATTTCGAGCGGCAATGCCCGTCCCGGTTTTTCTGCCCAAGCGCGAGTTCGGGATGAGTATGGTCAATTGCATTATGTTCAGGTCGAACCTGAATTTGGCGAACTGGAATTTCAGTCTCAGATTATTTTAATCCGTCTTAGAAAATCGCATTATGTGGCCAAGAAGATCTGTAAATCCAACCGACTCTTTAGCTTGAATCTGGAAGAAGCTTAAAGAATTCAATAGAAAAAATCCCGGCTAAAAGTCGGGATTTTTTATTGGATAGATTTATTTATTTTTTAAACAAGCCTGAGACCATATTCAATACATTCTGAATATCATTATTGGCTTCCTGCTTGCTGGTTTGCTCACCTTGTGGTGTCAGTGAATCAATAATCTGCGGCAAGACCTGAGAAATGGCGCTATAGACATCCTGTTTAGGCGCATGGGTCTGTTCTGCGACCTGTTCTACTTCCTGGTCATCAAACAGGTTTTGTACCTGCTGCGGATCAACATTGGCATTTTCACCCGGGCCAGTAGAGACCCAGTCATCGACCTGGCTATTTAAACCTTGTCCTTTGAGTTTGTCCAAGGCTCCTTGCAAACCGCCCTGTTTCTGAATCCAGGCCAAGACCAGGGGCAAGACAGCAATCAATAAAGTCTTTGTCGTTGAACTGCCACCCGGTCCAGAACTCGGTCGAGCGGAAGATTGGCTCCCACCTCCGAGCTGACTGAGTACAGAACCTAAAATTGCACCTAGACCATTTTGCTTGTTTTGCTGTTGTGAGTTTTGATGCTGCTGATTTGGATTCTGGTTTTGCTGACTGGCATTATTGATATGACCCAATACTGATCCAAGAATATCTGCCAATCCCCCTTGCTGGGATGAACGCTGCTGGGATTGCGACTGGTTATTTCCCAAGGCTTGCTTGGCCAGCATTTCTACAATACTACTAAGATTGGTCATAACTCATTCCTGTATACGACTTCTCTACAGAATAGAGTCTGGGCTCCTATTTTCCATGCAGGATTTTGTTAATATTTGCAATACCGATATAAGTCCTTCCTAGCTTTCCAATTTTACCAGCGATATTTATCCCAGTTTTCAGGGTTAGCCCAGAATTTAGAGTTAAACCAATCCGGCACATGTTTATAAGTCAAAATATTGAATTGCCAGAGTGCAAAATCCGCCCCATGAACCGTCTTGTCAATCAACTGGGTCAGACCTAAAGACCTGAGCAGTTTTTCATCCTGCAAGCGACTCACCACCACCAGACGTTTTGCAAATAAATCACGCATTTTAACCAGAATTTGACTCTTCTGCTGTTCTGGCAATGCTAAGGTTTCAGGAGTGTCCAACATCACTACTGCCAGGTCATAACGCTGTTGAAAAGGCAGATTTAAAACCTCAGATACGTTAAAATAGTGCCATTGAATAGTTTGCTGAAACTGAGATCGGGTCAAATCCTGCCCGATACAAATAGCAGTATAAATTGGCTGTTCCTTGGCGAAATCGTCTAGCATTGAAGTGATGACATTCTGTTCAGCCATGACTGCATCCTTATGATTTAATTGAGTAATTTTTTATGGAACTTCAGGGCATTTGCCATAAAATGCACGTCGGTCTTACAGACCTTAGTGTAACTGATCAAAATACCCAGCGGGCAAACGTTGAATACAAATTAATATTAGATGGATCAGAAATTAACCTTCCATTCCAGTTAGGTCAGGAAATCGAGATCGAATGGACAGGAAATATCTATTGTGTTTCTTGCGGCAAAAAAACTTCTAAATCATTCTCACAAGGCCACTGTTTTAGATGTTTTAAAACTAAAGCGTCATGTGATATGTGCATCATGAAACCGGAAACCTGCCATTATCATTTAGGTACCTGCCGGGAAGATGAGTTTGCACAGAATGTCTGCTTCCAGCCACATATTGTTTATCTGGCCAATTCTAGTGCATTGAAAGTCGGAATTACCCGGATCAATCAAATGCCGACTCGTTGGCTGGATCAAGGTGCAACTCAAGCCCTTCCTATCATGAAAGTAGGTTCTCGCCGTCTTTCCGGTAAACTGGAAGTGATGTTTGGTACTCAGGTCGCAGATAAAACCGACTGGCGTAAATTACTCAAAGGTGAAGCGGAACCTTTAAACCTGATTGAAGTTCGCGATCAGCTGATTGAAGAATTTACACCGAAAATTCAAACCATTCGTGAAGAGTTTAATCAGAATTTGCAGTTTAATGAGAATATTGAAGTTTTGGATAAGGAATTACCACGTGAGTTCATCTATCCGGTAGAGCAATATCCAGAAAAAATCAAATCTCACAATCTGGACAAAACTCCAGTGATCCGAGGCAAATTGCAAGGAATTAAAGGTCAATATCTGATTCTGGATACGGGTGTGATTAATATCCGTAAATATACAGGTTATGAGCTAATTTTCCGGGCAGAATAACTTTAAAAGAGCGAGATATAACATCTCGCTCTTTTATACCTCACGAGTCACTAGCCTATAATGTAATTCTGTTCGGTAAGTGGTGATTGTTGAAAATCTTGAATTGAATAGAAGATTGGACTGCTTTGAACAGATTGGTCACCGAGTAATGTAGGCTCTTCTAATAAAGGATTAATAACAGTCTCTTCAGGCGGTGTTTGAATATCTTCTAAGAATAAAGCCAAATCAATATATGATTCCGGATTTACCTGTCCACTGCTTTCAGTTGGTTCTTGCTGCTCAATTGCCACAGTAAGAAGCTCTTCAAGTGAAACCTGTTGTTCTTCTATTATTGGAAAATTAAGCTTAGCCACAGAAATACTTTCACTACGGTCGCCTGCAGCATTTTCCGAATACAAAGTTATAAACCCGCCTTGAGCAATCGGATTCTCAATACTCCATTCACCGTTTGCATTTGCATAAGTAACATATTCCAGACCATAAGCAAGAATCACAATTTTTCCATATGGCATCGCTTGACCTGCAAGTTGCTCATCATTTTCTAAAACTGTTGGTACAACAGGTTCAAACACTATATAAATTGGTTGTTCCGGCTCTTCAATAGGCAATTGTGGCTCAGGAAATACCATAGGAATCGCCAATGCAATTATCTCAGATCTAAGACCTAAATCATTTACTGCATACAACTCTAAAGTTCCCCCTTGTGCAATTGGATTAAGCATTGACCAATTGCCTTCGTGATCAACACTCGCTGTATATTCATGACCATTTGCCGTCACAACAATCTGTGTATAAGGTGTTGCCTTACCTGATAGATATTCACCTTGATCCAGAATCACTGGGGTAATTGGTGTCCAATCTGGAAATATTGGAATTTCAGGAAGTGGCGCCATACCCGAGATGATAGATGGAGACTCTTCTCCAAATTCATTACGGGCAAACACTTCCATTGTAGTACCCGGCACCAATGGATTTAGAAGTATCCATTGTCCATCTATATCAGCTTCAGTACTATATTCAATCCCATTATGCCGTACAACCACCGTTATATGAGGATCTGCTGTACCTACTAGATAGCCTTCCTCTTGAGAAAATACAGGTATGCTTGGAGGTGGCGGTGCAATTTGTGCTAAACCAATTTGCTGGGAAGAAATACCCTCTGCATTAACAGCAACAATAGTGACAGACCCTGTGCCCGAAATTGGATTAAGGAGTGACCAGTTTCCTTGTGCATCAGCAGTGGTTTGATATTGATGGTCATTATACGTAGCAATGATGGTTACAAATGGATCTGCCGTACCAATAATCTGAGCCTCAAATTCTGTGACTTCAGGCGTAGAAGGTTGAAGAATAATTACCGTTTCATCTTCATCACGACCATAACCTTTTCCCGGTTTATTAGGTTCATGTCCTTTTCCAGGATTGTTTGGTTGTGGGTGAGACTGAGGTGATTTAATAGCCTGCGCATGCTGCGGAACAAGAGTAAAATGTGATGTTTTTTTCATTATATGCCTTTTCATTTATTATTTATCAAGGATTTATATAGGTTTAAGAACCCTAATCAATTATATATCAAATATTTAATTTTATTATTCATACGAATATATATTTTAAAAATAAAAAACCAGCCCTCAGGCTGGTTTTTTTACAAGCGAATCTTATTTGATTTTTGCGTGAGATTTTAAGTAACGCGTATAGTCATCAAATTCTTGCTGACCACGAAGCTGTTGATACAGTTTCACCAGCTCACTACGTTGCTCTGCACTTAAAACATCGATTGGATTTTTCTTTACTTCAGAAACTGCCACAACAACCAATTCATTTGGCATATTTGCTGTCGTTACTGACCAGTGACCTGCTTTAGGCGCTGGTACGCTAAATGCTGCACGTTGTACATCACGCTTAAGCAGACCTTCTGCGCGTGTATAGATGCCTGCATCTTCGAATACCAGTTTACCTTTCGCAACTGATGCTGCAGGCTTGGTTTTAAACTCATTCAATGCAGTTTGAACTTCAGCTTTAGCCGCAACAAATGCTTTATCTTGAATCAGTTTTGCTTTTACTGCTGGTTTAGCTTCTGCCAGTGTCTGCTCACCCGCTGCATGATAATTGCGAACTTTTACCCAAGCCACATCACCATTGGCTAACTGAATGCTTGAAGATGCATTACGGTCGCCATTTTTTACGTCATCATTAAACAGTTTAATTTTGACAGCTGCATCACTTAGCAATGGATCACGTGTCGCAAGTGTCACACCATTTGCTTTCTGAACCTGAATACCCTTCACTTCCTGAGCAACAACATCTAGCGAGTCCGCACTTACGACCATGTCATTCAGACTGTTTACCGTATCAGAGAATGCATTAGATTTTTTCGCTGCCAATACTTCTTCAGATAAACGTGCTTTTTGAGATTCAAAAGATGGAACTGCTACATCAGGCAATTGGACTGAAATAATATGGTAGCCATAATCTGTTTTAACAGGCGCTGAAACTTGACCAGATTTTAAGGATGCAACAGTCTGATCAAATGTAGTACCGAACACGCCTTTTTCATAGACAGCAATAGCACCGCCTTTAGATTTAGATTCAGGATCCTCAGAGTATTGAGCTGCTGCTTGTGCAAAAGTGGTACCGGCTTTGATTTTAGCTGCAATTTCGCTTGCCAGTTTTTTGGCCTCAGCATCGCTACGGCTATCTGCAGTCACTAGAATATGTTTAACCTCTGGTTTCACATTCTGCTTCTGGTCAGCCACAAATTTATTATAGGCTTCCTGCAATTCTGCATCAGTGACCGCCACATTGGCAGTATCAATATTGCTCGGCTTGATCACCACATAATCCACATCAACACTAGTTGGTTGCTTGAACTGGGATTTGTGCTTTTCATAATATGCTGCAATATCAGCTTCTGATACTTTTACTGCTTTTTTATAGCTGTCCAGATTCACGCTAGCGATATGAATATGACGCTGTTCAGTTTGCAGATCTGCAATCTGCTGCATTTCAACCGGACTGACCAGTGGATAATCCATAAAAGTAGAAGACAGCATTTTCAGTGCATGGTCTTTACGTAAACTTTCTACTAAAGCATTGTTGGTCATGCCAATTGATTTCAGATAATTTTCATATAAAGCATTAGAAAATTTGCCATTCTCCTGAAAAGAAGGCTGCTGTGAAATCATTTGTGCGATCTGCTGGTCACTCAGGCCAATCCCCAGTTTTTCTGCCTGTTGCAAAAGCAAAGTACGCGCAACCAGGGTATCCATCGCTTTTTGATCGATGAAGCTTTGATTTAATAAGGTTTCATCACCATTGGCATAACTTAAGTATTGTTGTTTGAATGATTTTGTCAGTGACTCTAATTCTTGTTTAGAGATATCAGTTCCATTGACTGATTTTGCTGCATCAGAATTCCCGCCGCTAAAATATCCTTCAATACCTACAAGCGCTAAAGGGGTTAAAAACAGAACGAGCAAGACCTTGCCCAACCAACCCTTAATAACTTTACGAAAAGATTCCATAAGTATTCCAATATTTTATTTGCAGAGGATTTTAACCGAAAAAACCCATTGAATGAATGTGTTAATCAAAACAATTAAATCTATCAATAAAAAACGCGCCAAAGAAGGCGCGTTTTAGGATTGAAGCAGCTTAAGCAACAGCGTCTTTTAAGCCTTTACCAGCTTTGAAGCTAGGTACTTTGCTTGCTTTAATTTCAAGAGTAGCACCAGTTTGTGGATTACGGCCAGTACGTGCAGCACGTTCTTTAACGCCGAAAGTACCGAAACCAACTAGAGTTACTGTATCACCCGCTTTTAAAGCTTCAGTAACAGAAGCAATTGTAGCATCTAAAGCTTTACCTGCGTCAGCCTTAGATAATCCCCCTTTCTCTGCAATTGCATCAATTAATTCTGATTTATTCATGAAAACTACGTCCTCTTAATATCGTTTATTTAAGGTCCAAGAATTTGTTTAAACTACCATAACGCCTTTATAGCAATGCTTTAGGTATAAACGCAATACTTATAAACCTCTTTTTTTTCAAAATATATGCGAAAAAAACATTGAATTATGAAGAAAATCATTTTGTGTGTATTTTTTCCGATAATTCTTTCTGTATTTTTTCTTGCTGCAAGGTCAATTCATCAACCTTGGCATGCAACTGAAGAATTAAACGCTCCAGATGTTGTACATCCTTCAGTGTCACTAATCCTATACGATTCAAGGAATGATGAACAGAGTTGTCGATCAGTTTTTCAACCTTATCTTTGGTATCTGTCACAGATTCGCGTGCTTTTTCGGAGACTTTTTCCACAGTTTGATCTGCAATATCGACTGTTTTGGATTCTAGCTCTTCTCCGACCTTGACCAGCGAGTCAAACAGTTTATTGCCTTCTTCCTCTGCCCGGGAAAATGCCCCAAGGCCGGCTAACCAGATCTGCTTGGTATATTTACGAAAGTCCAGCATTGAACGTCGCTCTGAAGCAGACTTTGACTTACTCTTCACTGGTTTTTCAATCAATTCCTGATCTGTATCTTGTGTCGTTTTTGTTTTATCCATGTACACGACTCCTGCTTATTTTCTATGCAAATATCATAAAATTATCTACAAAATCACCGCATAATAGCAAATTAAGGGCTTGATAGATTTGCTAAACTGTTCTACAAAGCACTTTATTTCAAGTCTAATTTGATTTAACCCTGAAATCTTTTACTCAGCAGGATGCTTTTTCATTTTAATTTTCAGGTAAGGATTGGTTTTATATATGAGTGAATCGCAACAAAGTCAAAATCAACCACATTTGTTGCTTACGATGACTTTGATCGTTTTAGAAACAATATTCACGTTCATTCTCAAACATGACCGTGTTGTTGCTCTTCAGGCGAAGAAGTTTGTAGATGAGAATATTACAATAAAAATCAATAGTTATATTCCATATTTTGATTTCTATGTTCAGTTTACCAAAGACGGGCTGTTATTTGACTATAAAGCACCAGGCAGAGTTATTGATCTGGATGTTCGCACTACTTTAATGGATCTGATTAAGATCTTTATCTTTGGCAATCGTAGAAGCATTCGTGCGATGCGTATTGACGGTAATCAGGTTTTAAAAGACGAGTTCCGGGATTTACTGACTTTATTTGCCTTACCTAAAGTATTATCTGACTGGAAGCACTGGTTATCTGAACCACCAGCAGATGAGACCAATATTGTTTCATCAAGAAAACGTATTGCGCCTTTATTAAAGAAAATTGAAGATCAACGTTCTAAAATTAATAGCCTGCAAGTTGAAGTTAAACAGTATCGCAACCGCATTAAACGTATGGAACGCCGTCAAAAGCGGATCAATATGGCCTTTAGTATAATCACAGTACTTTTGATTGCGTTATTAGTGTATAATTGGATCAGCGCGTAATTCTTTCAATTTCAGAAAATTAAATACGCTCGCCATTCACAAAAATAACTTGACTAATTTAGTCGGGATTCATAAAATCTACACATCTAGTCTAACCATGTGTATCGAATCATGCGCCTAACCACTCGCGGTCGCTACGCAGTGACTGCTCTACTTGATTTAGCTTTGCAGCCATCTGAACAAACGATCACGCTTGCTGAAATTGCAGCACGTCAAACTATTTCTGTTGCCTATCTCGAGCAGTTATTTGCGAAACTAAAACGTCATGGTCTAGTTTCGAGTGTTCGCGGTGCCAATGGTGGATACCATTTAGCACGCAGCGCAGATGAAATTACTGTGTTAGCAATTATTGAAGCTGTAAACGAAACAGTTGATGCGACTCGCTGTGACCATAAAGGCAACTGCCAAAATGGCGCGATGTGCTTGACTCATGATTTATGGCAAGAACTCTCCCACCACATTGCCGATTATCTCGCAAAAATCACCCTTGCTGACCTTGTAGCCCGTGACAACGTTCAAACCGTGTCATTACGCCAAAATTCAGCAAACATTGATTCAGCCCTTTTATCGGTTACAGGTATTTGACATGAAACGTCCGATTTATCTTGACTATGCAGCAACAACTCCGGTAGATCCTCAAGTTGCAGAACGTATGATGGAATGCTTAACTTTCGAAGGCACCTTCGGTAATGCAGCATCTCGTTCACATGCTTATGGCTGGCAAGCGGAAGAAAAAGTTGAATACGCCCGTGAACAAGTGGCGAATTTAGTAAAAGCTGATCCGCGTGAAATCGTATGGACTTCAGGTGCGACTGAATCTGACAACCTTGCATTGAAAGGTGTGGCTCAGTTCTATGCATCTAAAGGCAAACACATCATTACTTCTAAAATTGAACATAAAGCAATTTTGGATACATGTCGTGAGCTTGAGTCTGAAGGTTTTGAGATTACTTATCTTGAGCCGCAACCAAAAACTGGCTTAATTACTCCAGAAATGGTTGAAGCAGCAATCCGTCCAGACACCATTCTTGTTTCCCTGATGATGGTAAACAACGAAATCGGTACGACAACTGATGTTGCTGCGATTGGTGAAATCACCCGTGCGAAAAAGATTTTCTTCCACGTTGATGCTGCACAGGCTGCGGGTAAAGTTGAAATCGATCTTTCTCAATTGAAAGTCGATTTGATGAGCTTCTCTGCACATAAAATCTATGGTCCTAAAGGTATTGGTGCCCTGTTCGTACGTCGTTCACCACGTGTACGTCTAAAAGCACAAATGCATGGTGGCGGTCATGAACGTGGTATGCGTTCAGGTACTCTTGCAACTCACCAGATCGTTGGTATGGGTGAAGCATTTGAACTTGCAGGCAAAAATTTACAGTCTGAACAAGCTCGTTTACGTGTACTTCGTGACAAGCTTTGGAATGGCTTACAAGATCTTGAACAGGTATTCTTGAACGGTCACCCAACTCAAAACGTTGCAAACTACTTAAACGTAAGTTTCAACTTTGTTGAAGGTGAATCATTGATGATGGCACTGAAAGATGCAGCGGTATCTTCAGGTTCAGCATGCACATCTGCAACACTTGAACCATCTTATGTACTTCGTGCATTAGGTCTTTCTGATGAGCTTGCACACAGTTCGATCCGCTTCAGCTTTGGTAAGTACACCACTGAAGAAGATATCGATCACGTTTTAAATATCACTAAAGCTGCTGTTGAGAAATTACGTGAACTTTCTCCGCTTTGGGATATGTACAAAGAAGGTATCGACCTTTCTACAGTTGAATGGGCTGAGCACTAATTTTTGACTCTGAGATAGCTGTATTTACACTGCTATCTCATTGATAAAAAATTTTTAATCCCCATATTTATATTAAGGCTGACCCCGAGTTTTGGAGAAGCAACATGGCTTATAGCGAAAAAGTAATTGATCATTACGAAAACCCACGTAACGTTGGTGTTTTAGACAAAAATGCAGAAAACGTTGGTACTGGTATGGTCGGTGCACCTGCTTGTGGTGACGTAATGCGTTTACAGATCCAAGTAAATGATGAAGGCGTGATTGAAGAAGCACGTTTTAAAACTTATGGTTGCGGTTCTGCAATTGCATCAAGTTCATTAGTGACTGAATGGTTAAAAGGTAAAACCTTAGACCAAGCACAAGCGATCAAAAACATTGATATCGCAAATGAATTGGCTCTTCCACCAGTAAAAGTACACTGCTCTGTACTGGCTGAAGATGCAATTAAAGCGGCTGTTGAAGACTACCGCAACAAGAAGTCTAAAGCTTAATCATTCGTTTTTTGAAGAAAGATTCACGGAGTTTTCATGATCCACTTAACTGAAAATGCAGCAACTCATATCAGCAATTACCTCAAAAGTCGCGGTAAGGGTGAAGGCATTCGTGTTGGTGTGAAAACTTCAGGCTGTTCTGGTCTTGCTTATGTTCTTGAGTTTGTCGACGAAGTCGATACTCATGACCAGGTCTTTGAACAGTTTGGTGTTAAAGTTTTCGTAGATCCAAAAAGTCTGGTTTATCTCGAAGGTCTAGAAATGGACTACGTAAAAAACGGCTTGAACGAAGGCTTCGAATTTAACAATCCAAATAAAAAAGGCGAATGTGGTTGTGGTGAGTCATTCACTGTCTGATTGCAGCAATAATTCTCTTTTTTCAGCATTAAAACAGTGTGAAATACACTGTTTTAATTGCATTTAGGCAGTTATTTTAATTGTCATCAAGCTTAATCATTTTTGCATATTAATCGCGGACTCTATCTCCCATGAATCATTTTGAGTTGTTCAATCTTCCTGTAGCACTCGATATTGATTTAGCCACTTTAAAAGCAGAGTTTTTAAAGTTGCAGCAACAATATCACCCCGATAAAGCTGAAGATAAAGGTCAGGCTTTGATTAAATCAAGCGAGATCAATCAGGCATTCAAGGCTTTGTCAGCGGTTGATAGCCGTGCAGCTTATTTACTGTCTTTAAAAAAACAGGACTATCATCTGGATCAGTCTATTAGCGATTTTGAATTTCTTCAGGATGCGCTGGAAATTCGCGAACAATTAGATGAAGCTTCATCGGCTGAAGATCTTTCTTCTCTGAAAGTTGAAGTTCAGCAATGGATTGATGGTCTGGTTCGTGAGTTCAAAATTGACTATGAAGATGAAGACTGGGTTGAAGCTCGCGATACCGTGCGTAAACTGCGTTTCTTTGTTAAAGTCATGGCGGACATCGACAAAGCGGAAGACCGTTTCCTGGATGATGACAGCTTTGATCTTGATGACGAATTTTAATTTTTCTATTTAATTTTAACGTGCAAAGGATGTAACACTATGGCTCTCTTGCAGATTGCAGAACCAGGTCAATCAAGTGCACCACATGAACACCGCATTGCGATTGGTATCGATTTAGGCACCACCCACTCTTTGGTTGCCACGGTTCTTTCAGGTCAAGCCAAAGTACTCAAAGATGAACAAGGTCGTGTGTTACTTCCTTCTATCGTTCATTATGCAGCACAAAGCACTGAATATGGCGATGATGCCAAACCTTTTATTACCACCGATCCTAAAAATACGATTGTATCCGTAAAACGTTTTATGGGTCGCTCCCAAGCAGATATTAAATTCCAGCATCCTTATGCCTTGGTGGGCGAAGCGAATGAAATGCCGGCATTTGAAACTGCGCAAGGACGTAAAACGCCAGTTGAGATTTCTGCGGAAATTTTAAAGCAGCTTAAAGAACGTGCTGAAGCCAGCTTAAAAAATGAGATTAATGGTGCCGTGATTACGGTTCCTGCATACTTTGATGAAGCACAACGCCAGGCAACACGTGATGCCGCGCAACTGGCCGGTTTAAACGTTCTGCGTTTATTGAATGAACCAACAGCTGCTGCGGTGGCTTATGGATTGGATCAGGAAACCAACTTGAGCACAGATCGCAACTATGTGATTTATGACTTGGGCGGCGGTACCTTTGACGTATCCATTCTGCGTTTCTCTCAAGGTGTGTTCGAAGTATTAGCGACTGGTGGCCATACTGCTCTAGGTGGTGACGATCTGGATCGTCTGATTTTAAAATGGGCTAAAAAACAGCTTAATATCGAAACCCTAGATGATGCTGAATATGCGCATTTCATTACTGCTGCGCGTAAAGCTAAAGAAGCATTATCTGATGCAGACTCAGTTGAATTAAAGCTGCTTGATCAAAGCCTGACTTTAGATCGCCCGACTTTTGAAGAAATCATCAAGGTTGCTTTGGATAAAACCATCAGCGTTTGTAAGCGTGTCATGCGTGATGCCAAGCTGGAACTTGATGATATTCAGAATGTGGTGCTTGTAGGTGGTTCTACCCGCTCGTACGCCGTGCAAAAAGCAGTACGTGATGTGTTTAACCAAGAGCCTCTATGCACCATTAACCCGGATGAAGTGGTTGCGATTGGTGCTTCAATTACAGCGAATCAGCTCATTGGTAACAGCAAAGATGGATCATTATTATTAGATGTGACTCCACTTTCTCTTGGTCTGGAAACCATGGGCGGCCTGGTTGAGCGTCTGATTTCACGTAATACCGCGATTCCAGTCGCACGTCGTCAGGAATTTACGACCTATCAGGATGGCCAAACCGCTATGCTGATTCATGTGGTACAAGGTGAACGTGATCTGGTAGAACATTGCCGTAGCTTAGGCCGTTTTGTCCTGCATGGCATTCCTCCAATGACCGCAGGTCAGGCACGCATTGAAGTGACTTTCCAAGTGGATGCAGATGGCTTGTTAACCGTTTCTGCCAAAGAAATGACTTCAGGTGTGACTGCACAAATCGATATCAAACCATCTTATGGCTTGTCGAGTGAAGATACTGAACGTCTGCTGTTAGAAGGTTATCAGTTTGCTGAAGAAGATAAGAATCTTCGTCATTTGCAGGAAACCAAGGTGGAAGCACAACGTGAACTTGAAGCACTGGTTCAGGCATTGAAAGTAGATGCTCAATTGATGAATGAACAGCAATTGGCAGAACTGACTGCTGCGCAAGCACGACTTGAGTCTGAACTACAAGGTACAGATATCAAAGCCATTGAATCTGCAGTAGAACAGCTTAAAATATATAGTGATGCATTTGCTGCTCTGCGCATGAATCAACATATTGATGCTGCCCTTAAAGGCACTAAACTCGACGATTGGTCAAACTCAAACTAATTTAAGGTAAAGACTATGCCACGTATTAAAGTTCTTCCACATGCGCAAATTTGCCCTGAAGGCGCTGAGTTTGAAGTTGAACAAGATGCCAATCTATGTGAAAGCATGCTAAAAAACGGAATCAAGATTGAACATGCGTGTGATATGTCATGTGCATGTACCACTTGCCACGTAATTGTCCGTCGCGGTTTTGACAGTCTTGAAGAAATGAATGATGTCGAAGCTGACTTGCTCGATCGTGCTTGGGGATTAGAACCTGATTCCCGTCTGTCTTGCCAAGTGAAGATTGTGGATGAAGATCTGGAAGTTGAAATTCCAAAATATACCATCAACCATGCTTCAGAAAATCACTAAGATTCTGAAATCAAAAAACCACGCTTAGGCGTGGTTTTTTTTATGGTCTTTATCATTTATTTAAATCATAAAAATTAGATTACTTTTGATCGTTCAGCTGCTCGAAATGCTTCTTCAGCAGACAAAGGTTCAATGACTTCATCTTCAAGTTTTAATTTCACAATTCCTTGAGAGTTAGTCAGTTGTTGCTGAGTTTGAATGCGTTTAATCATTTTTTCCAGGACATGCAATAACTCTGGATAGTCATAGTTTTGCACTTCATCCAGATTTAACAGTAAATGAAAACCTTTATATTCATAATCAAACCAGCGCTGATATTCAACTTTCTGGAAGGCATATTTTTCCATCACTTGCCAGGTGCGGACCGGCGCCTTAATCCCTTTCAGGAAAATTGGCTTTTTAGGTGCACAGAGATAGTCATTTTTGATCAGGTTATGGGTATCTTCAGAAATCAGGATTTCATCGACTTCTGCAGCACTTTGTAGACGTGCAGCGAGATTGGCATCGCGACCAACAATCGTATAGGCCATACGGTGATTGGCACCATAGTTCCCCACGTGGCAATAACCGGTAGAAATTCCCATACGGATATGTAATGGCGGATAACCCATTTTAATCCAGCGTTCGCGTAACAATTTCATTTGCTGACGCATTGAAATCGCCATTTCCAGACAGTTTTTAGCATCCTGCTCTACACCATCTGAATGCGGATCGCCAAAGAAGATCAGGATGGCATCACCCATGAACTTATCGACTGTTGCTTCATATTTCTTGGCGATTTCAGTCATATGACTTAAATAGTCATTCAGCAGGAAGGCCAAGTCATCCGGAATCAGAGTTTCAGAAAGCTCTGTAAATCCCTGAATATCCGAAAAGAAAATCGTGAGTTTTTTACGTTTATATTCAATTTTTGCTTCAGATTCACCTTTCATGATGGATTGCCATAACTGCACTGGCGCATAACGGCTGAGCTGGTTAGCAAATTCCATATAACGGTTCATCTGGTCAAAATAATGATTTTTCTTCTGGGTCATATATTGCATACGACCGCTTTGATAGAAATTTCCGACACCAAAATAAGTAATCAGACAGATGAAACCTAATACGGTGAGTTCTGTACTGGTTGGACTAAAATAGCTGGTAAACCCAAAAATGCCAATGGTAGACAGATAAAAGATCATGGTGCCAATCAGGCTAGCCAGTGACACCATCATGAATGAAATCTTGTTATTAATGGCGGTATACAGCAATGTGACCACTGCCAGTAGAGACAACACCAGATCCAGATGCACAGCTGCAAGTACAACCGATACGATAATCACATCTAGAACAAAAAAGAAATTACGTTTTAAATTATAATCGTATTTATAAATCATCCACCGGGATAATTTCGGTGTGATCACCAAGACCAGTGCCAGAAATAAAGGAACAAAAATCTGGTAATTGGTGTCTGGTTCTGTGTAGTGATAGACGATCAGAACCAGAGACAGCATAATATATCCCATCATCCGATGGAAATATTCAAACTGTTTCGGTTCCTGATGAATCCAGTCGTCTAATTGCACTCAATTACTCTCTTAAAGTCCAGAATCCTGAATGGACCATAAAATGTATGTCAACGCTTAGTCCATACGCCAGTCAAATGGCATATCCCCTTGACCGCGTAAAGCCAGCATCAAGGTTTGACGCATATGTGCCAATACTTCACTGCTATAAGGAACTGCTGGAGTGCCCCATACCGGCTTAGGCCATGCTACATCGTTTTGATAACGCACCACATGATGAAAATGCAGTTGTGGCACCATATTGCCCAAAGCTGCGACATTCATTTTGTCGGCACGGAATACACGCGCTAACTGGCTCGATAACCAGCTTGATTCACGTAAAAACTGCTCTTGGTCAGCTTGGCTCAATTCATATAATTCGGTAATGCCTGGTACACGCGGAACCAGAATCAACCACGGAAATTGCATATCATTCATCAAACGACATGTTGATAAAGGAAAGTCGCCTACAAAAAACGTATCTTGAGCAAGTTGTGGATGCAAACTAAACATATCTTTATTAATGATGCAAAATTAGAATGATTGCTAATACTACCATATACAATTGCGGCTGAGTATTGTAAGCGGGCGCTTTAGGGCAATTTTGTATGAATTGTGAAGGACAAAACGGCAAACTATTACCTTAAATAATTTCATATGAAAACAAGCTGATATTCACACTATATTTATAAAAATGAAATATAGCGTGAATATTCATATTCCATGAAATCTAAAACTATTAATTTAGCTCTTTTAATAGGCTATCCAGTAAATCACTGATGAACTGGATTCGTTTCTGATAGTCTTCCAGCATTACCATCACTTTTAATCGCTGGCCGCCTTCCATCCTGAAATAGGTCGGATGTTTCTGCATCATCTGGATAATACTCATGGCCTGAACTGGCGTATCTGGTGCAAATTCGATATGGCCGCCCTGCCCACCAATGTCAATTTTAGTGATGCCCAGCTGCTCGGCTTTAAGACGTAGCTGATGCACCGCAAATAACTGTTTTACCGGTTGTGGCGGAATGCCAAAACGGTCAATCAGTTCCATACGGATATTATCGAGTTTTTCCTGAGTATCGGTATTACTGATGCGTTTATAGAACAGCAGCCGCTGATGTACATCACCCAGATAATCATCCGGAATCAGGGCTGGCATATGCAGGTTGATTTCCGCAGTTAAAGACAATGGCGCATCAAAATTCGGCGTTTTACCTTTTTGAATCGCTTTAGTCGCCTTTTCCAGCATTTCCATATACAAGCTATAACCGATTGCCTGCATCGAACCACTTTGCTGCTCACCTAGAAGTTCACCTGCACCGCGAATTTCCAGATCTTCGGTAGCCAGCATAAAGCCTGCACCCAGCGTAGAGGCACGCTGAATCGCTTCAAGACGTTTTTCTGCATCACCTTTTAAGGCTTTTAGGGATGGCACTAACAGATAGGCATAGGCCTGGTGATGCGAACGCCCAACCCGGCCACGCAACTGGTGTAACTGTGCAAGACCGAGCTTGTCTGCCCGTTCAATAATAATGGTATTGGCATTCGGCACATCAATCCCGGTCTCAATAATAGTCGAGCACACCAGGACATTGTATTCCTTGTGATAGAATTGTTGCATGACCTGCTCAAGCTCACGTTCACGCATCTGACCATGTGCCACAATGACACGCGCTTCAGGCACCAGATTCCGGATATTTTCTGCAGCACGTTCAATGGTATCGACTTCATTATGCAGGAAATAGACCTGACCACCACGCAGTAATTCACGCAGAATCGCCTCTCGAATAGTGTCGCTGGTATGTTCCTGCACAAAAGTTTTTACAGCCAGACGGCGTGCTGGTGGCGTCGCGATAATCGACAGATCACGCATTCCGCTAAAGGCCATATTCAGGGTACGTGGAATTGGCGTTGCGGTAAGAGTCAGCATATCCACATCGGCACGCAAGGCCTTAATACGTTCTTTATCACGTACCCCGAAACGATGTTCTTCATCAACAATCATTAGCCCCAGATTATGGAACTGGACATTTTCCTGTAAAAGCTTATGGGTGCCGATAACAATATCAACTTTGCCATCTGCCAAGTCTTCAATGGTTTTGGTATGCGCTTTAGAAGAACCGAAACGGGAAAGTACTTCAATGCGTACAGGCCAATCCGCAAAACGGTCTTTAAAAGATTCATAATGTTGCTGTGCCAGCAAAGTAGTAGGTACTAATACCGCGACCTGGCGATTATTCTGTACTGCAACAAAAGCTGCCCGCATGGCGACTTCAGTCTTACCAAAGCCGACATCACCACAGACCAGACGATCCATTGGTTTTGCCAGCTGCATATCATATAGCGTGGCTTCAATTGCATTAGCCTGATCTGGTGTTTCTTCATAGGCAAAGCCGCTAGCAAACTGCATATACAGACTTTGATCAACTTCAAAACTGATCCCCGGTTTAGATGAACGACGTGCCTGAATATGTAATAACTCGGCTGCGACATCATGAATCTGTTCCAAAGCCTTACGTTTGGCTTTATTCCAAGCATCTGTACCCAGTTTATGTAGCGGCGCCAGATCTGGATCACCGCCACTATAGCGACTGATCAGATGTAGATTAGTCACTGGAACATAGACTTTGGCACCTTCTGCATAATCCAGTTGCAGAAATTCATGATCCTGATCATCAATACTTAAAGTAATTAAGCCTGCATAACGTCCTACACCATAATCAATGTGTACCACTGGCGCACCAATGCTCAGCTCGGTCAGACTGCGGATCAGGAATTCTTCTGATACTTCCTGCTGACGCTTGCGACGACGTTGAACTACACGATGCTCGTAAAGCTGATTTTCCGAGATCACACTGATCCGATTGGTCAGAACCAGACCCCGTTCTAATGGTGCGCTGGTAATTGCAATCGCATGCAAAGATTCGACAAAAGCATCAAAGTTTTCTACAGTCGGAATATCGCCCAGACTTGGACGCAGCGCATCTTTTAAGGTTTCACGACGACCGGCACTTTCAGCAACCAGTAAAACCGGATGATTGGCCGCATCGATATATTTTTTGACTTCGGTAAAAGGTTTTTCACGTTTTGGATCAACAGGCAACCGTGGTGGTAACTGGGTATCCAGATTAATCACGCCGGCTTTCTCATCAAAAGCTTCTTGTGCCGCAATGATGCGACTAAACTGATTCAGCTGTTCTAAAAGCTGATTGGTCGGACAGAACAGTGTTTCAGGCGGCAGAATCGGCTGATCAATATTATGACGGCGATCTTCATAACGGCGTGTTACATCCTGCCAGAACTGCTCTAAACTCTGCTCCAACGCCCTATCTGTAATGACAATGCCATTCTTTGGTAAATACGAAATTAAGGTACTTTGCCCTTGCATCGCTTCATGACTAAAGAATAAAGGCAGGTAGAACTCGATTCCCGGTGAAGCAATGCCATCCATCACATCCTGATAAATTGGATTTTTCTTTGGATTAGCTGTCGGGAAAAATTCTGCATAACGGTCACGGAAAGTAGCACGGCCTTCCTTAAGGGGAAATTCTTGTGCAGGTAATACCGTAAATTGTTCTAAAGTTTGCGTAGTTCGCTGGGTTTCCGGATCAAAAAATTTCAGGGTTTCAATTTCATCATCGAACAGGTCAATCCGGATCGGGGCATCCTGACCTGAAGCATATATATCGATAATACTACCGCGAACTGCAAATTCGCCATGGTCATAAACGGTATCGACCAGATGATAACCAGCCTGAATCAGTTTTTTCTTTTGCTGTTCCAGATCCAGCTTTTGCCCGACTCGAATATCGAAGTGTTCACCCAGCACCCATGAAGTAGGTGCAATACGCTGTGCCAATGTAGAAGCTGCCAGCAACAATACGCCGCTTTGGGGCATATTAGATAAAATTGCCAGACGTTCGGAGACAATATCCTGATGTGGTGACAGACGGTCATAAGGCAAAATTTCCCAGTCTGGAAATATGGTCGGTTTAATCCCATAAAATTCCAGTTCACTTTCCAGTTGACCCAAATGCTGGTTATTACGTGCAACAATGACAAATAGGCGCGATTGCTGCTGCTTGATAATTTCTTTCAGCAATAATGCAGTAGACGAGCCTTGCAGATTGCCTAACCAGCGTTTCTCGCCTGCCTTGAGCTTGGGTAAATTAAGTTGGGAAATTTCTTGTTGGAACATGTATATAGCTTTAAAGTCTAAACAACATGAAGCTTATACTATCACGATGATCTGGTGCTATTTCGTTATTTTTATGCAGTCGTTACAGATTGACTGCACAGGATAAAATCAGCCTATGATTCATCTATTTTTTGTCGCGTAAAAAGTTACGATAATAGTCATTTAACTTTTTCACAATTATTTTAAATTGCAGCAGATTTTCTTCATTATTTCCTAATCTTGCATTAAAACACTGATTGGCAATTTCCAGATCAATTTTTTCATTAATGATCATTGCAGTTGAATATAGCGCTTTTAAATCATCAAATGTTTTCATGCGTCGGTTGGACAGGTATTCTAGCCGCTCGCCCAGCTCCTGATTTAAATGAATCCCATCCACAATATAGCCAGTCCCTTCTACATATTGGATATGATTATCTTCCAGAAAAACCTGAGCCGGATCAGATTTATTTGATTTAAATAAGTTACTGATTTTATCAAACATGCTATGCGCTCAATTCATTGTGTCTTCGATATAGTCTAGATGAAAATGCCCCAAACCCACAGACGGGATTTAAGGCAAATGGTTAAAATCAGCACGAGTCTATATTGGACTCATCCTTAAACTTTCAGGATACCTGTTCCCATTGATTCATCATTGGGACTTCTGAAACCAGATTTTCAAAGGCAAAGATTTCATCCAGCTGAATTTCATTCAATAAACCCAACTCCAGCACCACTTCGGGTACAGTTTTATTTTCACGAATACATTGTTTACCAATTTCATCACAAGTGGCATGACCTAAAAGTGGCTCCAGTAAGGTAATAATCCCGATACTGCGCATCACGGCATTTAAACAGTTCTGTTCATTGGCCTGAATCCCGGCAATACATTTTTGTTGTAGGGTCTGCATACCTTGAGTTAATAATTGGATGGATTCATTCAGAGATACTGCAATGACCGGCTCCATGACATTGAGCTGTAATTGTCCTGCTTCTGCTGCCATTGTCACAGTCAAGTCATTCCCAATTACACGGAAGGCAATCTGATTGACTACTTCTGGAATGACCGGATTGATCTTAGCTGGCATGATAGATGAACCCGCCTGCAATTCTGGCAAACGGATTTCCGCCAAACCGGTACGCGGGCCAGAACTCAAAAGACGCAAGTCATTACAGATCTTGGATAACTTAACAGCCAGACGTTTCAGGCTGCTCGATAGAATAATAAACACGCCGCAATCGCTGGTCGCTTCGACATAATCTTCCGCGCCTTTTAAAGGTAGGCCAGTAATTTTCGCTAAAGTTTGTACTGCATGTTTGGCATAACCATCTGGAGTATTCACGCCCGTTCCAATGGCGGTCGCACCCAGATTCACTTCCAGCAATAACTGACGCATTTGCTCAATCAGCTTCAGGTCTTCTTTTAATAAGGTTGCAAAAGCACGGAATTCCTGTTCCAGTGTCATTGGAACCGCATCCTGTAACTGGGTACGCCCCATCTTGATCACATACTGAAACTCTGATGCCTTGCTATATAAAGTATCAATCAACGATTTTTGTACATGAAGCAGTTCATCCAGACGTGTATAAGTAGCTAGACGTAGTGCCGTGGGATAAACGTCATTGGTCGATTGCGAAGTATTCACATGATCATTCGGATGTAGAATATGGTAATCGCCTTTACGATGCCCGAGCAATTCTAGCGCCCGATTTGCAATGACCTCGTTTGCATTCATATTGATAGAAGTACCGGCTCCCCCCTGATAAGGATCAAGCGGAAATGCTTCCTGCCAGTCTTGTGGTTGATGAATCAATTCATCACAGGCTTGTTGAATAGCAATACTTTGTTGTTCTGATATTTTCTGAAAATGTAAATTCGTTTGTGCTGCTGCTTTTTTAACTTGCGCCAATGCACGAATAAAGTGTGCTTGCTGGCCTACTGCCAGACCTGAAATCTGAAAATTCTCAATCGCACGCAAAGTATGAATACCATAATAGCTGTGCTGGGGAATTTGTTTTTTCCCCAATAAATCCTGTTCAATTCGGCTTGATTCTATTTGCAACATATTGTCCATGTCATATTACTCTTAGCAATGATGCACCATTCAGAATGGCGTTCCTTCACTATGAAGAGAGGGTCTAAAAACAAATAGAAGTGATTTAAGCAGGATTTGAAACAAAATATGACTAATTCGAGCTTGTTGTTAGTTTTGTAAAATTGTGTAATTAAATAACAAAAGTTCAATGAATTTAACTGTTTATTAAAATTGCCTATTTTTCTCCAAAACCATGCACAACTTTGTATTTTGAGATTCCTTGCTAGCTGTTAATTTTTATTAGAAAATTCTTAAGTTACACAAAATATACATAAAAGCTGATCAACTGTTACAGAGTGTAATTTTTAAACCATGTTTGAATCACTGCCCTGTGAATGCAGTTCAAAAAATCATCCCGGATGATGATGTTCAAAATTTAAGGATACTCTGCCTATGAGCTCGCTAAACCCGACACTGATTACTTTTATGTTTTATATCGTCGCCATGATTGGGATCGGTTTATACGCCTATCGTGCGACGTCCAATTTTGATGAATATATTCTGGGTGGGCGAAGTCTGGGCAGTGTCGTGACTGCGCTTTCTGCTGGTGCCTCTGATATGAGTGGCTGGCTGCTGATGGGCTTACCCGGTGCCATCTATTTTTCTGGCCTGTCTGAAGTCTGGATTGCGATTGGTCTGATTATTGGTGCCTGGTTCAACTGGCTACTGGTGGCTGGCCGTCTGCGTGCCCATACTGAATTTCAGAACAATGCTCTGACCTTGCCTGATTATTTCACCAGCCGTTTTGCGGATAAGAAACGAATCTTACGCTTACTATCAGCCATTGTGATTCTGGTGTTCTTTGCAATTTACTGTGCCTCCGGCATGGTCGCAGGTGCACGTTTATTCGAAAGTTTGTTTGGCTGGGATTACACGACAGCACTTTGGCTCGGTGCAGTAGCCACGATTCTGTATGTGTGTATTGGGGGCTTCCTGGCAATCAGTTGGACCGATACTTTCCAGGCAGGCTTAATGATTTTTGCCCTGCTCATTACACCCATCATTACCTATCTGGCATTGGGTGATAATGCTCAACAAGTAGGTGCTCTATTAGAAACCGCCCGTCCACATGCCTCCAATATGCTAGAAGGCCTGAGTTTTGTGGCGATTATTTCCAGCCTAGCTTGGGGCTTAGGCTATTTTGGTCAGCCACATATTTTGGTGCGCTTTATGGCGGCAGATTCGGTTAAAACCATTCCTGCTGCACGCCGAATCGGGATGACCTGGATGATTCTATGTCTAGTGGGCGCAATGTCGGCGGGCTATATCGGGATTGCTTATTTTGCGGCAAATCCTGACCTTCCTGCTGCTGCAATCGTCAACCAGAATCCTGAAACCGTGTTTATGGAACTGACTAAAATCCTGTTTAATCCCTGGATTGCAGGCATTATATTGGCAGCAATTCTGGCTGCGATTATGAGTACATTAAGCTGTCAGTTGCTGGTCTGCTCCACTACCCTGACTGAAGATTTATATAAGGGTTTCCTACGTAAAAATGCGTCGCAAAAAGAACTGATCTGGGTGGGTCGTGGCATGGTGATTGTGATTGCCTTGATTGCAATCTCCTTGGCCATTAATCCGAATAGTAAAGTTCTGGGTCTGGTGGCTTATGCGTGGGCTGGCTTTGGTGCTGCCTTTGGTCCACTGATCATTTTCTCATTGTTCTGGAAACGCATGACCCTCAACGGCGCGATTGTCGGAATGGTAGTTGGTGCTGTAACTGTAATTGCTTGGAAAAATTATATGGGTGATACCGGTCTGTACGAGATTATCCCGGGTTTTATTCTGGCAGCGCTGAGTATCGTGATTGTGAGTCTATTGGATAAAGCGCCAAGTCATGATGTCGTTAATCGTTTTGAACTGGCAAAAGCCGAATATCAAAAAGAAATGGCTGAAATGAATAAATAATTTTTCTATTTCAAAAATAAAAGGGACTTTATGTCCCTTTTGTTTTGTCTGAATTTATACCTTAGCTTTAGCCGGCATTTTCAACTTGATCTGCTGGGTTTCCTTGATCACTTCCATGACCGGATAACTACGGGTTTCCTTTACCCCCGGTAATTGCCACAAAATATCACCGGAGATTTTGCGGAATTCATCCATATTGGCACAGCGAATTTTCACTACAAAATCAAAGCCACCACTAATCATATGACATTCCACAATATCTGGAATATGCTGCACGGCCTCAGAAAACTCTTCCAGCACATTCGGTGTGGTTTTATCCAGCAGAATTTCAACAAAAACCACAAAACCATTATTCAACATGATTGGATTAAGTCGTGCTTCATAACCGAGAATAAATCCTTCCTTGGTCAGTTTCTGCACACGAGCCAGCACCGCAGTCGGTGATAAATTCACCATTTCTGCCAGTTTAATATTGGAAATTTTCGATTCAGACTGCAGCAAATCAAGGATGCGAATATCTATTCGGTCAAGGCTTAAATAAGGGCTATTCATTAGAATTATTCTCTAAAAATGATACAAACTATAGTGAGATATTCGTCAATTATTTTGGGATTATAGATTAAAACTCATTCAACTCAAAGAACCGATTGACGCAGTACAGGAAGTCACTATGTCCACCACATTACGCCCAAATTCACACTCGAATGCAGTGAAGCAATCGAATTACATTGCTGAATTTAAGGATAAAAACCAATACGAACAGCGCATCAATACCGCATGGCGACGTGCCGAGTCCGAGTGCGTGAAAACGCTGCTGGAACATAGTGAAATTTCTTCAGAACTGACAGATAAAATTCAGCGACTGGCGTTTGATCTGGCACATTCCCTGCGCGAGCGTAAAGGCTCAGGCGGTAAAGCTGGAATCGTACAAGGATTGCTTCAGGAATTTTCGCTCTCTTCTCAGGAAGGGATTGCCTTGATGTGTCTGGCAGAAGCCTTACTGCGTATTCCAGATACAGCAACCCGTGACCTGCTGATCCGCGACAAGATCAATCAGGGCAACTGGAAAGAACATCTCGGCCAAAGCCAACTGATGTTCGTGAATGCTGCAGCCTGGGGTTTGATGCTGACCGGCAAACTGATGGAAACACCACAGCAGAAAAGCTTGTCGAGTTTATTAACCGGTCTTTTAGCACGTAGTGGCCGTGGCATCATCCGTAAAGCGGTGGACGTCGCAATGCGCATAATGGGTGAGCAGTTTGTCACTGGCGAAACCATTGATGAAGCCCTGAAAAATGCAGAACGTCTGGAAGATAAAGGGTTCCAATATTCTTATGACATGCTCGGTGAAGCAGCACTGACTGATCCGGATGCAGAACGCTATTATCAAGATTATCAGGATGCGATTCATGCCATCGGCAAGGCATCAACAAATGAGGATGTTTATAACGGTCCCGGTATTTCCATCAAACTGTCTGCACTGCATCCACGTTATCAGCGCTCGCAAATGGACCGCGTCAATGATGAACTGTATAGCAAAGTTCTGAATCTGGCAGTTCTGGCGAAAAACTATAATATCGGCCTGAATATTGATGCCGAAGAAACTGAGCGTCTGGAAATTTCCCTAGAGCTTTTAGAACGCTTGTGTTTTGAACCTGAACTCGACAACTGGAAAGGCATTGGTTTTGTGATTCAGGCTTACCAGAAACGCTGCTTCTATGTCGTGGATTACATCATTGATCTGGCTAAACGCAGCCAAAAACGCCTGATGATTCGTCTGGTCAAAGGTGCGTATTGGGATAGCGAAATCAAAAAAGCTCAAATTGAAGGCATGTCTGATTATCCGGTATTTACCCGTAAAGTACATACTGACCTATCCTATATTGCCTGCGCACGTAAACTGCTGGCAGAGCCGGACTATATCTACCCGCAATTTGCGACGCATAATGCGCAGACCGTTGCCACTATCTATCAGCTCGCTAATCCAGAACGTTATTATGCTGGTCAATATGAATTCCAGTGTCTGCATGGCATGGGTGAACCACTATACGAAAATGTGGTGGGTGACAAAGCTGCTGGAAAACTCGGTGTTCCATGCCGGATCTATGCACCGGTGGGGAACCATGAAACCCTACTGGCCTATCTGGTGCGTCGACTACTGGAAAATGGCGCGAATACCTCTTTCGTGAATCGCATTGCCGACAAGAATTTAAAAGTCGAAGACCTGATTGAGAATCCGCGTCAAACCATTTTAAAAGCAGCTCAACAGGAAAATGCCTTAGGTGCTAAACATCCGCAAATCCCTTATCCAAAAGATTTATATGGTACTTTACGATCAAATTCGTCTGGTTTGGATCTGGCCAATGACGCAGACCTGCAAGCCTTAAATGAAATTGCAACTGACTTGGCGAATAGCCAATTCCAGGCTGCTGCAATGGGTACTGTTTTCTCAGAAATTAATAGTAGTCATCCTGTACAGATTATCAATCCAGCACAGCATCAGGATGTGGTCGGTACCGTCTATGAAGCTACCACTGAACAGGCAGAAATTGCCCTGACTCAGGCAGTGAATGCACAAAGTTTCTGGAGCAATTTGCCAAAAGATGAACGTGCAGCCTGTCTCAATAAAGCCGCTGACCTGATGCAACAACGTTTGCTGCCACTGATGGTTCTACTGTCTCGTGAAGCCGGTAAAACTTATGCAAATGCGATTGCGGAAGTTCGTGAAGCGATTGACTTCCTACGCTACTATGCTGGCCAGATGCTGGACCTGTCTAATGATGTACATATTCAGCCTTTAGGAACTGTACTCTGCATTAGTCCTTGGAACTTCCCGCTAGCGATCTTTACCGGACAGATTTCGGCGGCATTGGTTGCTGGCAATACAGTCATCGCAAAACCTGCTGAACAGACTCCGTTGATTGCCGCTCAAGCTGTGCAGATTCTCTGGGAAGCGGGTATTCCACAAGATGTACTGCAATTATTACCGGGTCGTGGTGAAACCATTGGAGCTCAACTCAGCCAAGATTCACGCATCCAAGGCATCATGTTTACCGGTTCTACTGAAGTAGCAAAAATTCTACAGAAGACCGTAGCAGAACGACTGAATCAGTTTGGCGAAAGCGTCACTTTAATTGCCGAAACTGGTGGTCAGAATGCCATGATCGTAGATTCATCAGCGCTCACCGAACAGGTTGTGCTGGATGTAGTTAACTCAGCTTTTGATAGTGCTGGTCAGCGCTGTTCTGCCCTGCGTGTGCTCTGCGTGCAGGAAGATAATCTGGATACCGTACGTAAGATGCTACAAGGAGCCATGCAGCAGCTACGTGTCGGTAATCCGGTTCTACTCAAAACGGATATCGGACCGGTGATTGATGCCGAAGCCCAGCAGAATATCCAGAAACATATTGATCAGATGCGCAGTAAAGGTCATAAAGTTCATCAACTGATGTTTAATCAAGATGCTTCCGATTTGGCTCAAGGGACGTTTATTCCACCAACCTTAATTGAGCTGCCAAACCTGAATGATCTGGAACGTGAAGTCTTTGGTCCAGTGCTGCATCTGATTAGCTATAAAGCCGGTGAACTGTCACAGTTATTGGATCAGATCAACAGCAAAGGTTATGGCCTAACCATGGGCCTACATACCCGGATCGATGAAACCATGCAGACCGTGATTTCAAAAGCACATGTCGGCAACCTGTATATCAACCGCAATATTGTCGGTGCTGTGGTGGGTGTACAACCCTTCGGTGGTGAAGGTCTGTCTGGGACTGGTCCGAAAGCTGGTGGTCCACTCTACATCTACCGTTTAATGCATCAGGTGTCAGAGAAAAAGCTGGCTCAACCTTATGCAATGCAGCCTGCCCCAGTTTCCCTTGAAAATCCAGTAATGCAGGACTTTAAGGCTTGGGTAAACAAGACTTTCCCAAGAGTTTCGTTGAAGGCTCTAGCTCAGATTGCAACGGGACATAGCTTAAGCCTGCAAGGTCCAACGGGTGAGGAAAACCAGTACATGATCTTGCCGCGTGAGAGTGTGCTCTCTCTAGCAGACAATGATGTGGATCAGATTCAGCAAATCTTGACAATTTTATCGGTGGGTAGCCGCCCGGCTGTACTTGCAGACAATACTTTTATACTTAAGTATCTGCAAAGCATGCCCGCGAGTGTGGTGAAGGCCATTAAAGTCATCAAGGATATTGAATCAGGTGATTTTGAGGCTGTACTGCATCATGGCGAGACCTCTGCATTGATGGATTTGCAGCAACGTATTGCAAGACGACAAGGAGCTATTGTAGGTATCACGCATTTAAGCTCTGGAAATTATGAGATTCCAGTGGAGCGTTTCGTAATTGAACGTGCAATCAGTATCAATACCGCAGCTGCAGGTGGTAATGCCAGTCTCATGACCATGTCAGGCCTGTAAAAGCTTTAGTACCTAAATTATTTTAATCCCTTTCCTCTTATAGCCAAATCTCTCCCCTTTGAAGATTTGGCCTTTTTTTAACTGCTTTTCAAGCCTGTTTCCCTGAATAGTCTTAGGCAGAACAGCAAATTTTTGCTACCATCTTGGCTTTCAAAATATTTGCGATTTTTTACTGCATATGACCTCATCTTATCAGCAACAACTGGATGCCAAAGTTGAACGCATTAGCGCGCAATTTGCCGAATATCAACCACCTGCCCTTGAAGTATTTGAGTCGCCTGAACAGTACTATCGCATGCGTGCTGAATTCCGGATCTGGCATACTGAAGATGACCTGTTCTATGCCATGTTTGAGCGTGATGAGAACAATAATAAGAAAGTGATCCGTATTAATGAATTCCCTGTGGCTGACCGCAGTATTAATGACTTAATGCCGCAATTGCTAGAAGCCTTCAAAGCTGATGCCACTCTGGGCCACCGCCTATTTGAAGTGCATTTCCTGGCAACACTAAAAGGTGAAGTACTGGTTTCCCTGATCTATCACCGCAAGCTGGATGAAAGCTGGGAACCTGCAGCTAAAGCACTAGCTGAAAAATTAAAGATCAAGCTGATTGGTCGTAGCCGTGGCCAGAAATTTGTCTTGAGCGATGAGTTTGTCGTAGAAGAACTCAGTGTATTTGACCGCAAATATCAGTACAAACAGATCGAAAGTAGCTTCACCCAGCCGAATGCACAAGTCTGCCAGAAAATGCTGGAATGGGCATGTAATGCCGCGCAGCAGTCTGATAAGGATCTGTTAGAGCTGTATTGTGGCAATGGTAACTTTACCCTGCCATTGTCTACCCGTTTCCGTCGTGCATTGGCAACTGAATTGACCAAGTCATCTGTGTATGCGGCTGAATGGAATATCGAGCAGAACGGTATCGACAATATTCAGGTAGCACGTCTATCTGCTGAAGAATTTACACAAGCTTTCAATGGTGAACGTACTTTCCGCCGTCTGCAAGAAGCCAATATTGACTTATCAACTTATGACTTTGATACGGTATTCGTCGATCCCCCACGTGCAGGGATTGATGATGAAACGCTGAAACTGCTACAGCGCTTTGAACGAATCATCTACATTTCTTGCAATCCAGACACATTACACGACAATCTGAAACAATTGTCCCTAACCCATAAAATTACCAAGTTTGCCCTGTTCGATCAGTTCCCTTATACCCACCATGTAGAGTCTGGAGTACTGCTGGAAAAACGCTAAAAATATTGTTTCAATTTATTTTTTTGTTACATAAATGGAGCTTTTATTAGCTCCATTTTTTATACTTAAAATTAGTAACTTATCCATGAATTATCTTGTTTCAATCAAATAATATCGTTCAAAATCTCTTCTGCAATCGAAATTTGAAATACTGACTGCTGCTTTTATCACATAGGTACTATTGCTTTATTTATTAAATTGGATATATTTCACCCTATGTTAGGTTGTGTATGAAGGCTCTATGAGTTTCTGGCAGAAGTTGTTTTCAGATGAACAACAAAATGAACACAAGAACCAGATTGCTTGTGTTGAAAATGATTGCTCTTGCAAGACAAATGAACAGCTCCTTGAAGCACTGTCTAAAGCAACTGATGAAGATATCATTATCGGAATCAAAAAAGTTCTAGCTTCTCGCGGTTATAGCCGTAAAGAACTCAATGAACTTCAACACCTGCCGCTGCAATAAGCAGCTTAGGTCTTGATAAAAAGCATTTGCGTACGCAAATGCTTTTTTTATATCTATCATTTGGATTTTTGCCTACCCCTCTTTGCTCTTCATTAGATGGAACCTACTCCTTATATCTAAATCTAAGTGCCTATATCTTTATTTCTTTTCAAATATGCAGATAAATGACTTTTCATATTTGCTTAGGCTATTTAAACATTATAATTTTAGATCTATCCAATCAGTTCACATACAGCATTTATAAGGTTCGAGAAATTTAAGGATGACTGTCTAGACAACGAATTCTGGATAGAATTAAGTTCTAAAACATCGATTAATTCACAAAAAAACAGTACACTTGCTGTTTAAAATACACTTGTTATTAAATGGCTTAATCTTTACATGCAGCGAACTAAACGGTTTCCCATAGGTGCGCATCTTATGGTTAAACATTTCGGTTATACTCATCACGGGATTTATGCCGGGCGTGGTCGTGTCATCCACTACTCCGGTTTTGCACATCTATTTAAGAAGCATCCAATTGAAATTACCTCAATTGAGAAATTCAGCAACGGCAAACCGATTCAGGTTCAGTACTATGCTTCAGCAAAATATAAAGGCCGTAAAGTGGTTCGCCGTATGCGTTCCAGAATGCATGAAAATAACTATCACCTGATTATTAATAATTGTGAACATCTTTGTACTTGGGCAATCACTGGCGTAGAAAGCAGCCCGCAAGTTATTCAGATGATGAATCGCCTGACGACGATCGGTTATATCAGCTCCATGATGAGCTTTATGAATAGCCTTTTCCTGACCTTGACGACCACCTGTTTCGCTCTAGCCCTCTATATCAAGAAAAAGCTTCGTGACAAGGCCAAACAACGTTTAGAGCAATATCGTGAGCTACATGAGCAGGTCAAAAACAATAGCCCAGATCTTGGTAATCATTTAAAACATCGCTAGGGTCATAGTTTCTTGCTTTTAAAATTTTTAAGCCAGCCACTCAAAAATAATTTAAAAATAAGATGACTTTCATTTGATTTATTTAATAATTAACTTGTCGATAAAATCAGTTTAAACCTAAGTTAAATAAGCTTTTTGAGCTTTAATCGCTTCAGGTAATTCTTGTCCTAAAGAACTCAGGGTTTCACGCTCGATCAATCTCACAATAGAGTCTAAAGGCAGATCATTATCCTGAAATCCAAAAGGCTCTTCCAGTTCCGCACTGAGTTCATCTAATCCTAACAGCATATAAGCAATCAGACCGACTACAATCGGAGTCCATAAACCAAGACTGGCTTCCAGACTAAATGGCAGGATAAAACAGAAAGAATAAACAGCGCGATGCAACAGCACCGAATAGGAAAAGGGTAACGGCGTCGACAGAATCCGGTCACAACCCGCCTGTATATCACCCAAAGCCACTGTATGCTGATTCAGGTTGTTATAAATAATGTCTGTAATTTTGCCCTGTTTATAGAGCAGAACCAAGTCTTTCTGGATCTGTTCCAGTACCCATTGTGATGCATTGATATGCGTGGGCAATTGTTCAAATGCAGCAGCTTCAAAACCAGTGTGGGCCTGGTAATGCTGAATACTTTGCTGTTGCTGTCTTAAACGGTCACGTAATAAGTGAGTAAACAGCATCATACGATACAGCAAGATTTCACGTGACTGATCATCAAGAACGTAAGTATCACGACATAAATGACGTGTGGTAGCAATCAGCGCTCCCCACAGCTTGCGCCCTTCCCACCAACGGTCATAACAGGCGGTGTTACGAAAGCTGAGAAAAATCGACAGAATCACCCCGAAGATGGTAAAGCCAATGGCCGGCACTGCAGGAAAGCTAAAAAAATGCGCCTGACGCAGATAGACCAGCAAGCCTGAAAGAAAAATTACCAGCCCCAAGGCAGGCAGAACTTTAGGCAAAATTGTGCCATGCCATGCCATGCAAACAGCAGACTAAAGCTATTACTTTTATCACGAACAATCATTCATTCTTTCCTGCCACGATTGAAAAAGCCCAACCGGAGTTGGGCTTTTTAGGGATTTCGCTTAAATTATTTGCCAGGTTTAAAGCTGTCTTTCAAATCCAGAATACGGTTGAATACTGGTTTGTCGCTGGTATGATCATATTGATCCGCTACGAAATAACCTTCACGTTCAAACTGGAAACGATCTTCTGGTTTTGCCTGAGCCAGTGCAGGCTCAATAACTGCTTGAACCACTTTCAATGATTCAGGGTTCAGATTCGCAAGGAAGTCATCCCCAGTTTCAGGATCTGATTCAGTGAACAGACGATCGTAAATGCGAACTTCGGCAGGAATACCTTTGGTTGCAGATACCCAGTGAACCACCCCTTTCACCTTACGGCCTTCAGGATTTTTACCTAAAGTTTCAGGATCGATTGAGCATTTCAGTTCAATCACTTCACCGTTCGCATCTTTAATCACTTCATCACATTTAATGACATAAGCATGACGCAAACGAACTTCACCACCCGGAATCAGACGTTTAAAGCCTTTTGGTGGCTCTTCTTCAAAGTCTTTACGGTCGATATAGATTTCTGAAGTGAGTGGAATAATACGTTCGCCCATATCCACGTTTGGATGACGTGAATGAGTCAGATCCATATCCGCTGGCAAATTGGTTAAAGTCACTTTCAGGGGATTCAATACTGCCATGCCACGAGCTGCAGTATTTTCTAAAGATTGACGGATGCAATATTCAAGCATTGCTACATCAACGATACTGCCATCGACTTTAGATACACCTACACGCTTACAGAAATCACGCAGACCTTCAGGCGTGAAACCGCGACGGCGCATACCGACAACAGTCGGCATACGTGGATCATCCCACCCATTGACATAACCGCCTTCAACCAGCTTGCGCAATTTACGTTTAGAGGTAATGGTGTAATCAACATTCAGACGGCTAGATTCGTACTGACGTGGAACTGATGGCGATTTAACTTTTTCCACCACCCAGTCATAGAATGGACGGTGATCCTGGAATTCTAACGTACAAAGTGAATGCGTAATGCCTTCAATCGCATCTGATAATGGATGCGCATAGTCGTACATTGGATAAATTTTCCATTTATCGCCAGTCTGGTGATGTGCAGAATGCAGAATACGATACAGGATTGGATCACGCATATGCACATTTGGCGAGTTCATATCTATCTTGGCACGCAATACCGCTTCGCCTTCAGCATATTCACCAGTGCGCATTTTCTCGAAACGCTCAAGATTTTCTTCCACAGTCGCATCGCGTTGTGGCGAGTTTTTACCTGGTTCTACGAAGTTACCGCGGTTCAGCTTGATCTCTTCCGGAGTTTGCAGATCCACATAGGCATCGCCCTGTTCAATCAGTTGAATAGCCCATGCATATAACTGGTCAAAATAGCTTGATGCATAACGTGGTTCACCATTCCACTGGAAGCCCAGCCATTTCACATCATTGGCAATACCATCCACATATTCCTGCTCTTCTGCATCCGGGTTGGTATCATCAAAACGCAGGTTGCACAGGCCATCAAATTCTTCAGCAATACCGAAATTCAGGCAGATCGCTTTTACATGACCAATATGCAAATAACCATTTGGTTCAGGCGGGAAACGGGTGACCACTTGCTGGGTACGGCCAGCTGCTAGATCGTCAGTAATCACCTGACGTACAAAGTCTAAGCCTGGTTGTTGTTCCTGCTGCTGCGCTGAATCGACTGCATTCTTATTTTGGGTCGGGTTGTCGGGCAGAGACGTCACAACATCATTTGGCTTCATGATTAATCATTCACTTCTAAAGTTAAAAAGGGATTAATGAATATGCAGTAGCTCACGCGGTCTAACTGTATTCACTAAATAAAGGTTCTTTAGTTTAACTATAGGTGAATGATCTCTCAACCGTTAACTTAGGTATTTGATTTCAATTCGTTCATTTTCAAATTGGAAAATACAATAGCTTACCAAATCGTAAAATATCCGCTTTTGACTGAGCCAGCAGATCAGTGCATGCTCTTAGGGTCAGACAAGCTTTATGAAGACGCATGATCTAGAAGAAATGACTTTGTAAATCAATGCATAAATAAGATACGATTTTTATGTTTTTAACAAAGAAAATTATGTTTTTGCTTGCCTTGTCGATTGTAGTTTGCTTATGCTTCCTTCATTCAGAAAAAACCATGGCATTAGTCCATGATTAGGAGATTACACAATGAGTTTTCCTCAAGTCGAATTAAACACCAATAAAGGTCGTATTGTTCTTGAATTAAACGCTGAAAAAGCACCTAAAACAGTAGCTAACTTCTTGCAATATGTACGTGACGGTTTTTATGACGGCGTAATTTTCCACCGCGTTATTGATGGTTTCATGATTCAGGGCGGCGGCATGGATGAAAACTTCAAAGAAAAAGCAACACGTGATGCGATTGAAAACGAAGCTGACAACGGTTTAAGTAACGATGTAGGCACCATTGCAATGGCACGTACTCAAGCACCTCACTCTGCTTCTGCTCAGTTCTTCATTAACGTGAAAAACAACTCTTTCCTTAACCACACTGGCAAAACTGCACAAGGTTGGGGTTATGCCGTATTTGGTAAAGTAGTTGAAGGCATGGACGTTGTTGATGCAATCAAAGGCGTTCGCACTGGTAACCGTGGCTACCACGCTGACGTTCCTCTAGAGAACGTTGTGATCGAATCTGCAAAAATCATTTCTGAGTAATTTTAAATCCTCCCTAACCCTCCTTTAATAAAGGAGGAAACCATCATTTTTAAAGATGGTTTTTCTCATCTCTTTTGCAGAGGGAGGTCGGGAGGGATTAAAAAATAAGGAAAAGATTCGTGACCTATCTGTTTATCTCAGATTTACATTTGTCACCTGATCACCCTCGACTCGTTCGGGGATTTTTAGATTTATTGGCAGCTTATCAGCATAAAAATACCCAACTGTATATTTTGGGCGACTGGTTCAATGCCTGGATTGGAGATGACTACACTGCACCCTGGCTGGATGAAATCGTCAGTGCTTTAAAACAGTTTAATCAAGCCGGCAATCAAATCTATTTTCTCATCGGTAACCGTGACTTTGCCTTAGGCCAAGATTTTCTGGATCAATTTTCCGGACAGCTTTTACCTGAAATGACCAGTTTAAATATTGGTTCTACACGATACCGGATCGAACATGGCGATGCACTCTGTACCGATGATGTGTCCTATCAGCGTTTTAGAAAAATAATCCGCCATCCTTGGATGTTAGGTTTTTTAAGAAAAATGCCTTTAAGTTTCCGTGCCAGACTCGCTAATGGTTTCCGCAAGAAAAGCCATGAAGCACAGCAATTGAAAAGCTATGAGGTTATGGATGTAAATCCAACTGCGGTAGAAGCTACTCTCAAAGAAGCAGATGTACTGATTCATGGACATACTCACCGCGCAGCAATCCATGATGTAAATGGTAAAAAAAGAATTGTTTTAGGAGATTGGAAAGCTGATTATGCTGAGATTTTAGAGCTGAGTAGCTCTGATATTGATATTCATAACATTCAGCTAAAAATCTGGTATTACCCATAAAAAAAGCAACTGCGAACAGTTGCTTCTTATATTTTATTTAACTTAAACGGTATAACTGGTTAAAACCAGTATAGAAACTTTTACCATCCAGATTAAATGGATATTGTTCACCGTTTTCAAGTTCAATCATCTTGCCCACATTGACCATAATCATACCATTGATGGTATTTTGCTGGCGTTGCATTGGTACAACTTTGACTTGAATTTCACAACCATTAATGGCGGTCGCGATAGACCATGTATTTAAATTTTTCAAAATATTCACTCATAATATGAGCTTTTTGTGATTAAACAAGGAGAGCTATAGACTAAAAATAAATCTTATTTCTGGGTTTGCTAGAGTTTTTTTAACAGGAAAACCTGTCTTTCGTGTATCACAATCAGCTAAAAATAAACCAGCGAAAACAGTATTCGCTTTAAAGTTATTATCTTATAACTCTTTTTTGACCAAATAGCAAAATTACATTGTAATGACATATGTCAAAAGTAGTATTTTTTAGATGCTTTTTCGCATATCTTAATGTCCAGTAAAGAAATATTTCACGATATAAAACACACCGATCAATATCATGACACTAAAACCAGAGATCAAATCACCTGAATCAAGAAAGTTTAAAACTGTCAGATATCCAGTAACCAATGTATAAATCAGCATAAAGACTAAAAGATACCTTGCCCTAAACGATAACGTTGTTGCTTTTTTTGCTCATGGATCTGTTTTTGCTGCTCATAAAATACATCAATTTCTTCTGGTTTCATTTTTCAATCCCCACCCATATTATTTTTAAATTACTATAGTTAAAGTAGATAAAAAAAGCTCTGACAAATCAGAGCTTTTATAAAATATCTTTTGTTTAAGTAATAAATATTGAGAAATCATAATTTACGACTCTCAGATATTTTTATGATCAATAACCGCCTTCTGACTTGATGACTTCAGCATCAGGTTTATATTTCGCCAAAAGTTCACGAAGCGAATTCATTAGCACACTGGTATCAACACCCACTGCAACGAACTCAGTTCCAAGCGCTAGATATTTCTCGGTAGCTTCATGCTGAGTCGATAAAATCCCAGCAGCCTTACCAGATGCACGAATCCGCTGAATGGCATCTACTACTGCTTTTTGTACTTCAGGATGGTTTAGATTCCCCTGATAGCCCATAGTCGCTGAAAGATCTACCGCCCCAATAAATACACCATCAATCCCCTCGATCTTGAGGATTTCATCCAGATTTTCTAGACCTGTCACTGATTCGATCTGAATTAATAAACAGATATTTTCATGAGCAGTCTGGTAATAATTCGGGATACTGTTCCAGCGTGTCGCACGTGCTAATGCAGCACCCACACCACGAATTCCTTCTGGTGGATAGCGGACTGCTTTGACCATTAATTCGGCCTGCTCCACAGTTTCTACCATAGGAATCAATAAGGTCCGTGCGCCAATATCGAGTAACTGCTTGATCAGTTATACACTGCCTATTGGGGGGCGTACTACAGCTTGCGATGGATAAGCAGCGATACTCTGTAATTGAGAGAGCGTTGTTCTTAAATCGCTTGGGGCATGCTCACCATCAATCAAGAGCCAGTCATAGCCTGCATTTGCCGCAATTTCTGTCCCATACGCGTCAGCTAGTCCGACCCACAAGCCAATTTGCTGCTGCGTCTTTAATTTACGTTTGAAGTAATTGGTATATTGCATCGGCCCACCTATCTTGCATGCTATTGCCTGAAGTTCTTATTAAACTCCTGTTACTAGAAACTGCCAATATACAAAAGCTTGCTTTTTATCTGATTTAACTCTTAGTTTTTCATAAAATTTCACTCAAGATTATATAAATATAGACTTTGCCGATGATGTTTTTATTGTAATAATCTTTTGATCAGAAAAATCTAGATGCCTAAAGCATATTTCTAAACGCCTTATCAAAAGATTGGAGTCCATCAATGGATTTACTCAAGATCGCTCAAACCCGTTATACCACTAAAGCTTACGACCCTATCAAGAAGGTTCCAGCAGAACAATTTGAACGTTTATTAGAAATCTTACGTCTGACGCCATCTTCGATTAACATTCAGCCCTGGCATTTTTTTATTGCCGACAATGATGCCGCTAAACAGCGTATTGCCAAAGCACTAGTGGGAACTTATGCCTACAATGCACCCAAAGTGCTGGATTCTTCACATACCATTTTATTTTGTACCAAAGCCGATATTGACGAGTTACATCTGGACAACCTGTTAAATCGTGATGATCTGAGTGGTCGTTTTAAAGATGAGAACGCCAAGGAAGGTCAAAAGAATACCCGTACCGGCTATGTACATTATTATCGTAATGAAAAAGGTGATATTCAGCGCTGGGCAGAAAACCAGACTTTTATTGCACTGGGACAGATCTTACTGGCTGCAGGAAGTGAAGGTATTGATGCCACACCGATCGGTGGTTTTGATGAAGACATTCTGAGTGAGGAGTTACAGTTAGCTGAACAGGGCCTGATTCCATCGGTACTGCTTACTTTAGGTTATCGCAGTGAAAATGATTTCAATGCCAAATTGCCTAAATCTCGTCTGCAAGCTGAAGATATTTTCACCAAACTGTAAGCATTTTATGGTATAAAAGGGGTCTAGTGCCCCTTTTCTTGTCAATTCGGGCCTAATTTTTGCTTTATTCTCCAAACATCCAACTAGAATAACAATTAGAGGTACCCATGTCTGTTTTACCATCCAGCTCTTTAAAATTCGAATGCAAACACTGCGATAAGATCTATTTACATCACTATGCTAATGCCCAGCATCGTTATCCGCATTGTCCAGACTGCAAACAGGCAGGCTTATTGCTTGGACGGGCTGAAAAAGAAGACCTGTTACGTTATCCGCTTGAATTTGCATCTTCCTATGTTAAACAGACATTGCATATGCTAGGCAAACAACACTAATCACACCTAGAATCAACCCGATCACACTTGCAGGTTTGAGTCGTTCTTTAAAGATGAGCAATCCTGCAATCACACCAAAAATCACCACCAGAATATTCATGCCCGCAAATACAATCGCTGGCGTATCTTTGAGCATCATGTGTGCTTTGACGTAAAAAGCAATATTGGCAAAGTTCAACGCACCCAATAACAGACCGGAACCAATATCCTTGCCAGAACCCAGATGACGATATTGCAGCAGCAGATAGATCATCGACAGAATCATGGCGCAGATAAACATCAAGTTCAGTGCCACAGCAAATTGTAGACCAAGGCTGGTGGTATATTTCAACAAGACATCAATCAGTGCATAACCAAACCACACCAGACCCAGAAAAAACATTCCCTGCCTGGAGCTTTCTGATGCCTGACGGTGTGAGAATAGAATGCACAGTACGGAACTTATGCCTAAGACAATACCCAGCATCTTGAGCTGGTTAAACTGTTCCTGAAAAATGAAATAAGCAGCGGCCAGTGATAGTACAACCGATAATCGCTGGGCAATTTCAGTTTTTAAGATCCCTGCTGTTTGTAATGACTTGGCCAGAAACAGGAAGACACTCGGTAATAAAACGCCAAGCGCCAGAATCAGTAGCCATGGAGTCTGACTCATGGAAATATGCTGGATGTCTGGCTTGAACCAGAAAAAACACAATACGCTAGCTGTGACATAATTCCAGCTAATCATATGGATGGGGCTCAAGCCTCTATTTTTAGCAATTTTTAAGAGTATTGAGACTGCAACACTACATAATGCTGCAATAAAAATCAGTTCCATATGCTGCTCTTATTCTTCATCTTTATGTCTTGTCCTGAAATAGATTGACAGTATTCCACTTCAAACCGAGTTAAGC
>ERZ1023241.48-NODE-48-length-61115-cov-522.832427_pt1 | contig 61115 bp, 55 predicted proteins | sample MGYA00380455_ERZ1023241 | MGnify/ENA primary metagenome ERZ1023241 (study PRJEB33173, sample SAMEA4830304) | metagenome | study: EMG produced TPA metagenomics assembly of the PRJEB25223 data set...
AACCAGTGACCCCCTCCTTGTAAGGGAGGTGCTCTCCCAACTGAGCTAATCGCCCACTAGAAAGCGTTTAAATATAAAGGGAAAGTTTGAGCGGAAAGGACACTTTAGAAAAGTGGTGGGCGATACCGGTCTCGAACCAGTGACCCCCTCCTTGTAAGGGAGGTGCTCTCCCAACTGAGCTAATCGCCCTTAATGTTGTGGGTTGGCATTATAGGGAGAATGCATTTTCAGTCAATACCTTTTTACTAAATTTTGTTTAATTGTCGTAAAAATAAGCATAAAATCCGCTTTTTTATTTAGAAGTCAAACAAGTCGTAGTAGAATGACGACTAATATTTTATTGAAGATAGGTTATAAAAATGAAACTAGATGCTCCTTTTAATTTAGATCCAAATGTAAAAGTGCGTACTCGTTTTGCTCCTAGCCCTACAGGTTATTTACATGTAGGTGGCGCACGTACCGCACTTTATTCTTGGTTATACGCAAAACATAATAACGGTGAATTTGTATTACGAATTGAAGACACTGATTTAGAGCGTTCAACACCTGAAGCTACTGCTGCCATTATTGAAGGCATGGAATGGTTAAATCTTCCGTGGGAGCATGGCCCTTATTACCAAACTAAACGCTTTGATCGTTATAACCAAGTGATCGATGAAATGATTGAACAAGGCTTAGCATATCGTTGTTATTGTACTAAAGAACACTTAGAAGAACTTCGTCATACTCAAGAACAAAATAAAGAAAAACCACGTTATGACCGTCACTGCTTACACGATCACAACCATTCACCTGATGAACCCCATGTTGTACGTTTTAAAAATCCAACTGAAGGCTCGGTAGTATTTGATGATGCCGTACGTGGCCGTATTGAAATCAGCAACAGTGAGCTTGATGATCTTATTATTCGCCGCACAGACGGTTCTCCAACTTATAACTTCTGTGTAGTTGTAGATGACTGGGACATGGGTATCACACATGTTGTACGTGGCGAAGATCATATCAACAACACGCCTCGTCAAATTAACATTTTAAAAGCGATTGGTGCCCCAATTCCAACCTATGCACACGTTTCTATGATTAATGGCGATGATGGTCAAAAACTCTCTAAACGACATGGTGCAGTGAGCGTCATGCAATATCGTGATGATGGTTACTTACCAGAAGCTTTAATTAACTATCTTGTGCGTTTAGGCTGGGGACATGGCGACCAAGAAATTTTCAGTCGCGAAGAAATGATCAACTATTTCGAATTAGATCATGTTAGCAAATCAGCTAGCGCATTTAATACCGAAAAATTACAATGGTTGAATCAACATTATATCCGTGAATTACCGCCAGAATATGTGGCTAAACACCTTGAATGGCATTACAAAGATCAAGGCATTGATACAAGCAATGGTCCTGCATTAACTGATATTGTCTCCATGCTTGCGGAACGTTGCAAAACCTTAAAAGAAATGGCAAGGTCAAGCCGCTACTTCTTTGAAGAGTTTGAAACCTTTGATGAAGCCGCAGCGAAAAAACATTTCAAAGGCAATGCTGCTGAAGCGCTTACAAAAGTGAAAGAAAAATTAACCGCACTTTCTAGCTGGGATTTACATTCTACTCACGAAGCCATTGAGCAAACGGCTGCTGAACTAGAAGTGGGCATGGGTAAAGTTGGTATGCCATTACGTGTCGCGGTGACAGGTTCTGGTCAATCGCCATCAATGGATGTTACCCTAGTCGGTATCGGCAGAGATCGCGTACTTGCGCGTATTCAGCGTGCTATTGATTTTATTCATGCACAAAATGCTTAATATTTAATCGGATAACAAACACATAATAAAATCGTATTGACAGCCACATAGTCAAATTTTATCATGTCGCTGTCTTTTATGGGGATATAGCTCAGTTGGGAGAGCGCTTGAATGGCATTCAAGAGGTCGTCGGTTCGATCCCGATTATCTCCACCAAATTAATAAAGCAAGGTAAAGCACCTTGCTTTTTTATTATCAATAATCAATATCTTAGCGAATTTTAACAAAAATAAAAACTAAAGCGTGCTAGAATAGTGCGCTTTTTTATTACATTGTTCGAAACCATATCAAGGAATAATTATGCGTCCAAATAATCGAGAAAATAATCAACCCCGCCAAATTAAAATTACCCGTAACTACACCAAGCATGCTGAAGGTTCTGTGCTTGTTGAATTTGGGGACACCAAAGTGCTTTGTACTGCAACAGTGGAAGATGCTGTACCACGTTTCTTAAAAGGACAAGGGCAAGGTTGGGTAACGGCTGAATATGGAATGTTGCCACGTTCAACACATAGTCGTATGCAACGTGAGGCGGCTAAAGGTAAACAAGGCGGACGCACAATGGAAATTCAACGCTTAATTGCCCGCTCTTTGCGCGCCATGGTGGATCTTAAAGCACTGGGTGAACGTGCGATTACTTTAGATTGCGATGTTATTCAAGCGGATGGCGGCACACGAACTGCATCCATTACTGGTGCTGCAGTCGCATTATGTGATGCGATCAACAGTTTAATTGAGAATGGCACGTTAAAAACCAACCCCATTAAAGGGCTAGTTTCGGCGATTTCTGTAGGGATTGTTGATGGGCAAGCTGTTTGTGATTTGGAATACGTGGAAGATTCTGCAGCGGAAACCGATATGAATGTTGTGATGATGGAAGATGGTCGCATGATTGAGGTGCAAGGCACTGCAGAAGGCGAGCCATTTAGCCATGAAGAATTATTAACATTATTAGATTTAGCGAAACAAGGCTGTAATCAAATTTTCATTGCTCAACGTGAAGCGCTAGGCTTATAAACACAGTTTATAGGAGTTAAAAAATGGAACAATATAAACGCGATTTTATCGAATTTGCTTTAAGCCGAAATGTATTGAAATTCGGCGAGTTTACTTTGAAATCGGGGCGTAAAAGTCCGTATTTCTTCAATGCGGGTTTGTTCAATACGGGGGCAGATTTAGCACGTTTAGGCGAGTTTTATGCTGCGGCAATTCAAGCAAGTGCGGTAGATTTTGATGTGGTTTTTGGCCCTGCTTACAAAGGTATTCCAATTGGCACTTCAGTTTCGGTGGCGTTATTTAATCGTTATGGTATTGATAAACCCGTGTGTTTTAATCGTAAAGAAGTGAAAGATCACGGAGAGGGCGGCAATTTAATTGGTAGCCCATTGCAAGGAAAAATTTTGCTTGTGGATGATGTGATTACGGCTGGCACTGCAATTCGTGAATCTATGGAATTAATCAGTGCAAATCAGGCAGAGCTTGCGGCGGTATTGATCGCTCTAAACCGTAAGGAACGAGGAAAAGGCGAGCTTTCAGCAATTCAAGAAGTAGAACGTGATTATCAATGCCAAGTGCTATCAATCATTGATTTAGATGATTTGATGCAATTTATCGAACAAGATCCTCGATACAGTAGCCATTTGCCAGAAATGCGTGCTTATCGTGCCGAATTTGGCGTATAAAACTTGAGAAATAAATTTTTGTCATCATTATAAATAACATTATAAAAATAACCGCACTTTGGCTTAACAGGGGAAAGAATGGGATTTATTGGAAAAATTATAGGCGTATTTTTAGGTTGGAAAGTTGGTGGATTTTTTGGTGCGATAGCTGGGCTCATTTTAGGTTCTATTGCAGATAAAAAATTGTATGAACTTGGCTCGGTAAGTTCTAGTTTCTTTAAAAAGAAAACAACGCGTCAAGACTTGTTTATGCAAACCACCTTTGCGGTGTTAGGACATTTAAGTAAATCGAAAGGGCGTGTAACAGAAGAAGATATCCAATTAGCTAATCAATTAATGATTCAGCTTAAACTGGATGATGCAGGGCGTAAATTAGCGCAAGATGCATTTCGTCGTGGTAAAGAATCTGATTTCCCAATTCGCCAAGTTATCCGTGAATTTCGCATTGGTTGTGGGCAACGTGCTGATTTATTGCGAATGTTCTTACAAGTGCAAGTTCAAGCGGCTTTTGCCGATTCAGAACTTCACGAAAATGAGAAAGAAGTGCTTTATGTGATCGCTGAAGAACTTGGTCTTTCTCGTATGCAATTTGAACAAATGATTGCGATGGAAATGGCTGCTCGAGCTTTTACTCAAGGCGGTTTCTATCAGCAATATCAACAAGGTGCATATCAAGGTGGCTACCAATATCAACAACAAAATAGTGGTGGTTACCAACATGCTTCTGGCCCAACTTTAAATGATGCCTATAAAGTATTGGGTGTGACTGAGTCCGATGAGCAAAGCACGGTTAAGCGTGCTTATCGTCGTTTAATGAATGAACACCATCCAGATAAACTCGTGGCGAAAGGTTTACCGCCAGAAATGATGGAAATGGCAAAAGAAAAAACTCAACAGATTCAAGCCGCTTACGATTTAATTTGTAAAGCAAAAGGCTGGAAATAGTGCGTGTTATTCTTGCGCCTATGCAAGGGGTTTTAGATCCCTTTGTACGTGAACTTCTCACCGAAGTGAATGACTACGATTTATGTATAACAGAATTTGTTCGCGTAGTTGATCAACTTCTCCCTGAAAAAGTATTTTATCGTTTATGCCCTGAATTAAAAAATCAGGGCTTTACTTCTTCTGGTACGCCTGTGCGAGTGCAGTTGCTAGGGCAGCATCCAGAATGCCTTGCTGAAAATGCGATTCGTGCGATCGATCTTGGCTCTCATGGCGTTGATTTAAATTGTGGTTGCCCTTCTAAAACAGTGAATGGCAGCAATGGTGGTGCGGCATTATTGAAACAGCCTGAATTGATTTATCGTGCCACTCAAGCCTTACGCCAAGCCGTGCCAAGTGAATTTCCCGTTAGTGTAAAAGTGCGGTTAGGTTGGGATGATATTTCTCAAGCCTTTGAAATCGCTGATGCGGTAGAGCAAGGCGGCGTAACCGAAATTACAGTTCATGGACGCACAAAAGCTGATGGTTATCGTGCTGATCGAATTAATTGGAAAAAAATTAGCGAAGTCCGAGAGCGTTTATCCATTCCAGTTATTGCTAACGGAGAAATTTGGCATTGGCAAGATGGTCAAGATTGCTTATCTCAAACAGGTTGTCAGGATTTAATGGTCGGACGAGGCGCGTTGAATATTCCGAATTTAAGTCATGTTCTGAAATCAAATGTAGAAAAAATGCCTTGGTATGAGATTCAAAAAATCTTGCAAAAATACGCGAATGTTGAAAATGAATATGACAGTGGTTTTTATCATGTGGCACGAATTAAACAATGGTTACGTTATTTGAATAAGGAATATGATGAAGCGAACCAAGTGTTTGATAAGATTAAGACTTGCCAAACTGCTGAAGATTTGAAATTACGGTTAAATGATAAATAAAAAACCTGCTAATCAGCAGGTTTTCTTTTTCTAAATTATTTAAAAATTCACCGCACTTTTTAATTTTTTCAGTGCATTAGTTTCTAATTGACGAATACGTTCCGCAGATACATTATATTTTGCTGCCAAGTCGTGCAATGTAGCTTTGTTATCATCTAACCAACGAGCTTTGATAATATCCTGACTACGCGCATCTAGACTTTGTAGTGCCGCACCTAATTGCTCGGTTGCTTGGCTTTCAAAGTTTTCATTTTCAAGCGCTGCTGCGAAATTAGAACTTTTATCTTCCAAATAAAGGGCTGGAGAATAGGTCTCTGTTTCTGCATCATCAGTAGGTAAATCAAAACCGACATCGGCACCGCTCATACGCGATTCCATTTCGATCACATCTTCTTTGGAAACACCCAATTCATTTGCGACCATATCAACTTCATTTTCATTGAACCAACCTAAACGTTGTTTAGTTTTACGTAGGTTGAAAAATAATTTACGTTGAGCTTTCGTGGTTGCGACTTTTACGATACGCCAGTTACGAAGAACATATTCGTGGATTTCAGCTTTAATCCAATGCACAGCAAATGACACCAAGCGTACACCAACTTCAGGGTTAAAACGTTTAACCGCTTTCATTAAGCCGATATTGCCTTCTTGGATTAAGTCAGCTTGTGGCAAACCATAGCCAGAATAGCCACGTGCAACATGGATCACGAAACGAAGATGCGACAAAATGAGTTTTTTCGCTGCATCTAAATCCTCGTGATAATACAAACGTTCTGCCAATTCCTTTTCTTCCTCTGCGGTCAGCATCGGATATTCATTTGCTGCACGAATATAACCTTCGATACTGCCTTGAGGAACTAACATCATTTGTGTTTCTTTATCCATCGTTTCCCTTCTTTATTTTGGCTTTTGCCAATCAATGTACTTAGTTATAGCACAATAAGCTATCTTATTGAACCAATTTGTTAATAAGACAGATTTTATCAATTGAAAGTTCAATTATTTTAAATAATTCTGATTAATTAGCAAAGTGGAATTAAAGTTAAATTAAGATTTTCATCAATGACTTTGAATAGTAGATCGATATTCGGATGTTTGCCTGGATTTGCTTTAGCATCTTCTACGTGTTCTGCAAACCATTCAACACCTTGTTGTGCGGAAGTGCGGTTTAATTTTCCGTTAAATTTTTCAGCCAACGCATTATAAAGGCGAAGCGAACCTAATTTACCTTGTATCGCAGGAATGTTATGGATAATAGTTTCTCCATTCATCACGTTCAAACCCGTTAGATGATCGATTTTGGGCAAGATTTCTAAAATTTCTTTAAAGTTCATTGTTTATATCCTTACTTTATAAAATTACGTGATAATTTGCTCACTATTTACTTCGCCAGTTGCACTGATAAATCGTACTTCAGGTTGTAAATATACACCAAATTTTTCTGCAACAGTTTGGCGAACGTGATGGGCGAGTTTGACCACATCTTGCCCTGTTGCCCCGCTTTTGTTAATTAATACTAATGCTTGTTTTTTATGAACCGCAGCCCTACCAATTTGAAAACCTTTAAGATTGCATTGATCAATCAGCCAGCCTGCCGCTAATTTCACTGAGCCATCTGCCTGTGGAAAGTGCGGTAGATTTTCGTGATGTTTTTTGATTTTTTCAAAATGTTCTAAACTGACAACGGGATTTTTAAAGAAACTCCCTGCATTACCCACTTCATTGGGATCAGGTAATTTGCTTTGACGGATATGACAGACTTCATCAAAAATTTGTTTAGCGGTGACCGTTTTCGGATCGAACTCTACAAGCGAACCATATTTTAGAATAGGCTGCCAATTTTTTGTGAGCTTTAATCCAACCGCTGTAATCACATAACCTTGCTGATAACGATGTTTAAAAATACTCTCACGATAACCAAATTCACATTGTTCTGTGTCGAGTCTAAAGGTTTCGTTCGTATTTAAATTAAGTACCTCCACATAATCACATACATCTTTAAATTCAACGCCATAAGCACCGATATTTTGAATGGGGGCAGAGCCTGCACAACCGGGAATCAGAGCCAGATTTTCTAAGCCATAAATACCATTATTAATAGACCACTCCACCAATTTATGCCAATTTTCCCCGCCATTGACGTGAAGATAGTGAAAATTTGCATCTTGTTCGTGCGTAATCCCCATTAAACGATTAAGGATCACGATGCCATTAAAATCATCTAGAAATAGAACATTACTTCCTTGACCTAAAAAAAGAGTGGGTAAATTTTCTGATTTAGAATTCGCCCACACTTGTTGTAGCTGTTCGATACTATGTGCTTCAATAATTTCACGAGCATTAGACTGAATGTGGAAAGTGTGAAAAGGTTGTAAATTTTGCATTTTGATGTCCTAATATAATGTATCTGGCAAGGTAATTTTGACTTGTGTGCCGCCTTGCTCTCTGCGATGAATATGCAATTGTGCATTAAGCTGACGACAACGTTCCGCCATAATATTCAAGCCGTAATGCCCTTCAGGTTCTTCAAGATTTGGAATGCCAACCCCATCATCTTCAACTAAAATTTCATACTCGCCTTCCGCATTAATTCTTGCGCTAATTTCAATTACCGTGCCTTGAGAATGTTTGATCGCATTGGTGGTGGCTTCACGTACAATTTGCAGAACGTGAACCAGCTGTTGAGGGTTCAAACTTTGTGAGGGTAATTGACAATTCACATTCATTTGCATTGTTGTTTGCGAGCGTAATGAATCAATCACTTGTTTTAGTGCAAGCTGTAAATTCGCTTCTTGTATAGTTAAACGGAAAGTGGCTAAAAGCTCACGTAACTGTGCATAACCACCAGAAAGGGCTTGTTCAAAATTGGCAATAATTGCCAAACTCTTTTCTTTTGATTGTTCGTCTTCTTTCTTCAGGTTATGTTTGAGCAAAGTAAGTTGAATTTGTAAAAATGATAAGACTTGAGCCAAAGAATCGTGCAACTCTCGCGCAATAATTGAGCGTTCTTCCATTAATAAAATCTGTTCTTTCTGACGTAAATTTTTATGGAAATAAAGCGCACGAGCAAGCATTTGCGCTAAATTTTGCATAATTCGGGGATCTGGACAAGGTAATCCTGCTTGCCAAGACAGTACACCTAATTCTTCGTTATCCACAGAAAGGGTTTCGATTTGTAGTTCATTATTAGCATCTTGCTTACCCAATGTAATATCCCAATGTTCAGCCCCCATCACTTCCACTTTAACGAAGTTCAAATGGTTGCTAATAAAAATGTAATTCAAAACTTGATTTAAAATTTTATCGTTAATTGTGTTTGTATTCAGAAGTTGAGCACTTTGATAAAGAGTGCTTAAAGTGCGGTTAGTTTGACGCAACTTTTGCGTTTTTTCGTTTACCGCTTCTTCTAAACGCGAATAAAGCTGTCCCAGTTCTGTGGACATTTGTGTAAATACGCGAGCCAGTGTGCCAAGTTCATTTTGTTTCCTTGTGTCAAGTGGAATATGATTGAATTGACGCATTTGCACTTGCATACTGGCTTTTGTCATTAAATGCAAAGGTTTCACAACTTCTCGGTTTGTGTACCAAATCACATAAGACACCATCAGCAAAATTAACAACATCGCAAAACCTAATACTGAAACGCCTAAAATCCATTTCTGCTCACTAAAACGTTGTAGTTCAAACACAAAATAATCAACATCTGCCACATAGTTAGTAAGCTGCTTACTATAGTTTTTTACATCCTGTTGGCGCGCATATTTTTCCATGTTCGTCCAACGTTGCAAAATGTTTTGATAGGAATGTTTTAATACATTCGGTGTGAAAAATTGATTTTGAACTTCTAGTAAAGCAGATGAATGAAGGCTTATATGATAACGACGTAAATTCGTTTCCACGCTTTCTGGTTGTTCTTGCATTTCATAAAGTAAGCGATAACTTTGCATACGCAAAGAACCTGAAATATTAATGGCTTCGGCATCATATTTATTACTGCTCATAATTGCCAAACTCAGAGAACTAATCACACCAGCAACGATAAGAATGATAAATAAATATTTCGCAATACGAGTGGAAACGGAACCTTTAGTATACACAGAAAACTCCAGTGGAAATTTAGAAAAGTGCGGTAAAATTTTTATTTCTTTTTAAATTTATCCCAAACTTTATCTTCTTGACCACGCCATAAGCGTTGAATGTTATCGTGATGACGATAAATTAATAGGCAACACACCAGTGCAACGGGAAAAGTAAATTCAGGTTTAAACCACCACACATAAAAAGGCACAAGTAATGCAGAAATAACCGCACTTAATGAAGAATAGCCACTAACAAGAAAAACAAAGATCCACGTACCAAACATTGAACCTGCAACAGCCCAAGAAATCGGTGCGATTGCCCCAAAGGCAGTTGCAACACCTTTGCCACCTTTAAATTGAAAGAAAATTGGGAAAATATGCCCTAAACAAGCACCAAGTGCGACCATTCCTAATTCAAATTGGGTTAAACCTAAATAATACCCTGCCCATACAGGAATCATCCCTTTTAACATATCAAAAATAAGCACCGCCAAGGCAGACTTACGATTTCCAATGCGTAACACATTTGTCGCCCCAGGATTGTGTGAACCATTTTGACGAGGATCTGGCAAGCCTGCAATGCGACAAATTAAAATCGCACTGGAAATTGAGCCTAAAAGATAGGCAAAAAGCATATAAAAAAGGGCGAAAAGGCTCATTTTGCACTCCAGCAAGAAAAACTGTTCGTTATTCTACCCAAAATTGATAGCATACGCCTACAATAATTTTAGAGGAAATCTTATGGATCGTGTTTTTATTGAAGAATTGACTGTTTTTGCACAAATCGGTGTATATGATTGGGAACAGCAAATAAAACAAAAACTTGTGTTTGATTTGGAAATGGCTTGGGATTGTAAACAAGCGGCAGAAACGGATGATGTTGCATATTGTTTAAATTATGCTGAAGTGAGCCAAGTGATAATTGATTATGTGGAAAGTAAACCTTTCTTGCTGATTGAGCGAGTGGCTTATGAAGTGGCGGATTTGCTTGAGTCACGTTATCAACTTCAAGGATTAAAAATTAAACTGAGTAAACCAAAAGCCGTCGCGCAAGCTCGAAATGTTGGCGTATTGATTATTCGTGGTTGTTTAAAATAATGTAACGATAGTGGCTATTAATAAATCTGACAGGCATGCAATTTAATTGATGTCTGTCAGATTGGCTTTATGCTTTTACCTTGTGTTCTGAATAGTTATTGTTCAGCTTCTAACTCTCCAACACTCACTTTAGTATTATTACCTTTATCGCCGAATTGTTGTTCTTCGCAACCTTTACCTGCATCACAAACTGCAACAGAAACAAGTTTTTCAACATCTAAGCTACTCACTAACTTTGTATTAATGATTTTTTCGCTTGCGTCCGTAACATTCAATTGCTCAGCAGACAAGTTGGTGGCTCGCACACCGTTAATTTTGTCATAAAGTCTAGCAAAACCACGTTCACTGAGTTTGGTAGAAGCGCCGTTAATTTTTGTTTGATTAAAGTTTTTCTCACGAGGAAGTTCAAAGAATGTGAAATTTGAATTTGATTTTACCTCAATTTCTACCCCTTTGGAGCTTAAATAAGCTGTCCCACCGTTTGGTGCTAAGGCAGTGATGTCGGCATTTTCAATGGTTGTTTTGGTATTTGCGTTATCACCAATAGTAAATGCCATATTGGCGATATTAGCATCATTATCAATTGAGCCTGGCGCACCATTAATGATCACTTCTTCCCCAGTTCTTCCTCCAGTGTTAATTGCGGTAATTTTCAAGTCATCTTTACTGTTTTTACCTGCAATTTTTGTATCGCCATCAGTTCTAAAGGTGTAACCCTGATGAGATTTCACAAAAATAGAACTTTTTTCCCCTATTAATTCCCCGATTAAAAACATCGTAGCATAAGGTGCTTTTGCAGATATATCGATTTTCTCATCGCCCACGATTTTAATATGTGAGTTTACCATTGAGACTTTACCATTCATTCCTAAACGGTTAATTTGAGTTGAAATATCTTGTGAATTATCTTTATCAAAAGTAATATCAATCTTGCTATTATCTAATTTAATTTTTTCTGCCAGTAAATGTACAAATCCATTTTTCAGATTAATATTACTGTTAGAAATATTAATTTCTGTACCTTTAATAGCTGCTCGCCCTGTATTTTTGCTGGCAAACATATCAAAACGATGCCAATAGGCTTTATTCATATCTAAATCTAAATTATCGTAATATTTCCAACGGCGTCTGCCTTGATCTAACGAAGATAACAGCGTACGTTTGTCTAAATCTAACACACCGTATTCATATTTTGAACTCACACCATTTCTATTACGGGATACCCCCCCATCAATGTAAAAATTCGTTTGTCCTGTGGCAACGATGTTATCTAAATTAACTTTTTCAAATCCACCTGCTAAAACCACATCATCAACCTGATCAAATACTACATTACGCATCTTAACATCAAACTTCTTGCGTTGTGAGCTTTCCGCTCTCTTCCATCTGTCATCGTAGTCTTTTTCATCGACACTACGCCCCAATCCCATCGCTCCGTTACCAAGATTTATTTTGCTGTCAGTAATTGTAATATTTGATTTAAAATCTACATCATTCTGCAAACTCGTTACAACAAATAAACGACCTTTTGAGTGAATATCCGCATGATCAATATTAATATGACCTTGGTTAGTCAGCTTTAATAGCGAATCTGTACCTCTAAAGGAATCTATATTGATATTGCCTGAAATATTAACGTCATTTCCTTTAAGAGTTACTTTTCCATTATTAGCTAGTAATGAACTTAACGCCTCTGTTTGTATAAATGAATCCGTACCCGTACCCGTTTTATCTTTATCTTGATCCGCAATACGAATATTTTCAGTGTCTGGCACGTCAATATTAACTTCTGTATTTAATGTTTTAAATTCATCTTTATAGTGCGTTTCACTATTTTCACGTCCAAAGTCACCTTTGATATTAACGCTTTTGCCTTTAAAATCGATTTTAGGCGAGGTAACTTTTGAGCCAGTTTTAGAAGTGATTTTTATCTTGTTTTGAAGTTCGTTATTTGAGGTAACATCAGCCACAAAAGTAACTATCTCCCCTTTAATATTACTTTCATTATTCAACTCAACATTGTCAGCAGATAACACAACCTTGCCATTTTTCTTACTAACTTTAGTTGCTTCTAACACACCATTATTCATAACTAAGCTATCTAATGCTTCTTTACGCCCTTTTGCATTTAGCGTAATGTCCTCTGCTTTAATAATCCCTTCATTTTTAACAATACCCCGTACTGCATTATCTTCTAATGCCACACTTATACCGCTATCTGATAAGGTAAATGTAAAATTATAGCCTGAGGATAAATATACTTTGCCATTTGTAGCGTCAATTTCCCCTTCATTGATAACTTCATCGCCATTAAGTACCACGAAATCTTTCGCCTTAATTTTCCCTTGATTTTTTACCACCTGACCTTCTTTTGTTTTACGGGTAAATTGATAGCTATTGCTATTGCCCTTTTCACTGATTTGCTCTAAATCTTTGGTCGTTGCAAATAAACCAGCTACATTTATTTCTGCTCCTTGGGTAATAATAACCCCATTAGGGTTTGCTAAATAAACTTTACCGTTTGCCGTCAATTTCCCTTGAATTTGGCTAGCATTGCCGCCAGTTACACGGTTATATGCCACAGAATTTGCGTCAGGCTGTTTAAATTCCACCTCTTTATCTTTACCGATGTCAAAACTATGCCAGTCTATTTGAGTTGTAGAGGTTTTTTGATCAATCGTCATTTTATTTCCAATTGTAGAAACATCTGCCTCCCCAACAACTACTTTATCCTTTTGTGGCAAATCCGGTGTAGAGGCATATGCCGCACCACTGCAAGTGGTCAATATGATAAGAGAAATTACATTTAATTTATACATAGCATACCTCCTTAGAAAGTTTTAATCATAGAAAGCCAAAATTGGTGTTTATCGGCATTATTAATATTGTTATCAAGCGGCTTGGCGACGCTGACATTGATGGCATAGCTGCCAGCATCTGAAAAAGAAAGTCCTGCACCAACGCTTTGTAATTTCACGCTATTTTTCACGCCTTTTGCGAGAAATTGGCTATTTTTATAATATTTTCCCAAACCATAGTCATAGAACAATGAACTAACTAGCACACTTTGGGAAAAGACTGGTAAATAATGTTTGAATTCTGTTTGTATCAAATGCCCTTCATCCACAGAAGCCGCACCAGCTTGATGTCCACGTACTCCAGACAAACCACCAAGCAACATTTTCTGTGAGCTTTCAAGGGTTTTATCGGCAAACTGACCGTTTATACCAATATTGAAAGCAAAAGATTTTGGTAAAATTTGCTCGTGAGACAAGCGGTAGTTATATACCGTAAAATGCGATTGTGGTTGAAAATCCTCTTTTGCATTATGTTTTTTTTCATTAGTTTGATTCGCTAAATTACCGAACAAGGTAGATAATGAAAAATAAGTTGTCCCATCTTTAATAAGATTCCAAGAACCGTCAATCCCTGCAGTTAAACTATTTATTTTCCGTTTTTGTTTCACAGAAACCGCTTGTTGTTTATCCGTAAGGTTTTGATGATTAAAGCTCACTTTAGTACTTAAACGAAAATTTGGTGTACGGATTGTTGGGTGCAACAAGTAAGCCCCTAAGGTATGGGAATGCCCTTGAGATTGTAATGATTTAAAATTACCACCTAATTTGTAGTCGAGATAGTTAGCCGTTACACCAAAACGCGTAGAATAACCATCAATTAAAGAGGAATAATCTATACGAGCATTTTTTAAATTAGCCTGATTAGAACTCATTAAATCCAGTTTCAATTCATCGCCCCAGCCATTCAAATTACTGACTTTTGTCCCTGCAGCCAAACGGTAACGCCCTGTATATTTGTTGCCTTGGTTATCTACTGAAACATAACTAGAAAAACGTTTTGCATCGTTAATTTTAATCAGTAAATTCGCTTCGCCGACTTTTTTGCCTGCGGAGAGTTGCAAACCAGCATTTACCCCTGGAACATCGTTTATTGTTAAAGCAAATTTTTCTAACTCATCTTTCAAAATAAATTCGGACGCATTCACTGTTGTATTAGAGAGACGGGATACAAATTTATTGCTTAATGCACTGTGATTTTGCAAGCGTATTTCGCCTACATTACCTTTGAGTAACAAAATTTTTACCGTACCTTGCTCAATTTCCTGCGGTGGTAAAATTGCTTTTGCCACTAAATAATTATTATGACGATAAAATTCGCTGATCTCATTTGCTAAATTACTTAAATCTGACAGCGATACCTCTTTTCCTACATAATTTTTTAAAATATGTGCAAGCTCGTCTGTGACGACTTCTTGATTGTTTCGATCTAAAATCTGTACTTGCGTAAGTGGAAATTTCAGTCCTTGTTTATACTGTGCAGTATAAGGCGAATTTGCCGTTTGATTAAATAATTCGCCACTAGGTTTGGCTTCTGATTGAATTTGACGTTGTTCTAGTTCACGGTTTAATGATCCAGTATCTGGCCGACCTAATGCCATCACTGATTCACTCAAAACAAAGCCTAAACTGACCGCACTTGCAATAACAGAATAACGAGGTCTCATTTTCATTCCTTATGTCCTATTAATTGATAAAATTACAAAAATTGAGGGAAAACAGCTTTAGGGCGTTTTTCCAAAGTAAATTTAGAAGCTATAAACTGCACTAATTTTCGCATTACGACCAGTGCCTTCCATTAAACTAAACGCGGGTTGATATTTTCTATCAAACAAGTTTTCCAGTGCAAAATCTAAACGCAGGTTTTTCCATTCGCCTTTTAATGGCGCATAGGTAGCACGAAGATCGGTCAGTATATAACTTGGGTAGGTAACACTATGATCTTTAGGCACTCGGCGTTGAGCAGCGTAATGGGTTACTGTCGCTCCCACCGTGAATTTGTCTTTTACTAAAGCATAATTTACCCCTACGCCGATTTTGCTTGCGGCAATGTTTGATAAAGCTTCGCCACTATCTTTATCTTTACCTTTGGTGCTGCCATAGTTAGTAAACAGTGTTAAACGCTCTGTTTGGTATTGAGCTTGCAATTCAATACCGCTTAAACGGGCATTAGTTATGTTTTGATACTGGGAATTTTTTGGCAACAATGCTCCATTTGCACCTGCACCTGTACCTGCACCTTTATTTGTATTTGCATCATTAAATATTTTTAAGTTAATAAAATCTTTCACATCATTACGGAAATAAGTCGCTTCAATTTTGAATTTATCGCCCTGTTTAAACAGACTATCAAAATGTAGATTTGCGGTAATTTCTTTATTTTTCGCTGTTTCAGGGCGCAAATTTGGATTTGCTACAAATCTATTGATTTGATCTCGCCCTGGAATAGTTGCCCCAAAGTGAGTACCACTCACAAACCGTTCTTGCATAGATGGTGCTCGGAAAGCTTCATTATATTTGGCAGTAAAATCTAACCAATTGGTTACTATCCAAGTTAATTTTGTGGCAGGAGATAAATGATTATCCTTGTATTTTACAGTTTTACTTGAGGTATCGTAGTGGTCATAACGTACACTTGGCGAAACTAGCAATTTTTCCCCAAATAGCGGAATATGGGCGATTAAATAAACGCCTGTAGTGTTTGAATTCGCATTATAGGGTTCCGCTCGAAACTTCGCATCTTTATCGTTCATGCCTCGTTCGGTACGGATTTTATCTCGCATATAATCCACCCCATAAACAAAGGAAATGTGAGATAATTCGGAAGAATTACGTAAATTTATACCTCGGGTAGTCAATTTAGTCTGATCTTTCACACCACTGACTTTACGCTGTTCTTTCTCAATAGTTTTATTGTTATACAGCGCGATATGCGTATTTAGATAAGGATTATCTGGCGTTAAATAATAGTTAAATACCGTGCTTTGATCAGGAATTTGTTGATCAGTTAAATAACTGACACTACCTAAACGTGTTTTCACGCCAGAGTAAAACTCTTCTAGTGATGGTTTGGGGTTCAGTGAACGGTGATACTTTGTGATTTGATCTGTAATTTGTTCATTGGTAAGTTCGTTTTCCACCTCATTATTGCTTGGTGCTGTTTGTTTAAAACGAGTTTCGCGGTGGGATAATTCCACACGGTTCGCATCATTGATTTGCCAACCGAATTTTGCTAAGCCCCCAAACTGTTTATAGGCGGTATTATTCAGCTTGTTGCCTTTACCAGTGCGTAAATTATCCGCATTATTATAGAAACCACTAATAAGAACATCGAATTTGTCATTTGCCGCAAATACAGAAACATCCCTTTCCGATAAATTATTAGCAGTTTGATAACCTTGGCGAATTTTAACTCCGAATTTGTCATTATTTTTCAATAAGTCCAAAGCATTTGGCGTACGCATTGCCACGACGCCACCCAATGCACCGCTACCCCATAAGGAGCTACTTGGCCCTTTGATTACTTCAATTTCTTGAATAAGTGACATTGGAAGAAAATAAGAACCTCTATGTGCTAAATCAAAATTTTGTCTTACGCCATCAATGACTTGCACAACACGATTATCACTTAACCCTCGAATATTAGGTTTTTGAGCAATGCTTCTCGAACCGCCTCTAATATCAACATTGGGAATGTCTTCTAACGCTGCTGCAACACTAGTAGCTTGTTTGGAAAGAAGACTATCTTTAGATTGTTTTTCTGGCGTATAAGCAAACCTACTTGGATCTCGTGTCGCAATAACGTTGATAGAGTCTAATTCAACGGATTGCGCTAGTACATTTGCTGTCACTAAGGTTGTTGTAATTGCAAGGGAAAGTTTAGAAAATCGCATCTGTTTTCCTTATTGTAATAATTAAAAATAGGAGAATGGCGATGATAATAATGATGATTATAATAATAATCAATAGGTTTATTTATAATCATTTGCATTTAATTGCGTAAAATTCAAACTAATTTTGGATTTCAATCTGTACCTGCAAAAATTGGACTAAATAAGCAAGAGATTAAGGTATAGATTTTTATGACTAAATATAATTATTTTGACAACAAGTTATTGATTTTTAACTTAAAAAAACTAAAGTTCTTACTTTCCAAAAACAACTTTCAAGTTGGCTATATTAAAACCATCTAAGTTTTGAGATACAGATTATTTGTTCAAAATAATCCCAATTTTTTCATTTGTTCAATGACGGGTTCGACTTGAATCTCTGCCATCAAATTTTTTCCTTTTAGTTTGGTTGCCCAAGGTAGTTCAGAAGACGGTTTGCCAAATTCTTTTTGGGCATTTTCTTCATATACAGATACCACGTTATCCAAATTATTATAAGGCGCAGTCCGCAAAGGATTGTGATAGGCATACAAGCCAATAACGGGTGTACCTTGTGTTGTCGCAATATGAGCAGGGCCAGAATCTGGCGAAAGTACTAGATCAACCTTAGAAATTAAAGCGGTAAGCTGTTTTAGGTTTGTTTTTCCTGCAATATTGGTTGGCGTGAAATGGCAAAGTGCGGTAATTTTTTCGACTATTTCTAATTCACGTTTGGCTGGCGAACTGCAGAAAATCACATTGATATTATGCTGATGGGCAATATTGGCAATTTCTGCATAACGTTCAATTAGCCAATCTTTTTCTGCTTTGCTAGAGCAAGGGGAAATCAATAAATTTTTACGAGAGAAATCAATAAATTGATCGGCAAATTTATAATCATCTTCTGAGATAGCTAATTCCCATTTTGGTTCTGATTTCGGTACGCCAATATATTCAGCGAAAGCCATAAATCCATCTAATACGTGAGGGGAAAAAGGATCTCTGATGCGACGATTTACAAATAGCCATTGCCCTTCTCGAGAACGTTTTTCTCCAAATCCAATTTTGAATTTTGCTTTAATTCCTAAAGAAAGGAGTGATGCACGAAATGCTGTTTGCATATTTAATAGCGCATCAAACTGTTTATTTTTTAGTTGTTTCCAGAGTGATAAAATACCTTTCCATCCTGCTTTTTTATCGTAAGGAATGAGCGTGATATTAGGAATGCCCGAAAGTAAACCCATTTCGGTTTTGCCTACAATCCAAGTCATTTCTGTTTGGGGATAATATGCCTGAATGTGCTGAACCACAGCTAAGGCGTGGCAAACATCGCCTACAGCTGACAATCGGAGAATACAAAGGGATTTTGGAGCTTCGGTAAAAAGTGGCATTGGCATTCCTTTATTATTTAATTTGTGCCTATTTTAAAGTAGAATAAGTCCATTTTCTATTCATAACAACGTTCCAATGCACCAATTCCAACAAGATAACCAATATTTTATCTTTAATTTTGACCGCACTTTTGAGCAAGCAACCGAGTTTTTCCAAGCGGAATTTTGGCAAAAACAAGAGCGAGTGATAGGAAGTGCAAAAGGTCGCGGCATCACTTATTTTTTGCAAACTGAAGATTGGTTTGGTGTAAATTGTGCGTTGCGTCATTATTATCGCGGTGGACTTTGGGGTAAACTGAACAAAGATCGTTATCGTTTTTCTGCTCTTGAAACTACCCGTAGTTTTGCTGAGTTTCATTTGTTGCAACGTTTGTATGAAGCGGGGTTACCTGTGCCTAAACCCATTGCTGCACGTATTCAAAAAGGCAAGTTAGGTATTTGCTATCAAGCGGATATTTTGACGGAAAAAATCGAAAACGCGCAGGATTTAACCGCACTTTTACAAACACAAACATTGCCAAAAGAAACTTGGACGCAAATTGGTCGTTTGATTCGAAAACTACATGATTTACAGATTTGCCATACAGACCTGAATGCACATAATATTTTGCTTCAACAAATTGAACAAGAGCAAAAATGTTGGTTACTGGATTTTGATAAGTGCGGCGAAAAATCTGGAGATTTTTGGAAAGTGCAAAATCTGAACCGTTTAAAACGTTCCTTTGAAAAAGAAATTAGACGAATGAATATTCAATTTACCGAGCAAAACTGGGCTGATTTAACGTCAGCTTATCATCAATAAAAGGATTGATTATGAAACAAAAAATCGTACTTGCTACAGGCAATAAAGGAAAAGTAAAAGAAATGGCTGATGTCCTATCTGATTTTGGCTTTGAAGTGATTGCGCAAACAGATTTAGGCATTGAAAGCCCAGAAGAAACAGGCTTAACTTTCGTTGAGAATGCTTTATTAAAAGCACGCTATGCCTCAGAGAAATCAGGTTTACCTGCTATTGCTGATGATTCTGGCTTGGTGGTTTCCGCACTTAATGGCGCGCCAGGTTTGTATTCTGCACGTTATGCTGGCGAAGAGGGCAATGATGCTAAAAACCGTGAGAAATTATTGGCAGAGCTTGCTCATGTTGCACAAGATCAACGCCAAGCCAAATTTGTGAGCTGTATCGTGTTTTTACAGCATCCAACAGATCCATCTCCAATTATTGCCGAAGGTGAGTGTCACGGTGTGATTGGTTTTGAAGAAAAAGGCGAAAATGGCTTTGGTTATGACAGTTTATTCTTTAGTCCAGAACAAAGTTGCACATTTGCTGAATTAGAAACGGTTGAGAAGAAAAAAATTTCTCATCGTGCAAAGGCATTGAGCGTTTTAAAAAATAAATTATAAAGTTAATAAAAGTATTTAATCTATTAATAAAAAATAATTGACACGTTAATCAGAAGATAATTTTATGACAGACAGACAGACAGACAGACAGACAGACAGACAGACAATGAATATTATATTTTCATCTGACAACTATTATGCAACTTATTTAGCTGTAAGTATTTTTAGCATTATTAAAAATACCCCTGAAAAAATAAATTTTTATATTCTTGATATGAAAATAAATCAGGAAAATAAGACCATAATAAATAATTTAGCAAGTGCATATTCTTGTAAAGTATTTTTCTTGCCTGTTTGTGAGGCAGATTTTCAAAATTTTCCAAAAACAATAGATTACATATCTTTAGCGACTTACGCTAGACTAAATTTAACTAAATATATAAAGAATATAGAAAAAGCTATTTATATCGATGTAGATACATTAACAAACTCTTCACTTCAAGAACTTTGGGATATAGATATAACGAATTATTATTTGGCAGCATGTCGAGATACTTTTATTGATGTAAAAAATGAAGCTTATAAAAAATCCATTGGTTTAGAAGGATATTCTTATTTTAATGCAGGTATATTATTAATTAATTTAAATAAATGGAAAGAAGAAAATATTTTCCAAAAATCAATAAACTGGATGAATAAATACAATAATGTTATGAAATACCAAGATCAAGATATTCTAAATGGTATCTGTAAAGGAAAAGTAAAATTTATTAATAATAGATTTAATTTTACACCAACAGATCGAGGTTTGATTAAAAAGAAAAATTTATTACATGTAAAAATGCCAATAATTATTTCTCATTATTGTGGTCCATATAAATTTTGGCACAAAAAATGCAGTCACTTAAATTGTCATATAGGAAATTTACTTTTAAAAGAAATGGATAAAATTATTGATATACCATCATCTTGGTATGATCATTTTGAGAAAATCCCTTTTTTAATTAAAATAAAAAGGTTAAGAAAGAGAATAAAAGATAAATTAATATATGGCATTTATTAAAAATTATCTGTTTTAATAATTATTAATTTCTTCTAACTCTGGATTAGATCAATAGCTTTATTGCCTATTTTTTAACTAATCTTCTAAAGATTTTTATTTTTTATAGTAAAAAACTTGACTAAACCAGAGTAAATCTTTATAGTTCGCCTACCTTTTACGGTGAGATGTCCGAGTGGTTGAAGGAGCACGCCTGGAAAGCGTGTATGTGGGAAACTGCATCAAGGGTTCAAATCCCTTTCTCACCGCCATTAATCCCGTCAAATAATATCTATCTCGTTAAAAAATGTAAATACAATCTGTATCTTTCATTAGTCTTTATTTCTATTAAAACCAATTTAAGAAAAAATTAATCTGACAGACATATTATTTTACAATAAGACTGCCAGATTAGATTTTATCTTTTACAGTATTTAGTTTTCAAAAGAATCTTTTAAACGTTCATTCGCTCGGCGAGATTCACTTTTATGTTGAAGTTTATTAAGCTGACGTTCTAATTTTTCTTCCACTTCATTAATTGCTTTATACATATCATCTGAAGTTGCACTGGCTAATAAATTGCCTAAGGGTGTGCCAATAGAGGCTTCGACAGTAAATCCATTAGGTACTTTATTTAAAACAAAATGTGGGCTAATTAACTGCGTTTGCCACTTACCTAACTTCGCAAGTCTTTCCTCCAAGTGTTCACGAATTGCAGGGGTGATGTCCATTTGTTTACTGGTAATATTAAGTGTCATAGCATTTACCTCTTTGTTGCGTGATTTAAATTCTAGTTAATAACAAAATAGTGTTCTTATTTTAGATTTTCAAGTGCTTTAAAGATAAATATCAGAGTAATTTTCAAAAGGATGATCTATGTCTCATTTTTAAACATTTATTATATTCGAAAAATTATTATGTGACGAAACCCTATTGAATTGAAGTGCTTGATAAATCCTGTAATTGTTTGTTATAGGCTGTAGTGAGAGCTAAAACAATGCGATTTAAACGTTCCGAAGTATAATATTGTTTATCTGATATATTTGGTGTAAAAATAATACCATCTCGGCGCATATGCAAAATAGATACGGTAATCGCACTTACATCAGGCGTCATTACTTGTTCTATTTGATATTTTATTTCTATAGATTTATCGCCAATTCGTTCTGTTTTTGTCCAATCGGTCGTTAAAATCGAACCATTTGTTGTTGATGAAATACCCTCTTCTTTCAACAAACGCTTAACTTGCTGAAGATTATATAGTTTTGCCTCTTGTTTTGGATAGACAATCAACGAGCGTTCTCCATCAAATTTTGTTATTGAATTTTGAATAATAGCAAGAGGGATTAATGGTGGACGAATATCAATATCTCCCCTTTTTTTCACTTCAATATTAGGTAACGAATAAGCATCATCAGCTTTTGGTAACTGTACACCTCCAGTAGCCAAAGGGGAAAAATGGGGAATGCTCGCCTCAGATTTTTGAAATGAATCGTTGCTTGCTTTTAAGGTTTCGGGATTAGACGAACAACCGACGAGGATAATAGCCGTTGTTAAACTCAATATTATTTTTTTCATATACTAACCTTAACTAAATTGAAAATTTGATAAATTCTGACCGCACTTTTCTGATCATTTTACTGATCTATAATACATAAAAGTGAGGGGTAATTACTTACCCTTTTATTTTTATAACAATCCTGCAATTTTTAGTGCATCTTCTACTTTTGGTTGAATTTCTTCACTAAGTGTCGTAAGTGGCAAACGTAAATGTGGCGATTTAATTAAGCCTAAGCGATAAGCTGCCCACTTCACTGGAATTGGATTAGATTCAATGAACAGGTCGTGATGTAAACGCATTAAACGAGCATTAATTTCTTCCGCTTTATCGAAATCTCCCACGAGTGCATAATGGCACATATCAGCCATATCTTTTGCTGCAATGTTATTTGTTACCGATATTACTCCCTCAGCACCTAATTTTATTGCTTCTAAGCCTGTTGCATCATCGCCACTTAAAACAATAAAATTTTTACCCGCAAGCTGCTTAATTTTAACTATTCGGCTCACATCTCCCGTTGCTTCCTTTATGCCTACAATATTTTCAATTTTAGCTAAACGAGCAACCGTTTCTGGCTTCATATCACTGCCTGTGCGACTAGGAACGTTATAAAGAATCTGTGGTAAATTAGTACATTCCGCAATGGCTTTAAAGTGTTGATATATTCCCTCTTGGGTTGGTTTATTATAATAAGGCACAACAGATAAACATCCTGCTACGCCACTGTCTCGTAATAATTTAGTCATTGTAATTGCTTCACTTGTCGCATTTGCACCCGCTCCCGCAATAATAGGAATACGTCCTTTGGCAAATTCAACGGTCTTTTCAATGACTTTTACATTTTCTTCAATACTTAGCGTGGCAGATTCTCCCGTTGTACCTACAGAAACAAGCGCATTAGAACCTGCTTCAATGTGGTGCTCTACTAATTTTTCTAAACAGGAAAAATCGACTTCGCCATAATGATTCATTGGCGTAACAAGGGCAACAATACTACCCGAAAATAAAGGATTTTGTGCTGACATATAACCTCCATCGGTTTTTAATTTTATTATTTGGTTTCACTTGTTATAGTCGCTAAAATAACGTTAATTTGCAAATTTTTTTTCATTAAAGGAGTTTTTTATGAATCCATTATCTGTTGGTAATCAAGCACCTGCTTTTACCTTATTAAATCAACAAGAAAAATTTGTTTCTTTAAGTGATTTTCGTGGTAAAAAAGTTTTAATTTATTTTTATCCAAAGGCTCTCACTCCAGGCTGTACCACACAAGCCTGCGGATTGCGCGACAGTAAATCTGAATTAGATGCACTAGGCTTAGTTGTACTTGGTATTAGTCCTGATGCCCCGAAAAAATTAGCTCAATTTATTGAGAAAAAAGAACTTAATTTCACATTGCTTTCTGATCCTGATCATCAAGTTGCGGAGCAATTTGGCGTATGGGGCGAAAAAAAATTTATGGGGAGAACTTACGACGGTATTCATCGAATTAGTTTTTTAATCAATGAAAGCGGAACTATTATGCAAGTATTTGATAAATTTAAGATAAAAGACCATCATCAAATGATCATTGATTATCTTCGTTCCCTATAATATTTCAAAAAATAACCGCACTTTTCCACATAAAGTGCGGTAAAAAATTCAGAAATTTTTAAATTCAAGGTTTACGCATTATTCAGCCTTTGCTAGAATTCCCCGAGTGATTGAAATTCATTCTCAATTATATTCTCAAAAAAATTTCTCAAATAACAAGGAAAAAAAATGGTACAACTTTTTGATTTTTTACAACAGTACAGTGATTATTTTATCATCGGTTTATTATTACTGATGAGCATTATTATGCTTGCGATGGTAATTGAACGTTATCTTTTTTTAAGAAAGGTAAGCGTGGCACATTATTCTACTATTCATGCATTAGATATTGATTTAAACCGTAATATGACAGTGATTTCTACCATCGGTGCAAATGCGCCTTATGTTGGATTACTTGGTACAGTTATCGGGATTTTATTAACTTTCTATCAAATCGGTCACGGCGGTGGCGACATTGATCCAAGTGTAATTATGTTGCACTTATCTTTAGCATTAAAAGCAACTGCATTAGGTATTCTAGTGGCTATTCCCTCTATGGTGTTTTATAACGGTTTGGGGCGTAAAGTTGAAGTTAATCGTTTAAAATGGAAAGTATTAAGCGAACAAAAAGATAAGGAATAATTCGTGAAAAAATTCGATGAAATCAACATTATCCCTTTCATTGATATTATGTTGGTGCTACTTACTGTGGTGCTTATTACTGCATCTTTTATCTCTCAAGGTAAAATTCAAGTAAATGTACCAAAAGCTAGTACAGCGGTCGCATTTAAATCTGACGAGCTAGCTAAATTATTGACAGTGACAGCGGATAAACAACTCTATTTTAATGATAAACCTATTTCTCAAGAAGCTCTAGAGGCAGAAATTGCTCAATGGAATAAAGATCAGAAAGTAACTTTAAAAATTGATGCCGAAGCCTCTTTCCAAGATTTTGTGACGATTACAGATATGCTTTCTAAAAATGAAATCAAAAATGTGGCAATTGTTTCTATGAAAGATAAGGGAAAAAGTGCGGGTGAAAATTCTCAAGAATCTACTCCTTCCCAATCTGTACCAACTACGCCGTAAGGAATAATTATGCAGCAAACAAAACGTTCGCTATTGGGTTTGCTTATTTCTTTGATCGCACACGGTATTATTATAGGATTTATCTTATGGAATTGGAATGAGCCAAGTGATAGTGCAAATAGCGCACAAGGCGATATATCTACAAGTATTTCTATGGAGCTATTACAGGGCATGGTGTTGGAAGAACCTGCTCCAGAGCCAGAAGATGTACAAAAAGAGCCAGAGCCTGAGCCAGAAAATGTACAAAAAGAGCCAGAACCAGAAAAACAAGAAATTGTAGAAGATCCAACAATAAAACCTGAACCGAAAAAAATCAAAGAACCAGAAAAGGAAAAGCCAAAACCAAAAGAAAAGCCGAAGAAGAAACCTAAAAAAGAGGTTAAACCACAAAAGAAACCAATCAATAAAGAGCTACCAAAAGGCGATGAAAATATTGATTCAAGTGCCAACGTAAATGATAAAGCAAGTACAACAAGTGCAGCTAATAGCAATGCACAGGTAGCAGGAAGTGGAAGGGATACGAGTGAAATAGCGGCTTACCGTTCTGCAATCCGCCGTGAAATTGAAAGCCATAAACGTTATCCAACTCGAGCGAAGATAATGCGCAAACAAGGAAAAGTGAGTGTATCTTTTAATGTAGGAGCTGATGGTTCATTAAGTGGTGCTAAGGTTACAAAATCCTCAGGCGATGAAAGTTTAGATAAGGCGGCATTAGACGCTATTAACGTATCTCGCTCTGTTGGAACAAGACCCGCAGGATTCCCTTCGAGTTTAAGTGTGCAAATTAGTTTTACTCTTCAATAAAATGTGATATGGAAGATAAATGGTAGCAATTAATCTTCCCTAAAACTAAAGCTATAAAATTAAGGACTAAATCTATAATCATAGGTTTAGTCCTTTTAATTAGTAAAATAAAAAGAGAAGCTCTCTTTTATTCAGCTTCTCTCTGATTTTTATCATTTACTTTTCAATCTATGTAATTTAGAACGGAATATCGTCATCAAATCCATCCATTGGTGGTTCAGCCTGTGGTGCAGCTTGTTGTGGAGCTGGACGAGATGATTGATAACTACCACCATTGTTAGTTTGACGAGCTTGGTAAGAGGATTGTGGTGTACTGCCCATATCATTGCTATAACCACCTGCGTTTTGATTACGTCCACCAAGCATTTGCATTACATCGCCTTGAATTTCTGTGGTGTAGCGATCTTGACCATTTTGATCTTGCCATTTACGTGTTTTTAAACGACCTTCCACATATACTTGAGAACCTTTGCGCAAGTATTCGCCGCAAATCTCCGCTTGACGACGATAAAATACAATGCGGTGCCATTCTGTTACTTCACGGCGTTCGCCCGTATTGCGGTCGTTCCAGCTTTCACTGGTTGCTACGCTAATATTTGCAACGGCATCGCCGTTTGGCATAGTACGAATTTCAGGATCATTACCTAAATGACCAACAATAATGACTTTATTAATTCCAGCCATAAAAAACCTCATTTTTTATCTAAAAAAGTGCGGTTATTTTGCCTGAAATTTTTTAAAAGATCTATATATTTTAACTGGATATTTGCACAGATATTAAAATATGCGATAATGATCGCAAAATTTACACTTATTTCATACTTTTGAGTTATTTTATGGAAAATATCGATATTCGCGGGGCTAGAACCCATAACCTGAAAAATATTAATTTAACCATTCCACGCAATAAACTTGTGGTAATCACAGGGCTTTCAGGTTCGGGGAAATCTTCTTTAGCCTTTGATACACTTTATGCGGAAGGGCAACGCCGTTATGTTGAATCACTTTCTGCTTATGCCCGTCAGTTTTTATCTTTAATGGAAAAGCCTGATGTGGATTCTATTGAGGGGCTTTCCCCTGCAATTTCCATTGAACAAAAATCCACCTCACACAATCCACGTTCTACAGTGGGAACCATTACGGAAATTTACGATTATTTACGTTTATTGTTTGCCCGTGTAGGGGAGCCGCGTTGTCCCGATCATAACGTTCCATTAACGGCACAAACGATTAGTCAAATGGTGGACAAAGTATTAAGTTTGCCAGAAGACAGCAAAATGATGTTACTTGCGCCAGTGGTCAAAAATCGCAAAGGCGAACATCTCAAGATTTTAGAAAATATTGCTGCGCAAGGTTATATTCGTGCGCGTATTGATGGCGAAATTTGCGATTTATCTGATCCGCCAAAATTAGCTTTACAGAAAAAACATACAATTGAAGTGGTGGTGGATCGCTTTAAAGTGCGGTCAGATTTGGCAACACGTTTAGCCGAATCTTTTGAAACTGCATTAGAGCTTTCAGGTGGCACTGCAATTGTGGCAGAAATGGATAATTCCAAAGCGGAAGAATTAGTTTTTTCGGCAAATTTTGCTTGCCCCCATTGTGGTTATTCTGTGCCAGAATTAGAGCCTCGTTTGTTTTCCTTTAACAATCCTGCAGGTGCTTGCCCAACTTGTGATGGCTTGGGTGTGCAGCAATATTTTGATGAAGATCGTGTGGTGCAAAATCCAACTATTTCTCTTGCTGGTGGTGCGGTAAAAGGTTGGGATCGTCGTAATTTCTATTATTATCAAATGCTTACATCATTAGCGAAACATTATGATTTTGATGTTGAAGCCCCTTATGAATCTTTGCCAAAGAAAATTCAACACATCATTATGCAGGGTTCAGGCAAAGAGGAAATTGAATTCCAATATATGAATGATCGTGGTGATGTGGTTATTCGCAAGCATCCTTTTGAAGGGATTTTGAATAATATGGCTCGCCGATATAAAGAAACGGAATCAATGTCGGTGCGTGAAGAATTAGCAAAAAATATTAGCAATCGACCTTGTATAGATTGTGGCGGATCTCGTTTACGACCCGAAGCGCGTAATGTGTATATTGGAAAAACCAATTTGCCGATAATTGCGGAAAAAAGCATTGGCGAAACCCTCGAATTTTTTACCGCACTTTCTTTAGCAGGTCAAAAAGCGCAAATTGCAGAAAAAATTCTTAAAGAAATTCGCGAGCGTTTGCAATTTTTAGTCAATGTAGGTTTGAATTATCTTTCTCTTTCTCGTTCTGCGGAAACCCTTTCAGGCGGGGAAGCGCAACGTATTCGCCTTGCGAGTCAAATTGGTGCGGGACTTGTTGGCGTAATGTATGTATTAGATGAACCCTCTATTGGCTTGCACCAACGTGATAATGAACGCTTACTTAATACGTTAATTCATTTGCGTAATCTTGGTAATACGGTAATTGTCGTGGAACACGATGAAGATGCGATTCGTGCAGCTGACCATATTATTGATATTGGGCCTGGTGCTGGCGTGCATGGTGGACAAGTTATTGCACAAGGAAATGCCGATGAAATTATGCTCAATCCAAATTCCATCACAGGAAAATTTTTATCGGGTGCAGATAAAATCGAAATCCCGAAAAAACGCACCGCACTTGATAAGAAAAAATGGCTCAAACTTAAAGGTGCATCAGGTAATAACTTAAAAAATGTGAATTTAGATATTCCCGTTGGTTTGTTTACTTGCGTAACTGGTGTGTCTGGTTCAGGAAAATCCACACTTATTAATGACACCTTATTTCCCCTTGCGCAAAATGCGTTAAATCGAGCGGAAAAGACGGATTACGCACCTTATCAATCCATTGAGGGATTAGAGCATTTCGATAAAGTTATTGATATTAACCAAAGTCCGATTGGACGCACGCCACGTTCAAATCCAGCCACTTATACAGGCTTATTTACCCCAATTCGTGAACTTTTTGCTGGCGTACCAGAAGCGCGTGCGCGTGGTTATAATCCAGGACGTTTTAGCTTTAACGTGCGAGGTGGACGCTGTGAAGCCTGTCAGGGCGATGGTGTACTCAAAGTTGAAATGCACTTTTTGCCCGATGTTTATGTTCCTTGCGACCAATGTAAAGGCAAACGCTATAATCGCGAAACCTTAGAAATTCGTTATAAAGGCAAAACAATTCATCAAGTTTTAGATATGACAGTGGAAGAAGCGCGCGAGTTTTTTGATGCAATTCCAATGATTGCAAGAAAATTACAAACCTTAATAGATGTGGGATTATCCTATATTCGATTAGGTCAATCTTCCACCACACTTTCGGGTGGCGAAGCACAACGTGTTAAGTTAGCTACTGAGCTTTCTAAACGTGATACAGGCAAAACCTTGTATATTTTAGATGAACCGACGACTGGTTTGCATTTCGCTGACATTAAGCAATTACTTGAAGTGCTGCATCGATTACGCGACCAAGGAAATACTATTGTCGTCATTGAACACAATCTTGATGTGATTAAAACCGCAGACTGGATTGTTGATCTTGGCCCTGAAGGCGGAAGTGGTGGCGGACAAATTATTGCGACGGGTACACCAGAACAAGTTGCCAAAGTAGAAAGTTCCCATACCGCCCGCTTCCTTAAACCGATTTTAGAAAAACCTTAAAAATTAGAAAAACCTTAGAAAAAATGACCGCACTTTCAGAGAAAACTCACATAAAGTGCGGTTATTTTATTCGTGATATTGTTTTAGTTTGTATAAATTACATACAATATTAACCCATCGCAAGATAAGATTACCCACTAAGTATTAAGCTAGAACCTAGAAATTTTGGCTTAATTACTATATAATTTTACCCCTTTATTTTCTTTTGTGTCTTTTAGTTCGTTTTTTAGCTGAAATCCCTCAGAAAATCACCGCACTTTTATTGTTCAATTAGTGTTCAATAGTCGTTTAACTACGTATTTTTTAATACGAAAAATTACTTAATTAAATAAACATTATGAAAAAAACTGTATTTCGTCTTAATTTTTTAACCGCTTGCATTTCATTAGGGATAGTATCGCAAGCGTGGGCTGGTCACACTTATTTTGGGATTGATTACCAATATTATCGTGATTTTGCCGAGAATAAAGGGAAGTTCACAGTTGGGGCTCAAAATATTAAGGTTTATAACAAACAAGGGCAATTAGTTGGCACATCAATGACAAAAGCCCCGATGATTGATTTTTCTGTAGTGTCACGTAACGGCGTGGCAGCCTTGGTTGAAAATCAATATATTGTGAGCGTGGCACATAACGTAGGATATACAGATGTTGATTTTGGTGCAGAGGGAAACAACCCCGATCAACATCGTTTTACTTATAAGATTGTAAAACGAAATAACTACAAAAAAGATAATTTACATCCTTATGAGGACGATTACCATAATCCACGATTACATAAATTCGTTACAGAAGCGGCTCCAATTGATATGACTTCGAATATGAATGGCAGTACTTATTCAGATAGAACAAAATATCCAGAACGTGTTCGTATCGGCTCTGGACGGCAGTTTTGGCGAAATGATCAAGACAAAGGCGACCAAGTTGCCGGTGCATATCATTATCTGACAGCTGGCAATACACACAATCAGCGTGGAGCAGGTAATGGATATTCGTATTTGGGAGGCGATGTTCGTAAAGCGGGAGAATATGGTCCATTACCGATTGCAGGCTCAAAGGGGGACAGTGGTTCTCCGATGTTTATTTATGATGCTGAAAAACAAAAATGGTTAATTAATGGGATATTACGGGAAGGCAACCCTTTTGAAGGCAAAGAAAATGGGTTTCAATTGGTTCGCAAATCTTATTTTGATGAAATTTTCGAAAGAGATTTACATACATCACTTTACACCCGAGCTGGTAATGGAGTGTACACAATTAGTGGAAATGATAATGGTCAGGGGTCTATAACTCAGAAATCAGGAATACCATCAGAAATTAAAATTACGTTAGCAAATATGAGTTTACCTTTGAAAGAGAAGGATAAAGTTCATAATCCTAGATATGACGGACCTAATATTTATTCTCCACGTTTAAACAATGGAGAAACGCTATATTTTATGGATCAAAAACAAGGATCATTAATCTTCGCATCTGACATTAACCAAGGGGCGGGTGGTCTTTATTTTGAGGGTAATTTTACAGTATCTCCAAATTCTAACCAAACTTGGCAAGGAGCTGGCATACATGTAAGTGAAAATAGCACCGTTACTTGGAAAGTAAATGGCGTGGAACATGATCGACTTTCTAAAATTGGTAAAGGAACATTGCACGTTAAAGCCAAAGGGATAAATAAAGGTTCGATCAGCGTAGGCGATGGTACAGTCATTTTAGATCAACAAGCAGATGAAGCGGGTCAAAAACAAGCTTTCAAAGAAGTTGGCATTGTAAGCGGTAGAGCAACTGTTCAACTAAATAGTGAAGATCAAGTTGATCCTAACAATATCTATTTCGGTTTTCGTGGTGGTCGCTTAGATCTTAACGGACATTCATTAACCTTTAAACGTATCCAAAATACGGACGAGGGGGCGATGATTGTGAACCATAATACAACTCAAGTGGCTAATGTTACTATTACAGGTTATGACACCATAAATGATGATTTAAAACAATTAACTAATAAGCGAGATATTGCATTTAATGGTTGGTTTGGCGAAACAGATGAAAATAAACATAATGGGCGATTAAACCTTATTTATCAACCCACTGCAGAAGATAGCACTTTACTACTTTCAGGCGGTACAAACTTAAACGGCGATATTACCCAAACAAAAGGCAAACTATTTTTTAGTGGTCGCCCAACGCCACACGCTTATAATCATTTAAATCGCCCAAAAGATCTCGGACGACCTCAAGGCGAAGTGGTTATTGATGACGATTGGATCAACCGCACATTTAAGGCAGAAAACTTCCATATTCAAGGCGGAAGTGCGGTGGTTTCTCGCAATGTTTCTTCAATTGAGGGAAATTGGACAGTCAGCAATAACGCCAACGCCACATTTGGTGTTGTGCCAAATCAACAAAATACCATTTGCACGCGTTCAGATTGGACAGGATTAACGACTTGTAAAACAGTAGATTTAAACAATAACGCTGTTATTGCTTCTATACCTATAACACAAATCAATGGCTCTATTAATTTAACTAATAGTGCAACAGCGAATATTAATGGTTTAGCAAACCTTAATGGCAATGTCACTTTAATAAATCAAAGCCAATTTACATTAAGCAACAATGCTACCCAAATAGGCGATATCCAACTTTCAAATCACGCAAATGCAAGGGTAAATAATGCCACTTTAATGGGCGATGTGAATTTAGCGGATACTAGCCGTTTTACATTAAGCAATCAAGCAACACAGATTGGCACAATCAGTCTTCATCAGCAAGCTCAAGCAACAGTGGATAATGCAAACTTGAACGGTAATGTGCATTTAACGGATTCTGCCAGATTTTCTTTAAAAAACAGTCATTTTTCGCACCAAATTCAGGGCGACAAAGACACAACAGTGACGTTGGAAAATGCGACTTGGACAATGCCTAGCGATACTACATTGCAGAATTTAACGCTAAATAATAGTACTGTTACGTTAAATTCAGCTTATTCAGCTAGCTCAAATAATGCGCCACGTCGCCGCCGTTCATTAGAGACGGAAACAACGCCAACATCGGCAGAACATCGTTTCAACACATTGACAGTAAATGGTAAATTGAGCGGGCAAGGCACATTCCAATTTACTTCATCTTTATTTGGCTATGAAAGCGATAAATTAAAATTATCCAATGACGCTGAGGGCGATTACACATTATCTGTTCGCAACACAGGCAAAGAACCCGTGACCCTTGAGCAATTAACTTTGGTTGAAAGCAAAGATAATAAACCGTTATCAGACAAACTCAAATTTACTTTAGAAAATGACCACGTTGATGCAGGTGCATTACGTTATAAATTAGTGAAGAATAAGGGCGAATTCCGCTTGCATAACCCAATAAAAGAGCAGGAATTGCGCTCTGATTTAGTAAGAGCAGAGCAAGCAGAACGAACATTAGAAGCCAAACAAGTTGAACAGACTGCTGAAACACAAACAAGTAATGCAAGAGTGCGGTCAAGAAGAGCGGTGTTGTCTGATACCCCGTCTGCTCAAAGCCTGTTAAACGCATTAGAAGTCAAACAAGCTGAACCGAATGCTAAAACACAAAAAAGTAAGGCAAAAACAAAAAAAGCGCGGTCAAAAAGAGCATTGAGAGAAGCGTTTTCTGATACCCCGCCTGATCTAAGCCAGTTAAACGTATTAGAAGCCGCACTTGAGGTTATTAATGCCCAACCGCAAACAGAAAAAGAACGTCAAGCTCAAGAGGAAGAAGCGAAAAGACAACGCAAACAAAAAGACTTGATCAGCCGTTACTCAAATAGTGCGTTATCGGAGTTGTCTGCAACAGTAAATAGTATGCTTTCCGTTCAAGATGAATTGGATCGTCTTTTTGTAGATCAAGCACAATCTGCCCTGTGGACAAATATCGCACAGGATAAAAGACGCTATGATTCTGATGCGTTCCGTGCTTATCAGCAGAAAACGAACTTGCGTCAAATTGGGGAGCAAAAAGCCTTAGATAATGGACGAATTGGGGCGGTTTTCTCGCATAGCCGTTCAGATAATACCTTTGACGAACAGGTTAAAAATCACGCGACATTAACGATGATGTCGGGTTTTGCCCAATATCAATGGGGCGATTTACAATTTGGTGTAAACGTGGGCGCGGGAATTAGTGCGAGTAAAATGGCTGAAGAACAAAGCCGAAAAATTCATCGAAAAGCGATAAATTATGGTGTGAATGCAAGTTATCAGTTCCGTTTAGGGCAATTGGGTATTCAGCCTTATTTGGGTGTTAATCGATATTTTATTGAACGTGAAAATTATCAATCTGAAGAAGTGAAAGTGCAAACACCGAGCCTTGCATTTAATCGCTATAATGCTGGCATTCGAGTTGATTATACATTTACCCCGACAGATAATATCAGCGTTAAGCCTTATTTCTTTGTCAATTATGTTGATGTTTCAAACGCTAACGTACAAACCACTGTAAATAGCACGATGTTGCAACAATCATTTGGGCGTTATTGGCAAAAAGAAGTGGGATTAAAGGCAGAAATTTTACATTTCCAACTTTCCGCTTTTATCTCAAAATCTCAAGGTTCACAACTCGGTAAACAGCAAAATGTGGGCGTGAAATTGGGGTATCGTTGGTAAAAATCAACATAATTTTATCGTTTATTGATAAACAAGGTGGGGCAGATCAGATCCCACCTTTTTTATTCCAATAATGGAACTTTATTTTATTAAAGGTATCTAAGTAGCACCCTATATAGGGGATTAATTAAGAGGATTTAATAATGAATTTAACTAAAATTTTACCCGCATTTGCTGCTGCAGTCGTATTATCTGCTTGTGCAAAGGATGCACCTGAAATGACAAAATCATCTGCACAAATAGCTGAAATGCAAACACTTCCAACAATCACTGATAAAACAGTTGTATATTCCTGCAATAAACAAACTGTAACTGCCGTGTATCAATTTGAAAACCAAGAACCAGTTGCTGCAATGGTAAGTGTGGGCGATGGCATTATTGCCAAAGATTTTACTCGTGATAAATCACAAAATGACTTTACAAGTTTCGTTTCTGGGGATTATGTTTGGAATGTAGATAGTGGCTTAACGTTAGATAAATTTGATTCTGTTGTGCCTGTCAATTTAATTCAAAAAGGTAAATCTAGCGATAATATCATCGTCAAAAATTGTGATGTAAACGTAAAAGCAACTAAAAAAGCAAATTTATAATTAATCCCAAATGACCAGCATAATTGCTGGTTATTTTATCTTCCTCGAGGGGAGATTTTTTCTTGAGATCATGTTCAATTCAAACTAGACTTACCGCCTATTTTATTTAACCTAAATTTTGTTATGCGTGTTTCAGACTTTAACTTTGATTTACCCGATGAATTAATTGCTCGTTATCCTAAAACTGATCGTGTTTCTTGTCGTTTATTACAGTTAAATGGCGAAAACGGAGAAATTTTTCACCGCACTTTTTCTGATGTATTAGATTTAATTGATGAAGGCGATTTGTTGATTTTTAATAATACACGCGTTATTCCTGCAAGAATGTTTGGGCGTAAAGCCAGTGGTGGCAAAATTGAAGTTTTAGTTGAGAGAATGTTAGATGAACATCGTTTCTTAGCGCATATTCGTTCATCGAAATCACCCAAAGAAGGGGCGGAATTATTTTTAGGTGAAGATAAATTAGGCGAAAATAATGGCATTAAAGCAGTAATGAAAGCTCGTCATAGCTCGTTGTTTGAAGTGGAATTAAGTGATAAATCAACCGCTCTTTTAGATGTGTTGCAAACCATTGGGCATATGCCATTGCCGCCTTATATTGACCGCCCAGATGAAGAAGCCGATCAAGAATGTTATCAAACGGTTTATAGTAAAGTACCAGGTGCGGTAGCAGCACCAACGGCTGGTTTGCATTTTGATGAAAATTTACTTGAAAAACTCAAAGCAAAAGGCGTGAATTTTGAATTTGTTACATTACATGTAGGTGCAGGAACATTCCAGCCTGTTCGTGTGGAAAATATTGAAGATCACGTAATGCACGCGGAGTATGTGGAAGTTTCTCAAGAAGTCTGTAATGCGATTATCGCAACAAAAAAAGCGGGCAAACGTGTAATTGCAGTGGGAACTACTTCTGTTCGTTCTATTGAAAGTGCGGCACTTTCTGCGGAAGAATTTGGCAATCCAGATTTAATTGAGCCTTATTTTTCTGATACCTCTATTTTTATTTATCCAGGGAAAAAATTCCGAGTGGTGGATTGTTTAATTACTAATTTCCACTTACCTGAAAGCACATTGATTATGTTAGTTTCAGCTTTTGCTGGTTATAAAAATACAATGAATGCTTATAAAAGTGCGGTCGAAAATCACTATCGTTTTTTCAGTTATGGCGATGCGATGTTCATCACTAAAAATCCAAATGTAAGAGGATTGGAATAAGTTGTTTGACTTGTAATTAGTCAGCACCTACAATAAAGAACAAGAGATGGCTGTAACTATCCCTTGTGTCGGAGAATCTACCTAGCCAGCGCTACCTTTCAATAGTAGGCAAAGTAGAATAACAATGACTAGTTTAATAATAAGATTAATCATAGTTTTTATCCTCAATTTGATTACAAATGAAGGATCTACCAAACAGCCCGTCAGGTGCGTACTGGCGGACTGATTTTAGCAGATCCGCCTCTGCTCAAAGAGCATTGAAAATATGATAGCATAAAGCCTGTAACTTTGAACAGGCTTTTTTATTCACAAAAATCTTCGAACTGTTTATTCGTTGGAGCAAAAATAATGAAGTATGAATTAGATAAAACAAGCGGCAATGCTCGTCGTGGTCGCTTGGTATTTGAACGTCCACAAGGCACGTTCAGTGTAGAAACCCCTGCATTTATGCCAGTAGGTACTTATGGCACAGTAAAAGGCATGACACCTGAAGAAGTGCGCGCGACAGGTGCAGAAATTCTTTTGGGTAACACTTTCCATTTATGGTTACGTCCAGGGCAAGAAATTATGCGTAAACACGGCGATTTGCACGACTTTATGCAATGGCATCGCCCGATTTTGACTGACAGTGGCGGTTTCCAAGTATTCAGTTTAGGTAAATTACGTAAAATCACCGAAGAAGGCGTAAAATTCCAAAACCCAATTAATGGTGAGCGTATTTTCCTTTCGCCTGAAAAATCCATGGAAATTCAATATGATTTAGGTTCTGATATCGTCATGATTTTTGATGAATGTACGCCTTACCCAGCGACTTTCGATTATGCGAAAAAATCTATGGAAATGTCACTTCGTTGGGCAAAACGCAGCCGCGATCGCTTTGATGAATTAGGTAATAAAAATGCGTTATTCGGTATTATCCAAGGCGGTGTATTTGAAGAATTACGTAAAGTATCATTAGAAGGCTTAGTGAATATTGGTTTTGACGGTTATGCGGTGGGCGGTTTAGCGGTAGGCGAACCAAAAGAAGATATGCACCGCATTTTAGAATACATCTGCCCACAAATCCCAGCTGACAAACCACGTTATTTAATGGGCGTGGGTAAACCAGAAGATTTAGTGGAAGGCGTGCGTCGTGGCATTGATATGTTTGACTGCGTAATGCCAACCCGTAACGCACGTAATGGCCATTTATTCGTGACAGACGGCATTGTTAAAATCCGTAATGCAAAATACCGTGATGATACCAGCCCGTTAGATCCTGAATGTGATTGCTACACCTGTAAAAACTACACCAAAGCTTATTTATATCATTTAGATAAATGCGGTGAAATTTTAGGTGCGCGCTTAAATACCATTCACAATTTACGCTATTATCAACGTTTAATGGCGGAAATTCGTCAAGCGATTGAAGATGATCGTTTTGATGATTTTGTGGTGGAATTCTATGCTCGCATGGGCAAACCTGTTCCGCCATTACAATTAGCGGATAAATCATAATTGATGAAAGTGCGATAGAAAAATGAAATGTTTTTTGACCGCACTTTTTAACAAAGGAAATCTTATGCAAATTCTTGAACCTCAACAATTCGCCACATGGAATGAACCTATTGAAATGCTTTATGCCTGCCATAGTAAGGTAAAACGTTTTTGTCGTCAGTTAAGTATTTTGCCTGATTATCTAGAAAAACACGGCTATACTCAGGCTGTATTAAATGATGTTGAGCAGATTTTAAGCTATTTCAATCGTGCCGCGCCGTTACATCACGATGATGAAGAATTAGATTTTTTCCCTCAATTAGCCAAAGTGGCTCCGCAAACACAAACTTCCATTGATGAATTAGAAAAACAGCACGAATATTTGCATGAAAATTGGAATGCATTATCTTTGCAGTTAGAAGAGCTTATTTCTGAACAACGTCAAGATATTGATAAACATTTAATTGAACGCTTTATTCAAGGTTATGATCGTCATATTGCGTTAGAAGAGCCGTTATTTGAAATGGGGCGTGAATGCTTAAGTGCGGATATTTTGACTGAAATGGGCAAGCACATGAGTGCTCGTCGTCAAGTTAAAGAATGAAATATCAGCTCAATTTAACCGCACTTCGATGCCCCATTCCTCTTTTAAGTGCCAAAAAAGCCTTAAAAAATTTGAATAAAAATGATGAGCTAATGTTGATCTTAAACCTTGAAAGTGCGGTGGAAAATTTTTCTATTTTTGCCGAAGAAAATTCTGTTGCTTTAGTCGAGCAATATTACGCTTCGGAAAAAGAATTTATCGTTATCTTGAAAAAATAAAATTAATCGCCATAACGTAGGATATTGGGCTTAGTTCGCCTTTCCCAATGAAGCAATTTATGGTATTTTACGCAAAATTTTTAACTTAAATTAATAAGGAAAACACAATGGAAGCACAAAGCCCAATGTCCACGCTATTTATTTTCGTGATCTTTGGTTTAATTTTCTACTTTATGATTTATCGCCCGCAAGCTAAACGCAATAAAGAACACAAAAAATTGATGTCTGAGCTTGCAAAAGGTACTGAAGTTTTAACTGCTGGTGGTTTAATCGGCAAAATTACTAAAGTAACCGAAGGTAGCGATAGCATCGTGATTGCGTTAAACGACACGACAGAAATTACGATTAATCGTAACTACATTGTGAGCGTTCTTCCTAAAGGTTCATTAAAATCACTTTAAGAGTAACGTTAAATTATTTTCCAGAGCCACGCATTGTGGCTCTGTGCGTTAGAAAAGAAAAGGAAAACTATGTTAAACCGTTATCCATTATGGAAGAATTTGATGGTTATTTTTATTGTGGCCATCGGGATTTTATATTCTCTTCCAAATATTTATGGTGAAGATCCTGCGGTGCAAATTTCCGGTACGCGCGGTCAAGAAGCAAATACTAGCGTGCTTGGACAAGTTCAAGATGTGCTTAAAACCAATAATCTTCCAACCAAATCTATCGTGCTTGAGAATGGCTCAATTCTAGCTCGTTTTACTAATACCGATGATCAACTTCTTGCTAAAGATAAAATTGCTGAACGTCTTGGCAATAATTACACCACCGCATTAAATCTTGCTCCAGCCACTCCAGCTTGGTTAAGTATGTTTGGTGCGAATCCTATGAAATGGGGATTAGACTTACGCGGTGGGGTTCGTTTTTTGATGGAAGTCGATATGAATGCCGCACTTGTAAAACGCCAAGAGCAATTACAAGACAGTTTGCGTGGCGAACTTCGCAAAGAAAAAATTCAATATACGGCAATTAAAAATACTGAGCATTTTGGTACGTTGATAACCTTAGCTAATGTGAGCCAGCGTGCTAAAGCTGAGCGAATTATTCGACAATTACATCCAACATTAGACATTACTGAGCCTGATGCTGATAGTATTAATTTAGGGCTATCTACTGCAGCATTAAATGAAGCACGCGACTTAGCCATTGAGCAAAACTTAACGATTTTACGTAAACGTGTTGCTGAATTAGGTGTTGCAGAAGCGGTAATTCAACGTCAAGGTGCTGAACGTATTGTGATTGAATTACCAGGTGTTCAAGACACTGCACGCGCAAAAGAAATTTTAGGGGCAACGGCAACACTTGAGTTTCGTATCGTAAATCAAAATGTTACAGCTGATGCTATTTCTCGTAATATGTTACCAGCTGATTCGGAAGTTAAATATGATCGCCAAGGGCATCCTGTTGCGCTATTTAAACGTGCCGTATTAGGTGGGGAGCATATTATTAATTCAAGCTCTGGTTTAGATCAGCATTCAAGCACGCCGCAAGTGAGTGTAACCTTGGATAGCGAAGGTGGCGAGATTATGTCTCAGACCACTAAAAAATATTACAAAAAACCAATGGCAACGCTTTATGTTGAATATAAAGATAATGGCAAAAAAGATGAAAATGGCAAAACCATTTTAGAAAAGCATGAAGAAGTTATTAATGTTGCAACAATTCAAGGTCGTTTTGGTTCTAATTTCCAAATTACTGGTGTTGATAGTATTGCCGAAGCACATAATCTTTCTACCTTGTTGAAATCTGGCGCATTAATTGCACCAATTCAAATTGTTGAAGAACGCACAATTGGCCCATCATTAGGTGCACAAAACGTAGAGCAAGGGATTAATGCGAGTCTTTGGGGATTAGTTGCTGTTATTGCCTTTATGTTGTTTTACTACAAAATGTTTGGTGTGATTGCAAGTTTTGCACTTGTTATTAATATCGTATTACTTGTGGGATTAATGTCTATTTTACCCGGCGCGACACTTTCAATGCCGGGTATTGCGGGTATCGTTTTAACTTTAGGTATGTCAGTAGATGCGAATGTATTGATTTTTGAACGTATTAAAGAAGAAATTCGTAATGGTCGTTCAATTCAGCAAGCCATTAATGAAGGTTATAACGGTGCATTTACTTCTATTTTTGACGCAAACTTAACCACAATCTTAACCGCAATTATTCTATACGCGGTAGGAACAGGCCCAATTCAAGGTTTTGCGATTACGCTTTCACTTGGTGTTGCGATTTCTATGTTTACCGCGATTACAGGTACTCGCGCATTAGTTAATGCCCTTTACGGCGGTAAACAACTTAAAAAATTATTAATTTAGGTGGGAAATGATGAAACTTTTTACAAAAGATAAAGGCGGACATTTTATCCGTGAAATCAATGGGATCAAGCTCCCGTTCCCATTGACTGAATTTATGAAAGTGCGTAAATTGGGTTATATATTATCCGCACTTTTAATGGTAATTTCTCTATTTTTTATTATTACCAAAGGATTTAACTGGGGCTTAGATTTTACTGGTGGAGTGGTATTTGATACTCACTTCTCGCAATCCGCTAATCTTGAACAAATCCGTAATAAACTTCACGAAAATGGAATTGAAAGCCCAGTTGTTCAAACCACAGGATCGGTTCAAGATGTAATGATTCGTTTACCTGCAAGTAATAATGATTCTACCATTGGTGAACACGTCAAAAGTATGCTACAGAATGTAGATAAAGACATTCAAATTCGCAGTATTGAGTTCGTTGGCCCAAATGTTGGTGAAGAATTAGCACAAGGTGCGGTATATGCGACTTTAGCGACATTAGCAATGGTGCTTATTTATGTGGGGTCACGTTTTGAATGGCGTTTAGGCTTTGGCAGTATCGCTTCTCTTGCGCACGACGTCATTATTACGCTAGGGGTATTCTCTGCATTACAAATTGAAATTGATCTTACTTTTGTCGCAGCGATTTTATCTGTGGTGGGTTACTCCATCAACGATAGTATTGTGGTATTTGACCGGGTTCGTGAAAATTTCCGAAAAATTAGACGATTGGATACGATTGATATTATTGATATTTCTTTAACGCAAACTTTATCAAGAACTATCATTACTTCGGTTACTACATTAGTTGTCGTGATGGCATTGTTCTTCTTTGGTGGTCCTTCCATTCATAACTTTTCACTCGCTTTACTCGTAGGTATTGGATTTGGTACTTATTCCTCGATTTTTGTTGCCATCGCCATTGCATACGATGTTGGTTTACGTCGTGAACATATGATCCCACCTAAAGTAGATAAAGAAATTGATGAATTACCTTAGTTGATTTACTTTTAGAATAAATTAAAAAAATAGTTAATCGAAAATTTACGTTTAACTATTTTTTATTTATATAAATCTCTAATTAAATAAAGTACTTAAAATTCAAAGATTATTTAATCTTGAGGTAAGGCATTTATTACGGCCTTTACTAAAGTGGCTAAAGGAATGGCAAAGAATACACCCCAAAATCCCCATAAACCGCCAAAAATTAATACTGAAATGATAATAATTAGTGGATGTAAATTCACGGCTTCAGAAAATAAATAAGGCACAAGGAGATTTCCATCTAAAAGTTGGCTTACAGCAAAAGCAATAATGATGTACCAAAATGTTGGGCTGATTCCAAACTGGAATAAAGCAACCAATGCAACAGGAATCGTGACAATAACTGCGCCAATATAAGGGACGAGAACTGAAAGGCCCACCGCAAAAGCCAATAAGAGCGAATAATTTAGCCCGAAAATTAAGAAAATAATATAAGTGATTAAAGTAACAATCAGTATTTCTAATAATTTTCCGTGAATGTAATTAGAAATTTGCTGTTGCATTTCTTTCCATACTTTGAAGGCTAAATTTCTATTTTTCGGTAAGAAACGGCTCACGCCTTGTAAAAGTTCTGATTTATCCTTCAACATAAAAAACATCATTAATGGTACTAAAAAGGCATAAATTCCTAAAGAAACCAAGTTCATGATGGAGGCTAAAGAAAGTTTTACAGCTGATTCACCAAAACCAAGGATTTTTTCTCGTACAGAATTGAAAATAGAATCAACCATTGAATAATCAATAAGTTCAGGATAATTTTCGGGTAAATTGAGTAGCCATTCATTAGATTTATTAAACATAGCGGGCAAATCACTTAATAAGGAAATAGTTTGATTCCATAACATTGGCACCAATACCAAAAAGAAAATTGCTGCTAGACCAATAAAACTACCGAAAATAAGAATTGTTGCTAACATTCTTGGGCATTTTAAATATTGATTTAAAAAATTGATTGGTATTTCTAGTAAATAGGATAGTACTAGAGCAATTAACAAAGGTGCGATCAAATCTCCAAAAAAATAAATGGAGATAAAGCCAAATAATAATATTGCTAATAGTCCCATCGCTTGCGGATCACTTAAACGACGCGAGTACCAGCTTTTTAACATTTCTAGCATAATTTCTTTTCCTATAAGTATTTTTCGCCATTATAAGTTAAAATTTACAGTGTTTATAGCTACTAAAAGGAAATCCTATGTCTGTTATTATTTATCACAACCCACATTGCTCAAAAAGCCGTGAAACGCTAGCATTATTAGAAAATCAAGGTATTCAGCCAATAATTGAACTGTATTTACAAAAGCAATATTCCATTGATGAATTAAAAAGTATTGCTCAAAAATTAGGAATTGATGATGTGCGTCAAATGATGCGCACGAAAGATGATTTATATAAAAGCTTAAATTTAGATAATTTAGAGCTCTCTCAAGCTGAATTATTAAAAGCCATGAGTGAACATTCAGCACTTATTGAACGCCCAATTGTTATAAATGGCGATAAAGCTAAAATAGGGCGTCCACCAGAAACTGTACTTGAGATTTTGTAATTTAAACGTTTGCGAGTATAATACTCCCGCCGTGGAAATCCTTCCGCGGCTTTTTTGAGGAAAAATTATGGCAAAGCAACAAAAAAGTGCGGTTGAAAATGAAACCGTTTATCAGCATACTCGAGGCGTGATAAAAGATAATGCAGTGATGGCATTGCTAGGCGATAAATTATTTCGTCAGCGTATTGAGAAAAAACGTAAAGGGAAAGGCAGTTACCAACGTAAAGTGAAACACCCAGGGAAAATGTTTGAAAAGCCCGATTATAAATTTTTTGATTACAGAAACTTTATAATCGGGTTTTTCTTAGGTTAAAAATAATAAGGAGTAAAATATGTCAAAACAGCCTCAAATTCTACTTAATAATACGTGGAATGTGCGTATTAGTGATCCCGGAGAGGAAGGGGCAAAAAGCCATTTCTTTGAAAGGATTTATTTAACCCTAACGGCTTATTTTGAAGAAAATAACATACGCTATGAATTTGTGCGTAAAGTGGAGGATCAAATAAAAATTCAACGTTCTTTTACAGAGTTAAATGAATTGTTCAAATTTTTAGGGGATTATGTTGATCCTGTCTCAATTGGTCTATTAGGTGTAAAAATCGGAAACTTAGGGATAAAATCAGAATAAAATATTGATTAATCTATAAAATATAACACTATATTTTACGATTATTGTAAAACAAAAATCGCACTTTAATGATATAAATTATATAAAAAAGTGCGGTTATTTTTTTCTTTATTTTGATAAAAAATAGATTAATTAACAACAAATTTCTTGTACGACAAATTGTAATGAATGTCTCGAAAATTGTTTTTGTTTGCGGTGTTTTAAACGTCTTAAACGTAGATTTCGTGATAAAGAACTTTGTTGTAAATTAGCTTTCTTTTTAAGAAAAGTTTTGCGTTTTACCATTTTATTAATCCTTATTTTCTTTTATTTCTTCTAAATTTTTAACCGCACTTTCGTTGCTTGCATTATCATTTATTATTTGATTTTCTTGGACTCGATGATAATTTACGATGCTATTCATATAGCGGCGAATATTTTCTACATATTGATAGGCTTCATAGCCCCTAGCATAGCCGTATTTGAGTTGGGAATAATAGCGTTTTTCTGCTAATAAAGGCAGATTTTTTTTCACATCGAGCCAATTATCTGGATTTCCTCCAAGATTTTGAGTTAAACGGCGAGCATCAATTAAGTGACCGAGTCCTATATTATAGGCAACTAAGGCAAACCAAATTTTTTCTTCCTTTTCAATGCTTTCAGGAAGCTGACTAATCAACCAGTGTAAATATTCTGAACCTGCTTTAATACTTTGTTCAGGATTTGTTCTATCACTGATTTTCATATGTTGTGCGGTATTTTTGGTGAGCATCATTATGCCACGTACGCCAGTTGGCGATGTTGCGTGAGGATCCCAATGGGATTCTTGATAAGCCACTGCTGCGAGTAACCGCCAATCTAATTCTCCCTGATATTTTTCAAAAAGCGGTGAATATTGTGGCAGTGTATTTTCAATTGCGTTCATATAAGAACGCGTATCCACGTAATCAAATTGTGAAATATGTCCTAAATATTTTTCTTTTAAATTATCTAAAAGCCCCGTTTCTTCGGCATTATTCATAAAATTGAGTAAAGCCGTTTGCAGATCGTGGTAGGATTTATTGGGTAAATACCAGTGAACGTTTGCTTCATCAGTAATATCAAAGGCAATGGCTAATTCTGGTTTTATTTGTTGCATTGCAGCAATATCAATAGAATTTGCAATAACGTAAGGAATTTTGCCTTCAGCCAGTTGTAGTAATAGTTCTTCTTGAGTAAGTGTTTGATTTCTTTTCCAAGTTAATTGTGGATATTGTTTTTGTAATTCTTTTAACGTTTCTTCTAATGCTAAATTATTTGAGATATAAATATCTTTCTTTACGTTACCTAAATTTTTAGGACGATTTTCATTTTTTCGATAAGCTAATTGCCATGAAGCAGAATGATATGCTGGGCCTATTTGGAAACGTTCCGCATTTTTAGGATGGTATAAAATATGGGCGGCAGCTAAATCAATATTATGTTTATCAAGTTCATCAAATAACTGCTCTTGATTATCGAAAGTTTTCATTTCGAGTTCTACACCTAGTGAATCAGCAAATGCTTTGGCTAATTCATATTCAAAGCCTCGTTCACCATCGTTATTGGTAAAATAAGAAATCTGGTTATTTATTGTACCTACATAAAGTGCTCCCCTTGATTGAATTGCAGCATAATGATTTTCTTCAGTATGACGTAAAAATTGCCACGGGAATACCATATCAATAGCCCAAAATAATAAAGCTAGAGCAGTAATAATACGTAAAAAAAGACCTTTCAATGATTTTTCCTATATAAAAAAGTTATGGGATTGTAGCCAAAACTTTCACTATAGACAATAAAAAGCCCCTTGAGGTTCAAGAGGCTAAGCGTATGTAAAATATCAGACTATTTATTTTTAGAATGATGATCTACGATCACGACGTGGTTTATCGCTAAAAGTGCGGTTACTTTTTTCATTAAATTTACGATTTCCACGATTATCATTGCCACGTTCACGTCCGCGTTCTCCACGGAAATCGCTACCACGACCTTTACGTTTACCGTTAAAATCATCACTGCCACGAGAATTATCGGATTTTACTGCACCTAAGAAAGACATTTGCATTTGTTTATTCAATACGCGTGTTTTTCCGAATTGTTGCAATAATTCTTTCGGCATACCTTGTGGCAATTCAACGGTAGTGTAATCATCATAAAGTTTAATATGACCAATATAACGGCTGTTAATATCGCCTTCGTTAGCAATCGCACCAACGATATGACGAACTTCTACACCATCTGCACGACCGACTTCGATACGATATAAATCCATTGCTTGTGGATTTCCGTAGCCTTTACGTTCGCCACGACGTTCAGCTGAACGTGGATTTTCACGACGATCACCGCGATCATTACGTTCACGACGACGTTTTTCCATTGGCGGATCAGGTGGAAGAATTAATTTTTGTTTACCTTGTAACAACATTAACATTGCAGCAGCAATATCTTCTTGATCTTGATCAGCTGTGAATAAGTCTTCTAATAAACTACGATATTGCTCTAAATCGTGATGCTCTAGTTGTTTCGTAATTTTTGCAACGAATTTTTTGCGGCGGCATTCTTGTAACACAAGATGATTTGGCAATTCTACTTCATTGATACCTTTTTTCATTAGGTGTTCAATATTACGAAGTAAACGACGCTCACGAGGTTCAACGAATAATAAAGCACGACCAGAACGACCTGCACGACCAGTACGGCCAATTCGATGTACATAAGATTCTGCATCCAGCGGAATGTCGTAGTTTACCACAAGGCTGATACGTTCAATATCAATACCACGAGCAGCCACATCGGTTGCTACTACAATATCTAAACTGCCGTTACGTAAGCGATCGAGGGTTTGTTCGCGGAGTTGTTGTGTCATATCGCCATTAAGTGCGGCGGAACGGAAACCATTTTTTTCAAGTAGTTCTGTAATGTCTAACGTGCCAGTTTTAGTGCGAGCAAAAATAATTGCGGCATCAAAATCTTCCACTTCTAAGAAACGAAGAAGAGCTTCGTTTTTACGCACGCCGTGTACATACCAGCAACTTTGCTCAATATCTGGAGCATTTTCGTTATTAACTTTGATCTTCACTTCTTTCGGATCATTCATAAAACGTTTCGTAATACGACGGATCGGTTCAGGCATTGTTGCAGAGAATAACGCAGTTTGATGATTTTCTGGTAGTTCAGCCATCACGGTTTCTACATCATCAATGAAACCCATACGTAGCATTTCATCGGCTTCATCTAATACGATAAAACGAAGTTCAGAAAGATTTAATGTGCCGCGGCGAATATGGTCAAGAATACGACCTGGTGTACCCACAACCACTTGTGCGCCTTGTTTTAATGCACGAAGTTGGATGTCATAACGTTGCCCGCCATATAAGGTAACAATGCGGGAGCCATGAGCATATTTAACAAATTGTTCGCACGCATCGGCAACTTGAATAGCAAGTTCGCGAGTAGGTGCCATTACTAACATTTGTGGATGTTTTTCACTTGGATCGATTTGTGCTAATAAAGGCAGTGCAAAAGCAGCGGTTTTACCACTACCTGTTTGTGCCATACCTAGCACATCATTGCCACTGAGCAAATGTGGGATACAAGCTTGTTGAATTGGAGAAGGGGTTTCAAAACCTAAGTCAGAAACAGCTTTTAAGATGAACTCAGGTAAGCCTAAGTCATTAAAAGTAATTTTGTCAGTCATTAAAATACTCGAATATAAATAAGGAAAGCTCAACGGGCTTTCGGGTTTATGTTGCTATTAAAACGTAGTCCTAGGGTAAATATACTCTAGGCTAATTTTAGTGCTGCCTCGTTGGAGGAGAGCAGTTCTCCAAAGGAGAACCGCTTTGCATAACTTAGGGTATACCTACCCTAAGTACTTATTTTGCCACCGCACTTTTCTCTTCTTTTTCGTCTTCTGTTTGAACCGGTTTTAATTTCATTAGTTCAAACGCAGCAAAACGATACTCAACAAAGTTATAAACCTGATTTGCCATAGCTAGTTTAAATAAAGCTGCTGCTTCATCTACTAGCCCTACATTGAGTTTTTGTTTTGCTAGATAAAAATAGGTTTCTGTGAGAATTTCAGCATATTGTTGCGAATTTTCAGCAAATCCATTCGCACGTTGTTGTAATTCTTCTACAGAGATGTGTCCTAAGTAATATTGAACGATATGTGTACCCCAGAAGTCCTCTGATAGCCCTTTTGCTCGTTCAACAAGGTTTGTTTGGGCTTCTTGTGGTTTTAATTTTTGTTCGTTCAAATATAGCCATAAGACACGATAGGGATCTTTTGTATCGGCTTGGTAGAACTGTAAGAAATCTTGCTGAGCAAGATGGTAGCGCCCTACATAATAAAAATTTAAACCACGATTAAGGTGGGTATAGTCATAACCTGAATCTAATTCAAACACCGTATTGAAAGCATCCAATGCGCCGTCGTAATCTTCTTCAAGCAACAAATAAAGCCCTAAGTAATTGTACACAGATGCCATTTTCGGCTGTAATGCAAGGGCTTGAGTAAGATCATAACGAGCAAGTCCCCATAATCCAAGAGAATCATAGAGTACGCCACGTTCAAAATGTAGCGATGCACGTTCTTCATTACTCATTTTTCCAACCAGTAGTACTTGGCTTAATCGCACGATCATCACTTCTTGTTCAAAGTGAGTATTCGGGTTTTGTTCAGCCAACACGACATGATTTTTAGACACAAAACCGCCCCTAGACTGAACACAGCCAGTAAGGAGTAAGATCGCACATAAGCTAAATAAATAGACTATAAAATGGCGAGATAAGCGAAAACACCGCATTTGCTTTCTTTATGCCTAAAAGTTGGAAAACAACAAAACTTGGCAGCGAGTGCTACCAAGTTTTGATTCTATATTCCAAGATTATTCCTGTTCTTCGACAGGATCTTCTTGGTTAATTTCAGTTTCTTGTTTTGGAGCCAAGTCTTTCATTGTTAAACGAATACGACCTTGACGATCGATTTCAACAACTTTTACGTTTACTTCTTGCCCCACTTGAAGGTAATCGCTAACTTTTTCTACGCGCTCTTCAGCAATTTGAGAAATATGAACTAAACCTTCTTTATTTCCAACGATTGCGACGAATGCACCAAAATCAGCAAGACGAGTGACTTTACCTTTGTAAATTGCGCCAGCTTCAACTTCTGCAACGATTTCCTCAATACGTCCCATTACGTTTTTCGCTGCATTGCTATCTACTGCGGCAATTTTCACTGTACCATCGTCATCAATATCAATTGATGTACCAGTTTCTTCAGTTAGTGAACGGATTGTTGCACCACCTTTACCAATCACATCTTTGATTTTCTTAGGATCGATTTTCATTGTATAGATGCGCGGTGCGTAGTCAGAAATATCAGCACGTGGAGCAGGAATTGCTTGTTCCATGACACCAAGAATGTGCATACGTGCACTTTTCGCTTGGTTTAATGCAATTTGCATAATTTCAGGGGTGATACCTTCAATTTTGATGTCCATTTGAAGTGCTGTTACACCTTCGCGTGTACCAGCCACTTTAAAGTCCATATCACCTAGGTGGTCTTCATCACCTAAGATATCTGAAAGCACCACGAATTTCTCTTCTTCTTTCACTAAGCCCATTGCGATACCTGCAACAGCAGCTTTGATTGGAACACCTGCATCCATTAATGCTAAAGATGCACCACATACAGATGCCATAGAAGAAGAACCGTTAGATTCAGTGATTTCAGATACTACACGCACAACATACGGGAATTCTGCAAGGCTTGGCATAACCGCTGCTACACCACGCTTTGCTAAACGACCGTGACCGATCTCACGACGTTTTGGTGAGCCGATCATACCTGTTTCACCTACAGAATATGGAGGGAAATTATAATGGAATAAGAAGTGATCTTGGCGTTCACCTGTTAATTCATCAATGATTTGTGCATCACGTTCGGTACCTAAGGTTGCAACAGCTAATGCTTGCGTTTCGCCACGAGTAAAAATCGCAGAACCGTGAGTACGTGGTAATACACCAGTGCAAATATCTAATGCACGAACAGTATCAACGGTACGACCATCAATACGTGGTTCGCCTGCAATGATACGCCCACGCACGATTTGGCTTTCAAGTGCGGTAAAAATATCCACGATTTTACCTTCGCTGATCTCTTCATCTTCAGCTGTGATTTGTGCAATTACATCAGCTTTAATCGCATCGATTTGTTCGTAACGTAATTGTTTTTCAGTAATGCGGTATGCATCGCCTAAACGTGCTTCAGCAATCGCTTTTACTTTGTTGATTAAATCTGTGTTTGGTTGTGGTGCAACCCAATCCCAACGTGGTTTGCCAGCTTCTTTTGCAAATTCTTTGATTGCTTCAATCACAACTTGTTGTTGTTGATGACCGAATACTACCGATGCTAACATTTGTTCTTCAGTTAAAACGTCTGCTTCAGATTCAACCATTAATACGGCTTTGTCAGTACCTGCAACCACTAAGTCCAAACGGCTTTGTTTTTGTTCTGCCATAGTTGGGTTTAATACGAATTGGTTGTCGATAAAACCAACACGTGCTGCACCGATAGGGCCGTTGAAAGGCACACCAGATAAGGTTAATGCTGCAGAAGCACCAATCATTGCCACTAAGTCAGGGCTGATTTGTGGGTTTACAGAAACCACGGTTGCTACAACTTGAATTTCGTTGAAGAAACCTTCAGGGAATAATGGACGAATTGGACGGTCGATTAAACGTGCAATTAAAGTTTCGCCTTCAGATGGACGACCTTCACGCTTGAAGAAACCACCCGGGATTTTACCCGCCGCATAAGTACGCTCTTGGTAGTTTACGGTTAATGGGAAGAAGTCTTGACCTTCTTTCACATCTTTTTTAGCAACAACAGTCACGAATACCGTGGTATCGTCCATGCTTGCCATAACCGCAGCCGTTGCTTGACGTGCAATCGCACCGGTTTCTAGAGTAACGGTATGCTGACCGTATTTAAATTGTTTAACAATTGGATTCACAATGTTTTCCTTAAAATTTATATTAAAAACAATGCCTTATTTTCCAGATTGCGACTAGCAAAAGAAATCTCTCGAAAAAATGACCGCACTTTGAGCGTTTAAAAATTTCTTTTGATAGCCGCACGCTAATGTAGAAAATAAAGCCCGTGCATTATACAGGATGTTTGGCTTTAATGGCTAACTTTATTTTGCTAAACGCTATTCAACATTACAATTAGTTCATATAGATAAATCAGAATTAGATTCTTTTAGTGCAAATAATTATATTACTTCTGCCACTTATTTAAGATTTTATATTGATCGCTTACTTCATTATAGTGATATTCCTTATTGGATTTATCTTGATTGTGATATCGTGATTAATGGCAATATTACGCTTCCTTTTGAATATTTAGATTTCTCTCGTCATACAATAGCAGCAGTTTTAGATCCTTATGTAACTCGCATTGGCCATCCTTATAAAGATAAGGATTATTTCAATGCTGGTGTTTTATATTTTAATATGGATAAGTATCAATTAGGAATTTCATCATTTTCTAAAGAATTAATTACATTACATACCCAATTAAAAGAAAGTTTAATTTACGGCGATCAAGATATTCTAAATTACTATTTTGAGGATCAGTGGATTCCATTAGACAAGCGTTATAATTTCCAATTAGATCATATGATTTCAATTAATAATCTTGATATTTCTCCTGTTATTTTTCATTTTACAGGTCCTCATAAGCCTCTTGATAATATTTTTTCTGAAAATGTTTGTGTTAATGCCGTAATTTCATTGTTTAGACTTTATGCGTCAATAAGTTGGCAAGATATTTACTCTCTTCCACTCGGCACTATAAGAGCTAATTGGATTAATCAAGAGAGATGATGTAATCGGTGGCTTTATTTCATTTAACCGACTTGGTATCATAGTGTAACTTTTATCCACTATAAGGAAAATTCTATGATTATTAGCAGTTTAACCAACCCAAATTTTAAAGTTGGTTTACCAAAAGTGATTACTGAAGTATGTGATTATTTAAATACGTTAGATTTGAATGCGTTAGAGAATGGTCGCCATGATATTAACGATCAAATTTATATGAACGTAATGGAACCAGAAACTGCAGAATCAAGCAGTAAAAAAGCAGAATTACATCATGAATACTTAGATGTACAAGTGCTTATTCGTGGCACGGAAAATATCGAAGTGGGCGCAACCTATCCGAATTTATCTAAGTATGAAGATTACAACGAAGCGGATGATTATCAACTTTGTGCAGATATTGATGATAAATTCACCGTCACAATGAAACCAAAAATGTTCGCTGTATTCTATCCTTATGAACCGCACAAGCCTTGCTGTGTAGTGAATGGAAAAACAGAAAAAATTAAAAAATTAGTCGTAAAAGTACCTGTTAAATTAATTTGATTTTTGAAAAAGTGTGGTTAGAAATTTATCAGCCCTGTGCCTTATATCTCCGCCCTGAAGGACGGAGATATAAGGCACAGGGCTGATAAATAAAACACTTTGTGATATTAAGAATGGGTTTTACGCAATGCTTTTCCAATAAAAATGCTTGCAACTAACATTACTAAAGTCGGAACCAACCAAGCCATTCCTTCAGATGAAAGAGGGAAGTGTTTCAATAATGAATTGATGCTTTCTGGTAACATTTTAACGTTATTTAAGCTGTCACATAAACTAAAACAAACCGTAACGAGCAATGTACTATTGTATGTAAATTTTATTGATGGAAGTTTTTTCGTAAGAATTGCAATAAAACAAGCACAATAGCTACTGGGTAAATTAATAACAAGGCTGGGATCGTTATGCGAAGTAGATCCGTTAAACCATATTGTGAAACAGTGATTGTCATTGCGGTAAAAAGTGCGGCCCAGAATGGATAAGAAAAACGCACAGAGAATTTTGAAAAATAATCAGCAGATGCGCTAGTTACACCAACAAGTGTTGTTAAGCTCGCTAATACAATAATACCCGCCATAATCCAAGTCCCAGCTGAACCGAATAAGACATTTACATAACGAGAGAAAATTTGTCCACCATTCGTTGCCCCTTCTGCAACTGCAGCACTAGTCGCGCCTAGATAGAAAAGCGAAAAATATAAACCCGCAAGTAAGATGACTGAAACAAATCCTGCTGAAATGGTGTATTTCACAATATCTTTGGTTTTTGTCATATTTTTCGCTGATAATGCTCGGGCGACAATTCCACCAAAAGCGATGGCTGCAAGTACATCCATCGTTTGATAGCCGCTAGTTAAACCGATTAATAAAGAATGGCTATTTTCATAAGCATTACTTGGCGCTTGAATTTCAGATAAAGGCGAAATAAATACGGTAATTGCCACAGCAATAAGTAACACTAATAAAGCTGGTGTCATAAATTTACCCACGCTTGAAATGATCGTATTTGGGCTAATCATAAAGCCCATCGCGATTAAGTTAAAAATGAGTGAAAATAGGAAACGAACATTCGCATTATCTTCCACTAGATCTAAAGGCAACCACGCCATTTCATAAGCAACATTCGTGATACGAGGCATTGCAAAGGTAGAGCCAATGGTTAAATAAAGTATAACGAGGAAACCTGTGCCAGCCCATTTTGGTAAATCTTTAGTAAGTTCTTCGCCACGACCTAAAATCGCTACCACGACAAGAGTAATAAATGGCATTAAAACGCCAGTTAAAACAAAGCCTAAGGAAGCACTCGTCCAATGTTGTCCTGCGGAAAATCCTTCCATAGGCGGAAAAATGATATTACCTGCACCTAAAAATAAGGCGAAGATCATCATTCCTAAAACGATAATATCTTTACGTGAAAACATAATTTTTGACTCTAAAAATAAAAAGGCCTGCATTCTACTACAAAGTAGATAAAATCCCTATTGCGTAAAATTAAAAATGTGAATTTTGTCACAATATATGGCATTTTATCGACAATTCGCTAAAAATCCCGACAAAATCTACCGCACTTTTTCCTTTAACTTCGAAAATATGCTAGGATGCCCCTTTGTGAATTTTTTGCTATGTATTTTTAAAGGGGTTTATGTGATAAAACTGATCCAACGTTTTTTTAAATTAGAATCTGCTGGCGGTATATTATTGCTTTTTTCAGCTGTTGTTGCGATGTTGCTGGCTAATTCGCCGTTAAGCAACCAATATAATGATTTTTTAAATTTGCCTGTAAGTTTACAAATTGGTAGTTTCTCAATTAATAAAACCTTAATTCACTGGATTAACGATGGTTTTATGGCGGTGTTTTTTGTATTAGTGGGAATGGAAGTCAAAAAAGAATTATTTGAAGGCGCGCTTTCTACCTATCAACAAGCTATTTTCCCTGCTATTGCAGCTATTGGCGGAATGGTTATACCGGCTGTAGTTTATTGGTTTATCGCTAAACAAGATCCCAGTTTAGCTAATGGCTGGGCAATTCCAATGGCAACAGACATTGCTTTTGCACTGGGAATTATGGCGTTATTGAGTAAACAAGTGCCACTTCCACTGAAAATATTTTTACTTGCCCTTGCTATTATTGATGACCTCGGTGCGATAGTTGTTATTGCATTATTTTTCTCGCACGGATTGAGTGTACAAGCACTAATTTTTTCTGCCGTGGCAATTATTGCGCTGATATTACTAAATCGTTTCAAAGTTTCCGCACTTTGCGCTTATATGGTCGTAGGTGCAATTTTATGGGCTTCCGTATTAAAGTCTGGTGTGCACGCTACTTTAGCAGGCGTTATTATTGGTTTTAGCATTCCATTGAAAGGTAAGAAAGGAGAACGCCCATTAGATGATTTCGAGCATATTTTAGCCTCTTGGTCATCTTTCGTTATTTTACCACTTTTCGCATTTGCCAATGCTGGTGTGAGTTTTGCAGGCATAGATGTGAATATGATTTCGTCGCCATTATTATTGGCTATAGCAAGCGGCTTAATTATTGGTAAACCAGTCGGTATATTTGGATTTAGTTATATTTCTGTTAAATTGGGATTAGCTAAATTACCAGATGGAATTAATTTTAAACAAATTTTTGCTGTTGCGGTTTTATGTGGAATCGGTTTTACGATGTCAATGTTCTTAGCAAGCCTTGCGTTTGATGCTAATGCGGGGGAAAGTGTTAATACGCTTTCTCGTTTAGGTATTCTATTTGGATCAACTGTTTCGGCAATACTTGGTTATTTATTCTTAAAACAGACGACAAAACTAAGTTAATCATACACAAAGTGCGGTAAAAATTTACCGCACTTGTTCTATAAGATAATTCCACTATCTGCTTTGGTAAAATTCATTACAAATAAACTTTTATAAGTTCTTACATGAAATTCACCCGTCAATACTCGGCGTGTGAATGCGTGATAGCTTTCCATATCTTTTGCATGGAGTAGCAGCATAAAATCATAGTCCCCTGAGATTTCGTAACAGCTCACCACTTCGTCTTCTTGACGCATTTTCCGTTCAAATTGCTCTTGATAATAAGAATGTTGATTATCCATTTCGACCATGACAAATACGCTAATCGTACGCCCAACGGCTTTTGGGGAAACAACTGCAACTCGTTTTGTAATAACGCCTGAATCAGTTAATGCTTGCACACGTCGTTGACAGGTTGCAACGGAACTATTCACTTTCTCTGACAGTTCTTTTAACGGAATCATGGCATCTTGTTGTAATACATTCAAAATATTACGATCTAATTTATCCAGTGTTTGCATAAGATAATTTCTCAAAAATGTAACCATTAAGAAAAATATTATCACAATCAAAAATAAAGTTGAGATTTTTTATTGCCTTGGGATTTTATAATAATCACATTGATGAGATGAGGTTCAAGATGAAAGTAGTCATTCAAGGCGTATTATTGTGCATTTTTTCACAATGTTTATTTGGCATATTGTATTTATTTAGTATATGGCTCCAACCACTTAGCGGAACAGATGTTTTTGCGTGGCGTATGCTGACCATGATCTTTGGGTTACTTTTAATTTTATTCCCGACTATTGGTTGCCGCTCTCTTTTGTCTCTTATTACGACAACTTTAGGAAAAAGTTGGACGCGTTGGGTTTTATTTTTACTGGGGACACTAGATGCGGGAAGTCAATTCTGGCTCTTTATGTGGGCGCCGCTAAATGGCGAAGGGATAAATATTGCAATGGGATATTTTCTTTTTCCGCTGATTATGGCTGTTTTAGGATGGGCTTGGTTAAAAGAACGCTTATCATTTATTCAGAAAATTGCGCTTTTACTGGCTGCCTGCGGTGTTGCACATGAATTATGGCACACTCAAAGTTTTTCATGGACAAGCTTGTGGGTTTGTACGGTTTATCCATTTTATTATCTAAGCCGTAAATGGATGAAAATCCCAGCTCTACAAGGAATTACATTGGATATTATTTTAATTTCGATTCCTTGTTTTATTTATATTCTTTCTCAAAGCGATACGCTTTCTTTGGTTACGCAAGAATATCGTTATTGGTTATTGCTACCAGCACTTGGTATTGTGAGTGCGATTTCGCTTTCAGCCAACTTAAAATCAAGCCAACAAATTCCAGTTAGTATTTTTGCGGTGTTGAGTTATATTGAACCCATATTGCTTTTTTTAATAGCTGTCTTTGTGCTAGATAATCAAATAACCACAAGCGACTATTTTACTTATGTGCCTATTTGGTTAAGTCTCATTGTGATTGGCATAGAAGGGCTTTTAAACAAAAATAAAGTGCGGTGAAAATTAACCGCACTTATTAAAGTTACTGAAATAATTAGAAATTATCTGAAATAGAGATTTTCTATTCCCACTCGATTGTCGCTGGTGGTTTCCCGCTAATGTCGTACACGACGCGGGAAATGCCATTCACTTCGTTAATGATACGGTTAGACACTTTGCCTAATAAATCATAAGGCAAATGTGCCCAATGTGCGGTCATAAAATCGATGGTTTCTACCGCGCGTAGGGAAATAACCCAATCGTATTTACGGCCATCGCCCATTACGCCTACAGATTTCACTGGTAAGAATACGCTGAAGGCTTGGCTGGTTTTTTCATACCAACCGCTGTTGCGTAATTCTTCAATAAAGATCGCATCCGCACGGCGTAATAAATCGCAGTATTCTTTTTTCACTTCGCCTAATACACGCACACCTAAGCCTGGGCCAGGGAATGGGTGGCGGTTGATCATTTCAGCTGGTAAGCCTAATGCCAAACCGATTTTACGCACTTCATCTTTAAATAACTCACGTAACGGTTCAACTAAGCCAAGTTTCATATAGTCTGGTAAGCCACCTACATTGTGGTGTGATTTAATTACGTGGGCTTTGCCTGTCTTGCTTGCTGCAGATTCAATGACATCAGGGTAAATCGTACCTTGGGCTAACCATTTCACATTAGTGAGTTTTTTCGATTCATCATCGAACACATCAACGAATACTTTACCGATAATTTTGCGTTTCGCTTCAGGATCAGATACGCCAGCAAGTTCGCCTAAGAAACGGCTTTCAGCATCAACACGGGTAATGTTCAAGCCGAATTTATCGCCAAACATTTCCATGACTTGATCGCCTTCGTGTAAGCGGAGTAAACCGTTATCCACAAATACGCAGTGTAAGTTTTTGCCGATAGCACGGTGTAAAAGTAATGCAACCACAGAAGAGTCCACACCACCAGATAAGCCTAAAATCACTTCATCATCGCCCACTTGTTCTTTGATGCGAGCAACGGCATCTTCGATAATGTTTTCAGCTGTCCATTTAGTTTCGCAACCACAGATGTTTACTACGAAGTTGGTTAATAATTCCAAGCCTTTTTTAGTATGCGTTACTTCAGGGTGGAATTGTACGCCGTAGAAACGACGGCTTTCGTCTGACATTGCTGCGATAGGGCAGGTTGGAGTAGTCCCTGTTACTTGGAAATTTTGAGGTAAACGAGTGACTTTATCTCCATGGCTCATCCAAACGTCTAATTTTGGCTCAGAAGCGGTTAAATTATCGTTAAGATTTGCAAAAAGTGCGGTTGAATTTTCAAGAGAAACTGAAGCATAGCCGAACTCTCTGTGATCAGATGTTTCGGTTAAGCCGCCAAGTTGCATCGCCATAGTTTGCATTCCATAGCAAACGCCGAGCACTGGAACGCCTGCGTTAAACACATATTCAGGCGCACGCGGGCTGTTTTCTTCAGTTGTGCTTTCAGGACTGCCAGAAAGAATGATACCCGTTGGAGCAAATTCACGGATTTGTTCTTCAGTCACATCCCACGCCCAAAGTTCGCAGTACACACCGATTTCACGCACACGACGCGCAATCAGTTGAGTATATTGTGAGCCAAAGTCGAGGATTAGGATTTTGTGATTGTGGATATTTGTCATTTATAATGCTCTTATTATTGATAGTGTAAGCGGTTTATATTATTTAAAACTTTGCAAAAACCAACCGCACTTTAAACAGCAAAAGGCAGGCTAAAGCCCACCTTAAAGATTAGCCCATACGATAGTTCGGTGCTTCTTTAGTAATAGCAACATCGTGAACGTGGCTTTCTTTAATGCCTGCACCGCTAATGCGAACAAATTCCGCTTTGGTGCGTAATTCATCAATAGTTGCACAGCCCGTTAAGCCCATACAAGAACGTAAGCCACCCATTTGTTGGTGGATAATTTCTTTTAAGTAACCTTTGTATGGAATACGGCCTTCGATACCTTCTGGTACGAGTTTGTCTGCCGCGTTATCCGATTGGAAGTAACGATCTGATGAGCCTTTCGCCATAGCACCTAATGAGCCCATACCACGGTAAGATTTAAATGCGCGGCCTTGGTAAAGTTCGATTTCACCTGGTGCTTCTTCTGTACCCGCGAACATAGAACCAACCATTACACAGCTTGCGCCTGCAGCGATAGCTTTTGCAATATCGCCAGAGAAGCGGATACCACCGTCAGCAATAACTGGAATACCACGATCTTTTAATGCTGCTGCTGCATCTGCGATAGCCGTGATTTGTGGAACACCTACGCCAGTTACAATACGAGTTGTACAAATTGAACCAGGACCAATTCCTACTTTTACAGCACTTGCGCCTGCGTCTGCTAATGCAATTGCGCCTTCAGCCGTTGCTACGTTACCTGCAACGATAGGCAAATTTGGATATTTTGCACGAGTTTCACGAACGCGTTGTAATACGCCTTCTGAGTGACCGTGAGAAGAATCAATTAATAGTACATCTACGCCTGCTTTCACTAATGCATCAATACGTTCTTCGTTGCCAGCACCTGCACCTACAGCCGCACCGACACGTAAACGACCGAATTCATCTTTACATGCATTTGGTTTTTGTTCTGCTTTTTGGAAGTCTTTAACGGTAATCATACCTTTAAGTTTGAAACTATCATTAACCACTAATACTTTTTCAACACGGTGTTGATGCATTAATTCCAAAATTTCTTCGCGACTCGCCCCTTCTTTTACGGTCACCAAGTCTTCTTTTTTTGTCATTACTTGTGAAACAGTTTTGCTTAAATCTTTTACGAAACGTGTATCACGGCCAGTAATGATACCGATTAAGTTATTTTCCTCATCTACAACAGGGTAGCCCGCAAATCCGTTTTTCTTCACCATTTCAGCAAGTTCGGCAAGCGTTAAATTTGGTAAAACAGTTACTGGTTCAGAAACGATACCACTTTCGAATTTTTTTACTTTACGAACACGATCTGCTTGGCGTTCGATCGTCATATTTTTATGAATAAAGCCAATACCGCCTTCTTGTGCTAAAGAGATCGCAAGTTTGGTTTCAGTTACGGTATCCATTGCTGCTGAAAGCATTGGAATATTTAGGCGAATTTCTTTGGTAAGTTGAGTTGAAAGGTTGGCAGTATTTGGAAGCACAGTTGAGTGAGCTGGGACGAGTAGAACATCGTCAAAAGTAAGGGCTTCTTGTTTAATGCGTAATGACATTGCAATATTCTCGCTAAGTTGAAGTTAAAAAATATTGCGGCGGGATTATACAGATTTTACTTGATTTTGAAAACGAAATTTTTGGATTTATGCTATGATTTTCATACTATTTGCCATAAGGAATGAATGATGAATTTTACGTTATTGACATATTTATCGGATTGTCAGACAAAAGTGCGGTCTGAATTGGAAAAGTTTTCTAAAAATCTAGAGGAAGATATTCAACAATTACGTGAAATTGGTTTGGATATTCTCGTTGATGGACAACATTATCGCTTAGTGCCAATGCTTCCTTTATTAAATCCTCAGCAAATATCAACCGCACTTTTTCCTTATGGCATCCATTATCAGCCGATAATTTCCTCTACAAATGAATGGATACTACAAAATATTCTTTCATTAAAAAAAGGCGATCTTTGTGTGGCTGAATATCAAACTGCAGGGCGCGGTCGGCGTGGTCGCCAATGGTTATCGCCTTTTGCTGGGCAAATCATGTTTAGTTTTTATTGGGCATTTGATCCTAAAAAATCAATTGAGGGGTTAAGTTTAGTCATCGGTTTAGCGATTGCGGAAGTGCTAAATGTACAAGTGAAATGGCCAAATGATATTTTGTTTGATGAAAGAAAGTTAGGTGGCATTTTAGTTGAAATTGCTAATCATAAAAATGGCATGCTCAATTTAGTGATTGGCATAGGTATTAATGTGTCGTTGTCAAAACAAACAGAAATTAGTCAGCCTTATGCGGAAGTGTGTGAAATTGATCCTGATGTAGAGCGACAAACTTTATTACCCAAACTTATACAACATTTATATACACGTTTAAATATCTTTGAGCAAAATGGTATTGATGAGGAATTTCAACAAGCATGGCAATCATATAATGCGTTTTCAAATAGTGAAGTAAAGGTGCTTACTGAGCAAGGTGTTATTTCAGGTATTGAACAAGGCATAGATGAACGTGGTTATTTAAAAGTATTATGTGGCAATAAAATTCAGATGTTTAATGGTGGAGAAGTTTCATTACGTAAGAAATAATAGCAATAAAAGTTTGACTATTCTAACCGCACTTTTTAATAAAATGTTTATATTTCCATCAAAAGATCATTTTTTTAAATATTTTTGCAAAAAGTACTTGCAAGGGATTTGAAAATCCCTATAATGCACCGCACA